>Ga0335085_10000200_pt1 | contig 187722 bp, 163 predicted proteins | sample Lox_Sample_45_FD_206712 | JGI IMG/M metagenome (GOLD analysis project Ga0335085, IMG submission 206712) | Soil microbial communities from Loxahatchee National Wildlife Refuge, Florida, United States - Lox_Sample_4.5 | ecosystem: Environmental > Terrestrial > Soil > Wetlands | place: USA... | reverse complement strand
CACCTCACGCCGCCCTAACCTCCAAAGGTCACTTACATTCCAGTCAAAGTCCGGCTTATGCAACGTTTCCGAGCTTCCGATGCCCGTGGAATCGAAAGTTTGTCCCCTATTTCAACAAGCTCCTAGGATTCCTGCCCGATAATCGGATGTTGATCGTGTCGATGCGCGACCGCAAGATCCTACGGCGCGAGGTTGACGGTTCGCTGGTCGAGTACGCAGACCTGTCTGGATTGGCGAAATGGCACTTAAATGACATGCTCGTCGATCACGAGGGTAAGGCTTGGGTCGGCAACTTCGGGTTCGATCTCATGGGCGGTGCGCCAGCCCGCACCACGGGACTTATTTGCGTATCCCCCGGCGGTCAGGCTCAGGTGATGGCCGGTGAACTTGGCTTTCCTAATGGCATGGTGCTCACGCCGGATCGGCGCACCTTGATTGTCGCGGAAACCACACTGAGTCGACTGAGTGCTTTCCCGGTTGAAGCAAGTTCGTTTGGTGAGCGCCGAACGTGGGCTGCCTTCGGCGATCAGCCGACATCCACCGACGCCGGTGAAATACTGGGACAAGTGGCCGTGGCGCCTGACGGGATCTGTCTGGACGCCGAAGGCGCCGTTTGGGTTGCCGATGCCATGCACAGCAGGCTGATTCGAGTAGTCGAGGGCGGCTCTATCCTGGAGCAGCGCCAGATCGATGGAGTGGGCGTCTTCGCATGTATGCTGGGGGGCGACGATGGCCGCACCCTATTCGCCTGTATCGCACCGACATTCCACGAAGTGGAGGCATCCTCTAACCACCGCGCCTCGATTCTCATGACGAGGGTCGACGTACCACATGCCGGATTGCCCTAACCGGAGAAGCGATGCGGAAGAACCGCTCCCGGCTGATATTTTGCCTTTCGGGGCTGGGCCCCTCGCATCCGCGGACAGTCTATGCGAACGGGTGAAAGACATGTGGCTCCTCTGTAGTGTGCGCTGACCTCGGGCCGAGAATAGAAATGCAACTGCAAACTTTTCACCGGCGGTCTCCGTAATGGATTACACGGCATCCGCGATGATGGACTACTCCGCACTTTCCCGGCCCGGGAGCTTCTGCCGCGGGTGCTGGTGAGCCCTGTGTTTGAAGCGGCCGGCAAGTCTCGCCACTGCGGCCTGTGTGAGCGGACGGATCGCCCACGCGCGGTGCCGGAGGGATATAAACGTGCAAGCAGAAAGAGGGAGGCTAAACGATGCACGAAAGCAAAATCAAACAGACGGACACATCCAAAACGTTTCGTCAGGTTCTGGGCGCGAGTACGCTCAAAGGTGATGCGGTTCGCAATTCGGCGGGAGAGGACCTCGGCAAGGTCGACGAGATCATGATTGACATTCCTACAGGCCGAGTAGCATATGCCGTGGTTTCATTCGGAGGATTCCTTCGAATGGGCAACAAGCTGTTCGCTATACCATGGAGCGCCTTGACCGTAGATGAGGACGACAAGTGCTTCATCTTGAACGTTGATAAGAGAACCCTGGAGACCGCTCCAGGTTTTGACAAAGACAACTGGCCGGACATGGCGGATACGACCTGGCGAACGGAAGTCTATCGTCATTACGGCGCGACACCCTATTGGGAGAATTATCCCGAAACAAAGACTCTGCGAGGGGGCGGAGGGGTTTAGTATGCCGCGCGGGAAGCATCTAAAAGGCGTCGGCTCCAAGGAGCAGCGCCAATACGAGCACATAAAGCAAAGCGCGGAGAGTAGTGGGCGGTATGGAGCCCGCGCCAAGGAAGTGGCGGCACGGACCGTCATGAAGCAGCATAAGGAGAAAGGACACGCGCGAGGCAAGTAGCGTATCAGGCGCGGCAGCATTCCTGCCGCAACACGGTACGCTGCCGCAACTGCGGGAGGCCGCGCGACCCAGGCTGTCCTTGGAGAAGGTCCGGCTAGAGCGCGGATCGTTATGGTCGGCGAACAGCCGGGGGACCAGGAAGATCTTGCCGGTCGTCCCTTCGTAGGGCCGGCCGGCAGGCTGCTGGAGCAAGCTTTAGCTGACGCCGGGATCGACCGGACGAATGTTTATCTCACCAACGCCGTAAAACACTTCAAGTCTGAAGCACACGGCAAGCGACGCATCCACAAGAAACCGTCCGCGCAAGAAGCTGCGGCATGCAAGCCCTGGCTGGAAGCCGAGGTCAAAGCCGTCAAGCCCGATCTGATGGTGTGCTTAGGCGCGACTGCGGCCCACACCGTGTTGGGCAGCCAGCACGGTGAGCGGGCCAAGAGCAAATAGCTTGGGGCAGCTCCATCCCCATTGATGGAACTATCGGGATTCCGCGGCTTTTGATCCTTGGTTAAGTTCGGCCTCTGCCCGCAGCCAGTGTTCCATCTCTTTCCCGGCTTGACAGCCGCCCTCCACGTACAGTTCATACGCCCGTTGCCTGATTTGCTCCGCCGTTGGTGGTGCCGTGTTGTTGTTCACTGCCAGTGCGCGTCCAACTTCTTTCATTTATGCTCCTTTCCTTGATCTCAGACGCTGGTCATAGCAAGCATTTGACCAAACTCTTAGGGCGTATGCATCCGTCACCCAGCAGGCGCCGATGGCGCATGGAGTGCAGGGACAAGCATGATGACGCACCAGACAGCAAAAACTCCAAATCGCTGGTCGCAGCACGTGACCGAGACGAGCAACGCACTGGATTTGGAGAAGGGCGTATTCAGCTCATTGAATGCCACACGTATCGCACGCTCTCTCAAACGCTCGGCGGAGAGCAGCCGGAGGCGAAAAGCTTCTCCCTTCCAATCCGCGATGTCGATGCTGAATTTCTATATCAACCGTGCCGGCCGCGGACTGACGGCTAAGCAAAGACATACTCTGATAAAGGCAAAGTCCGAGTTACGGCGGTTGTTCGGAAGGCCGGAATCGTGAGCCGGCAGGTCTTCAGGGTGATTTCATGAGTGTCAACCTGCCGTGGATAGAGATCGTTGAACGTCTTGCGCTCACCTTGTTTGCCGGCGCGTTGATCGGACTAAACCGCTGGGAGCGCGGCCGCGCTGCCGGTTTGCGCACAACCGTGCTGGTATCGCTGGCCGCGGCGATCGCCATGATTCAAGCCAATTTGCTCATGGGTACCGTGGGCAAGGCGGCGAATTCATTTATCGTAATGGACTTGATGCGGCTGCCATTGGGCATTCTTTCCGGCATGGGCTTCATAGGAGCGGGCGTTATTCTTCGACGTGGACACATTGTGGTTGGCGTTACCACAGCGGCGACCTTATGGTTCGCAACAGTCATGGGACTGTGCCTCGGCGGCGGGCAGATTGGCGTCGGACTGGCGGCATTAGTATTGGGTCTGACTGTTCTCTGGGGTCTCCGCTTGGTCGAAAACCGGCTGCGACAGGAGCGCTCGGGAACACTGACTCTGCTATTCAATGCTGACGTTCGCCCGGAACAAGAGATCCAATCCTATTTCAGCGGTCTCGGGTTTCGCGTCGCGTCTCTGAGCTTGTGGCATCATGCGCCTGAGAATTGCAGGCTACGATGCGAGATTCGATGGAAAGCCCTGCCCAGCGACGGTGAAGTTCCTGCATTCGTCCGCCAGTTTGCCGGCCGCGAAGATATCGCGAGGGTTCAGTGGACTGAAGCGACTCATACGGAAATCTGAACTGCTTCACACCGAACAGGGCTTAATGAGCTCTTTTGAAGTACTGGACTGCGCGCTCATGCTTCTCCGCGGCGTTGCGAGTCGGGAAGGTGCCCAGATTGCGCCGCTTCCCCGTCTTCTTGTCGGCCTTCTTCGAGTACAGCCGGTATTCGCCGGATTTCAATTTTCTTATCATTATAAACTTCGGCAGCACTTAACGATCCACAACTTGGTTAACCGCCGCCGGTGCGGATGGCTCTTCTTTTGCAACTTGATTTACCGGAGAACCATATGAAACAATCGAAACCCCAGACAGTTGTGGTGACCGGAGCGTCGGCAGGTGTCGGCCGCGCGGCGGTCCGGGAATTTAGCCGTGAAGGCGCCCGGATAGGTCTACTGGCGCGAGGCACGGAACGTCTTCAAGCGGCCGCCAAGGAGATTACAGAGGCTGGCGGCATCGCGCTGCCTATTCCAACCGACGTGTCCTATCCCGATCAAATGGAGGCGGCGGCAAAACAAGTGGAAGATGAATTGGGAGAAATCGATGTTTGGGTAAACAACGCCATGGCCACGGTGTTCTCGCCGTTCGCCGAGTTGACCGCGGAGGAGTTCCGCCGCGTTACTGAAGTCACTTACCTGGGTGCGGTGTACGGGACAATGTCGGCCCTCGCGCGTATGCTGCCTCGCGATCGCGGATGCGTCGTGCAGGTCGGCTCGGCGCTGGCCTACCGTTCCATCCCGCTGCAGTCGGCTTATTGTGGCTCCAAGCACGCCATCGTAGGATTCACCGATTCGATTCGCAGCGAGCTTTTGCACAGCGGCAGCCATGTACACATCACCGCCGTCCATCTGCCCGCCATGAATACGCCCCAATTCAACTGGTGCCGCACGCATTTGCCGCGGCAGCCCCAGCCGGTTCCTCCGATCTATGAACCCGAAGTTGCGGCGCGCGCCATTGTAGCTGCCGCGCGCGAACATCCGCGCGAGGTCTTTGTCGGTGCACCTACCGTGGCCGCCATCGAAGGGACCAAGTTAGTGCCCGGCTTAGCTGACCGCTATCTCGCGGATACAGGATTTGATTCGCAGATGACGGATGAACCGATCGCGCCGGATCGTGTGGATAATCTTTTCCATCCAGCGCCGGGAGATTATGGCGCTCACGGACGGTTTGGGTCCGGAAACAAGAAGATCAGCACCACCGGATGGACTTCGTCAGCTCCATCGGCGTTGGTCTTCGCCGGCGCAATGGGACTGGGATTGGTGGGCTATCTCACCAGCCGGATTCTGCACCGTTCTTAAGTTCGCCGTGGCTCAATGGCGGCGCAGCGCGGCCCAGAGCAGGGCGCCCGCCGCCAGCCCGGCGCCGGCCGTGATGAACTCACGTACGTAACCATCGTTCCGCTGTAACTTCAACCAGCGCTGTTCGGGATACTGCCCGTCCACGTGATGCGGGCCTTCCGCAGCGGCCATGCGCAATACTTGGGCGAGATGCAGAGCCTGGCGATCAGTCTCGTGCGCTATTTGCGTCTTGCAACTGAATCCATCCGCGATGATCAGTGTATCCTTTTCGGCGGCACGCACCTTCGGTAGAACCCCCAGTTCGCCTATCTTCAGCGAGAGATCGTACTTCGCGGGCTCGAAACCGTAGGTGCCCGCCATCCCGCAACAACCGTCGTCAAGGAAGGTAACGTCGAGACCCATCTTGCGCAACAGATCCGATTCGTCTTCCTTCCCGATCACGGCTTTCTCATGGCAATGTACGTGAAGCAGCGCTTTTCGTTCGATTTTCGGCGGCTGATAGTGGGGCGCCTTCTTCTGCAGGAATTCTGCCAGCGTGAAGGTTTGCGCCCGCAGCCGCTTGGCATCTTCATCATGCGGGAGAAGGTCAGGCATTTCGTCCCGGAACACGGTTACGCAACTTGGTTCAAGGCCGATGACCGGCACTCCCTCTTCGATCTCACGCCGCAACACTCTCAGGGTTCGGGATAGGACGCCTTTCGCGCGATCCAACATCCCAAAGTCGTACAGCGGCCGGCCGCAGCACAAATTCGCACCCGGAATCTGCACATCATAGCCGGCAGCCTCCAACGCTTCCACGGCCGCCGCGGCCACCTCGGGATGAAAGTAGTTGTTGAAGGTGTCCGGCCACAGTATGATCTTCTGTCCGGAACCGCGCTTGCGGCGCAGCCGGAACCAGGACCGGAAAGTTTGCCGCGCGAATTTCGGTAGGGGACGCTGGGGAGCAATGTCGCCCAGTGTCTTGAGCCAAGTGTTCACCACCGGCGCCGATCCGAGCAGATTGGCCAACTCCGGTGCGAGCGACGCGAGTCCCGCCCACCAATGAATCAGTCCCATGCTGTAGGCATGCCGCGGACGCAAACGGCCTTCATAATAGTGCGAGAGAAACTCGGCCTTATAGGTTGCGACATCCACATTCACCGGGCAGTCGCCTTTACAGCCCTTGCAAGACAGGCAGAGGTCGAGTGCGTCGAATACCTCTTCGCTCTTCCAACCGTCCCGCACCACTTCCCCCTGCGCCATCTCGAAGAGCATGCGGGCGCGTCCGCGCGTGGAATGCATTTCCTCCATCGTGGCGCGATAACTGGGGCACATAGTGCCTTTCTCGTGACGGCGGCACTCTCCTACGCCAACGCATCGCAGGGTGGCCTGGTTGAAACTCCCGCCATCTTGCAGGAAATGGAAATGCGTTTCCGGCTCCGTGGGCCGGTAGTCCAAGCCCAGCCGCAGGTTCTGATCGATCGCGTAGGCATCGATCACCTTGCCAGGGTTCATCTTCCATTCCGGATCCCAAATTGATTTGAAATCCCGGAATGCCTGCATCAACTCCTCGCCGTACATCTTGTGAAGAAACTCGGCTTTCGATTGGCCGTCTCCGTGTTCGCCTGAAATTGAGCCTCCGTAGCGTACCACCAGGTCCGTGGCGGCATCCATGAACGAGCGATAGTTGCGGATTCCTTCCGCGCTTTGCAGGTCGAAGGTCACGCGGGTATGGATACACCCCTGCCCAAAATGTCCGTAAAGCGCGCCGTTATATCCATGCTGGTCGTAGAGCTTTTTCAACTCGCGCAGGTAAGCGCCGACCTTCTCCGGCGGCACGGCGGAATCTTCCCAACCTTCCCAGGTGACATGCTCTCCGGGGACCCATGCGGTTGCGCCGAGACCCGCTTCGCGAATCTCCCAGATCAGCTTTTCCTGCTCCTGGTCTTGGTAAAGCCGCATGCTTGGCGCGTCGCGCTTGCCCTGCAGGGCTTCCATCAGGCGATGGGCGGATGCGTCGGACTCCTTTTTGTTGTCGCCGCCGAATTCCACCAGGAGCCATCCTTTGCCCTCCGGCAACAGCTTGAGGTCCCGCACGTCCAGTCCCTTGATGCGCATATTATGGATCAGCATCTCGTCGAGGGCTTCACAACCGATCGGGCGGCAAGCCATCACTTCGGGGACATGGTCGCCCGCGGCGTAGATGTCAGGGTATCCGAGAACTAGCAGCGTGCGCGCGTTCGGGTTCGGAACCAGCCGGACGACTGCTGACAGCACAAAGACACAAGTACATTCGGTGCCGACGAGAGCGCGCGCGACGTGGAATCCGTTTTCCGGCAAAAGCTCGTTCAGGTTGTAGCCGGAAACGCGCCGTGGTATGTCCGGATAACGCTGCTTGATCAGCCTGCCATAAGTGTCGCGGATTCTCTTTAAGCCGGCATAGATTTCGCCCTTGCGCCCGCCTTGTGAGATGATTTGCGCCAGTTCCCCCTCGGAAGTCGGGCCCACACTCATGCGCTGCCCGTCGTACGTGAGAATGTCCAACTCATCGACATTCTCTTCGGTCTTCCCGGCCATTACGGAGTGCACGCCACATGAGTTGTTGCCGATCATTCCGCCCAGCGTATTGTGGTTGTGAGTCGCGGGATCGGGGCCGAACGTCAAACCGTGATGGTTGGCGGCCGTGCGCAGCCAATCGAGCACCACGCCCGGTTCGACCTGCGCCTGCTTGCGCGCGGGATCGAGCCACAGGATCCGGTTCAAATGTTTCGAGCAATCCAGCACCACCGCTACATTGCAGCACTGGCCGGCCAGGCTTGTGCCTCCCCCACGCGCCAGCACTGGAGCCCCATAGCGGCGGCATGTGGCCAACGTCGCCACTACGTCGTCAACGGTTTTCGGAATCACGACTCCGATCGGAATCTGGCGGTAATTTGAGCCGTCAGTCGAGTACAATGCGCGAGAACCGGCATCGAAACGCACTTCTCCGGCAATCTGAGCGCGCAGATCGCCTGCCAGTTCGGCAGCGTAGCCGGGAGCAACATCACCGGCCCGATGGCGGGAATCGGTGGTGTGAAACGCGTTGTTATTGATGTTACTAAGTAGGGACGCCATAAACCCGGTATTTCTCCACATCACGAGATTTCAATTCGAGGCCAAAGCCGCATCGCGAGAGGTCCGGCCTGAGTAATCCGTCCTCGGCCTTTGCCGCGCCGTCAAAAAACATCTGCTCGATACGCACATGGTCATAAAAATATTCGACGTTCCGCGCCGCTATCGCTGCGCAACAAAGGTGCGCATGCAGCGATGGCGCTGTGTGTGCCGAAAGCGGCACGCCGAAGGCTTGGCAGAGAGCATCCGCCTGAAGAAAACCGGTGATTCCCGCGCAGCGCGTTGCGTCCGCCTGCAACACGTCGGCCGCGCCCGCTTCCAGCATCCTGCGAAAGTAAATCACGTCGTATCCGTACTCGCCCGCGGCGATTTCCATCCCCACGGGAGCGCGATCACGCAGCAAGCGCAAACCTTCTAAGTCGTCCGATGATACCGGCTCTTCAAACCAGGTCACTCCGAGATCCCGGAATCGCGCGGCTTGCCCGAGGGCCTGCTTGCGGCTGTAGGCGCCGTTGGCATCGACAAACAGTTCCACGTTCGGCCCAATCGCATCTCGTACCGCGCGCACCCGCCCGGCATCTTCTTCCGCATGCGTTCCTATTTTCATCTTGACCGCACGCATCCCCTCGGATACCCAGCCCTTAAGTTGGCTTTGTAGTTCTTCGATCGCGTACGACGTGAAGCCTCCGCTGCCATACGCCGGAATTGCATTCCTGACCTGCCCAAGCAAAGTTACCAAAGGCACATGCAGAAGGCGTGCTTTCAAATCCCAAAAGGCGTTATCGACAGCGGCAATGGCGGCGGAGCAGATCCCAGGCCGCCCGAGGTTTCGGATGGCGCGGACCATCGCGATCCATGTAGCTTGCGCCGAAACAGCGTTCCCATCGAGCACAAGCTTCTTCAAAACGCGATCGATCAGCACCGCGGCCGCTGTATCGGCATACGTGTATCCGAGGCCAACCAGGCCGGCTGCACGCGCGCGGACGATCACAATTGTCGTCGCCGTCCATTCGAGCGTTCCGTCGCTTTCGGGAGACGAAGCCGGAACCGTGAATGCCGATACCTCCAACTGTTCGATGGGAACGTTCCAATTGCCAGACACTGTTTCAAACCAGTTCGCGTATCTTATCCTTGAAAATGGTTCCGATAATCTTGTGGCCGTCCGGTGTTCCCTTGGCCAAGGCCTCCGCCATGTGGGTGGCCTGCCGCGCTGTTACCTTCGCGGGCATGGGAGGTTCGTTGGGGTCGACCACGGCTTCGATAACCACCGGTCCGGGCGTGGCAAACGCCCGGTCGAGTGTGGGTCCGCACTCTTCCGGATCTTCAATCGTAAATCCGGTTCCTCCGCAGGCCTTGGCAAATGCGGCAAAATCGATTGGAGCAAGGTCGCAAACATATTCCGGATTACCCAGAAAGACCATCTGCTCCCAGCGGATTTGACCGAGGCTATTATTCTTGACGATGACGATCTTGATGGGTAGCTTGTACTTCACGGCAGTCACGAATTCGCCCATGAGCATCGTGAAGCCGCCGTCTCCGACGAATCCTATGCAGAGCCGGTCGGGGTAAGCAACCTGCGAAGCGATCGTGTAAGGAAGGCCGCAAGCCATCGTCGCCAGGTTTCCCGAAATGGTATGGAGTTGACCGCGCTTCACGGGAATATACCGTGCCCACCAGGTCGCGATCGTTCCGGAATCGCAGTTTACAATCGCGTTTGCCGGGAGCCGTTTACCCACTTCTGCCGCCAGGAATTGCGGCTTCATCGGTTTGTTCCGTACCTCTGCGCGCTCCTCCAGCTTTTGCTTCCACTCCTTCATCCCCGACTGGGCGTCGTCCAGAAAACTCCGGTCTTCCTTGCGCTGCAGAAGGGGCAACAATTTCTGCAGGGACCTCCGGCAGTCCCCGACCAGCCCGACCTCGACCGGATACCGGATCCCAATGCGAGTCGGATCAAGGTCGATCTGCACGCCCCGCGCAGCGCCCGGCTTAGGCAGGAACTCTATATATGGAAATGAACTGCCCGCGATCAATAACGTGTCGCACTCTTCCATGGCATCTTGCGACGGTTTGGTTCCGAGCAATCCAATAGTGCCTGTGGTGTACGGGCTATCGTCCGGAACAGCCGCCTTTCCAAGCAACGCTTTCACGATGGGCGCCCCGAGTTTCTCGGCCGCAGACTCCAGTTCCTCAGTGGCATGCAAAGCCCCGCGGCCCGCCAGGATAACTACTTTTTTTCCGGCATTCAGAATCCCTGCCGCTTCGAGCAACTCATCCTCACAAGGTATCCGTGCGCCTTGGGCCAGGATATCGGAAACATGGTTTGCCACATTGCGTGGGGTCCGATCATCTCCTTTTGACTTAACATCCATCTCCTGGAAGTCTACCGGGACGGTAATGTGGGCTACGCCGCGGTATGCCAATGCTGTTCGGCAGGCAAGCTCGGCGATATTCTCCATGTGCGCCGCACCCATGCATCGCTCGTTATATACGCAAACATCCTCATATAACCTGTCGAGACTCACGTCCTGTTGCGTGTGTGTGTGCAGCAGATCATGAAACTGCAGGCCGGTGATCGCCAGCACCGGCTGTCCATCCATCTTGGCGTCATAGAGACCGTTCAGCAGGTGAATTCCTCCTGGTCCGGAGGTAGCGACACAGCAACCGAGCTTTCTAGTGTGTTTTGCGTATGCGCAGGCCATGAAGGCGGCGGCCTCTTCATGCCGCACTTGAACGAACCGCACAGAATCCTGGCATTTGCGCAGGGATTCTATAATACCGTTGATGCCATCCCCTGGGAAACCAAAGACAACATCAACTCCCCACGCGTGAATGGTATCGATCAAAACATCGGAAACTGTTTTAGTCATGTGATTGGCCCACCTCGAAGCCAGCACGCCTTTGGCCAATTTTAGACAGGCTACGTGCGGCATGCCGGAGCCGCGAACTGGGTGGGTTTGGAATGCTAAGTGCATCCGATCTAGCGGCGCGCGGGTTGAACCGCGCGTCTCGAAGGGAAAGGACGAATCATATGAAAAAGCTGGGACTCCTAGGTTCAGCGGCTATTGTGGCGAGTTTCTGCGTAGTATCAGTGAGTAGCGCATCTGCGCAAGTGTCTGTCAGTATCGGGGCGCCGCCAGACTGTCCGTACGGATACTATGAAGTTCCTCCATACGCCTGTGCTCCCGACGGCTACTACGGTCCAGAGTGGTTTGTAAATGGCGTTTTTATCGGAGCGGGGCCATGGTTTCACGGGCCGGCCCACTTCTACGGCCACGTCGATCATCATTACGACTTCCGCAAAGGCTACAAAGGTCCCCTCCCGGCACGTGGCGAGCACCCCGCAGCAACTCGCAGAGCCTTTCACGGCACCGCGATGCATGATGCCCACGGGCATGAAGCGCCGCGAAATCATAAGTAGCGCCACGGCCCGCTGTAGTTAGCCACTGATTGGCTCGCCGTAAAGCGCCGCGTGAGTCTGCCGGCGGGCGAGCCATCATGGCGCGAGCGTTTTCAAATAGGCGAGCACAGCTTCGGCGTCGTCGCGAGTCATGTGAAATTGAGGCATGGGAGGGTTGGGGGGATTGCCCGTCCGTGCAATTCCTTTCGTCATGAGCCTGATAAAATCGGCGTCGGTTCCGGGTGGTCCACCGGCGATGCGAGGAACCCTTACGGCCCAGTGTGGCGAGGGATAGGTGGGCTGGATTTGAACTGGTCCGCCTTTCAGCCAGTTCCCAAGGTCAGGTTGGCCCGTTGCAGTGCGCCGGGTGTGACATTGCTCACACATCGCCACTCCTTCTACGATGTACTTACCTCGCGCCACCAGTGCGCTTTGTGCCGGAGCTGTCTGCTTGGCATGCTGCTGTGGTTGACCCGAGACAATAACGGCCGGCAGAATAGCAAACAGTATTGTCAGCGCAACTTTGTTCATCACAAATACAGTATCACGGGTCAGTTATCGCGCATCCAGCAGCAGCACCCAGTCGCCATCGCCGTCGTGATTGCTTTTGGGCGGTGTAAACTGACGGCTGCCCGTTTTCGCCAAAGGACTACCAGAAACGTCATGATAGGCGCCGTTCGCCGGGTCGAACCATCGTGCGCGGGTTACACCCCGTAAGGCCGCCATGTTGATGTTGATCGTACGAGCGCTCGGCATGTAAACCACGGCCACGCGACCATCGCGTGTTGCGGCCGCAGTGGCGTAATCACTTTGGCTGACGCGGGTTTCCAGTGTGCCGTAGGAGCCGAATCCTGCCGTGAGAATCAAATGGTGCTGGTCTGGAATGAGATCCTGCCATGGCAGGGCGGCAAAGAACTCCTTCCAGATTTTCATCTGCGCAGCTCCTGGCGTATCGAGATGACTTCGCCACCCTGCCTTGAACGACCACGTGTAGGCATTGCCATAGAACTGCCCCACGCCGCCGCTCAACATAATCCAGTATTCCTCGCGCCGTAACACCGCGGGACTACCGAAATCGGGTGGCTCACCGACCTTCTCCAAGTCGTAATGTGCTTCCACCAGGTAGGCCGGCGCAACAGGTTTCTGGTTGTAACTGTGCAACATCTGCATGTAGGACGGCGAGTAGGTATAGGTGCTATTGAGTGCAATAAGCGGGATCCATGTCGGATCATCAAATGACGAACTGGTGAATACATTCAGCTCGACAGTTTGCAACTGGTCCGGATCCACAGAACGAATACCCTTAGCCACAGCTTGGGCCAGGGCATCATCAGTCGAATTCCGCCAGTTATTAAAGTCATTGCCGTTTAGCCAAAGCACATTGGCAAAGTTTCTGTAACGCCTGCCCAGATATTGGCCATAAGTGTAAGCCGCCGTCAGGCCGTTATTGCGCAGGGTCGCCAGCCATCCGATGGTCTCCATAGGGTCCAGGAAGATAGCTTGATGGTGACGAGCCCCGATCTTCACCACGTGGTCGAGGCGCGCGAAGTACGCTTCATTGGGCTTCGTCAAGTCGTAGTGCTGGTAATCGGTGCCCCCGGGAAGATATCCGGAGAATGGCCGCAGCCCATCCGGGGTCGTGCCGTTGACATCATCAGGATAGTCGTGACCGGCACATGTCACATCGATCCAACCGGCGGTGTTGAAACCCTGCGCTTCGCGATCGGCAAAATAAAACTCTGCATCGCGCTCGCTTAATCTTCCCATCAGTCCCTGCGGACTATCGCCGGCGATCAGAAAAGGTACGTTCTTTTGGTCTACCAGGTACCGGTGGTTTGCGCTCACTCGCAAGGGAAAGACCGGCGCGCCCGGCCCCGAGCGGGCGCCGGCTTCCAACTGCTCCGCAGGCGTCCCCATCGCCGTGAATACCATGAACGTCACGAACGCCCAATTAATGATCACAATGCATTGGATCACATCGCTGACGGCGAAGACAAGCGCCGCGGTTGAGCCGGCTGCAGCCCGGCGCTGCTATACTGGCACCAGATCCCAGGCGATCCGCAAATGAAGCGTTGTAGCATTTGTCACGCCACGTATCCGGCGACTTTCACCCACTGTCCCCATGATGGCTCTCTGCTGGCGGAAGCCAACGAGTGGACCGACGGGGCGGTAATTCGCGGCAAGTATCGCATCCTGAGCAAGCTTGGCCAAGGCGGCATGGCTACCGTCTATAAGGCGCTGCATTTGGGTTTCGACGAGCTGCGCGCGTTGAAGGTGATCCACCCGGAGTTGGCAAACGATCCGTCGTTCGTGAAGCGCTTCGGACAGGAAGCGGCCCTCACGCGCAAGCTTCAGCACCCTAACGCGGTGCGGGTGGAAGACATCGACCAGGCGGACGACGGACGTCCGTTCATGGTCATGGAGTTCATCGAAGGGCAGAGCCTGCAGGATGTGATTCAGCAGCAGGCGCCGCTGCCAGTGCCGCGGGTATGCAGGATTGCTAAACAGATCGCAGCAGCGCTCGAAGCCGCGCACCGGCTGGGCATGATCCACCGCGACGTCAAGCCGGCGAACATCCTGTTGACGCGGCCGCCGCGGAGCGGCGCGGACGGAGAGGTGGCCAAGGTCCTCGATTTCGGCATCGCCAAAATCAGGGAAGTGCAATTGGCGGAGGGCGGGGTGACCCTCACGCGGACCGGCACCTCGATCGGCACGCCCGCCTACATGTCGCCGGAACAGGCTTTGGGCAAAACCGGCGCGGGGCTGGATGGCCGCGCCGACCTATACTCGCTGGGCGTGGTGATGTATGAAATGCTGACCGGCGAGCTGCCCATAAGAGCAGAGTCGGAAGTGCAGATGTTGATTGGGCAGATTCACAGCGCGCCGCCGCCGATTCGGGCGCGGCGCCCGGACTTGCCCGAGGCACTTGAAGCCGTAGTGATGCGCTGCCTGGAGAAGGACCCTGCGCGGCGGCCGGCGAGCGGGGCGGCACTGATCGCGCAGATCGAGGCCGCTGAGAGTGGTGTGACGCCAGGCACTGCGCCCGACGAAATGCCCACCACGGCGACGCCGCGGCCCGTGCCGCTGGAACCACTGAACGCGGCTCAGGCACGCCGGCCATCCCGAAGGGCTTGGGCGGCGGCGTTGCTGGCCCTGGTCGCGATTGCTATTGCAATCGCAGGCAGCGCACGGTATTTTGGATCGCGCCGGAAGACCGTCGCGACTGCGCAGCCATCACCCCAAGCCGAGCCGGCAATTCCCGCCGCGCCGCCGGCGCCTTCCACCGTGGCGCCGAGCGCAAAGAACCCGCCGCCGTCCGGTACGAGGGAACAGTCCAGTCCGGCCGGCGATGTCCAGTCGGCGCTCGATGCGGCGCCGATGGATGCGTCTACGAAGGCGCAGGTGCGGGAGATCTCACGGCAAGCCAAACGCCACATGCAGAAGGGCGATATTGAAGGGGCCGCCGCGCTTTATAAGCAGCTGACTCAGTTGCGCCCAGGTTGGGAGCCGGCTCTGTCAGCGTTGAGTAGCGTTCTAGCCGCCAAAGCTAACTTGGCCGCATCCGCCTCTCAGAAGGGCGCCGCCGCCAACCCCGCTGGTGACTTAGTCGGTTCTGTGGCGCAGTACAGCCTGGCTATTGGTCTAAACCCGAACGTGGCAATCAACCATTGCAAGCTGGGTGCTGCGATCGGCAAACTCGGCGACCTCGCTGGGGACATGCGTCAACAGCAGGAGGCGCTTCGCCTGGATCCCGACATGGCTGCGGCCCACGTCGAACTCGGACATATCTATGCGCTTAAAGATGCCTGGAGCGATGCTGCGAACGAGTACCGCGAAGCCATCCAGTCGAAGCCGGGCTTGGCGGAGGCGCATTTCCGCCTTGGCTTTGCACTGGAGAAGGAAGGCGATACCGCGGGGGCGCTCGCGGAATATCGTCGCGCCACGGAGCTGGCGCCTGGGCAGGCGGAGTACCGGGCTAGTTACCGGCGGTTGACAGGTTCGAGCAAGGCCAAGTAGGCGGGATGCATACTTCAGCGGTAATGAACGTCGATCGTCGCTGGTTGCAGCAGTGACACGGTGACCGCCGCATAGAGCGAATCCCGAATTCGCTCCACCCGGAATCCCTGACTAACTCCATCCACGAGGCGCACCCGCGCTTGCCCCGCCGAGCCGCTGGCCATGACAGTCACTTCATCGGAGTCCGCCACCGTCCAACGGGGGGACACTCCCACCGAGCGGTAAGCCGTGTCCAGATCGCGGACTCCGGCAAGTCCCTCCATGAGGGCTTACATTACCAGCGCGGCGCTCCAGTTATCCGGTCGGCCGAAAGGTATTTGCCGGCCGGCTGGAAGTCCCAGGAATCGATGGTGTAACCGCGCTTCAGAAGCTGGTAGCGCTTTGACCAGCGCGCCGGGTCGGTTACGCTGTAGTCCAAAGCCTTGCGCGCGGCCTCCAGGTGGGACGCCATCCAGTGGCCGTGGCCGCTCGCCTTCCAGGCGAAATACAGCGTGTCCACGAAGCGAGCCTCATTGTGATTCTCCACGGGCTGGCGTGCAAACAGGACGCCGCCATCCACCATCGCGTAGCCCTCGTCCCGCTACGGCCGGCATTGGCAAAAGTTTCGTGGCCTGCACCCTGGCTCGACTGTCAGAACCTGAGCGCCGCGACTTCGGGGAGATCTGCGAGAACCGCTATTAGGTGCGGTCGACGATCCTGACTTCGCAGCTACCGGTTGCGCGCCTGTACGAACAGATCGGCGACCCCACGCTGGCCGGCGGCATCCTGGACCGCCCGAAGGGACGGGTAGATACGACTCCATCTCGGTTCTGTCTCATCTATCGCCGCACTCAGCATATAGTTTCATGAGCGTCTTTAAATCGGAACCGTCATCGGCGATACGACTAAGCGAGTGGCCCTCCGATGTGAAAAGGAAAAACGGATAACAGGCGTGAGAGAACTTTTCCTCGCCTAGCGGTTCCGTACAGGTGGAACGTTGCTGTACGATCAACTGTCCGCTGCGGCTGCCGCTCGAAATAATGCCGTAGTTAACCGCTCCAGCGATTAGCATTTTTGCCTTTTTGGTAACAAAATCCAGTCTCCACAACGCCCCCGAGGTCGCGGAGAAATCGCTCATGAAGTAGACACTCTTGCTGTCCAGCGAAATCTTGGGCGAGGTGAGCACATGCTTCCATTCGGGATCAGGGGAGGGACGTGCGTAGAGACGGAGAGGCTTGCTGCCCTCGGTCGTGGAAACGAGCCATATTTCACTTTCTTTGATCACGCGGACATGAGTGTCGGGCGTCAAGGTATGAGCCTGCCGCGCAAACACTATAAATGTGTTATCAGGCGCCAGGCTCGCGTCGGCGTCCACTCCAAGGTTCGTCTTCTGGTGGCGTAGACCTTGCGCATCGACAAATACGACATTTCCACCAACAATTTCCGCCTTTTGGGCAGATAAAACCGCGGGCAGCAAGATCACAACCCGAAACAGCCACAGCACGCAAGGAGCCATTTTGCCATCAACTCTATCAAATATAGACTATCAAGAAAACGGTTTTGTGGGAAAGACTCAAGAGAGGAGACCGCTTCCGCATCGTTCCCGCGCGCGCTGCGGGGCCCACGCCCAGCAACAGTCAGACCACAGAGCCGCTATCGCCTCCGCTCGGTCAAGACCACGGAAAGGCTTCATCCGGCCGGCAGCGTGAAGTTGAAGGTCGATCCTTTACCGAGTTGGGATTCGACCCAGATGTGGCCATTGTTACGTTCCACGATCCGTTGACAGATGGCCAGTCCAATGCCGGTACCTGAATACGCATCACCGGTGTGAAGACGTTTAAATAAGCCGAAGATTTTCTCCTGATACTCCGGCTCGATACCGATGCCATTGTCGGACACCGAGACGATCCAAACGTCATTTTCTCTGCGGGCAGTGACATGCACAATTGGTGGTACTTCGGGACGATGATATTTCAGAGCATTTCCGACAAGATTCTGAAACAACTGTTGCAGTTGAGTTGCATGGACCGGCACGCGGGGCAAGTCGTCACAATCGACCGTCGCCCCCGTTTCGGCAATGGCGCCCGCAAGATTGCCCAGGGCCAACTGAAATACCGCGTTCGAATCGACGGCTTCCGACTGCTTCTCCACATTCGTCGCTCGAGTGTATGCAAGCAGATCGCGAACCAACATCTCCATGCGTCCGGCGCCGTCGCGCACGTTTTGCAGGAATTCTAATTCCTGGCCGGCGAATTTTCCCCGGCAGCGCTCAAACAACAGTTCGCTGAATATTCTGACGCTTCGGAGCGGCTCCTGAAGGTCGTGGCTGGCGGAGTAGGCGAACTGTTCCAGGTCCCTGTTGGCGCGCCGCAGCTCCAATTGCAACAGCTTGGTTTCGTGAATATCCGTCGAGGTCCCGAACCATCGCCGAATCCGGCCTTGCTCGTCACGCACGGGAATGCTGCGCATCATATACCACCTGAACTCGCCGTCCTTATTCCGCAGCCGTGCTTCCAACTCAAAAGGCGTCCCGCTGTTCACTGCGGCTTGCCAATGTCCCAGAACATCATCTTCCGGGTGCAGACATGATAGGGCCTTCTCGGGGTCCCGCATACTCTGAAGGTCCAGGCCAGAGTACTCTACCCAACGGCGATTGACGAATTCCAACTCCCCCTGTGGACCGCTGAGCCACACAATCTGCGGTCCCACTTCCGCGATTTGACGAAAACGCTCTTCGCTTTCCCGAAGTGCCGCCTCGGCGTTCTTCAGGCCGGTAATGTCCGACGCAGCGCCGAACCATTCGATGATTTCCCCGGCATCGTTCCGAATCGGTACCGCCCGTGAAAACATCCAGCCCAGGGTTCCGTCGGTCCGGATGACGCGATGCTCCTCGGCAAAGACAGACTTATTTCGAATAGCTTCCTGGATCGCGCGAGTCACATGCGGCTGGTCATCCGGGTGAATGTACTTGCCCAGCCAGGCCCGGTTGGGCTCGAGCGTATCGGCAATGAAGTCCCGGACAACAAGCAGGCGCATTTCAGTCCAATCGCCGCTCATCTGGTAGACCACATCGGAACTGGCGGTCACGAGCGCGCGGAATCGCTCCTCGCTCTTGCGCAACTGCGCCTCGGCTCGCTTGCGGCCGCTGATGTCCCGCGCGATTTTCGATGCACCGGTGATGCGGCCCTGATCGTCCTTCACCGGTGAAACAGTCAGCGAAATATCGAGCAGCGTTCCGTCTTGATGGCGGCGAACAGTCTCGAAATGGTCGACTCGCTCGCCTTCGGCCAGGCGCGCCAGTATGTTCGTCTCCTCATCCTGGCGGTCCTCCGGAATCAATAGTTCGGCGACCGTCTTTCCAATGGCGTCTTCCGCGGTATAGCCGAAAAGACGCTCCGCACCTTTGTTCCAGCTCGTAATCACGCCATCCAAGCTCTTACTGATAATTGCATCGTCTGAAGAGTCCACGATTGCGCTCAGTAGTGAAGACGTTCGGGCGGCCTCGATACGATCCGTGATGTCGAGGGAAATCCCGATGAACCGCGGAGACTCCTTCTGCGGATTATCTACGTAACGTCCGAACTCTGCGATCCATCGCGCCGCGCCGGTATCGGCGCGTAAAATCCGGTGTTCAGAGACATAGCGCGCGCCCGTTATCATTGCCCTTTGAAGCGCCTGGTCCACCTTCTCACGGTCCTCGGGATGCACGCGTGATTGCCACATTTCCAAGCTCGCGCGATGATCCCGATCGGCTTTATAGCCCAGAATTTCGAATTGCCGGGGAGACCAGCGTGCCGTCCCTGTGCGCCCATCGACGTCCCAGGTGCCCATCCCCGCAGCCTCAATCGCCAGGGTCAAGCGCTCTTCGCCAGCCCGGAGAACCTCGCCGTTCAAGAAACTTTCAATGAGGTCGGCCGCCTGCCGCGCCAGGACATCCACCCACTGCAGTTCGCGACTGCCGGGACGGGTTTCACTACGGTAATGAGTCGAGAGTATCCCCACCAGTTTTCCCGTGCATGTGACCAGCGGCGTCGACTGTAACGCGTGCACTCCCGCAGCGCGCATGACCTCCCGCGACGTGGAGTCGAACGCTGGACTGCTCGTCACGTCCTCAACAATGATCCGCCGCATCTCCTTAATGACGTACCCACATGCTCCAGTACCGGCCTGGACGGCCCTGAAGAAATCCAGAAACGGACGATCAAAGCCGCGTTGTGCGGCTATCCTAAGCTCGCCTGTTGTGGAGTCCAGCAACTGAACATTGCCCATGTCCGCATGGGTAATCTCTATGGCCGCGCTGAGCAACTCACCAAGCAGGGTTGGGAGATCGCTTTCTCCGATTAATCGCGTGCTCACCTCCTGCAGCCGGCGCAACATCTCGACCGTCTCCCGCCGCAGGCGCGTCAGCTTAAGGTGCGTGGTCACTCGTGCCAGCAGTTCTGCGGCGCTGAACGGCTTCACAAGATAATCGTCGGCCCCCTCACTCACGCCCGCGACACGCGATTCTTCTCCCGCGCGGGCGGACAGGAGGATGACAGGGATGTCACAGAGACTGGGATTTCCCCGAACCTCACGCAAAAGACCAAAACCGTCAAGCACAGGCATCATGACGTCGCTCAGGATTAAGTCCGGTGGTTCTTTGAGCGCGCTCGTCAGCGCTTCCTGACCGTTGCTTACGGCCGTCACCTGCATGCGGTCACCAAGAAGGCGGGCGACGTAATTCCGCATGTCGCCGTTATCGTCCGCCAGGAGCACCCGGGGCGCCGGCGCCGCGTGTGGGCCAGACGACAGCCCGTTGGTTCCGGGCAGCCACCGCAGAGCCTGTTCGACGTAGGTCTCTGCACGCAAGGAACGCGCGCGGCCGTCTTCCACATTTCGAATACGATCCGCAGGCAGATGTTTATGGCCGCGGGGAATCTGCACATAAAACGTCGTTCCTATTCCGGCTGCACTCTTCACCGTTATTTTGCCGCCGTGCATGCTTACCAGTTCCTGTACCAGGGCCAGACCGATACCGGTTCCCTCATACGAGCGTCCTTTTGCGCCCTCTACCCGGTGGAAGCGTTCGAATATGTGCGGAAGTTCGGCGTCTGGGATTCCAATACCGGTATCGGCGACGCTCAAGATCACGTGTTCACCAACGTCGTTCAGCGTTACCGTGATGGCACCTTCGAACGTGAACTTGAAAGCATTCGAGAGGAGATTCAGGACGATCTTTTCCCACATCTCGACGTCCACGTAGACCGGCTCGCGCAATGGTCCGCAGTTGACCGCCAGCTGCAGGCCGCCGGCGTCTGTTGCGGACTGGAAACTTGAGACCAGGTCACGGGTTATGGCGGCGAGATCCACGGGCGCATACCAGGCCTTGGTGCGGCCCGCCTCGATACGGGAAAAGTCGAGCAGTGAATTGACGAGTTTCAGAAGCCGTAAGCTGTTCCGGTGAGCTATGTCGGCCCTTTCGCGAATCATCGGAGCGAGGTGTTCGTTTTTGAGAATTTCCTCCAACGGGCCGAGCATCAGCGTGAGAGGCGTCCGGAACTCGTGACTGACATTGGAAAAAAATAGGGTCTTCGCGCGGTCTATTTCGGCGAGCGCCTCGGCCCGCTTGCGCTCCTCCGCATAAGCCCGCGCTGTGGAAATGGCTGCAGCGATTTGGGACGTCACCAGATTCAGAAAATCCGTGTACGAGTCATCGAACTTCAACCTGGAACTCAGGCCAGCAATGAGGAATCCGGAGAATCCTTGCGCCAAGTGAGAGCGGAGAGGAAGAATTGCGGCCCTATCCGGCGGATCAGGCCATGGACCGCCGGGAATCGGTGTGGACCCGGAGGACAAATTCACAAGCTGCATCCGCCCTGTTATCGCCGCCTGGTGGAGCGGCCAGCGGCCGCGGGAGTCATCCATGCCTATGATCGCGGGAGCTATGCCCTGGGCGCCTGTGATGCCTGCGGCCGCGGCCAGTGTGGCCTTGCCGTCTTCACCAGCCAGGTAGATGAGGGCGAACGGAATGTCTTTCCCATGCGGCGAAAGCTTGGCTGCGGCGTTGACACAGGCTTCCTTCGCGGTTTTCGCTTCGACCCCGGAGGCCAGTTCCCGCAGCACGATTCCCCGCCGCTGGCCCACCACCTCGGCTGTGATTTCGTGCACTGTCGCCAGCACGCCGCCGATGCCGCGCGTGGCCGTTTCGTCGGGTACCGGGCTGTAGGCGACGGTGAAATGGGTTTCCTCCGTGAACCCCGCCCGCTTAAGGTGAAGCTCGATATCGTCGCTCCAGGTTGCCGGCCCGCCACAAAACGGGGTATCGATCAGCGGCTTGAGGATGTCCCAGATTTCCGACCAGCACTCCCTTACCGGCTTGCCCAAGCCCCACGGATGCTTTTGCCCCAGGACCGGAATATACGCGTCGTTGTAGATGGAGATGTAGTCCGGACCCCACCAAAGCAGCATGGGGAAACGATTCGCCAGAAGAATGCGGACCGTCGTTCTCAGCGCCTGGGGCCAGTTCTCGCGGGGCCCCAGCGCGGTCTCGGACCAGTCCACCGCGTCGATGCGGCGTTCCATCTCCCCACCACCGGGTACGATCTCCAATTCCGGACTGTCCGCAGATGGGACGGGGCTCACAATCCAGGCCCCTCTTTCAAGGGTGGAGTGGAACCCTCGCGGTGCATATTTTTCGGTGAAAAGAAGAGGTCTCTTACGACCATACCTAGTCGCATATACTCCACAAGGCTTGACGGTTTTCGAAAGTAATGCATGGCCGCATTCTTCTGGGCACTCTCATAGCCTCGCGTTGTATGAGAGCCGGTCATTACGATGACGGGGGTTCGGGCGATGCGCTCGGTCGAGCGCAGTCGTTTCAGAATTTCTTCGCCATCCCACTTAGGGAGATTCAGGTCCAACAGCAGGAGATCGATCACCGGTTGGCGCGAATCCTGATCCAGGCTCTCAATGAACAGCATGGCTTGCTCGCCATCCGCCAAGACGCGCAAATCGAAGTCCAGTCCCGCGTCGTTGAGCGCCATACGAACCAGGGTCACGTCGTGCGGATTGTCTTCGGCCAGGACAATTTTCAGGGGCGGGCGCGGCAACACGGCTCTAACTCCTTTGCTTCACTTCTCGGCGTTTCGCCGGTGTTTGATATTACGGGGCTGCGAACTGTAGAAAAGACTGCGGTCGGCCTGGGCGCTCAAAATCTGATTCTCCGGCTAGGTCTCATCCTCGCGTATCATCATTTTCGCTCTGAGAACCAGCTTCAGTTAACATTATTATCAAAAATTGCCAGCAGGTCTGCGCCCGTGTTCGTGAGCCGCCACTGGCAGTGTGAGCGAGCATACAAAACCGCCGGCGCAAAGGGGACACTTGGCACCCGGGTAGGAAAGCGGGGCACCGCATTCGCCGTCAAAGATGGCCGTTCTTCGGGATGTGGTCCGGCTGCACGGGCTCGCGCTGCCTCCAATGCCGAGCTAAAGGACTGATCGAAGTCGCCGCATCTATTCCTTGGGCTCATCCGGAGGCCGGTCAGTGTATTCCGGCGGCACGTCGTCTTCGCGGCGCCGTCGCGTCCGGACTGGGCCGGCATCCGCCGGGGGTGCGTTTTCCACGCCGCTAACTACCTCGGCTTCGAAGAACTGACCTTCTTCCACCAACTCGCGCACGCTCTCGGCGCCGGCATTAGCGACGTCCGATAACCCTTGCAGATCGCCCGATTGCTCAGCGGTCCTATCTTCGGCCTGGGATTGCGTGACCGGCGCGACCGGCGGGGGCGCCACGTCCGAACTTAGTTTCTCGCGTTTCTTGCGGGACATACCGTTGAAGTCTCCTCTCCTACCACTCTTCCTAAGCATTTGATCTACCGCCGGCGCAATTCGACCGTTCGTAGAAATCCTCACAAGCCCCTTCCGCGGCAGAACCTGAATGCGCATTCGCGTACCGGGTTTGACCCGCTATCAGACGGGAGGGAGTTCAATATGCAACTTCTGACACAGGACTCGAAATCCTTGCACAGGACAAGTCCAGGCGGAGGATACGCTGCCGGGAGCGGTTGCAGGAGATATAGCTTCCGCTTTTTCTTTGTACTTTGCCAAACGTGTAGTTGCCGCTTTCCGAGCCGGATGTGCCGCAGCCGCTAGACTTGCACGGGACGAACAACCCCGACCGGTGGCAGAGGCTTGCGCTGGAAGGCCCTTACGAAGCGCACTCGAATCAGCCAGAAAATCATCATCAGCAGAGGAAGGATTCCCAAAACGAGGAGCATCCCCGTTCGTTGCATGAACGCGGGGAACAGGTGCGGCCGGGCGATGAAGATGGACGCCGACGAGGCAAACAGCGCGAAGCACATGCGCCACAAATGGCGCGCGATTCGTTGCACTCCGAAAAGCCCGCCGCGCAACAGCATGCGCAGGTCCCCCGCGGCACCGAGCAGCGCCACGGCGCTGAAGAAGAAGTACATCGGCGCGGGCACGCCGTTTGCGGACCCCGTCGGGCTCTTAGCGGCTTGAAACGCAAAGGTCAGTATCACCGTGCCGGTCGCAGCGGCAGCCACGAATCCAAGCCAATCGTAGGGGCTGGTTTCCCCGTCCCTGCGCCGCGCGGTGACCCACGCCGTGGCCACCATGTAAAAGGTCAACGTGCCGCCGATGACATTGCTGGCCTCATGTTTCATGAGCGCGAGGAACACCGCGACCGAAGACATGGTCAGCATGGAGACGAAGAATACGTGGCCGGCGATGCCGTGAGCGCGGGAACCCTTGCGGAGCGACAGGGCTACCGCTCCGGACAGTAGCCCCGCGGTTCCACCGCTGATATGAAGAAGCAGTAAGGGCGAATAATGCATGGTTCTCTGCGATCATACACCAGACGTGCCGCGCTCATGATTATTAGCGTACTGGCGTGCCGGCGAGGCTGAGTGCCTTGCGCAGCCTGAGAGGCCGCCCCACGAACGCGCAAAAAAACTTCTTGACAACGGCGGATAGACGGGCCTATATTTAACTTGTTGGTTACATAACCGAATGGTTATCAAAGATGAACGATCAGCTGAGTTCCACCTTTTCCGCACTGGCAGACCCCACGCGCCGCGCGATCCTGGCCCGGCTGGCGCTCGGGGAAACCTCGGTGACCGAGCTTGCCGAGCCCTTCGCGATGTCCATGCCGGCGGTCTCGAAACACCTCAAGGTGTTGGAGCGCGCCGGCCTGATCGAGCGCGGCCGCGAGGCGCAGTCGCGTCCCTGCCGCCTGGCTCCGGGTCCGCTCAAGGAAGCTGCCGGCTGGATCGAGGAGTACCGGCGTTTCTGGGAGGCAAGCCTCGACCGGCTGGAGGACTATCTGCGCAAGATGAAGCCGCCAAAAGCGAAAGCGAGCAAGGCGAACCGATCGAAGACCAAATCCAAGGAGTGACATGATGGCCCACCCAGCCAATCGAGCCAACGCAGCAACCGAATTCGTTTTCAGCCGGACATTCGACGCGTCCCGCGAAGACGTGTGGAGTGCATTCACCCAGCCCGAGCACCTGCAGCACTGGTGGGGCACTCCCGGCAGCCGCATTGAGATTGCGCGCCACGAGCTGAAGCCCGGCGGAATGTTTCATTACTGCATGAGATTTCCGGACGGGCGTGTCATGTGGGCGCGATTCGTCTTCCGCGAGATCGTGGCGCCTGAGCGCCTGGTGTGGCTCAACGGCTTCAGCGACGAGCACGGCGGCCTTACACGGAACCCCTGGGCGCCCAGCTTACCGCTGGAGACGCTGAACACGGTGATCTTCGCCGAGCAGGACGGCAAAACGCTGCTCACGATTACAGTGGTCCCATTCCATGCCAGTGAGGACGAAGCCCGCGTCTTCGCAGGCGGAATCAACGGCATGAAGATGGGCTTCGGCGCCAGCTTCCAGATACTGGCGAATTACCTCAACGAAAGGACTAGCGAGAAATGAATCGACGACAATTTCACCGCACACTTACAGCGATGTTGCCAGCCGTGGCGCTGGCGCAGGCTAAACAATCAACTACAAAAGAAAGGACACATATGCAATTAGTCGAGAAACTGATCAGATTCAAAATGGCTGTCAACGACATGCCGAAGGCAAAAGCATTTTATGCGGATCAGCTAGGTTTGAAGGTGGTATCGGACTACCGCATAGACGACGGTAACTGGTGGGTAGGTCTGGCCCTTCCTGAAGACGGAGCGGCTATGGTCCTGACCACCGCTCACGAGAACATGAAGCCTGGCACGATGAGCCTGTACTTTGCGACCGCAGACCTGGCCAGAGCTCACCAGGAGATCGGCGCAAAGGGCGCTAAGGCCGGCGAAATCAAAGACGACTTGTACGGCCCGGGCTCAGGCGTAAAATGGTTTAATCTTGAGGACCCGGATGGCAACCAGGTCTTCCTGGTACAGGCGTAACTACAACATGTCCGTCGCATCTTTGGAATCCGCTCAGTTTGGCGCTATCCAGGTCCGGGGCGCCCGCGAGAACAATCTTCAGAACATCTCCGTCGACATTCCGCGACGGAGAATCACGGTTTTCACGGGCGTCTCGGGTTCGGGGAAATCGTCGCTGGTGTTCGACACGATCGCCGCGGAATCGCAGCGTTTGCTGAATGAGACGTTCCCGACATTCGTGCAGAATTTTCTGCCGCGGTATGGCCAGCCGGACGCCGACAGTCTCGCGAATCTCTCGACGGCGATCATCGTCGATCAGCAACGTATGGGCGGGAATCCGCGCTCTACGTTGGGAACGGCGACCGACATCTACACCTTGCTGCGCGTCTTGTTCGCTCGCCTGGGAAAGCCCGCGGTGCCGCACGCCCTGGCGCTTTCCTTCAACGATCCCATGGGCATGTGCCCCGAGTGCGAGGGACTCGGACGCGGTTCCCAGATCGATATCGGCCGGCTGCTGGATAAGAGCAAGTCCCTGGAGGAAGGACCCGTCCGGTTTCCGACGTTTAACGTAGGTGGTTACAATCTGTACACCTTCATTAAGTCGGGATTCTTCGATGTCAAAAAGCCGCTCAAGAAGTATACGAAAGAAGAGTGGCATGACTTTCTGGAGCGCGACGATACAAAGATCAAAGTCAACAAGCAGGGGCAAAGATTCAGTTCCGGTTATGACGGCCTGATTCCGAAATTCAAGCGTCTCTACTTGAGCAAAGGCGCGGAGAAGATGCCGGCGCATCTGCGGGAGGAGTTTGAGAAGATTGTGACGCAGGGACCGTGTGACGCGTGCGGCGGGGCGCGTTTATCGGAAACCGCGCGCGCCTGCCGCGTCAACGGAAAGAACATCGCGGAATGCACAGCGATGCAGGTGAGCGAACTGGCTGAGTTTATGCATTCGTTCCGCGCGCCGAATGTCGGGCCGCTGGTGGCTCGCCTCGCGGAAAGGCTCGCACATCTCGACGAGATCGGACTGGGTTATCTCAGCCTGAGCCGCGAGACAGCCACACTTTCCGGTGGAGAATCGCAACGTGTCAAGATGGTGCGCCACTTGTCGTCGAGCCTGACGGAGGCGCTCTACATTTTCGACGAGCCGACCATCGGTTTGCACCCGCACGACATCCAAAGGCTCAATAATACACTGACCAAGCTGCGCGATTCCGGAAACACGGTTCTCGTGGTAGAACACGAGCCGGAAGTGATGGCGATCGCCGATCACATCGTGGATATGGGGCCGGGTGCCGGAAGTGCGGGCGGAACGGTGGTATTCGAAGGCCCGTTTAAAGAGCTCCAAAAGAGCGGCACGCTGACGGGCAAGCACCTTTCCAGGAGTCAGGCGTTGAAAGAGAAGCCGCGCGCCGGAAAAGGACATCTGCTCGTCCAGAACGCGGCACTCAACAATCTCCGCGACGTGACGGTGAAGATCCCCAAGGGCGTTCTTACCGTCGTCACCGGCGTGGCGGGCAGCGGCAAGAGCTCGCTGATTCACGGCTGCCTTCCCAAACATTACCCGGATGCAGTGTTAGTCGATCAATCGCTGGCCGCGGGATCACGGCGATCGAACCTGGCCACTTACTCAGGAATGGCGGATGCCATTCGGAAAGCGTTTGCGGCCGCTAACAAGGTTGAGGCTGCCCTCTTCAGTGCGAATTCCAAGGGAGCATGCCCCGCATGTGAAGGGCTGGGGGTGATCTACACCGACCTGCAGCATCTGGATCCTGTCGCGGTGCGCTGCGAAACCTGTGAAGGCCGCTCGTTCACCGCCGAAGTTCTCGCGCTCAAGCTGCGCGGGAAGAATATCAACGAAGTGTTGAGCCTTTCCGTCGGGGACGCGTTATCTTACTTCACGGAGAAACCGATTCTCGCGACGCTGAAGGCCCTGCGGGACGTGGGGCTCGGCTACATCGCGCTCGGGCAAAGGCTCAACACGCTGTCGGGTGGTGAACGTCAGCGCTTGAAACTGGCGGCTGAACTCCAGAAGCCTTCGCAAATTGTGGTGCTCGACGAGCCGACGACCGGTCTGCACATGGCCGACGTGGCGAACCTGCTCGCCCTGCTCGACGCCATGGTCGACAATGGCACCACCCTGATCGTGATTGAGCACAACCTGGACGTGGTCGCGCGCGCCGATTGGATCATCGACATGGGGCCGGGCGCGGGCGCCGCAGGTGGCGCGGTTGTGTTTGAGGGCGCGCCGCGCGAGCTGCTGAAGGCTAGCAAGTCGCTAACGGCGAAACACCTCGCTGCGCGACTGGCGTGAATCCGGAGCCGCTTGCTTTACGCGCGCGGCTCCGAAGCGGGCTCCGGCGCTTGCGACAGCTTACCGAGCAGCGCCAGGATTATTACTGAGCGGCTGCCTTCGGACTGTACTCAATGGTTTCTTTGGTAGCCGTCGAATTGAGGCTAAACCCGCAATATGGGGTTGTGCCGGTGCCTGCGGGACCCGCCGTCCATGCCGGACTCGCAATGAGATCCAAGTTCTGGTCATACAATTGGACGCTGAAAGTCACGTGGTTGTTTTCCGGGTAATCGGCGCAGCGGACCACGCCATATACTTCGAGTACGCTGCCAAACGCCCAATTCCAGCTCTGTCCCACGCTGGGCGTTTTGGCCAGCGTAGTCTTGGCCCCGGTGTTCTTATCTTCTCCCACCACGTTCCAGGTCGAACAGGAGCTGCCTCCCGGCGTACAGTTGGAAGTAATGGTTCCTAGAATCGAATCTCCCGCGGACACGTCAATCAAGGTGCTGTACTCCGTTACGCCTAAGATACAGCAGTTCCAGCTTGCGAGGGACCAGTAGTTGCCACCGCCGGCGGTGCTCGGACCGTATTGCAGCACCGGCTGTACGATGGTTACCACGTCGTTTATGTCTTCAAAACCGGGAAACATGAACAACGTCTGGCCGTCATTGACAGCGGGCGCCGGCGGTGTCGTCCAAGTCGCGTTAATCCTTCCGTAAGACGATGTGGTGGTGGCGGATATGTTCTCAATCCAGCCGTTCGAAACGGACGACAGACGGCCACCTGCGGGATGAGTCGGCGTAAAAAGCGAGCCGTCGGACAAGTAGCGCGGGAAAGTGCAAGATGGAGCCACCTGATCCACGCTCCCGTCCGCATGCTGGACGCGTCCGTCCGCCAATAACGTCGCGCCATCCGCGACGTGCAGCACGCAGGATGGATGGAAGTAGCCGAACGGTGTGATCACGTAATCCTGCGGCACGTTCGCAGGCCGCGACGTTTGAGCCGCCGCACTCAGCGCCGTTAAGGCGAAGACAAAGGTCACCTGCGCGATTCGTACTCTCATAAGATCTCTCCTCCTGTTTGGTCACACTGAGTCCGGTTGCACCCAGGGCCGACCCAGTTCTCTGAGAATGATAGCATCGGTGGCGCCGATGTCAATTGAAAAAGCGTACTTCTCGCGTGGCACCCTGCCGTTGGCTTAGCGCGTGCGAACACTCGCGCGCGGAAGCGCGTCGCTCTGCACCTGGAATGCGATGTTACCTGAAATTGTCCCGCCCGGGGTGGTCACCCGGACCGCTCCGGTGGTGGCGCCGCCAGGCACAGTGGCGATGATCCGGGAAGCGGAGATCACCTTAAACGCCGCGGCCTTTCCATTGAAACTGACCTTGGTCGCGCCAGTCAGATTGCTCCCCAAAATCTGGACCTCACTTCCCGCGGCTGCGGAAGCGGGCAGCATCTTCACAAACGGCGCCAGCCCCACAGACAGTTTGAAGATGGTGCCTTTTCCGGCCGTTCCGCCTTGGTACGTCGTGCCGTACAGATTCCCGTCGGTGGCTTGGAATAGCCCCGCGTACGGGGCTTGCCCGTCCGGACAGCCGGCCTCGGCGCAGAAGCTATACAACGTCGTAAGCGTGCCCCCTGGGGTAAACCGGAAGACCGTGCCTCCATTGTAGGCCCCGCCGAACTGCGTTGTCCCGTAAAAGTTCCCATCGTTGGCCTGGATCAGTTGCGCCTGCGGATTGGCGCCATCCGGGCACCCGCTCACGGCACAGAAACTATACAGGGTCGTCAGATTCCCACCCAGGGTGATCTTGAAGATCGTGCCATAGTCGCCGTAAGCCCCGCTAAGGTAGGTGGATCCGTATAAGTTCCCGTCGCTGCCTTGCACTAATCCCGCGCGGGGTCCATAGCCGTCCGGGCAATTCTCAACCGCGAGACAGAAGCCGTAGAGCGTCGTCTCGTTGCCTCCCGGCGTGAGCTTGAAGACCGTGCCGCCGTTCCCCAAGCCCTGAGACCAGCCGGCCCCCGCGCCCGAATAGGCCGTCCCATAAAGATTACCGTCGCTAGCCACAATGACGCCGCTCATCGCGGCCAGGCCATCCGGGCACTCGAACCCCAGGCAGAACTGGTAAAGCGTAGTCAGGGCGCCGCTGGACGCGATCTGGAACACGGTGCCTTGACTTTGGGAGTTCCCGCCTATATAGGTCGTGCCGTAAAACACGCCACCGGTGGACTGGGAGAGCCCTCCATACGGGTACCCACCGTCAGAGCACTCGCTCTTGGAGCAGAAGTCGTAGATCGTCGTCAGCGCGCCAGCCGGCGTGATACTGAAGACGGTCCCATAGGATTTGGTTCCGCCCGCCTGGGTAGTCCCGAACAAGGTACCACTGGGCGTTGCGGTCAGCCCCGCGTAAGGATACTCGCCATCCGCACATCCGGCCACCGCGCAAAAGTCATACAGGGTGGTCATGGAGCCGCCGGGACTGATCTTGAATACGGTGCCGCCGCTGTGAATTCCGCCCTGGTGGGTCGTGCCGTACAGATTGCCATCAGAGTCCTGGACCAGCGGTGCGGTAAGGTGCTGGCCATCCGGGCAATTCGCGCCGCCCCCGGCGCAGAAGTTGTACAACGTCGTGAGCACCTGTCCGGGCAAGTCACTCGCCGATAACAAACCCAGAGCCAACAGAGCATACACCAGTCTGGCCCGCAACCGAATCCCTTGCATCGCAAATCCTCCTGTTTTCGCCGGCATCATGGCAGCACCGCGAAGGCAACATTACTCGACAACGTGCTCGCTGGAAGCACTACCCGGATCAGTCCGGTGGTCGCTCCGGCCGGCACATTGGTGGTTATCTCAGTACTGGAAACCAGCTTGAACGTGGCCGCCGTGCCATTGAAAGTCACGCTGGTTGCGCCGGTGAGATTGGTACCCAGAATCCGTATGGCGGTTCCCGAGGGGGCCGCGGCGGGCGAGGCCAGCACAAATGGGGCGAGACCTGTTGAAAGGCTGAAGATCGTCCCGTTACTGGTAAGATTTCCGCCGTGCCCGATGACTCCGTAGAAGATTCCATTGGTGTGTTGGACCAACCCTCCCGTCGAAGGCAGCTTGCCGTCGGTGCACGCGCCGCCGCTGCAGAAGGTATGCAACACGGTAAGGGAGCCGCTGGGAGTCAACTTGAAAACGGTGCCGCTTCCGGCGCCATCGCCTCGCTGGGTAATCCCGTAGAAATTCCCGTCCGTGGCCTGCATGAGCGAGAACGGCCCGCCGCCGTCGGCGCAGCCTGCCCGAGAGCAAAAGTTGTAGAGAGTAACAAGCTGGCCGCTTGGAGCCACCTTAAAAAAAACGCCGGCGTTCATGGATCCGCCTTCGCGGGTCGTTCCGTAAAAGTTGCCGTCGCTGCCTAACACGAGAGTGCTGGGTGTGGAACCATCGGGACATCCGCTCTGGGCGCAGAAGTGATGCAAAGTTGTCAGGGTGCCAGTCTGAGTGAGCTTGAACACCGTGCCTTTGCCGTAAGCCCCACCCGATTGGGCTGCACCGTAAATGGTCCCGTTGGACCCGAGCACCAAAGTCTGAATGGGAAAATCGCCGTCCGAGCAGTCACTGAGGGAGCAGAAGCTATGGAGCGTCTTCAGCCCGCCGGTAGGGGGGAGTTGGAAGACCGTGCCGAAGGAGCCATGCGCTCCGCCCGCCGAAGCTGTGCCATAGATGTTCCCGAGATAATCCTGGACCAGGTTTCCCCACGGATACTCACCGTCCGGGCATCCGGCCTGAATGCAGAAAGTGTGCACAGTCGTCACCTGGCCGGCTGGAGTCATCTTGAACAGTACGCCGGCGTTGGTAATTCCGCCCCACCAAGTGGCGCCATAATAGTTTCCATCGATCCCCAGGACGAAATACCCGTATGGATTCACGCCGTCCGCGCATCCCTTCTCGGCGCAGAACTGGTACAGCGTTGTCAACTGGCCCGTAGGAGTGATTTTAAAGACGGTGCCCGACTGATTCAGCCCCCCGGAAAACCCGCCTCCGTACAGATTCCCATCAGCCCCCTGGATGAGGGACGGAGAGGGATGCCGGCCGTCGACGCATCCGACTTGGGAGCATTCGTTGTAAAGGACCGTGAAGGTCTGTGCCGGCAGGGAAATCGCTGTGGCTCCGCACCACGCCAGAACAACCCAGCCTGGCATGCCTTGTTTCCAGATGTCTCGTCGCATATAATTTTCGCCCTTCAAACTCTCTTGCGCGGGTGCCGCCGGTTTGACCCACATCACCAGAATTCATGGAGGCGTTGGGGTTCGAATCCGGGATTCGCGCAAGTCCCTATTGTGGGTTATTGTACATCAGTATCCCTGGCGGCCTGATCGGGCTTGACCGCAAGCGGGTCCCAGCACGTTTAGTACCTGCCAGACCGCTGCAGCGGGCGCCGTGCAGTCGTTGTGATAAGCTGGCGCTCGGGCGGCGGGTGCCAACCGGGCGAAAAACGGAGGATCAAAAACCATATGCGCAAGCTCAGTGACATATTGCCGGCGCTCCTGTTGGCCGGTTGTGCCGCCGCGCAGAGTCCAGGCCCATCCAGCCTCCTGGACTTGCCCCGTCTTAAAACATTCTCCGCGCATCGTGTCTCGAGCGACAACCGATTCCAGAACAGCAATGACGACAGCAAGCGCATCATGCCCGGCGAGACGCTGGTGATGGCAGATCTGGCCGGCCCGGGCGTGGTGAGCCATATCTGGGCCACCGTGGCCGACAACGAATACGCCTGGCCCCGGCTGGTGCGCCTGCGCGTCTACTATGACGGCAAGAAGACTCCCAGCGTGGATGTGCCGCTAGGGGATTTCTTTGGAGTCGGACACGGCTACGACCGCAATCTCGATTCCTTGCCCGTTCGCGACAGTTCGTTCGGGCGCGCCCGCAATAGCTACTGGCCCATGCCGTTCCGGATATCGTGCAAAATCACGGTCACCGACGAAGGCCGCCGTCCGGTGACCATGTTCTATTACCACGTGGACTGGCAAAGTCACCATTCGTTGCCGGAAGATACAGCTTACTTCCATGCTTACTACCGCCAGGAACGTCCGGCTATCGCGGGAAAGCGATACGAGTTTCTCAGCGTGGAGGGCTCGGGTCACTACGTGGGGACGGTGCTCAATGTGATTCAGTCTCAGGTCGGGTGGTTCGGCGAGGGCGACGACTTGTTCTACATCGATAGCGCCCGTAATCCGCAAATCTATGGCACCGGCACGGAAGATTACGTGAACGAAGCGTGGGGATTGCGTGTGGCGTGCGGCCCCTGGTCCGGCACGCCCGTGGCGGAAGGCGAGCGGGTGGGCGCGCGGCTCACCGGTTATCGCTGGCACATTCCCGACCCCATCCCGTTTACCAAATCGCTGTGGGCTGGTATCGAGCACGCCGGCTGGACCTATAATGCGGACGGCTCGCTACGTTCCGGCTTCGAGGAGCGGCCGGATTACTTTTCGAGTACCGCGTTTTGGTACCAGAAGGGCGTTAACGAAGAGCTTCCCGAATTGCCTTACGGCGAGGCCCGGCTGCCCCTCGGGAATGCTCGGCAAATTGCGGTGGAGGATTCGATTGAATCGGTGACGACGGAGAAGGGAAGGGCCTCGGTACAGAAGGAGGTCGATTGGGGGAGGGATCTGCTGTTCCTGGCAGCGGAAGGCATCGGGTCGCGCCTCAATGTCCCGCTCGACATTCCCGATGCCGGCCGCTACGAGATCGTTGCCCGTATCGCGCAGGCGCCCGATTATGGCGATTACGTGGCGCTGCTGGATGGCAAGCCCACCAATACCGACAACCGCGAGGCGGCCACTTCGGAGGCGCCATCGGAAGGCGCGGAGGTGTTTCACGGCTTTCTGCCCGAGGTGTACGTGGCCATCGATCGGCCGTTGGGCTGGCTGACGCTGAGCAAGGGCCGGCATACCCTCAGCTTCATCTGCGTGGGTCGCGACAGCCTTTCCGCAGGCTTTAACTTCGGACTCAATGACGTGGTGCTGGAACGGATACCGGAGAATGCGTCCGTGTCTGGCCGCGGATCGGATGCGCCGCGTTACGTAGCCTCGAGAGGAGCCGTTTACCGTGGCCGACCGCTGGCGGCCTACGTTGCGGATCTGAAGCAAGTCTCCGCAAACGGCCGGGCAGACGCTTTGCGGGCGATTGGCGCATTTGGCCCCGATGCGCGCAGTGCCATAGACGAGATCGCGCACGCGTTCGGCGATCCGGAACCGGAGGTGCGCATTGCCGCGGCGTGGGCGCTTTCGCAACTGGGCCCCGCCGGGACGCATGCCGTGCCGAGTTTGCGAAGAGCGCTGGCTGACAGAGACGCCAGAGTACGTAGTCTGGCCGCGGTGGCGCTTCGCTCGGTAGGGCCCCAGGCCGCTGGCGCGGTTCCGGACCTGATCCAGGCACTGCGCGATTCCGCCGCCTTTGTACGTGCGCCGGCGGCGGACGCCCTGGGAAGTATCGGACCGGCGGCGAAAGCGGCCGTGCGTCCTCTCGCGGAACGCCTCTCGACGGCAGACGAGGTTTACGTGTTGCGCAGCGTGGCTGCCGCGTTGGGTAACGTCGGTCCAGACGCCGCGGAGGCGCTTCCGGTGCTACAGAAAGCTCTGAGCATGCCTCGCGTAATATATACGGCACAGGAAGCGATTCTGAAGATCAAGAAACAGCCGGTGCCGGTCTGGTTTTGATAGAGATCGTGGCCTCGTGGACCGCATCAGTCGTTCGGATCATTCGGCCATCCGCGTGATCTATGGTCACAAATAGGAACAGTTCTCGCTCGCGTTTGCGTCCTTTGCCCGCAAAGCAGGTTTCTCGCAAAGACTCATTATCCCCGATTAACAAATGGCATTGGGCGTTCGATGACGCAGCGTAAACCTATTTTGGGATCATCCCATAATGGGTTTTACGATAGTCTCCGGCGAATCAAGAAACGTGGGGAACGAAGCGCATAAGCGGTTCCGTGAACTTCTGATTGTTGCGCGGAATGATGCCGGCATCACCCAGGCGGAGCTCGCGGGCCGGCTTAGGCGACCGCAGTCGTTCGTTTCGAAATACGAACGTGGAGAACGCCGACTTGATGTCGTCGAGTTCGGCGATGTTGCCAAGGCGCTGGGAATCGACCCGGTGCGTTTCCTCGGCAGATTCTACCGCGGGGAAACGTGAAGATTGTCGATGTGATCACATTGCAAAGTTGCGGCAGCTATGCCACTTCGGGACATTGGAAGAAGACGAGGAAACAGATTCGTGACGCCGTGAGGCGTTGCGAATGGCCCATAGGCAGCGGCTCATTTACGATTTACCCGGAGAGCGGAAAGAAGCGGAATGAAGGCAACGGGGTTCTGCCCATCCGTAGCGAGTTTGTAGCGTTTTTGAAGTCCAAGGGCTGGGCGATTGAAGGTCCGGCGAAGAACGCACTCGATGAGTCGCTCGGCGACTTCGACGCGGTGCTTCCCGGTCCGGAGAAGCCCATCGCGGTCGAGTGGGAAACCGGCAATATCTCGTCCTCGCATCGGTCGATGAACAAGCTGACGATGCTGGTCTCCTGCGGCGTTATTTCCGCCGGGGTGCTTTGCGTCCCGTCGCGGAAGCTGTACGTCTACCTCACGGACCGCATCGGGAACATCAAGGAGTTGGAGCCGTACTTCGGGCTCTGGAAATCGGTGCCGTGCGAATCCGGCGTTTTGGAAATCGTCGTTTTCGAACACGACGCCGAAAGCACGAGGGTCGCTAGGATCCCAAAGTTGACGGCGGGGCGGTCGCTCGGTTAGCCCTCGATGACGTCGTCGTTCCGGTGGGAGTGGATCTCGCCGCTCTCAAGGCGGTCGATGATCTCCTTCGCGAAGTCAATCTCCGTACCGATCCATTGACGGCCCTTTTTCTCGCAGACCGCAAACGTGGTGCCGCTACCACCGAACGGGTCTACAACGAGGTCGCCCGGGTTTGTGGACATCTCGATCACCCGGTCGAGGATCTTCGTAGAGAGTGCGTTGGCCCGGCGCTCCTTGGATTTGAACTTCCAGTGGCGCACGGGCGGGATGTCCGTCCAGACATCCTTAAGCGTGACGCCCCTGGGGTTCATGGCGTCGCGGTGGCCACCGTAATCCTTCACCTCGCCGCCACAATGCCGACATGTCTGGATCGGGGTTCGGATACGGCGGAAGGTGTTTGGCTTGCCCTTTGAATAGTAAAGTAGGCTGTAATGACTCGGGTGCAACCGGCCGGGTATCGGCAGACAGGCTGAGATCTCAATCGCGATCCAGTGCCGAAATTCCATGTTGAGCGACATAAGGTGTGCGCCCAAGAGGACGTTCCATTTGGGAAGGTTATACAGAAAGAAGGAACCGCCCGGCTTTAGAACCCGGACGCACTCGGCGGACCACTTCAAACACCAGTTGATGTACTCGAGACCTGGTTTGAGATCATCGCAGTTCTTGCCGTATTCTTTGCCCAGGTTGAATGGAGGATCAGCGAAAACGCAGTCCACAACGCCGCTTTTGATATGTGGCAGGACAGCCATGCAGTCGGCGGCGAAAAGCGCACCATAGGCTGTTGTGTATTCTGGTGGCGGCGCGGACTCCTGTTCCAGGTAGGCGTTCAGGGGGAAAGTCCGGTCCTCAAGCTTCAAAGCTGATTGGTGTGCCAAGGTCCAGTGTCCTCAAATCAAGAGAATAACCCAAAACAGGTTTCCGCGCAACCCTGCGCCGCAAAACCATTATAGCGAAGAAACGGCGAAAGGTGCAACTCGCCCGCCGAGGCACTTTACGAGGCGGCGATCCGGGGGGTAACGGCGCCGAGGCGTCAAACTAACGGATTAGGTCTGAACTGAATCAAGAAATAGTGTTCGGGTGCGGCCCGGATATCGGGCACACAATTGCTATGCCTTGTTCAGCACCACGTCGTGAACTTCATTGAGTCCTTTGTAGCGCAAGCGGTACTTATAACTGCCGGACGCATATTTGGCGGTATTCCATGCCGCCATGTGATAGCCGGGCTCGCAAATGGAACTGGAGATCACTTCCAGGTTGTTGCTGGCGCGATCGAGAATCTCCACCAGGACCCATCCGGTTTCCGGCACGCTGAACTCGATGGCTAACTGTGGATTGTAAGCGTTCGGATAGTGCTGGTTCAGCGGACGAGTCAGCGGCTTGGCAGGAATCGCGGCTTTCTTTTCGCTGATCTTGCTGTAGTCGAAGGGTTGGTTGCAGAGATGCCATAGGGGCTCCTGATGGCGCTGATGCAGGTAGAACGATCGCAGCGGCGTGCGCGTGAAGCTTGTTAGCGGGCGGCGGACGGCCGCACCATCCTGCCATTCATACACCGGAATCTTCATCGGATTCAGTACGTCGAGCTTGCCGCGCTCCATGGCGATGTGGAACAGTCCGAAATTCCCGGGCTCATGTCCGCCGAGCCAGTGGCCCACGATATCGACGAGATAGGGATTCTTGCCGAAGATGACGATGTTCGTCATGTAATCCCAGGCTTTGCCGTTGTAGTTGTTCTCGTTGCCGAACGGGTTCGGCCCGTTACTGAAGTCACCGTCATGGCCGTAGATACCTTCGACGATATGCAGACCCATAGGCGTCGCCGCGTGGTTGTCGATAGTCCGGTGCGCCCACACCTCCATGCAGGTGGCGCTGTAGTAGTAGGCGTCGATGTATGCCGGATCGTTGCGTGGCACGTCCGGAGTGTTCCAACGCGGGATCGCGTGCTTGTGCCGTTCGAAATCCGCAGCTACGACTTCGTGCACTTTTGGATGAATGAACTCCTTCCCGGTCTGTTTTTCCAATTTCTGGAGCGCACCGATATCCGGCCACGCGCCGCAGTATTGCTGAAACGGCGCGGCATGGCTGCCCTGCCAATTTTTGCAGGCGAGGGTCAAGCCCATCTCGTGCGCCTTGAATTTCGCGACATTCAGATTCCACGAATCCCGCGCATTCAAGGGCCACAAATAGGGAAGCTGAGTATGCACGACGCCACCGGGGACTTCTTTCCAGACGAAGGCGCCGGTATTGTTGGCGTCGTCCCGTGACTTGATGTCGTTCTTTATGGGGACGACCGTCGCGCCCACACGCCGCCCCATGGCGACGTATCCGCGCGCGTCGATCACGCCGCCGCCATTGGTATCGCGGGTATGCATCCGGTTGCCCGCGACGCCCACTTCCTTTAGGGATTCGAACAGGCCCTCGACGAAGAACACATCGGTGTTGATGCCCATGGTGTCCTCGAGAGTCAATCCCCTTTTCTTGTCGATGGGATCGTGCGCGGTCAGGTTCGGTTTGGCCGCAATGTGGTGCGTCACCGGTGTGCCGGTATGGTCCATGGGAACAAACACCGATCGCCCCAAATCGAGACCGGCGCGCTGGCAAGCTCTGGAATTGGTCTTGTAGTCGACATGCGTGCGCATGATGAAGACCGCTTCCGGGTGCTGATCCACGAAAGGATGGACTCCAAAGAACCCGGACGGTTTCGACGCCAACGCATAAACAGAAGCCGGACGGCTCAGGCCCACGCTTCCACACAGCCACGAGGACGACGCCAGAAAATCTCTGCGACTGAACATACGGCCCTTCCTTTCCGACGCGCACTATCAGATATGCAGGTCTTATTAAACTGCATTGTAGTCCGCGGAGAGGGCGCTGGCAATCGGCAGAGCGGAACGGCTTCTACTGTGCTTGCGACAATCGCATAGGTTCCTCCGCCGCCGTCATGTGTAGTTCAGCCGCGGCCGTATCTCTCGGGCGAATCGAGTCCGCCGCCCGCTTCCCGGCCAGAAAGGCGTGATCGGAATTGTAGTATTCCCATTCACTATAACGGCCCGCCAGAATGATATCCCACTCCTGCAGCCACTGACGAATCACCCGGACGGCGTCCGCGCGCGCGTGATCGTAGACCACATAGGCGTGCGGCAGATCGCATTGCGTGGTGAGCAGGATCGGATCATCCGGCGCGATCAGCCCTACCCGGCGGCAATCCGCGACGCACAGCCTCTCCAACTCCTCTCCGTCGCACGGCAGCGGCTTATATGGCGAATAAGTGATTTCGCAGGTCAGCCCGAATCCGCCCGCGGGGTTGCAGTACGGGCTGGCATTGCCTTGCACAAATATGCGATGGAAGACCGTGTCTTCCGGATAATAGATCCAGTGTTTGTCGGTCAGGCGCTCGCGGCCCACACCAATGTGCACACAGCGTACGGAAATGTGGCGAAGCTTGGCCGCCGCCGCGCGCACTGCGGCCGGCGCTTCATCGCCCATCTGCCGGATTAATATCGGCAGGGGCATGGTGTTGATCAAATGTTGGTACCGCAGCGTTTCGCCGCTCGCCAACATTACGCTGTGGCGCGATGGCGCCACGCGTTCCACGCGGCTGTTCAGGCGCAAGTCGCATTTCAAATAGGGAATCCACGCGTCCATGAGCGCCTGGAATCCTCCGCGCAAGGGATATCCGAAACGCGCGTTAGGGCCCATCGGCCTGGGCGACGGTGAAAGGGCGCCTTCAATCATCTCCTCAAGATCCGGCAGAGGCACGCGTCCTCCCAGCCATGATGTCTCCATTTCACTCAACGGTACCGACCACAGCTTGCGGTTATAGGGAATGGCGAAATGCCTGGCGATGCCTGCGCCCCACACCTTATAGATGAATTCCTCGAAATTTCGCGGCGGTTCGGCGGAGGGGACACTCTCGCGCCGTTCCACGAGCGGGGCGGAAGCTTCCAGCACGCCGTCGGCGCAACAATCCTGCACGCTTTTGCAGTGGCCGTTGGTCCCGTTGACGCCGTTCTTGCCATTCGCGGGACCATGGCCGTTGTGTTTCTGCGATCCTCTGGCGGGTTTCAGCGCCCCGAAGCGCGCCTCAATCGCGCCCATAATGCACTCGCGAATGACATCGGCCGGCAATCCGTAAAGCGAACCCTGGAAGGGATAGCGGGTGAAGACATTCTTGCTGTAAATCCACGCCTCGCGATCCTGCCAGTGTACGTTGTCACCCAGCAGCATCTGGTAGAGCTGGTGCACGTACTGATCAGCGGAGAACATGATGTGGCCGGCATAATCGAACGTGAATCCGCCGGTCTCGATCGAGCGGCACCAGCCGCCCACGCGATCGTTCTGCTCGATCAACATGGTGTCCGGGCCGGCGTGGTAAGCGGCGCTCAGGCCCGTGGGACCGGCGCCAATTACGATGGTGTTCGCGCGGGTTCGAGCAGGGCGCGCCGGCGTCTGGGAGCGGAGCGTGGACGAGATGGTTTGCTGCATGGCGTCGACCGTGGAGTCCCACGACGTTCGATGCAAGACGTCCCGCATCGAGCGGATTCGGGCCGCGCGTTCTGCGGGCCCCACGTGGAGCGCCTTCTCGCAGCCGGAGATGAACTCGTCCGGCGTCCCGCCGAGGTAGACGATATGGCCGTAGGGCTCGGCCACGTCAGTAATCGGCGTGCTGACGATCATCTTTACCGCGGCCATGTATTCCAGTGTCTTGGTCGGGCTGATGAATTGGGTGGAGCGATTGCGCGCGAATGGCAGCAGGCACACATCCCAACCGCTTAAATACGCTGGAAGATCGGCGTACGGACGCCTGCCCAGGTAATGCAGGTTGGCCGCTTGCGGCAGAGTGGCCGGATCGATCTTTACCACGGGACCAACCATCACGATCTGCCATGCGGGATGGCTGGCGGCTACGGATTGCAACAAACTCAAGTCGAGCCGCTCATCCAAAACACCGAAGAAGCCGAGCCGGGGATGTGGCAGTCCCGCTTGATCCGGCGGATCGGCGGCAGTCTTGCTTTGCGCGAAGTGCGACGCATCCACGCTGCTCGGAAAGCAGTGGACGGCGGGATGGCGATCCTTCTTGGCGCGGTACAGGCTGGGTCCGCCGGTAAATACCAGGTCGGCCCGATCGAGCAGTTCCTGCTCGCGCTCCACGAGTTCGGGAGGCGCGCCCCAGAAGGCGGACAACTCATCCATGCAGTCGTAGATTATGGCGCGCGGCTTCAGGCCATCGGCAAGCCGAATCGCCATCGGTGTGTAGAACCACAGAAGGTAGTCGGTGAGATGGTGCTCACTCAAAAGTTGCATGAGGAGGGATTTGAGGTGGGGAAGTTGTTCGTCGTGAAAGCCGGATTGAGCACACGGAGTTACTGGCCGGCAGACGGTCACGCCGGGCGCGGGTTGCGAATATAGCCATCGCGCCGTGAAGGCATCGGGGACAGGTTCTTCAATAAAGTAAACCGGATGAGTTTTCGCGAGCCGGGAAAGCAGGTGCTGGGGCCTCTGATAAACAAAGTCCCAGCGTAAATGCGAAAACGTGATGATGGCAGTGTCGATATTCATTCTGTGACGTAGTAAGCAGGCGGCTGGCCACTGTTGTGGTTGACCCAGCCGCGCGAGCTGCCGAGATCGCCGGAGTCACGGGCAGTTCACCAGTTCTTGGGCCGCGCACAAGGCGCGGGCATAGGTTTGGTTCAGCACTCGCCGGTAATTACCCGAATCATCCAACTCCAGGTCCCATAGGCCGCAGTTGTGCCAGTGCGTGCGATCTTCCCAGTCATAGCGGTCGAGGATGGGATAGAGGCAGACACCTTCCAAGCGGGTTCCCTGGTCAATAGCGAGGCGGGCCTCTGCCGCAACTTCGTTGAGCCACGGGGCACGGCCGATGCCGTAATGGCTGGTCTCCGCGATGAATAGAGGGCGCTGGTAGCGCGCGGCCACCTCGGCTAGCAGGTGGTGCAGGGGCATCCAGCGGGGATCGTCGGAGCCTGCATCCCAGTGCAGTTTGCGGCCGCCCGGCACCTCCCATTCATTTGCGGCGTAAAAGTTGACGCCCACGATGTCCAGATATTCTTCGGCGCCGCCAAGTTGCGGCTCCATGCGGCCTGTCAGCAGATCCCAGGCCTCGAACTGGCTGTTACGCTGCGCCAGCGCGGGCCCGGTATTCCAGGGTTCATCCGCGGGCGGAACGTTGTGAATCAGCGGCTCCGGCGACACGAAACGCGCGGCGGGATCGACGGCGCGAATACTCTCGATGGCCGCGATGGCCGCGCGCACGCACTGGCGCTTCAGTTCGTCATCCCGGCCTGCGGCGTACGGATACATCAGGCCGCGGCAGGCTGCCCAGGCGAAGAACGAGATCTCGTTCATGGGCGAATAAAACGCAATCTCATCCGAGTGTTCGCGAAAAATTTGCGCTGCCGCGCCGCAGAACTTCGCAAAGCGATCGATAAACGCGGGAGCGAAAATATCAAGGCCATCCGGCCAGCCATAGTGAAACAGATCCCAAATCACTTGCAGATGCTCGCTGCGGGCCGCTTCTAACATCGGGATCCACGACGACCAGTCGTATTGGCATCCGCGCTCGACGAGGTGCCAGCGTACGCCATCGCGCGCCGATTCCATTCCGGCCTCCCGCAAGCGGCGATAATCGGCCGCACAGCAGCGATCGTGCTGAACGCCGGCGGTCATGTCCAGCCGGCAGCCGGCGGAATTGACATGGCACGAGCATTCGAAGCCCGCCATCCAGAAGGAGCGGAACAGCCGGTTATTGGGGGTCATGAGAAGTTCGGCGATCTTCCGGTGGAATGAGGTATTGGGTGCGCTGGCGGTACATCAGGCGCTCACGCCATTCCAAGTCGAGTTGGAAGGTTTGCGTCCCGCTGGTGGCGGTCGCGATGGTCTCCAGCGGAAACTTAGGCGTCCGATCAGCGAACAACAGCCCATTTGTTTCCTGGTAAGTATCGGTGAACTGGGTATAACAGAAGCCGGCGAATATCGGGATGGCGCGAATGGCGCGCAGCAGATCGCGGTAACGGCGGGCAAAGTCTTCCGCATCGCTCGCGCGGGAGTAGCCCCACGTGCCAGAGGCTTCGCGGGAGCAGGCGATGCCGCCGAATTCAGTAATCATGATGGGCTGATCGTGCGGGCTGCCGTCCAACGCCAATACCCGGCCTCCGGGGCGCTCACGTTTGAACACTCTTGGAATATCGTCTCCGCCATAGCGTGCCAGGATGCGGGCAGGTTGATCGTCATAATCGTGGATGCCTACGATGTCGGTGGCCACGCTTTCCCAGCCATCGTTGCCCACCACGGGCCGGGTTGGGTCCAGCGTCTTGGTCAGGTGGTACAGGGCCTGCACATAGTGCCGCTGGGTTGGGCTGCTGGGCAGATCGGGCACGCCCCACGACTCGTTGAAGGGCACCCATGCGATGATCGAGGGGTGGTTGACGTCGCGCGCGACCGCTTCCGACCACTCGTGCGTGAGCCGATTCACGGAGACGCGCGTGAAGCGGTAGGCACTGGGCATCTCCTCCCACACCAGCAGACCCAGGCGATCCGCCCAATAAAGATAGCGCTCCGCTTCGATCTTCTGGTGCTTACGCACCCCGTTGAACCCCATAGCCTTGACCAGCTCCACGTCACGCCGCAAGGCATCGTCGTCCGGAGCGGTAAGTCCGGTTTCAGGCCAATAACCTTGGTCAAGCACCATCCGGAGCTGGTAGGGGCGGTCGTTCAACACAAACCGTTCGCCCTGCACACCCACCTGGCGGAGGGCGGTGTAGCTTTGCACGGCATCAACCGGTTCGCCCGCTGCGGTCTCGAGTTGCAGTTTTGCCTCGATCAGCGTGGGCGCGGCGGGACTCCACAGAAGTTCGTTGCGGTAGTCGTCAATGCCGGGATCGGACAGCGCGATGCGGCGATGCACTTCACCGGCAACCACCGCATACGAATCGCTCGCCAGCAACTTGCCTGAGCCGATCAACTGCAAGCTGCAGCGCAGGTCGTCGCGCAGGTCTCCCTTAGTCCAAACCTCGACGCCGATTTCCCAGCGCTCCAGGTTGGGCGTCCACCGGATCGCCGCGATGTAAGTCCGCGGCACCCACTCCATCCAGACGGTCTGCCAGATGCCGGTGGTCCTCGGGTACCAGATGGAATGTGGATGCAATTGCCAATCCTGTTTGCCGCGAGGCTTGGAAAGATCCGCCGGATCATCCAATGCCTGCACTACCAACTGCTGCGTTCCGCCGGCGTGCAGTAACTCCGTAACATCGGCGGTGAAAGGCGTGTAACCACCCTCGTGAACCGCAGCCAGTGCGCCGTTGAGCCACACCTTGGCGGCGTAATCGACGGCACAAAAATGCAGCAACAAGCGGCTTTGGTGTGCCTGGAGATGCGCTTCGAACTCCCGCCTATACCAGCAGGCGCGATAAAAGCCGGTATCGCCAATTCCGCTGGCCTGGGTTTCGGGGGAAAACGGCACGCGAATGCGCGCTTCGAAGGGAGGTTGATCGGGTGTTGTCCATTTTGCCTCCGGGTCGACTGAGAAGCTCCATTCCCCATCCAGAGTCAGCCACTCCGGCCTCTCCATCTGGGGACGCGGATAGGGGGGCATGATCAGGCCTTGAGACTCCGGCTGGAAGCCATGGGTTGCAGCATGTTGACGGACTGGCAATTCATCGGCCAGTGAAGCATGCCGGACCAATAGGATAAGTGAGTAATCGTGCATTTGCATGGGATTCTGTTCTTACATGCCACATCGCCAAGCAGGCCCGCGGAGCTATTGTGAATTATGGATGTAATTCAAACAGAGACCAGCGTCAGGGCCTGTAGCGGGGTGCCTCAGAGTTTGACTGTACTGCGGGAATTTCTTTCCGAGCTTGGCCGTGCAACAACTGCCTATTACGAGGCAACTCCCGACCGATTGGAACAGGCCCGGCAGGAATACCAGGAAGCCCTGCGCCAATTCAACGGGGCGGCGGAATCGTCACAGGTCTGAGCCGCGATCGGCATTTCTTTCGCAGTCTGTTTTTACAGAGCAGCGGTTAGCTACACAGCCTGCGCTGTGCGTGCCAGTTTTCTCCTGGTGTACGTCGATAATGACCGTCACAGTCTACTCGCCCGCTTCGGCGGCCGGCGCCAAAGGAATCGGTCGAGAACCTCGCGAATCAGCTACAGCACGCACAGGAGAGCCGATTGCGAGACGGGATGGCAAGCCACGGTGGGGCGGGCTTCGGCAGTCCGCCCCACAGTAGCTCTATCGTGCGGTCAAGGAGATTAACTGGCGGACGACCCCGGCGCCAAGTTCAGATTCTGTCCACGGATCACGCCAGGCTCGCCGGCGCCAAGGCTAACGATCGGCGCTTGCGTGTCCTTTTTCATCTTGCCGATGCCCAGTACGCTGTGTCCGTAGGCTTCGGCGAGCATCAGCGCGCTGGCAGTGTAGAACGCCAACACTGCCGAGATGATAAAGGCATAACCCGCGGCGATTTGCACTGCACCCGCGGTGGTCGAGAGCTTGGCGATGGCTTCCAATAGCGATCCGATGGCCACGAACGCCAGCACCAGGAATAGGGAGACGTTCTCCGCGAGCGCCGCCCAGGCACAGACCGCTGTAATCGCGCAGAGCACGATAAACCAGTAGCCCAGTTCCGGAAACGTCCCGGTTGGCAAGCCGCCGCGGCCGAACATGTAGGTCAAAATGCCGAATGCGATCCAGAATGCGCCCCACATCCCATGCATCGCGGTGGCTAATCCGTCGCGGGCCTTAAAAGCCCACATGCCCGCTAAAAATTGAGCGATTCCACCGAACATGAACACGAACGGCACCAAGTAAATCGAAGAGGGGCCATTGCCGTACCACCCAGCCAGATTGGCAGCCACCATGAACATCGCCCCGGCGAATCCATATAATCCCAGGATCGAGGGGGCGGCCACCGGTTGCAGGTAAATACGCGCTGGAGTAATCTCAGTCGTTTCAGATAACATAAACAAACTCCCTAATTCCAGTCTAAGACCGCTTTGAGAAGGGCGGTGTGATCGAAAATACCGAGTAAGTGTGTTCTCCTCGAGTGACTAGCACCTTGAGTAATCGCAATGTGGCGGGAAGTTACATCTAACCGAATTTCTGTTTGTAAGGTTACATCGGAACTTAGCGTAAACCAATTATCGTAAATTTATTACGCCCGGACGAACATGACGAAAGGCCCGCCGTGAATAGAGCGATCCACGAAACGGCTTGAGCCATGCCGGAATCATGTATTCCCTACAAGCGGTCCAACCGGCGCGGCCAATTTGTTTTTGAAACGACGGTTAACCTGCAATCTGGCGTGCTAGAATCGTGTCGGCCGTGCGTGGTCAGCCCATCGCCGATCTCTTCCTGCTTACCTGGGCGTCCGGTGTTTTGGATGCGCTCAGCTTTTTGCGGGCGCACGTATTTACCGCGAACATGACTGGGAATACAGTGATCCTGGGGCTGGCACTGGCTAAGCCGGTCGGGCCGCGTGCGTATGACTCCGCTCTGGCGATTGCGGCGTTCGCAGCGGGCGTGCTGGTCGCGGCAGTTGTCCTCGTTCGGCTTGGGAAACCCAGCGCCAAAAAGGATCTAAGAGCAGGCACGAGCTTGGAACTGCCGTTCGTCATTCTGTTTACCGTAGTCTGGGTGGCGTCTTCGGGAAGCGGGGGGAGTTGGATTGAAGCCGGATTGATCGTCTCCGGGGCGTGCGCTCTTGGAGTGCAAAGTGTGGCCGCCCGCCGCTTGAAAATATCAGGCGCCGTCACGACATTCATTACCGGCACGATTACCACCGCCATTGTTTCTTTTCTCGAAAGAAACGAGACCGGCGCGCGGGTTGAGAAGGAAGCCAAGAGTTCGCCGCTCTTCCTCGCCGCGATGGTGTTTGTGTATATTGCCGCCGCCGCGGCGGGGGCCGCGCTGTCATCGGCCCTGAAGCCGCTGGCCCCTTTGGCCGCGCTGGCCGCCGTGTTGGCGGTGTGGCTCAGATCGTTGGCGAGCTCGAATTCATAGGCATTACGGAATCGCACCCTCGGTCCAAATTGACCTGATCCATGTTAAGATGAGTCGTATACGACGCGTCGAACACAACGTATTGGGAGGTGCACATGATGCATCGCTACATCGACTGGATCTGGATCGCCACCGGAATCGTCTGGATGCTGGGATCCATGAACGTAAAACGTGCCGAGCGCGTTGAGCGGCTGGGCCCGCGCGCGATCCACATGGTGATGATGACGGCCGCCTTCGCCCTGCTGTTTTGGCCGAGGCTCAGCGCCGGCCTGCTCGCCTGGCGGTTCGTGCCCGAGTCCCCCGCCATCGAGTGGACCGGTCTGGCCGTCACGGCTGCCGGCTGCGCGTTTGCCATCTGGGCGCGACTGATGCTGGGCCGCAACTGGAGCGGCCGGGTGACCATCAAGCAGAATCACCGCCTGATTCGCAGGGGACCGTACGCCATCGTGCGGCATCCGATCTACACGGGCGGGTTGCTCGCCCTGGCAGGCACGGCGCTGGCCTTCGGCGAGCTTCGCTGTCTGTTCGGATGCGCGTTGGTCTTCATTGGCTGGTATACGAAATCGCGCAGGGAAGAAGCCTTCATGGTGGCGCAGTTCGGCGACGAATACGTGCAGTACCGGCGCGAGGTGAAAGCGCTGATCCCGTTCGTGGTGTAAACGTGGCGAAAGAATCGGAACTGTACCGCATGGCGCGGGAGATCGACGATCACTTGCGGGCCGTCCGCAACGTGCTGCGGCAACCCGTCGAAGCCGAGTTCGCGCGCGGCCACCTGACCGGACCGCAGCGCCGCGTCATGGAAATACTATTCCATTCCGAAGGGTTGACGCTGAAAGAACTCAGCCGCCGCGTGGGATTGGCGCACAGCACGGTTTCGGGCATCGTCGACCGGCTGGAAGAGCGCGGCATGGCCACGCGCAAGCCTCACGAGTCCGACGGCCGCGCCAGCACCATCGTAGTTTCGGACATGGTGCGCAAATACGTTCGAGATACGCTGCCCGCCATCGTCGCCAACCCGATTGCCGCCGCGCTCGGCCGCGCCAAACCCGCGGAACGCGCCGCAATCGTAGACGGCCTCCGCACGCTGCGCCGTCTGATCGAAGGCGGGAACACGGCAAGCCGCTAGCTTGGTATACTCGGGCTTCGCCTATGGCAAATCCCAAGTATGCCGTTTCCGACAAGCCGGTCCCGGTCGCGGAACTGGTGGCCACGTTGAGCGATGGAACCAAAGTCAAACGCCGTGTTCCACGCATGCGCGCCTGCAACGAAAAAGACGCGAAGGGTAAGCTGTGCGCGGGACACTTAAAGCGTTGGTATTTCTTCGGAGATGAGGTCAAGCAAAAGTTCGGCGCGGACGCGGAGATCTACCGCTGTGAGCACTGCAAGACGCTCTATCTACCGAATGCCGAAGAAGAGCCGCGCACGGGAACGCTTTCGTTCTGATCCGCCGCCGCGCCCTTTTATGCGGTCGCCGTGCGCACCGCGCCGCGTTCCAACCGGGATAACTGGGAATTCAAATCCGCCAGCGCTTTTTGCATCATGCTGCGATAGCGGGGGTTTTGGCTCGCTTCCAGTTCCCTAAGGACACGGGTGCGAGAGAGTTCTAAATTCTCCTTCTGCCGGAGCAGATCCAATTCTTCCTGTGAAACCTGCTCTGGATGGGCAGGACGGACCAAGGCCGCGGCCGATTCAATTTGCGATTCGACCGCTTTACTTTCCCAACCTCTTGCCATACCTTGATTATACGCCCCTTGAATGCGGGCCGTCGGCGGAATAAAATAGGTGGCCATGACATCCCGTCGCGGTTTCCTTCGTGGAATTGGAACCAGTGCGCTGGCCGGTTATGGTCCGATCATTCTGGGTGCTACGAATAAGTCCGGCAGCGCCATGCCCATTCTGGGCGAGGGCGATCACAAATACGAGTGCACGCACGACTGGGGCGAACTTCCCGCGAACATCAAATACGGCAACACCCACGGCGTTTGCGAAGATGCGCAAGGCCACATCTACATCCACCACACGGTCAACGATGCGAGCGAAAGCCACGATTCCATGGTAGTGTTCGACCGTAAGGGCAAGTTCGTAAAATCCTGGGGCAAGGAATTCAAGGGCGGCGCACACGGCCTGCATATCCACAAAGAGGGCAAGCAGGAGTTCCTCTACCTGTGCGACACCAAGCGCGGCATTATGGTGAAGACCACCCTTAACGGCGAGGAAGTCTTCACTTTGGGCTATCCCAAGGAATCCGAATTCTACAAGCTCGATAAAGACGGCCGACCCGCCACCAAGTACAGCCCGACCAACTTGGCCATCGCGCCCAACGGCGATATCTACATCGGTGATGGCTATGGCTCGAGCTACATCAACCAGTACAACAGCAAGGGCGAGTTCATCCGCACGTTCGGCGGCAAGGGCAAAGAGGCCGGCCAGTTGGATTGCCCGCACGGCATCACCGTGGATCTGCGCGGCCCCGAGCCGCAGTTGCTGGTGGCCGATCGCGCCAACGCCCGTCTGCAATACTTCTCGCTCGATGGCAAACACGTCAGCTTCGTCGGCGGCGTGAATCTGCCTTGCCACTTCGGCGAGCGCCACGGCGAGTTCGTGATTCCCGATCTGGGCGCCCGCGTCACGCTGATGGATCGCAATAACCAGGTGATCGAGCATCTGGGCGACGACAGCGCGGCGAAGACCTGGGGCGAACTGCGCAAGGAGACGCGCGATCATTTCATGCCGGGCAAGTTCGTCTGCCCGCACGGCGCATGCTTCGATCATCAGGGTAATATCTTCGTCGTCGAGTGGGTGGAAGTGGGGCGCGTGACGAAGCTGCGCAAAGTCGCTTGAAGATCACGGATATCAAAACCGTCGTGGTGAACGCCCAGATGCGCAACTGGGTGTTCGTGAAGGTGGAGACCGGCACACCCGGCCTGGATGGCTGGGGCGAAGCCTCGCTTGAATGGAAAACGCGCGCCGTGGCTGCGGCGGTCGAAGACCTGAAGCCGTTCATCCTGGGCGACGATGCCACGCGCATCGAGCATCTCTATCAGAAGCTCTACCGGCAGCCGTTTTTCCGCCCGGGCCTGATCGGGCTGTCCGCCATCTCCGGCATCGAGCAGGCCTGCTGGGACATTCTGGGCAAGCATCTCGGCGTGCCCGTCTACAAGCTGTTGGGCGGCGCCGTGCGCGACCGCGTCCGCATGTACACGCACCTGGGCGGCGGCGAGATGAGCGCCGTCTACGAGAGCTTCGATGCGGCTCGCGTCATCGAACTGGCGCAGCGTGTCGTGGCGCGCGGGTATACGGCCGTGAAGGTGGTGTTCGTGCCGTACTCCGAGCCGCTGATGGGCGCGCCCTACGCCAAGAAACTGGCCGGCGTGATGAGCCGGCTGCGCGAGGCCGTGGGTGACCGCGTGGATATCATGGTCGATTTCCATGGCCGCACGTATCCGGCGGTGGCCATCGAATACATCAACGCGATCGCGGAGTACCGTCCGTATTTCTGCGAGGAGCCGGTGCCGCCGGAGAACATCGACGCGCTGGCGGAAGTAACCCGCGCGGTGCGCGTGCCGATCGCCACGGGCGAACGCCTGGCCACGCGGCATCAGTTTCGTGAAGTGCTCGAAAAACGCGCCGCGCACGTGATTCAGCCGGATCTGTGCCATTGCGGCGGACTGCTGGAAGCCAAGAAAATCTCGGCGATGGCGGAAGCGTATTACGTCGGCGTGGCGCCGCACAATCCGCTGGGGCCTATTGCCAACGCGGCGGCGCTGCACTTCGCGCTTTCGACGCCAAATTTCCTGATCCAGGAAGACATGCTGGCCGACGTGCCCTGGCGCTGGGAGGTGGTCGAAAGTTCCCTGCGCACCGCAGACGGCTACTGGCTGCCCACAGACGCGCCGGGCTTGGGCGTGACGGTGAATGAGAAGGCGGCGGCCGAGCATCCCTTCCAGCAGGAGCTTCTGCAATCCGCCGTCTATGCGCCCGACGGTGCGGTATTGGACTGGTAAACTGCCGCGTTATAGCATATGAGCATGCACTCCGTATCCCGCCGCTCGTTTCTGGCCACGGCCGCCATCACCTCGGCCACCTCTCTCGAGGCTCGCGCCTTGAAAGTCGTCGGCGTGCAGCTCTATACCGTTCGCCGCGTCCTGCCCCAGAAGCCGCTCGAAACCTTGCGCGCCATCGAGAAGATCGGCTATCGCGAAGTGGAATGCACCCAGGACGGACTCGACGCCATCTGGCCCAGCTTGAAAGAAACCTCGCTCAAGGCGCCCAGCATTCACTTGAACCCGCAACTGTTCGTACATGAACCGGAGAAGTTGCCAGCGGCGCTGGACGAGGCCAAGCAGCGCGGCTTCGAATACGTGGTCTGCCCGTGGATCGATCCGCGCGACCGCGGCGGCGTTGAGATGATTCACAAACTCGGCGAGACCTTGAACCGCGCCGGTGAACAGGCCAGCCAGCGCGGCATGCAGCTTTGCTATCACAATCACGCGTTCGAGTATCAGCCCACGCCGCAAGGCCGGCTGCTCGATGTGCTGATGCACTCGACCGATCCAAAACTCGTGCATCTGGAGTTGGATGTGATGTGGGCGCAGGTGGGCGGCGCCGATCCTGTGGCCATCCTGAAAGAGTACGGTCCGCGCATCCCGCTCGTGCACTTGAAGAACGTGGAAAAAGGCGTGGCGCACCGCTACAACGAAAACATTCCGCGCACCGCGTTTCACGATTTGAGCGACGGCGCCGTCGATATCCCCGCTGTCATTCGCGCTGCGAAGCAGGTTGGCGTGAAGCACTACTTCGTGGAACAAGATGAGACACCCGGCAATCCCCTGGACTCGCTGCGCAAAAGCTTCCAGTATCTCGAAAGCTTGAGTTAACAGCATTGACCGCAACGTGGATGTGGCGCGGGCCGTCTTGAACTCTTGCGTTCCACGGATGTCTTTATCATCGGTGGCGGCCCAGCCGGTCTGGCCGCTGCCCTAGCCGCGCGCCGCAAAGGCCTCGACGTCACCGTCGCGGACGGGCAGTGTCCGCCCATTGACAAGGCCTGTGGCGAAGGGTTGATGCCGGACGGCTTGGCCGCATTGCGCCGCCTCGGGGTTCACCTGGACGACGCGGATGCGCACCCATTTCGCGGCATCCGCTTCCTCGATCGGGGCGTGGCTGTGGAATCCGGCTTTCCGGAAGGCCACGGTCTCGGAGTGCGCCGCACCGTGCTGCATGCGCGCATGGTGGAAGCGGCTGCCGCGGCCGGCGTGCGCATGATGTGGGGCACGCCGGTGAGCGGCATCTCCGCTGTGCCGGCACGCTGGATCGTGGGCGCCGATGGTTTCCACTCGCGTGTTCGCCGCTGGGCCGGGCTCGCGGGCAGATCACGCATCGCGCTGCGTTTCGGCTTTCGCATCCATCATCGCATCGCGCCATGGACCGAGTTGATGGAATTGTATTGGGGCGCCGGCTGTCAGATCTACGTCACGCCCACCGGTCCGCGCGAAGTTTGCACTGTACTCATCTCGCGGAATCCGCGCCTGCGGCTGGATGACGCTCTTCGGCAGTTTCCAACGCTGGCCGCGCGATTCAACGGCGTCGCTCGTACCACGTCGGAGCGGGGCGCGATCACCACCAATCGCCGTTTGCCCCGCGTTTATCGCGGCAATGTCGCGCTCGTTGGCGATGCATCCGGCTCAGTCGACGCGATCACCGGCGAAGGTCTGTGCCTTGCGTTTCACCAGGCCACCGCGCTGGCCGACAGCTTGGCATCGGGCGGTCTGGCGCACTATCAGGCCATGCATCGCCGCCTGGCCCGCCGTCCAACCGTGATGTCGAACCTGATGCTTTCGATCGACCGGCGTGCATGGCTGCGCCGCCCGGCATTCCGCGTCATGGCCGCCCAGCCTCGCATCTTTCAAACCATGTTGTCATTCCACCTATGCGCTTCCACACCATCCTGACTGCTCTGGCGTTTTGCGCCACCGCGTCATGGGGCCAGGCAATCGATCTGCATCTGGACCCCGCCCACACCACCATCCAATTCACGCTGTCGGCTACGCTCCACACCGTGCATGGCACATTCAAGCTGAAGCACGGCGACATTCATTTCGATCCGGCCGCCGGCAAGATATCTGGCGAAGTGGTGGCGGACGCCACCGCGGGCAACAGCGGAGACCAAAGCCGCGACCGCCGCATGCACAAAGACATCCTCGAGAGCTCCAAATACCCCGAGATCGTCTTCACCCCCGATCGCGTGGATGGCACGGTGGCGCCCGAAGGTGCGTCGCAGATTCAGGTGCACGGCATGTTCCGTATTCATGGCGACGCGCACGAGATTACGTTGCCCGTCGACGTGAACATCGCAAACGGACAGGTCTCCGCGAAGACGCACTTCACGATTCCCTACGTCAAGTGGGGAATGAAGAACCCGAGCAATTTCTTCCTGCACGTGGCCGACAAGGTAGAGATCGACGCCGCCGCGGGTGCGGTACCCTAAAACCATGTCCAAAAGCGAAATCACCACACTTGCCGGGGGCTGTTTCTGGTGCCTGGAGGCGGTCTATGACGGCATGGAGGGCGTGCTGTCCGTGGAGTCCGGCTATATGGGCGGACGGCAGCCGAACCCGACTTATCGCGACGTCTGCACGGGACGCACCGGCCACGCGGAAGTCGTGCAAGTGACTTTCGATCCCGATGTAGTTACCTTCCGCGAGATCCTGGAAGTCTTCTTTGCCATTCACGATCCGACCACGCTGAACCGCCAAGGCAACGACGTGGGTACGCAATACCGTTCCGCGATTTTCTATCATTCCGAGGAGCAGCGCGCCACTGCCGAGCAAGTCATTCGCGAACTAAGTGGCGAGGGGGTCTTCCACGATTCGATCGTAACTGAAGTTACTCCGGCTTCCACGTTCTATATTGCCGAAGACTATCATCAGGAGTACTTTGCCAACAATCCAAACCAGCCGTATTGCTCGTATGTGGTCGCGCCGAAGGTGCAGAAGTTCCGCAAGAAGTTCGCGAACCGGATAAAACAGGCCGTCTAAACGCGGCAGGTTGTGATATGACTAAAGAACCATATATCGCCTGCTGTCTTCTCTTTGCTTGATTGGCACGCTGCTCGCCGCGAATGCGCTTTGGGCCCAGGGCTCTGGCACGATGGCGACCATCTATTCGTTTGAGGCTCCGCCCGGTGCGACGTATCCCGCGGCCGGTCCGACCATCAGCTCAAGCGGCATCATTTACGGTACGACCACTGCCGGAGGTGTCTACGTAGGATGCGGCTACTTCAACTGCGGAACCGTGTGTGAACTGACGCAGCCGGCTGTCAGGGGCGGCATCTGGAATGAGACCACGCTTTACAGTTTTTCGCGGATTCCTGACGGGTACGACCCCATGTCCTGCTTAGTCCTTGGTTCAGACGGGTCCCTCTACGGCTGGGCGTCTGGAGGAAGTAATAACCAGGGTGCGATCTTCAGAATCAGTCCGCCCGGCTCGACCGGCGAGCCTTGGAGTGAAACGGTACTGTACAGCTTCGATGGGCCACCGGTCGATGGCGGAACGCCTGTGGGGAACATAGCTATAGGAGCGAACGGCACTCTGTATGGCGCAACTATGTACGGGGGCACGTACAACGACGGAACGGTATTCGAGTTGTCTCCCCCCGTCTCACAGGGGGCGGCCTGGACCCTTACAACCATCTATAACTTCCACAGTGACGGCGATGGTGCTAATCCGGCCGCCGGTGTGGTGGTAGGAGCGAATGGAACGATCTACGGCACGACGCTGAATGGTGGTGCATACGGCTGGGGTACGGTGTTCGGCATGAAATACATCGGTGGGGCCTGGCAAGAGAAAGTTCGGGTTAGCCTTCCGGAAAGCAGCGCCAATCCTAATGGGATGGCGCTCGGAAGCAGCGGTGCCCTGTATGGCCAGAGCTCCTATAATGGAATCTTTGAGGCAGTACCTCCAGCATCGGAGGGTGGTACCTGGACCGCCGAAGTCATCGATGGGACGATCATGACGATGGCCGCGCAGTCCCTTGCAGTCGGCCCAAACGGGGCGATCTACTGGACGACTCCGCAGGGCGGCACCTCTACGGTCTGTGGCGTTCCGCAAGGTTGCGGTGCCCTCAACGAGCTGATCCCTCCATCGGCCCCCGGCGGCGCCTGGACGCCCGTCGTGCTGCATAACTTCACCGGCCAACAGGGCGACGGTTACCAGCCCAATCCCGGCCTGGTAGTCACCCAGAACGGCGGCGTCTACGGCACTACCTATTACGGTGGTGCTAAATACTTTGCTACCGCTTTCCGCTACACGCCCTAAGCAGCGATAATTCTGGAACTCTTCGGCGCCCCCAATCGTAATCCAGGGCATGGAGAATTTGCTGGCCGATCTACGGCACGCCTGGCGCGTGTTCTTGAAAAGTCCCGGCTTCACGGCTATCGCGATTGCCGCGCTGGCGTTAGGTATAGGCGCGAATACCGCCATCTTCTCGGTAATCAATGTAGTCCTGCTGAAACCGCTGCCCTTTCCGGAGCCGGACCGCATCATGCAAATCGCGCGCGGCTTTCCTGGCGGGACCGGCAGTTCGATCTCCATCCCCAAGTTCAATACATGGAAGCAGAACGATGTTTTTGAGTGCATGGCGGTTTACGATTTTGCCGGCGTCAACATGAGCGTTGGCCGCGGCGATCATCCGGAACAGGTGAAGGGCATACACGCCTCCTCCGAGTTCTTCCGCGTCTTCGGCGTCAGCCCCGCGATCGGCCGTACTTACACGGCCGCCGAAGATGTCCCGAACGGGCCGAGGCTCGCCGTCATCAGCTATCAGCTTTTCAGCCGCCGCCTGGGCGGTGACTTGCGTGCGATCGGCCAATCGATCGACATCGCCGGCGAGCCTACCACCATCATCGGCGTGCTGCCCGCGACCTTCAAATCCGATCCGCCGGCGGACATCTTCATTCCCGTGCAGCCCGATCCCAATAGCACCAACCAGGGCCACTATCTATTGGCCGCCGGACGGCTGAAGCCCGGCATCACGCTGGCAGCCGCCCGCGCGGAAATGAAGATCGTCGGCGAGCGCTTTCGGCGCGCCAATCCCAAGTGGATGGATAAGACCGAAAGCGTGAGTGTGGTGCCGCTGCAGCAGGCGGAGGTGGGCAACGTGAAATTGCCGTTGATGATCCTGCTGGGCGCGGTCGGCTTCGTCCTGTTGATCGCCTGCGCGAACGTGGCCAACCTGCAACTGGCGCGCGCTTCCACGCGGCAGCGGGAGATGGCCATCCGCACGGCTATCGGCGCCAGCCGCCTGCGCATCGTGCGGCAGCTTCTGACCGAGAGCGTGATGCTGGCGCTTGGCGGCGGACTGCTCGGGTTCCTGATCGGCGCTTGGGGCGTGCATGCGCTGCTGGCGCTGGCTCCGGGCGATCTGCCGCGCATCAGCGACGCTATGCATTCCAGCACGGGAGTTTCCGCGCTCGACTGGCGCGTGCTCGTCTTCACGCTGGCGATTTCGCTGGGAACCGGCATCCTGTTCGGACTGTTTCCGGCCGTGCACGTCTCGCGGCTGGATGTGAACTCGTCGCTCAAAGAGACCAGCGGCCGCTCTGGGACGGGCCGCCATCAGAACGTAGCGCGCGGCTTCCTGGTCGTCAGCGAGATCGCCTTGGCCGTAATCCTGTTGGTGGGCGCGGCGCTGATGATCCGCACGTTCGCCAGCTTGCGTTCCGTGAATCCAGGCTTCGATCCGCACAATGTGCTGACGCTCGAGACCTCGCTCGCCGGCGGCCGCTATGGGACCACGGCGAAGGTCGACGATATGATCCGGCAGATGATTCCGCGCCTCGAAGGCTTGCCCGGTGTGCAGGCGGCCGCCACGGCCGTGGTGCTGCCGATAGAAGGCGGCATCGACCTGCCATTTAACATCACCGGCAAGCCGCCCGCCAAAGGCGATACGTATAACGGCGACGAGCAGTGGCGCTCGGTCTCGGCGCACTATTTCGCGGCGTTCCAGATTCCGCTGATGCGCGGACGCGTGTTCACCGAGCACGATTCGGGAAGCTCCGCGCCGGTCATTGTGATCAACGAGGCCCTGGCGAAGAAATACTGGAAGAACGAAGATCCGATCGGCCAGAGCATGACGCTCGGAAAGGGACTCGGTCCGGAGTTTGCGGAGCCGGCGCGCGAGATCGTGGGTATCGTCGGCAACGTGCGCGAGAACGGGCTGACGGACGGCAATCAGGGCGTGATGTACGTGCCCGACGGGCAAGTCACCGACGGACTGACGCAACTCGCCAACAAGGTGATTCCGCTGAGTTGGGCATTGCGCACCTCGCAGGATCCCACGTCGCTCACCGTTGCCGTGCAGCGCGAGTTTATGTCGTTCGATGGGCAGTTGCCCGTCGCGAAGTTCCGGACCATGGAGCAGGTGATTTCGGACTCCACCGCACGCCAGGATTTCAATATGCTGCTGCTGACAATCTTCGCCGCGGTAGCCCTGCTGTTGGCGGCCATCGGCATCTACGGCTTGATGTCCTACTCGGTGGAGCAGCGCACGCAGGAGATCGGTATCCGCGTGGCGCTGGGCGCGAGCGGCGGCGACATGCTGCGGCTGGTGATCCGGCGCGGATTGCTGCTGGCGGGAATCGGCCTGGGCGCCGGGCTGGCCGCGGCCTTCGGACTCAGCCGCATCTTGTCGAGTCTGTTGTTCGGGGTGAAGGCGGCCGACCCAATGGCGTTCGGCGCCGTCGCCATTACGCTTGCCGCCGTGGCGTCCATTGCGACTTACATTCCGGCGCGGCGGGCCACGCGGATCGATCCGATTATTGCCCTCCGCTACGAATAGCGCGCAGCTTCGCCAGCGTTCTACGATGCAGTCCGGCGAGCGCGCCCGGATGGATGCGCACGAGCCACCACGCCAGCCGCGCGTAAAATGGAAACACGATGATCGATTGGTTGCGTTCCACGCCGCGCAGGATGGCGCGTGCGGCGTCTGGTGCGGAAACGAGCCGCACAGGCAGGTTCTTCAAGAATTCGGCTTTGTCGATCCGGACGCCGACGGCGTGCTCGTAGATCGCCGTATCCACGAAGCCGGGACATGCGACGCTGGCCCGCACGCCGAACGCGTGGCCTTCCGCGCGCAAGGCGGTGGAAAGTGAGATGACCGCACTCTTGGTGACGGAGTACGGTATCAGGCCCGGCTCGCCCACCAGGCCGGCGGCGGACGCGATATTGACGATGTGTCCGGAGCCTTGCCGCAGCATAACGCCGTACGCCGCGGTGGTCCCGTAGATGACGCCCCACAGATTGATGTCGATCGCCGCACGCCAATGTTCGAGCGAGAGATCGCGCACTTCGCCGCCCACGCCGATGCCGGCATTGTTGAACATGTAATCCAGGTGGCCATAGGTGCGGGCCGTGTCTTCCACCAAAAGCGCGACTTCTTCCTGGTGCGTGACGTCGAGCGCGGCAGCCGCGGTGCGGCCGCCGATCGCCGCAGCCACGCTGCGCGCGCCATCCCAGTTGATGTCGGCGCAGATCACGATGGCGCCGCGACGGGCCAGTTCCTCGCACAGCGCGCGGCCGATTCCGGAGGCGCCGCCCGTCACAATCGCGACCCGGTCGCGGAAGGAAATCGCCATCAGGAGATTTTAGCGCTTACAGGAGCCGGAAGTTCACTTCGATGGTCGCCGCCACCGGTACGGGCTGGCCGTCCCTGGCGCCGGGTTTGAATCGCCATTGGTTGATGGCTTCTAGAGCCATTTCGTCAAGACCAAGGCCCAAGCCGCGAACGATCAGCGCCTCCTGAGGCGTACCGTCGATGCCGATGACCACCCGCACCACGACCGTACCCTCCAGCAGCGCGGCGCGCGCTTCATCCGAGTATTGCGGTTCCGGCCTGACTAAAGGCACCGGGGGCTTGACCGAACCTCCGACGCGATTCACGCCAGGCGGTAGTGGTGGAACAGGTTGGGCTGTGGCCGATTCGACCTCGGCAGCCTGCTTGTCGAACTTGGCAGCCCGGTCCGCGTCGCCCTGCATGCGAAGGAAGCGCGCATAGACTCTCATAATGACCGCGGCATCGGCCGACTTGGGATCCTGTACCGATAGCGCCATCTGGTAAAGCCGGTCGGCCTCGTCCATTTCGTGCGCGGCCCGGCGCGCGGAGGCCATCCACATCAGCGCCATCCCCGCGTACGCGGGATCCGTCTCACGCGCGCGCTGGAAGTCGTCGAACGCCTCTTCGTAGTTGTGCTTGCCAATAGCAGCCACGCCAAGATGCGTCAGCGCGCCAGCCGCTTCTGGCCGATCGGCTAATATGCGCGCGGCCTTGGCGTACAGATCCGCGCCTGCATGTGGATCGATCTTCTGGTCGGCCGCCGCCAGGTTCATCAGGCCGATGCCATATTCCACGCTCTGTTCGCCGGACGTTTCCGCGCGGATGGAGAGCGCGGCTTCGAGCAGTTTCTGCGCGGTCTGATACTGCCCCAATCGCGTCGCGGCTTTGGCGGCGCTATCCAGGGATGCGTAGTTCTTCTGCGAATGCGCTGCGCGGATGGCAGCGTCCGTATCGGCGGGCACGGCTTGCGCGGTCGACTGTTGCGCATGCAATGCGGCCAGCGGCACGATCGCCGCGATGGCAAGTAGCGCCGCGGCTACGACTGCGGGGCGCCCGGGTGCGTTGCGGTTCACATCGGCATCGAGAATGGCTCGCAGCCGGCCTTCGAGTTGCGATCGGCGAGCCATTCCCGCCGCGGCCCACGCCAGCGCGGGCGAGCTTTGCATATCGCGCGCAATCTCGAGCAGATGGCCGGCGTACGCGGAGGCGCGCGCGCCGCTGTGCAATACCAGGTCATCCGCCGTGCGCTCCGACTCTTTCACGAGTTCCCGCCAGGCGACCCACACCAACGGATTACACCAGTAGAGAGCTATGGCGATGCGCGCGAGAAGGTGAGCCGACACATCACCGCGGCGGATGTGTGCCAATTCGTGCAACAGCACCATGTACCGCCGCTCTTCGCCCCAGGCCGCCGCGTCGGTCGGCATCAGGAGAGCCGGGCGCAATACGCCAACCGCCATCGGCGTGCAGCCCGATTTGATCGAGAGGATTTCGACCTTCCGCCGGATCCCCAGTGATCGCGCCAGGGTTTCGCCTAGGTCGCGATCGGGAGAAGGGACGCCGCTGCGGCGCAGATTTCCGGCAGCCAGATATGCTCGTACAGTTCGCGCCAGGCTGATGGCCGCGCCCGCCGTCCACACCAGCACCAGCCACTCGCTCCAATCCGGATGCCACGCGGCACGCCACCTGCTCGGGACTGGCTGAATCGGCCGGGATGGTCCGGTTGCGAAACTTTCCGGCGCCGTCACGGCACTCTGAAAAACCAACCCCGGTACTGCAGGGGCCAACTGGATCCGTAACGCAGGCAGCGTTGCAGAAAGGAACGGCAACGCGAGAACAGCGGTCACCGCCGCCGTCCACAGCAGGCGCCGCGCAGCCGCTGATTGTTGCCGCATTAGACGCGCCGCGATCCAGGCCGCGGCCAAAATGACGGCGCCTTTCGCTGTCGCATCGGTGAGAATGGATAACCACATCTACTTACCCTCCCTTCTGGCTTTTTCGATCATCTCCGCCATGCGGTCCAGTTCCGCGCTGGTAAGGCGCGTGGACGAGACATCCAGCAACGCGGCCACCATCTGCTCCGGCGAATCTTTGAAGAACGTGTCTACGAGGTGCTTCACGGCGGAGCGCTTGGCTTTGTCGCGGGGCACGATCGGCAGGTAGACATATTTCAGCCCCTCTGCCTGGTGCCGGATTTGACCTTTGTCCTTGAGGACGCGGAGCATGGCGCGCACCGCGGAATAGCTGGGCGCGTCCGGCATGGCTTCCCGGACTTCGGAAGCCGATGATTTCCCGCGCCGGTAGAGGATGTCCATAATCTGCCGTTCGCGGCGGCTGAGCTTTGCGGCGGGAGTCACGGGCGCCGCTCCTGCTGGATTTCTAGCACTATGCTAGAAATTTAGCACCACTGGCGTGGATTGTCAAGAGAATTGTGAACGATGAAAGGCGGCGCAGCGGATGTTACACTGGATGTACCGTTATTGCAGCACTCCCCGGTCGTCTAACGGTAGGACAGCGGCCTTTGGAGCCGTGAATCGTGGTTCGAATCCATGCCGGGGAGCCACACTTTAGATTCAATAATATAAGGAATCAGTGAAGCGTTTTTGTACGGATTTTGTACCTCGACGCTGTCTTGAACCCACAGAAGTTTTTGAATCTCAAAGCCAGAAGCGATGAGCATGGATTCGGTGCATGTAAATCCATGCTCAGCAGGGCCAACACTCATAGCCTCAGCGTAGTGATCAAAGCAGCTAGCGCCGCCGGTTGCTGCCGTCGGCTCGGGTAATAAAGGAAAAAGCCGGGAAACGGCTGGCACCAATCCTCCAGGACGCGGATAAGCTCCCCGCTTTTGAGTTGCGGTTCCACGCGCTCGTCTGAAATGAAGGCAAGACCGACGCCGTCGAGCGCCGCGCGAACCATGGTTTCCACATCATCCACAATAAGCGGCCCATTCACCGCGACGGAGAGGGATTTCTTGCCCTTGTCGAACTCCCAGCGATAGAGACCCTCGGACCCATGCCGGAAGTTGATGCACTTGTGGCTGAGCAGGTCGTGCGGCGTCTTCGGCTTTGGATGCGACTTGAAATAAGAAGGCGCACCAACGATGGCCGCGCGATGGTCTTTGGACACACGCACGGCAATCATGTCCTTTTGAATATATTCGCCGAAGTGAATCCCTGCATCGAAGCCCTCGGCAACAATATCGATGCGCCGGTCGTCGGCGGTCACTTCGAGAAGGACGTCCGGATAATCGCGCGTGAACTTCGCCAGTTTTGGTCCAATAACGGTCGTACCCGCAAGACGTGGCACGATAAGCCGCACACGTCCGGCGGGCTTGTCGCGCAAGCCGGAAAGCTGGTTAAGGGCATCCTCGATGTCGGTGAGCGCCGGGCGCAACCGCACCAGGAGTTGCTCACCTGCCTCGGTCGGCGCGACGCTGCGCGTCGTCCGTGAGAGCAGCCGTACTCCAAGCGTTTCCTCCAGCCCTCGTATCGCGTGGCTCATGGCGGACGGGGAAACATCCGAGCGCTTGGCCGCCTTTGTGAAGCTCCGCTCCTCGGCTATGGCGAGAAAGGCGGCCAGTATGTTGAGATCGCTAGATGGCATTCATGAATTCCACTCACAAGCCCTTGTCTTTTATCCATACTACTCAAAAAAGCAATCGGGCAGTATCTTGGAATTAGAGAGGGACCAAACCGGTTGGCTGAGGCCGGTCGCGACGAAAAACGTTATGCAAAGCGCAGCCGGTAATACTCTGTTCTCCCTCCCGGAGCATGAAGCACGCATCCCGACACCTCAAAGGAGTTCGATATGGAAATCAATCGCAACGGGTCACGACCGTCCCAAAAGGGGCCTGAGCAATACTTCACCGGGACGGTGCGGATCGATCCCATTGTCCAGGCGCCGGAGCCGTCCCGCGTCACCGCCGGCCTCGTGACCTTCGAGCCCGGCGCGCGGTCCGCCTGGCACACCCATCCCTTGGGTCAAACCCTGATCGTCACGCAAGGCGTCGGCTGGACTCAATGCGAGGGTGAACCCATTGTCGAAATCCGCGCGGGCGACGTGATCTGGTGCCCGCCGAACCACAGGCACTGGCATGGCGCGACGCCCACCACAGCAGTGTCGCATATCGCCATCACGGAGCAGCTCAACGGCAAGAACGTGGAATGGATGGAAAAGGTCACGGACGCGCAATATCTGGCCGGTCCGCAAAACAAAACAAAGGAGTAACAGCCATGCCAGAAAATGGACGTAAAGCATTCGGCGACATCGCGCCGGCGCTGGCGCAATATACGGACGACGTTTTGTTCGGCGACGTGTGGGAAAGGCCGGGCCTGAAACCCCGCGACCGGAGCCTCATCACTGTCGCCTGTCTCATTTCGCTGTACCGGACGAACGAGCTTCCCTTTCACCTCAAGAAGGCGCTGGAGAACGGCGTGACGCGGGACGAGATCATCGAAACGATTACACATCTCGCCTTCTATTCCGGCTGGCCGACGGCGAGTTCCGCCTTATCGATCGCACGGAAGGTTTTCGACGAAGCTGGAAAGTAAGGAGAGAGCCATGCAGAAACGCAAACTTGGAAAGAGCGGCCTCGAAGTCTCGGCAATAGGCCTGGGGTGCATGGGCCTGAATTATCACCGTGGACCGGCTCCGGACAGGAAAGAGATGATCGCACTGGTCCGCGCCGCGGTCGAACGCGGCGTCACTTTCTTTGACACCGCCGAGGTCTACGGCCCATTCACGAACGAGGAGCTTGTGGGCGAGGCGCTCGCGCCCGTCAAGAAGGGCATCGTCATTGCCACCAAGTTTGGCTTCGATCTTGGCCCTGGCGGAACAGGCGCGCCCAATAGCCGGCCCGAACGCATCCGGCAGGTCGCGGAGGAATCGCTGAAGCGGTTGCGGGTAGAGGCCATTGAGCTCTTCTATCAGCACCGCGTCGATCCCAATGTGCCGATCGAGGATGTCGCGGGAGCGGTAAAGGAACTCATTGCGCAAGGCAAGGTCAGGCATTTCGGATTAAGCGAGGCAGGCGCTTCAACCATCCGTCGCGCGCACGCTGTCCAGCCTGTCGCGGCTGTCCAGAGCGAATATTCACTCTGGTGGCGCGAGCCCGAAGCAGAAGTATTGCCGGCCTGCGAGGAACTGGGGATCGGCTTTGTGCCGTTCAGCCCCCTGGGCAGGGGCTTTCTCACCGGCAAGATGGACGAAACCACGACCTTCGGCGGCAACGACAATCGCACTACCTTGCCGCGGTTCACGCCGGAGGCGTTGAAGGCGAACCAGCCTTTGGTCCGTCTTCTTGAAGAGATCGGACAGAAGAAGTCAGCGACACCGGCGCAGATCGCGCTCGCCTGGCTGCTGGCCCAGAAGCCATGGATTGTTCCCATTCCGGGGACCACGAAGCTGCATCGCCTCGACGAGAATATTGGCGCGGCCGCTGTCGAGCTTACCGGGCAGGATCTTCGGGACATCGAGGACGCGGTCTCAAAGATCAGCGTGCTGGGAGATCGTTACCCCGCGACCCAGGCCGGCCTGACCGGCCGCTGACCAAGCAAAAGGAAAACAGCATGCCCCACGTCATCGTCAAGCTTTGGCCCGGAAAATCAGAACAGCAGAGAACGCGTCTCGCTGACAAGATCGCCAAAGACGTCATGGACGTCCTCAACTATGGCGAGGAATCCGTCTCGGTCGGCTTCGAGGAAATCAGCTCGAAAGACTGGAAAGAAAAAGTCTACAAGCCGGATATCACGGACAAGTGGGACAAGCTCTACAAGAAGCCCGGTTACGAAGAAGCCCGGTTACGAAATGTGAGTGTTAACGGAACGATGAAAGGCAGGATAGAACCATGAAAGGCGCAGTTCTCTACGGACCAAAGGACATCCGGTTTGAACATCGGGATGACCCCAAGATTGTCCAACCCACCGACGCGATCCTCCGCCTCGCGGCGACCTGCGTCTGCGGATCGGACCTCTGGCCTTACCGCGGCTTGCAGCCCATCGACGGACCGACACACATGGGGCATGAGTACTGCGGCATCATCGAGGAAGTCGGCAGCGCCGTAAAATCCATCAAGCCGGGGCAATTCGTGGTCGGCTCCTTCGCGACCTCCGACAACACCTGCCCCAATTGCCAGTATGGATATCAGTCCGGCTGCGTCCATCGCGAGTTCATGTTGCGTGCGCAGGCGCCGTTCCTTCGCGTGCCGAATGCGGACGGAACCCTTGTGCCCACGCCGGGTGGCACGCCGTCACCGGATCTCGTGCCGAGCCTGCTTGCATGCTCGGACGTTCTCGGCACCGGCTGGTTCGCCGCGGACGCGGCCAATGTAAAGCCGGGCAGCACCGTGGTTGTCGTCGGCGATGGCGCCGTCGGCCTCCTCGGTGTGCTCTCCGCAAAACAAATGGGAGCAGGCCGCATCATCGCCATGAGCCGCCACGACAAACGCCAGAAGCTGGCGCGCGAATTCGGCGCAACAGACATTGTGGCGGAACGCGCGGATGAGGCCGTGGCCCGCGTGAAAGACATGACTAAAGGGATCGGCGCGGACTCCGTGCTGGAGTGCGTCGGCACCCAGGAGTCGATGATGCAAGCCATCAAGTCCACGCGGCCCGGCGGGCACATCGGCTATGTCGGCGTCCCGCACGGCGTCGAACTCGACGGACAGCAACTGTTCTTTGATCTCGTTCACCTCCACGGCGGCCCCGCCCCGGTCCGGCGCTTCCTCCCCAAACTGATCGATCTCGTTCTGAATGGCGGGATCAATCCCGGAAAGGTCTTCGACCTGGTGCTGCCGCTGGATCAGGTTGCCGAGGGCTATCGCGCGATGGATGAGCGCCGCGCGATCAAGACGCTCTTGCGTCCTTGAAGTTGCCTCATTCTGCGTATCGGCAATGAGCGATGTGAAACACAACGAAGCGGGAATGCCAATGAACATATCATTTGAAAACAAGGTTGCCCTGGTTACAGGAGCGGCATCAGGACTGGGACTCGCGACGGCGGAGGCCTTCGCTGAATGCCGCGCTTCGGTGGTACTGGCCGATTGTAACGAAGAGGCCGTCCGCTCTGCGGCCGAAGGCCTTGCTGCCAAGGGCCATAAGGTACTCGCTGTCAAATGCGACGTGGCCGACGACGCCCAGGTGGAAGCGATGGTTGAACAGGCTGTCGCCGTTTTCGGACGACTGGATGCGGCCTATAACAATGCGGGCGTTCAGAACATAATTGCGGAGGCTGCTGATGCCACCCGCGAGGATTTCGACCGCGTAATTGGCATCAACCTGCGCGGCGTATGGAGCTGCATGAAGTTCGAGCTGCGCCAGATGCGAAAGCAGGGGAGCGGCGCCATCGTTAACTGCTCGTCGATCGGAGGAATTACCGGCTCACCGCGGCGCGGCACTTATCAGGCCTCCAAGCATGGCGTGATAGGTCTCACAAAAAGCGCGGCTCTGGAATATGCCGCAAAGGGTATTCGCATCAATGCTGTTTGTCCCGGCCTTATCCTCACGCCGATGGCCGAGCAAATGATGGCTGGTGGTCAGACCGAGGCGCTCAACGCAATGCTGAAAGAGGTCGCCATTGGCCGATTTGGTCGCCCCGAAGAAATAGCCAACGCCGTTCTTTGGCTTTGCAGCCCATTCGCAGGCCTTGTCGTTGGTCACGCCCTCGTCGTGGATGGCGGCTACACCATACGCTAAGAAAACCAGCTGAATCGGACAGTCACAAATGGCAACATGGGAAAAAGACGAACTCCGCAAGATCGCCGAAGCCGACGACTTGCACATCTCTCCCTTCCGCGACGACGGTAAAACCTATGGCACACCGACGTGGATTTGGTCAGTGGCCGTCGGCGATGCGCTCTACGTTCGCGCCTACAACGGCGTCAAATCCCGTTGGTATCAGGCCGCGCTCAAGCAGAAGGCAGGCCGGATCAGCGCCGGCGGCATGACGAAGGAAGTGAGCTTCGAGCCTGTCGGCGGTAACCTGAATGACAGGATCGACGACGCATATCGTTCGAAGTACGCTTCAAGCCCTTATCTGAAACCGATGACCAGTGCAGGTGCGCGGGATGCGACGGTCAGAGTCGTGCCGACCTGACATTACAAACGGGGTCTGAGTTTATCGCGCAAGAGATCCTGACCCGAATGGGCCGAGACCCGATCAAGGGCTGAGGACGCGAGCCCAGAGCCTGGCCCGACGTGTGAGTCGGATGTGCCCCGAGGAGGGAACAAGAGCGGCTCCTCAGAAAGAGCTCTCCAAAATTTTTGTACACTTTTTGTACCGGGACCGTGATTTTGAGGCTTTGACGACTTCAGCGACTTTGTAGAATCAATAACTTGTGAGCCTTCAGAATCTTGTCAAGTTCGTGGTTCGAATCCATGCCGGGGAGCCAAATTATCAAATCTCAGGTTGGATTCGAACTCGGGCCGACAGGCGAAGACGCACCTGAGGGAAACCCCGCCTCAGTGCAAGATTCGAGATGGCAGTGCGACCACCGCGATGTTGGTCGCGCATGCTTCAATGGAATTAGAAAAACTCTGTGGCCACAGTCTACGTGATAGGAGCTGGTGCATCCCGGCACGCACAATACCCACTGGCGTCTGAAATGGGTAAAGGGCTAATCGAGTTCATGCTCGGCGTGAACCAGCACCCCTATGCTCCCATCCAGGCGCGATGTTTGATCAAACAGTTCGGAGACGAACTAGATTTTGAAGAGGTCGTTACAGAGCTTAGCTCACGCATCGATTCCGCCGAAGCGGCGGGAATTCCCGCAGACGCCTCCCCGTGTAGCCCAGGCAATCTTAGGGGTTGGATCGGACACTGGCTCCGAGAGTGGTTCCGCCAAATTCACACCGGGACTGCACCCGCTTACGCCGAGTTCGCCGACAAGCTTGTACAGGCAGGTGATGTGATCATCACGTTCAACTACGACGATTCTCTCGAGCGGGAACTCAAACGAGCCGGCAAATGGGATCTGTCGGGTGGCTACGGGTTTCCATTTGCCGCGCCTGGGCATTCTCAAGTGCCCACGTTGAAATTGCACGGCAGCATGAACTGGCTCTGGCCCGTTCCTTTCTTGGGACAGAGGCCACTCATTCACAGAGCCGACGTCGATCACCTCGGCTACAGCGATCTTACTGATTTCACCGGCTATCTCTATGAGAACGGCGGTGCGATTCCGTGCCTAATTCTCCCGGATCGTGAGAAGAAGTTTTTCTATGAAACCTCCTTCGGGATCGAGTGCCGGGCGTTTTGGGACTACCTATGGACGCAGGCGGCCGACGCAGTGAAACGCAGCCAGCGGCTCGTCCTGTGCGGTTACAGCTTGCTTCCCGTGGACCAACGTGCGTGTGACCTCTTGCTGAGCGAGCCGAGGAGGGACACCCACGTCACCGTTATCTCTGGCGACCAGAGCAGGCGCATCGCAGGTGACTTTCGAGATGCTGGATTCCAAAATGTCGACGCCTTCGGTCGCGGATTCTTCGAAGACTGGGTTCATCGGGAAGCCGGAGTGGGCTCTTCTTCCACTCCACGTCCGAATAGATCGGTTTGACGGTTCAAGAGCGTTCGCCGAGCGCGGCATGGAGCGCCGCGCGCTTCTCGCTAATCCAGGTCAGGTAGGCTCCTAGGGACTGCTCCGCTCCTGCTTTGTCGCTGTCCCAGGTGCCATCGGGATAGAGATGGATAATGTGGCCCCCTTCCGGCATGACATAGTACAAGTCCCCTTGGACATCCTGTGCGACTGTGAAGCCGCTTAGTTCGAGGAGCGCTTCCTTCTCTGGCGTTCCCTTGACACCCAAGTGGCGAACCCACAATGTGCCACAAGCACAGGTGAGGCGTCCCGACTCATCCTCTTTTGGAGCCTGTTTACAGGTGGCGCATTCGCTAGCGGATCGTGTTCTGTTCATCTCATAATTGTCTCCCAAGACGACAACCGCGCATCGCTGGTACAGCGGCCGCTGGCCTGCTGATTAGCTCGTGCTAACGGCTGGTGGAGCAGAGTTCTAGTCTTGTCTTGGCTGGGTGCCCAGTCTGGATGGAAGCGCCAATATTGCGTTGATCATATTGATTTAAAAGGATTTGGGTCGGTTCGAACGGGCTGTATTTCATGCCGCAAAAGTTCGAAACGTGCCCAAGGTGGGGAGCCACGCTTGGGTGCCCAGGAACGCTACTTTCCAACTCCAGGCGTCTCTGTTGACAGCGCCGCCTGAGGCCAGATGCTTGCAACGCCAGGCGTGCGCCGGTTCCGCGATTCGACACCTGGGCTGGCGAAAGAAGCGATCTGTGGATCGCAACGAGGTGCGGCGTCGAGCTACCGAGCCCGCTCCATGACGGTGCGCAGGATGCTGTTGATCCTGGTGGAGTAACCCTTGCCATACCGCAAGAGCCAGTCGTAGACTTCCTTATCAATACGAGCGGCCACCAGCACTTTCGGAGTTCGGCGGAATTGTGCCAGTTGCTCGTCGGTCAGAGGAGGGATGTCCGAATAATCAATGCCGGAATCGTCTCCGGAAGCCTGCCGCTTCGCGATCCGGGACAAGGCGGCCTTCTGTGCTTTGCCCGGCGGCTTGCTGAATATAGATTCGGCGCTCACGCTTGTTAGCTTCGCGGGCCGAGATGATACGGATGGTTTCTTCTTTGTCATTGTCGTTCTCCATGCGATACACGTGGACAACCAGCAGGAGCGCGTCTGCCGCCAATCCGATGGCGTGCCACTGCTGTTCGCCCGCCACGACGCGGTCCTTGCGGAACATTGTATGGGGATCGTCGAACACACGGGCGTTCTTTTCGGCGTCCCATTCAAACCGCATCGCTATACAAAATGTATAACAGTAAATATGGAAAAATCAAACGGTCACGTGCGTCGGCATGAAGGAGTCGATGTTCCAGGCGCTGGATTGCACACGGCCAGGTGGCTCGATCGGCTATGTCGGAGTTCCGCATGGCGTCGAATTCGATGGGCAAGCGCTTGTTCTTCGCGCAGAAGAATATGCATGGCGGTCCTGCTCCAGTGCGTCGCTTTCTGCCGCACCTGATGGATCTTGTGCTTCAGCGTAAGATCAACCCAGGTAAGGTCTTCGATCTGGAACTGCCGCTGGCCGATGTGACCGAAGGCTACCGCGCCATGGACGAGCGCCGCGCGATCAAGGCGTTGCTGCGGCCATAGTGCCTCGTCAACAGCATTCTGGCCGGTCACCTGCGGATCGGAATGGACGTATTGGGCCGGCGATTCGAAACAGACGCTCAATTAGTGGAACTCACAAAGCAGTACGGACAGGTTGTCATTCCAAATCATGACGAAGACCTTGATTTGACGCACTGGTGGGTCATCCGAGACGGCGGGGCGGAAATACTCTACCTCGGCACTCCTGAAACCTTCACGACGTACATCGAAGAGAGGAATGGCGTTCAGTAAGACCGCCAAGAACTGGGTACTGGCGCTGAATTCGGGACGATGCTGACGGCGTGTCAGGCGTTAGCAGATACCAGGTCGAGCGGCGCGAGAGACATTTTCTATGCCATGCCTTCGATCCGCCGGCGGCAGAGGCCAAACATGTCCACTGTCATCCGCCGCGTTTCATCGCTCAAATGGATGGCATCCGGTACTGCGATCACGTCGAGCGCCCCGCGCAGCCGCTGCACAACCTCATCTACAGCGCCTTCCGCATCGCCGGCCCGCAGGCCAGCCGTCGTCGCAAGCGCCTGGAAGTCAGCGCGACGGAGGTTATCATCCTTGCCGTTGAGCTTGAGCGCGAGGCGGTCATGTATCAGCTTCGGGAAGACACGTGTCGTCACGGCATCGTAAAGCGGCGCCAGCCGCACGGTGCGGAACTGCCTGTCGCCCGGCTCGGCGATCTTGAGCAGCGCCATGTTCTTGAGATGCATGTCCCCGTCGGCGATTAGCCAGGCGAAGACCGCGCGCTTCACGATGAGGACCAGATCCTCTTCGGGGGTTGTGGACAGCGGGCGGACGGCGCGCGCGACGCGCTCCATGGTGGCGTCGTACTTCGCGCTCGTCGGCAGATCCAGAACCGAGCACATGTCTTCCAGCGCCAGGAACCGCGCGTCGTCCTTGCTCTTGCGAATATCGAAGCGCTCGACAAGGAGTGCCGGCGGCATTCTGTCCGACATGGCGACAAGCGCGGTCGCCGGCGCTTCGAAGCCGGCCGCCCGGCCGAGTTCCATCGCCATCCACTCCACGACCGGCAGTGCATCATAGCCGCTGGTGCCGGCGGGTTTGAGGATATGGGTGAACGGCTTTCCGGTCGCGGGCGAGAGAACGCCCTTTTCATCCAGGCACATGGGCGCCTTGATTTGCACGCCCGAGAGGCGCGGCGTATCCGCGCGCGCGTAAATCTGGGCGAGGGTGCGCTCGAAGTTCTTCTCGATTTCGCCCCGGCCGGGTCCTTCGTAGGCGCCGGTAAAGACGCCGCCTTTGGTATAACCGGCCAGCGGCCTCAGGAGGACGTCCTGCGGTAGCTGCCCGAGCTCCGCCTCCTGTTCAACAATCGTGATATTGGACGTGTAGCGCTTCCCAGACCGCAGCAGCGCGCGCTCGTCCTTGTCCTGGAGAACGTGCTCCAGCCAGCCTTCGGGCAGCAGCGAGACGATGAACGGCGGCAGTCTGCCGGGCGTCGTCTGCCGAATGAGCGGCGGCCCGTCGCCCTCGCCCGGCTTCCAGCGCCACTCGAACCCGTCATGAATCAGGCGCCCCAGAGGCGCGCCGTGCCAGGCGACGATCAGATCCAGCGTCGCCTCATTCTTTGCGGGCGCAGCGCTCGGCCGCCGCAGGAGGTAGCGCTCCGCCGCCTCGCCCTCGCGATACCACTCGTTTTCGCGCGCCAGTGTCCAGAGCGCATCGGCCGCGCCCTGTGCCGAGCCATATTCCTCGATCAGGCGCGCAGCAATCGAGACCCGCATGTCGTCGTTGATCGATGCCGCGTGCTCACTGCGCAGGCGGAATGCCTCAAGAAAGCGCTGACGGATTGATGAAACAGCAATCCGGAACTCGCCCATGCCATCGTCGATGACGCCTTCGCCGACGGATGGATGCGCGGGGGCCTCGTTCTGGATGATCTCCAGTGCACGGATGCGGGTGCGTTGCTTGCGCCTGGCGCTCAGAAAGAGGCGTCCGTCCGGGGTTGGCCCGAGCAGGACGGCGCTCGCGGCCGACAGGTAAGCTTGGGGGTACAGATATTTGGCGATACGGACGGCGTGCCGGAGGACGGTGACTTCGATGTCGTCGTCGGCATCGACATAGATGCCGCGCATGAGCTGAACGAGTTTCCCCGTCTCGGCCCGGTAGTGGCTGCGCGTCTTGTCGATCGTTTCGCCAACGAGGTGTAGCGCCATGCTAATCTTTCCGTACTTCAGGTACGACTAAGTTAGCATTGACGGCCGACCGTTTCAACAAAAAATCAAGCTTTCCCGTACCTCAGGTACGGGAAAGATACAAATCTGGTGCCTTCAGCCATCTGACGCCTGTCAACTTGGGTTTCAACTGTCGCGTAGGATCGCCACGGGATCTCCATTTGTTTTCAATAACTTGGAAATCTGCGAGAGGGTTTTATCAATGTTTTTGGGAAGTCAATTCGGTTGACAGCTTCTTCAAACTGGAGAATGGCCGGAACCCGTGGCATCAGCCAGCCAGCGGGTTACGCCAGCGGAGCCGACTGAACCTTCCAAAGTCGTTGTCCGTTGAGCAAAGCTCAGCCCCGTGCTCAATCGCCAGAGCCGCAAGATGGGCATCTGAGGTGAGATTCCCGCCGGTACCCAGCGGCGAAATCAGATCACGCATCGTTTGCAGGTGGCGTACGGCAGGTTCGGGCACGGTGACGGAAGGCTGTTGCAGCCAGGCATCCACCACGTCGAACGCCGCGTCGACGCGCAGCGGTTTCTCAAAGAGTCCTGGTCTTGTTGTCAACCGGAGAAATGCCAGGAGGACGATCCAAGGAAGCCCAACGGTCTCGGTTCCAGAAACCGCAGCTTCCAACCAGGATTTGGCCTTCTTGTGGTCTGGAGAATCCTGGTTGACCGCGTAGATGAGGAGATTGACGTCGACTACTATCATTTGTGCAAGGAGAATTTCCGGCCCAGTTCCTCATCTTCCAAGGCGGCCGCGGCTTCCAGCGCCTTGTCCCATCTGAAATTCTGATCGCTGCCGAGAGAGTAGGATTTCTGCACGAAGTAGCGCCGCTTGGATTTCCCCTGCGTGAGGCCAGCCCGCACCGCCGAATTGAGCGCCTCCTTAAAGGAGATTCCGCGCTCCTTCATGGCTGTTCGGATGAGTGCCTGCACATCCGGCTCCAGCGTGATTGTCGTCCTCATTCCTACATCATAGCATCAGCCCACTTGCTGCCATGATGTTACCCGAGAACCGGTTGGAAACAGAGGCTTCTCGGGCGCCAAGGCATGTAATTTTAGCGACTTGCGGCAGCGCATTTGAGCGCTGATCAAGCACTTGCTCAATTTGCTAAGGTCTCGGTCCTGTCGTAGGCCCCCCGTCACCAAACGCTGCGTTCGACGGGCGGTGCTTGCAGATGAATTCGGTGAATTCATGGTTGGCGGATACACGGTGGTCGTGCAGGAACTGAACTATGCCAGGCGCGCACGCGGTGGCTTTACGCCGGCGTGCTGCACATCTCTCTGAGTGCGGCTATCCGGCGGTTGCTATGATGGCTACTGAAATCTTCGGCCCCCCATGATCGGCGAAATCCTCGACGCCAAGTACCGCATAGACAAACAACTCGGGGCCGGCGGAATGGGTAATGTCTACCTGGCCACGCATCTCGGGACGACCCGGGTCGTCGCGGTCAAAGTAATCGCGCCGAGGTGGGCGCAGGAACCGCAGTTTCTAGCCCGTTTCCAGCGCGAAGCGCAAGCGTGCGGACGTCTGCGGCACCCAAACATCGTCAACGTGACAGATTTTGGCATCGCGAAACCCCGCGGTCGAGATATGCCGTACCTGGTGATGGAGTTTCTCGACGGACAGACGCTCTCGGACTTCCAGAGGGCCAGTCCCCGGCCGTCCCTTCCGCTGATCGCCGACCTTCTGGATCAGATTGGGTTGGCGCTTGCCGAGGCGCACCGGCATGGAATCGTGCATCGCGACCTGAAGCCCGATAACATCTGGCTGGAACCAAACGGCCGGGGTGGGTATACGGTGAAAGTTCTCGACTTCGGAGTAGCCAAGGTGAATCTGCTCGGAGTCTGGCTTCCACAGTCGAAACCCGTACTGGAAGCGAACTCTCCAGAAACGGCTACTCTCCCTCCCGGCGCACCGGGTGACGAATTGGAAACTGCCATCATCGAAGCTTTCCACCCGGCCCAAGCTCTGAACGCAGGTGGCCTGGCCGAGGATGAAGCGACGATCGCAATGCCGACACCTGGGCCTGCCCTATCCCCGGGATCGCTCGACGACGATGCCAGCGGCCATACGATGCCAGGCAGCCTAATCGGAACTCCAGCGTATATGTCGCCAGAGCAAGCGTTAGGAAAGGAAGTCAGTTTCCGTTCCGACATCTATAGCCTCGCTGTCGTGGCCTACTCCCTGGTCTGTGGTGCGCTGCCGTTCATGGGAAGAACCAGCGAGCTATTCGAGTTTCACCAGACCGGCAATCCTCCGCCGCCGGCAAGCATAGCCAAGATACCCCGTGATGTGTCGGACGCGGTCTTGGCCGGGCTCGCGCGCGACCCCGCGGATCGCCCGGTCTCCGCAGACCTCTTTGCCCAGCGGTTTCATAACGCCGTGGACGCTGAATTCCTCGCCCTGCGGAGATCGAAAGCCTTCCTGCTGCAACATCTCGGGGCCTACGCGCTGCTGATCTTGCCGCTCTACGCAACCGTCTTGTCGTTGACGGCGCTGCTGGTCTCGTTCAGCAGAAAGCTGCTGCCCGTCGCTTCGGTGCGGGTCGTCCTGGTGCCCTTGGTGGCGGCGGTGCTTTTCGTTTTCTCCGACAACGTGCTTCGCGCAGCCGCCGCCCTCATGGCTCTGGACGAACAGGTGCGTGTGCGGCGATTTCTATCGTTTCGCGTTTTCTGGAAGCTGACTAGAAAGATACCCTCCCTGCTGCTCACGCAAGCCCAATCCATCTTCCTCTACGGGCCAGGTTGGGTGACCGGCGACTGCCTGTGGCCTGTGACTTGCGTCGTCGAGAAGCTATCAGGAAAGGCTGCGATTCGCCGCTCGCGCGCTTTGATGACCGGCTTGCGGTCCGCCGGCCGCGCCCTTGCTATTCGCCACTTTGCGTTGGCGGCCTTCGCCATCGCGGACGTGTTTAAGGCGATCGGTTTCCTCTGGCAAAGTGGACATGCTGAGCAATCGAATGTGGTCATCACCGCCTCCTGGTTCCCGGTATTTGTGCTTTACTCCGCAGCACCGCTCTTTCTGTACGACCGGACGGCCGCTGCACAGAGTGGCCCATTACTTCAACTCGATCGCACGCCCGAAGTGCACACCACCGCACGCGCATTTTCGTTCAGCTCGATGATGTGGTTGGCCGCCGGGGTGATCTATTTGTTGTATCAGCCTGTCCGCCTTTGGCTGTGGGGTGCGCGCTGACCGTCACCGAAGAGCCGGTTACCATCCTGCACGGTGCGAAATCAGCGCCAGCACGCCGGCGCAACGCGCAAGGCGATATGCCCGCCCCAGCGCGGAGCCGGCTGACCAGGGAGATGTTTGGCGCGTGGCTTCGCGCGCCGTTTAGACTGGTCGCATTAGGCGCGACCTCATGTCAGGCCTCATCGGAAGCGATATCCAACGACACCCTGCCGGTGATTCGTCCGGTCTTTAACCCTCAGTACCCGGCACGCGCTTGAACCTCAGCGAGCGGCTTCGAAAGGTCCACGAGCAGTTCGGGACCGACAACCGAGAGAGGTGTTGACCCGTAGCACAACAGCCGGTCATGGAAGTCGCGCAGCGACGCGTCCGCGCCTGCCTTCGCCCAGTAGTCCGACAGCAGTGCTTCGAGCTCCGCACGGCCGGCGGTATACGCAATCACATAACCTGGTCCAAGGGCGATCCCGGCGACGGCCGCTTTCGCCTGTGCCAGCGAGAAACCCGTCTCGTGCGCGAAGAACTGAATCGCTTGATCCACGCTCCAAGCGCCGCTGGCCAGCTCTGGATCGACAACGGCGCGGGCGCCGCGCACGCGTTCCCACTGCGCAACGTAGTAGCGCGCATCAAGATCGTCGCCGTAGAGACCGAGTTGCACGAAGAGCTCTTCGCCGTAGAACGCCCAACCTTCACTGAATTCACCACTGTCTTGGATCTTGCGGACGAAGTCCGGGTGGCGGCGGGCGATTGAGAGTTGCAGAAAGTGGCCAGGCATCGCTTCGTGCGCGGCTGTTGAAAGGATGCGATCGCGATCGAAGTCCTGATTGGCATCCAGATTCTTGGCCGCCGCCGCAAGCGAGGTCGGAGGTGTTATGAAATAGAAGCCGGTCGTGCCTTTGCTGAATAACAGTGGCGAAAACATCGAAGCGCCCGGCGACACCGGCTGCAGAAACTTGGGCGTCTCGACGATCACCATCTCACCGAGCCAGGCCGGCACGTCCACGATGTGATGCTGCGAAACGAACTCCCGCAGTTGGGCGATGCGCGCGCGATAGTAATTGATGAGCCCGGCGCCCCCTGGAGCGAGGCCGCCGCCAGTCTCCGGCCCGATCGGCGTGCCACGCTCGGCGGCAAGTTCCTCCACCCAGCACTGTACGGTCCACCCGTGCGCCAGCTCGTCGCGCGCCATGCGCTCAATGTCAACGGAGTTGAACGGCAGCAACTGCTCGTCGCGGAGCATCGCGTCGTAAGCGGCGCGCCCAATCGCGTAGTTCTCGGGCCACGATGCCGCATGCGCGTCGATGTACTTCTTCGTCTGCTCTATCGCAGCGAGTGTCGCATCGCGCGCCTGGCCAAAGGCGGCGAAGCGATCAGCGGGCAATTGTTCCTTGGCCGCGTCCGTCAACGGCCCGCCGAGGAAACTCGGCGCCCCTGCAAGCTGTTCGGCGCCGGTGACGCCGTAGAGGTGGCCCGGGTGGGTCACGAGCGCGTTGGCCGCCGCGATGTATGCGGGCGCGCCTGCGAGCCGGTCTATAATTTTCTGCCATGCTGCAGCGACGTCGGTCTTGGTGGCGCCTGCAGTGCCGGCGATCGGGAGGTGGAGAAACTGCGTGTAGATCGCGCCGACGATTGCCAATGACGGCGCGGATGGGTCCTTCTCATAGGTCTTGTAGGTGAGGTACTGCCGCTCATAGCCGACGAGTTGTGCACGGAGCAGCTTGGAGTCGTCCACGTCCTTGAGAGACGCGCCGTCAAGCGGTATTGACGCGAGCTCGCTTTGCCAGCCGCGGATCATCGCGATATCGCGCGCATTCTGGGCCTCAGACGGAGTGTCGAGCTGGCCGTCTTCGTCGCTAAGGCCCAGGAATGTGGCAGTGAGCGGGTGCGCTTTGGCCCAGCCGAAAGTAATCGATTGCGCTAGGGTTTGCAGCCGCTCAGTCGTCGTCGGCGGTGCGGCTCTCGCGGGAGACGCGCACGACGCGACTAACCCAAGCAGGAGCAAGGGCAGAGCAGAGGTAGAGCGCTGGGGAATTATGGACAGCAATGCAACCGCAGACGTACGCAATCCCATCGCTCAAGAGGTTATCAGATGAGGAAGGCCCTGTAAACAAGCGGTGATCTCCTCGGCGGCCTGACGTGGTTGCATACCCGTGCGGTCGATCGTCAGCGATCGCTCCGCGTTTCAGGAAAATCTGTAGCGGCGTGTCCGTTCCCCAGCATCACTGCGATCATTTGAGTCCCGCTTGAGTTAAGGGCGACCAGCGCCACATCCAACTTGCCGTCGCGATTGAAATCGGCGGCCACGAGTGCGGTGGCTAAGTATGGGTTGCCCTCGACCGCATTGGCGGCACCTTGAGCGAACTTACCGTTGCCGACGCCTAGCAGGATCGACAGCGTTGAGAATGACGAGGTCGCCAAGTCGAGTTTGACGTCACCGTTGAAATCGCCCGTCACAACCGGTTGCGGTTGCAAATAGGCGTAATAACGATGTGAACTTGTGGGTCGGCATAGGCATGGAGCACAGTGTAACAATGGAAGGCCGCCCGTCGATTAATGGATGGTACTCACATCCGGCGGAGCAGTACTCGTGAGGACGCGGCGGGCGTTCGGAGATCTCCAGGCTCTACTGCTTTGCCCGCATTTTTGACGGAATGGAGAAATCCGGACCTTTTGCGGTTGTTCGAGCGTATCCATAGCAAATGGGATCATCCGCTAATCAATTCAAGCACCTGCTGCGCAGGCTCTTCCGGTCGCCGATGTTCACGCTCGTCACCGTGCTGACGGTCGCCATCGGCGTGGGGGCCAACGCCGCCATCTTCAGCGTGATCAACGGCGTTTTGCTCAAGCCGCTGCCTTATCCCGATCCCGAACGGCTGGTAGGTGTGTGGCAGTCCGCTCCAGGGATCGGCATTCGAGAATTGAACGTCTCTCCATCCGACTATTTCACGTTCCGCGATGAGAACCGCACGATGCAGCAGTTCGGCGTGTGGAATAGTGGCAGTGTCAGTGTCACCGGGCTAGCCGCGCCGGAGCAGGTGCCGAGCCTGACGGTGACCGAGGGAACTTTGAATGCACTGGGGGTGCAGCCTTTGTTCGGGCGCTGGTTCAACGCCACCGACGATCGCCCCGGCAGTCCGGACACAGCGATTCTGAGCTACGGATACTGGCAGCGCCGGTTTGGGGGCGACGTCTCCGTGGTCGGACGGCAGATCCGCGTGGACGGACAGTCGAAGCAGATCATCGGTGTGATGCCGCAGGATTTCCGCTTCCTCGATCAAAAGCCAGATCTGATCCTTCCGCAACAGTTTGACCGCGCCAAAACCACACTGGGGAACTTCAGCTACCAGGCCTTGGCGCGCTTGAAACCCGGGGTCAGCCTGGCTCAAGCGAACGCCGACTTGGCGCGCATGATCCCGATCGTGAATACCAAGTTCGCGCCGCCGCCCGGCTTCAGCGCAAAGCTGTTCGAGTCGGCGCGGATCGCACCCAATGTGCGGCCGCTGAAGCGCGACGTGGTCGGCGACCTGGGCAAGGTCCTTTGGGTACTGATGGGCTCCATCGGCGTGGTCCTGTTGATCGCCTGCGCAAACGTGGCAAATCTGCTGCTGGTGCGGGCCGAAGGACGCCAGCATGAACTCGCCATTCGCGCGGCTCTGGGCGCCGGTTCCGCACGTATCGGCCGCGAATTCCTGATGGAGAGCGTGCTCCTCGGGTTGGCCGGCGGGGTCGCCGGGCTCGGTCTGGCATATGCTGCCCTGCGGCTGTTGGCGGTAATCGCGCCCGCCTCTTTGCCGCGGATCGAGAATATCACCATCGATCCGCTGGTCCTGCTGTTTACCCTGGCCATCTCTTTGGTAGCCGGTGTGTTTTTTGGGATCCTGCCCGCGATCAAATATGCCGGCGCCAGCGTAACAGGCGCCTTGCGCGCAGGGGGACGGTCGCTCAGCCAGAGCCGTGAGGCGCATCGCGCGCGGAACACCCTGGTCGTGCTGCAGATGGCACTGGCCGTGGTGTTGCTGATCGGTTCCGGCCTGATGATCAGGACGTTTCAAGCATTGAGACAGGTACAGCCCGGATTCACGCACCCCGAAGAACTGCAGACCTTGGCCGTTTATCTTCCCGAGGCGCACATCAAAGAACCGGAGCGGGTCATCCGGACTTTCCAGGAGATTCAACGCAAGATTTCCGGCATACCAGGTGTGCGCGCGGTGGCGTTCGCCAACTCCGTACCCACCGATGGCAACAACAGCACCGACCTGCTGTATGCGGAGGACAAAGATTACAAAGAGGGTCAACTTCCGCCGCTCCGGCGATTCAAGTTCGTCGCGCCGGGCTTCTTTAAAACCATGCAGACACGCCTCATTGCGGGCCGCGATTTCACCTGGACGGATACCTACGATCACCGGAACGTCACCATCGTCTCGGATAACATGGCGCGCGAGCTCTGGCGCAGCCCGGCGGGCGCGCTGGGCAAGCGCATCCGCGAAGGCATGAACGATTCCTGGCGTGAGATTGTCGGCGTGGTGCAGGACGTACATTCTGACGGCGCGGATCAGAAGGCGCCAACCACCGTGTATTGGCCCATGATGATGCCGAAATTCTGGGGCAACGAAATGTTCGTCCAGCGGCGCGCCGTGTTTGCCATTCGCGGCAGTCGGGCGGGTTCCGACAGTCTGATCAAAGAGGTCCGCCAGGCGGTTTGGTCGGTGGATCCCGACTTGCCGCTCGAGAGCGTCCGCACCATGGCAGAGGTCTATCGCGGATCGATGGCGCGCAGTTCCTTCACGCTGGTAATGCTCGCCATCGCCGGCGGCATGGCGCTGTTGCTGGGCGTCGTGGGAATCTACGGCGTCATTTCTTATTCGGTGTCGCAGCGGACCCGGGAGATCGGCATTCGCATCGCGCTGGGTGCCCGGGAAACCTCGCTCAGGGCAATGGTCGTCCGCCAAGGCGTGTGGCTGGCGGCCGGCGGCGTGGCGACCGGCATCCTGGCGGCTGTGGCTCTGACGCGGATCATGGCATCGTTTCTTTTTGCGGTCAGCCCGGTCGATCCGATCACCTACGCTGCCGTAGCGGCGGGACTTGTAGCCGTGGCGGCTGCCGCCAGTTATGTGCCGGCCTACCGCGCGTCCACTGTAAATCCGGTGGAGGCGTTGCGGACGGATTAGGAGCGGGTGTCGGGCGTCAAGAAGGGATGATCCGGTCGCATGTCTATGCCGCGCCGGAGGCAGAAAGGTAAAATTGCAGGTGATGCTCAACCATCCTCTGCACCCTTCCATCATGAAGGATCCCATCACCTGGCTTTATCCCCCCATCGAGCCCTACAATACTGGGCGGCTGCAGGTATCGCCGATCCACGAGATCTACTTCGAGGAAAGCGGCAACCCTTCCGGCAAACCGGTGATCTTTTTGCATGGCGGCCCCGGCGGTGGTTCCGATCCCAAACAGCGGCGCTTCTTCCACCCCGAAAAATACCGCATCGTGAACTTCGACCAGCGCGGCTGCGGCAAGAGCACGCCGTATGCGTCGCTCGAAGCCAACACCACCTGGGACCTGGTCGCCGATATCGAGAAACTCCGCGAGCGGCTCGGCATTGAGCGCTGGCAGGTGTTCGGTGGATCGTGGGGGTCCACCCTGGCCCTCGCCTATGCGGAGACGCATCCCGATCGCGCGGCTGAGCTGATTCTCCGCGGCATCTTCCTCATTCGCAAACAGGAAATCGACTGGTTTTACCAGCGCGGTGCTTCGGTCCTCTATCCCGACGCGTGGGAGCCGTATCTCGCCCACATACCGGAAGATGAGCGCGGCGATCTGCTCTCCGCTTACTACCGCCGCCTGACCAGCGACGATCCGGCCGTGCGCGTCGCGGCGGCGAAGATCTGGAGCGGGTGGGAGGGTGCTACTTCGAAGCTTATGCCCGACCCCGGCTTTGCCGGCCACTACGAAGAAGAAGAGTTCGCCCTGGCCTTTGCGCGCATTGAGGTGCATTACTTCTTCAACAAGGCTTTCTTCGAACACGACGATCACCTGCTGCGCAATGTCTCACGCATCCGCCACATCCCCGGAGTCATTGTGCAGGGCCGTTACGACGTCGTTTGTCCGATGGAAAGCGCTTGGGCGCTGCACCGTGCGTGGCCAGAGGCCGACATGATCATCACCCCCGACAGCGGCCACAGCGCCTTCGACGCCCCGAATAGTCGCGCCCTCGTCGCGGCGACAGACAGATTCGCCTAAGCCGCCGCCCGGCGCCATCAGCGGTGACGACATGCCGCGGGCCGCTGTATTCCGCGGGTTATCGATCATGTCGTGGTATCTCAGGTAGTCCGCCAGGGACGTCGACCCAGTACAAACCCGGAATTCTCCTCTGAGATCTACAGTGCGCAGGCACAAGCGCAGTCGAATCTCATAATCTAAGCTAATCTATCCTAGATGCGAAGATTCGTTCTGTGCTCCCTGGCCGTGATTTTCTGTGCCAGTGCCTACGCCGAAAAGCGCGGATTCACTATCGAAGACTTGTACCGGCTGCACCAAATCGAGAGTCTGGTTCTCTCGCCTGACGGCCGGACGGCGTTCTTCGCGGTAATCGATAAGAATCTGCCGAAGGCCGAAAGTGTTACCCACATCTGGAAAATTGACACTGATGGCGGCGCGCCGCGTCAACTGACTTCCCACGAGAAAGGCGAGTCATCGCCCGTGCTGTCTCCGGATGGCAAGCAGCTGGCCTTCATCTCCTCACGCGATGGCGAACCAAATCTGTATCTACTGCCTCTCGACGGAGGCGAAGCGCGCAAGCTCACCAGCCTCTCCACTGGAGTTGCGGACCCGCTCTGGTCGCCCAACGGCCGGTGGATCGCTTTCTCGAGTGACGTTTATCCGGAGTGCGGTTCCGGCGACGATGCCTGCAACAAGAAGATCCACGACCGCTGGAGCAAAGGCAAGCTGCAAGCCCATATGGCCGACGCACTGCTTTATCGTCATTGGACCGAATGGAAAGACGGCAAGCGCACGCACGTATTGCTGGTCGAAGTGGCCACGGGGAAAGTGCGCGACCTGACGCCCGGTGATTTCGATTCGCCCCCGTTCCAGCTTGAAGGGCCGCTGCAGTATGACTTCTCGCCGGACAGCAGCGAACTGGCTTTCGTATCTAATCACGATCCCCAGCCTGCCTCATCTACAAATAACGATATCTGGCTGGTGTCCGTAGCGGGGGAAGGTTCGCCGCGGAATATCACGGCCTCGAATCCCGCATACGACGGCAACCCGCAATACTCGCCGGATGGCCGCTGCATCGCCTATCGCATGCAGAAGCAGCCGGGATACGAATCCGACCTGTTCCGCGTGGCGATTTACGATCGCGAGAAGGGATCGTCTCGCGTTTTGACCGAAAGCTTCCGGAACTGGGTAGACGACATTCATTGGGCCGGCGACTCCAGGTCGATTTATTTCTCCGCTCCCGTGGAAGGCGATGAGCCGATCTTTCAAGTCGCGTTGGATACGGGTAAGATTCACCGCGTTCTAGTCGACCGGTCCATCACGGATTATGCGATCTCCAAGGACGGGCGGCGCATTGTTTACGTGCGCAGTTCGGTCGCGCAGCCGCATGAAGTCTTTGCCGCGAATATCTCCGATGGTGTGGCCGGCACACCGGCCCGCCTGTCGCATTTCAACGACGCGGTAGCGGCCGAAACCGATCTTCCCCCTGCGGAGCGTATGTGGTTTCGCGGCGCGGGCGGAGCCCGGGTCGAAACCTTCGTGATAAAGCCGCACGATTTCACGCCTGGAAAGAAATATCCGCTCATCCTGAACGTGCACGGCGGACCGCAATCGCAATGGTCCGATTCGTTCCGCGGTGATTGGCAGATCTATACCGGAGCCGGCTACGTGGTGGCTTACGCCAATCCCCACGGGTCGACCGGCTATGGGCAGGATTTCACCGCCGAGATCTCCGGGGATTGGGGCGGCATGGTCTTCGACGACCTCATGAAGGTCACCGATGAACTGGCCAAACTGCCCTATGTGGACGACAGCCGCATGGGTGTGATGGGCTGGTCTTTCGGCGGTTACATGATGGATTGGATCGAGGGCCACACGGATCGCTTCAAGGCGATCGCTTCCATGATGGGCCTTTTCGACCTGCCCGCCATGTACGGCGCCACTGAGGAATTGTGGTTTCCGGAATGGGACCTGAAAGGAAGGCCATGGGACTCGCCGCTCTATGACAAGTTCTCACCGAATCAGTACGTGGACCATTTCAAGACGCCCTGCATGATCATAACCGGCGAGCACGATTATCGCGTGCCCTACACGCAATCACTCGAGTTCTTCACCGCCCTGCAGAAGAAGAACGTGCCCTCGCGGCTCATCGTTTATTCCAACGCGGGCCACTGGCCGAACTGGTATGAAATGGCGCTTTATTACACCGCGCATCTGGAGTGGTTCCACAAGTATCTCGGTGGCGCGGCGCCGCCGTGGACCACCGAACAGTTTCTGCGCAATGCGGTCTTCGACCCGGCCACAGGGCAGCGCATCAAGTGAAGCGGACGTGTTAGGAGTCCTTGATTCGGCCGTCATCCTGATCAGCCTGGTGCTGGTTATCGGAGCGGTTCTGCGTGCCGCGGGCAGGAAGCAAACCGACGCCGAGTACTTCCTGGCCGGCCGCGCCTTGCGTTGGCCGTTTATCGGCATGTCGCTGCTGGCATCCAATATCTCCGCTGAGCACGTAATCGGCTTGGCGGGTGACGGATACCGGGTCGGCATGGTCACCGGCGGATTCGAATGGATGGCCGCCTGGTGTCTCATCATTCTTGCCTCGCTGTTCGCCCCGCTCTATTTGCGCAGCCGGATTTATACCATTCCGGAATTTCTCGAGCGCCGCTTCGGATGGGGCCTGCGCGCCTTCCTCTCCGGCAATCTGCTGGTGATGAATGTGCTGACCAAGAACGCCATCGATCTTTGGGCAGGCTCGCTGCTGCTGGTTCTGCTGTTCGGCTGGAACCAGATGGCGGTCATGATCTGCCTCTCCATTTTCACGGCGCTATACACGATGAAGGGCGGCCTGCGCGCCGTAGTGTACGCGGACATGGTGCAGGGTTCGTGGCTCGTCGTCAGCAGCATCGTTCTTACGATCGCCGGGCTGGCGGCCGTGGGTGGCTGGGGCGGTCTGACCGCGCGCGTGTCTCCTGGACTCATTCATATGGTGAAGCCGCTCAATTCCGAGCTTCCCATTACGGGATTCTTCATCGGCAACCTGTTTGGCGGGATGTTCTATTGGTGCATGGATCAGACTAACGTGCAACGCGTGCTGGGCGCGCGCTCCGTGGATCAGGGCCAGAAGGGCGCCATCTTCGCCGGTTTCCTCAAGCTGCTCATCCCGTTCATCCTGGTGCTGCCCGGTGTCATCGCGCATGCCCTTTATCCGAATCTTCCAAAGGCCGACATGGCCTATCCGCGGCTGGTCAGCGATTTGCTTCCGGTGGGACTCCGCGGGCTGGTGCTGGCAGGACTGATCGCCATCCTCATGTCCTCGATGAGCGCCTGTTACAACGCCAGCGCCACGCTGGTGGTTCGCGACTTTTTCCTGCGCTGGAAGCCGGGGCTGTCCGATAAAGATCAAGTGGCCATCGGGCGCAAGATTACGGTGCTGATGGCCGTGCTGGGTGTGCTCGCAGCTCCCTTAGTCGGACTCTCGGTCACCATCTGGCATTATCTGCAGATGCTCTCGGCGTATCTGGGCGTGCCTCTGTGTGCGGTGATCTTCGTGGGCTTGCTCTGGAAGCGCGGCAACAATCGCGGGGCGATTGCCGGAGGTGCGGCAGGCTTTGCCCTTGGTTTATTCCTGTTCCTGGATGAAACCCTCGGCTGGGGGCTGGTGTCGCACCCCTACCTGGTCTCGTTCCTTCACCGTTCCATCCTGGTGTGGCTCTTCGCCGCGATCACCATGGTTGTGGTCAGCCTGCTGACGGCGCCGCCGCCCGAATATAAGATCGAGAACAACGTGTTCGCTTCCGCTGCTGGGGCGACTCTGGGAAAGTTGGATTACCGGATCTGGGCCGCTGGACTGTTTATCTGTACGCTGGTCCTGTGGTGGGTCTTCCGCTGAACCCCCGTGAGTCTGGCGTGAATGCTACAGTAGCATTCGAGATAATACAGCATGCGCCGAATCCTGCTGTTCCTGCTTCTGGCTGCGGTGAGCCTGCGCGCCGCCGGGCCGGTTTATGTAGTGCTGTGGTTCGACACCGAGGACTACGTGGAGCGGGCGGCCGACGATGCCGCCTTGCGCATCGCGCGCGACCTGACAAGTCAGGGAGTGCGCGCCACGTTCAAAGTTGTCGGCGAGAAGGCGCGCACGCTGGAGCGGCGCGGGCGGCGCGACGTGCTTGACGCACTGGCACTGCACGACATCGGCTATCACTCCAACTTCCACAGCCAGCAGCCCACGCCCGCGCTCTACCTGCGCGATCTCGGCTATGTGGAAGGCGCGGCAGAGTTCGAGCGCCGCGAGCGCCCCGGGATGCTCGACCTGGTGCGCATCTTCGGCGTGGTGCCGAGCTGCTACGGTCAGCCCGGCAACTCCTGGGCTCCGCAATCGAATGCGGCGCTGCGCAAGATGGGGATTTCCGTGTACCTCGATGAAGGCTCACATGTGGGCCTGAACGATCGGCCGTTCTGGTATGGCGGCTTGCTGTACGTCTTCAATATGGGCCGCTTTCAGTTGCGCGCGCCGCTCGATGGCGATGAGCCGCTGTCCGCAAGTTTCGCGCGATTCGACCATGCGGCCGCGGAGCTTGGCGCACGGGGCGGCGGCGTGATCAGTATTTACTACCACCCCACGGAGTTCGTCACGGCGGAATTCTGGGATGCGGTGAACTTTGCCAAGGGCGCCAATCCAGAGCGTGCGAATTGGGTGCTGCCGCGGCGTCGGAGCGCGAGCGAGTCCGAACGCTGCTTCGGCATTTTGCACGATTACGTGGCGCACGCGAAGAGTGTTCCGGGCGTGCGGTTTGTAACCGCGCGGGAGTTATTGCAGCTTTACGGTAAGCCATCGCCCCAGCGCCTGGATCGCGCCCCCATTGCCGCCCACTTGGCCGCGCGCCAGACTTTTCTTGAGACCGGCGAAGGTGCGCTCTCGGCAGCCGACATGCTGCTCGCTTTGCTTGGCATGGACCCGCATTACGTAGACGGTCCGTCAACCCGCGCCGCGAGCACTTATCGGGGCGACGCAATCCCGCGCGCAGCATTCGAGCACGCCAAAGCCGATACCGTGTCGTTCATCTCTGCAAACCAGCGCCTGCCCGCCGAGGTCTGGATTGGATCGGCGACGTTATCGATCGGCGATTTCGCCGCTACCTTGGCAGGTGATCGCGGCGAGGGCGACGTTACCGTTCGCCGCGCCAACCTGGAATTCGAAAAGTACTTCTCGAACGAGCCGGCTAAGGCTTTCGATTGGCCGATTCATCCCGAGGGCTTTCGCGCGCCGGAGCTGCTGGAACTCGGCCGGTTACAAGGCTGGACGCTCAAACCCGCGCGATTAAGGTAGGGCAAACGCTATGTACGCCCCGTGGATCTTGGTCTGCGTGGCGGGCGTCAGGCCCATCTGGGCGGCTGCACAGAAGACCACATACTCGCGGCCGGCGACTTGATAAACCGCCGGCATCCCTTCTAGCGCGACATCCAGTTGATGCTCCCACAGCAGCTTGCCGTTGGCGACATCGAACGCGCGGACCTTGCCGTCACGCGTGCCGGTGAAGATCAAGCCGCCGGCTGTCACTACCGGTCCAACCTTGGGAAAATGCGATCCCGTATTGTGGATTCCTTTGGCGGCGAGTTCCGGCACTTCGCCCAGCGGAATCTTCCACCGGATCGTGCCGGCGTTCAGATCGTAAGCCGTGAGTGACGACCAGGGCGGCGCGATCGGTGAAAGCCCGTCGCTCGCGATCATGAATCCGAAGCTACTGAAGTATTGATCGTGCCCCGCGGGGTCGGCTGTGAGCCGCAGCAGAGCCGGCAGATCCTTCGAGACCACAAACAACGATCCGTTTGTAGGATCGACCGCGGCGCCGCCCCAATTCGCCCCGCCGTTGTTACCCGGCATCTGGATCGTGCCCCGGCGGCTGGGCGGCGTGTACAAGCCTTCGTTGCGCGCGGTCAGAATTTCGTCACGAAAATGCGCGCGGTCGCCGGCGGAGAGATACGGGCTCAAATCGTCGACCGTGAAGCGCTGCCGCGCGAATGGCGGCGGGCCCGATGGGAAGGGCTGCGTGGGCCAAGCCTGCTCGCCGGGCATATCCGAATGCGGGACGGGCCGCTCCTCAACCGGCCACAGCGGCGCGCCCGTGACGCGATCGAACACCCACACGAAGCCCTGCTTGGTCACCTGGACCACTGCATCGACAGGATTCCCCTTGTGGGTCAAAGTCAGAAGCTTGGGAGCGGTGGGATTGTCGTAATCGAAGATGTCGTGATGCACCGTCTGGAAATGCCAGAGGCGCTTGCCGGTGCGCGCATCGAGCGCCAGCAGGCAATCGGCGAACAGGTTCGCCCCCAGCCGGTCGACGCCGTAGAAGTTGTATTTCGCGCTGGCCGTGGGCACGTAGACGATGCCGCGTTTCGTGTCGAGCGAAAGTTCGCTCCACGCGTTCGCGCCGCCCACGCGCTTCCAGGCATCTTTCGGCCACGTGTCGTAGCCGAACTCGCCGGGGCGGGGAATGGTGTGAAAAGTCCATGCCAGCGCGCCGGTGCGGACATTGAACGCGCGGATGTCGCCCGGCGCCGAACCGTAACCCTGGTTGGTCGCCGAGCCCAGGATCAGCAGATCCTCGAAGACACGGCCGGGCGTGGTCGACTGGACTAGCTTGACGCTGGCCGGATCGCGATCGAGGCCCAGCTTTAGGTCGACGGCGCCATTTCGGCCGAACGACGAAATGGTGCGTCCGCTGCGCGCGTCGATCTCACGCAGAAAATGGTTGCTGGAAAAGAGCAGCCGCCGGTCTGAGCGGTCCCGGCTCTCCCAATAATTGATGCCTCGGTTGGTGATGAGCGTTGTGCCCGGTTCCGCCGGATGCACCCAGATTTCGCGGCCGGAAGCCGCACCCAGCGCCACAATCGAATTATTTTTCGCGAGCACGTAGATGCGGTCGTCCACTACCAGCGGATTGAAGAAGTAATGATTATCGTCGGCCGTGGGATAAGTCCAAACCACCCGCAGCTTGGTGACATTGCCGCGATTGATCTGAGAGAGCGCGGAATACTGCGCGGAATCGGCCGCGCCGCCGTAGTCGCTCCAGGTTTTGTAGTCTTGCGCTTGTACGATAAACGCGAAGCAGAGGGTAAAGAAACACCGCAGGGCAGGGGACATCTACCCGATTCTACTCGACGGCGGCTTCTCCAATCTGCATCACCACCGAACGCACCCCGCCGCCGCTGCCGTCGGACACCTGCACCATCGCGATGCGGATCAGGTCGTTGGTGGGATCCATCCAGCCTTCGGTGCCGAACGCGCCGCCGTGGCCGAAGGTGCCGGGCGAGTGCAGCAGCAGCGTGCCTTCCGGCTGATTGACGATTTCGAAGGTCAGGCCGTAGCCCGTGCCGCCGAGCCATCCGGAAGGCGTAACATTCGGGGTGAAGACGCGCGTCATGGTGGCGATGCTCTGCCGCGAAAGATAATAGTGTCCATTGGCCGTGCCGCCCGCGAGCAGCATGCTGTAGAACTTCAGCAGGTCGGGTGCGGTGGAATAGAGGCCGAATTCCGGCGCCGGATACTTGGCGCCGGCGCGATACAGCGCTGGATCGCCGGCCAGGATCTCGGCTCCGGAACGCACCAGCTTGCCGCCTTCGTGTTTGTAGACCATGGCGATGCGGTCGCGCCGGCTGTCAGCAGGCGGGAAGAAAAAGGAATCTTTCATGCCGAGCGGCTCCAGAATGCGCGTCTGGATGAAATGCACGTAGTCCTCTCCGGAGACGACTTCGATGATGCGGCCAAGTGTCGCGATGCCCATGTTGCTGTAGCGCCAGCGCGTGCTAGGCTCGAAACAAAGACGCTCGTGCGCGTAGTGCTGCACGGCTTCGGCCAAAGTAAGCCGCATGGTGCGCGGATTGTCGGCGATCTCACCCGAAGGATCGCCCGCCAGGCCCGACGTGTGCGACATGAGCTGCCACACGGTTGGCGGATGTGCGGGCGGATGCGACGCATGGTTGCCGTCGGGTAGCGTCTCGTCCACGAGCTGACCTTTGAACTCGGGCAGGTAATCCTCGACCGGACGGCGCAGTTCCACTTTGCCTTCCTCCACCAGCATCATGATGCCCACGCCGGTGAAGTTTTTCGTCATCGACATGATCTGGAAGATAGAATCGGGCGTCATCGGCTTGCGATTCTCGACGTCGCGCCAGCCCACCGCTTCTAGGGTCGCGATCTGCCCGTGCCGTGCGACCAACGCCACGGCGCCAGGGACTTCCTGACGGTCGACCAATTCCTGCAATCGCGGACGGATCAGCTTGAGCCGGCTGGCGTTGAGCCCCGGCGTTTGCGCGATAGCGGGCAGAATGGCGGCTGCCAGCGCGATCAGTAGAAGGCGGCGATTGGTGCGCATGATCCACTCCAGTGTAATGCGCTTAGGGCGAACCGAAGGCAAGCTATAATCTTCCGTTGAGACGGCGACTCACAAGCGCGGCTTATTGGGCCGTGCCCTGCATTATCTGCCTGGTGCTCTACTGGCCCGGCCTGCTGGCATGGTTCCAGCAGGACGACTTCGTGTGGCTGAACCTGCCGAACCAGGCGCACGGTTGGGATGGATGGCTGCGCACCCTATTTGGACCGACTGTACAGGGCACGTGGCGGCCGCTCAGCGAGCGCGTCTTCTTTCTGCTGTTCGGTGCACTATTCGGCAGCGATGCATTGCCGTACCGGATCTGGGTCTTCGCAACCATGTTCGCAAACCTCGCGCTGGTGGAGTCTATTACGTCCCGACTCACGCGATCGCGCGCGGCGGGATTCTGGGCCGCAATCTTCTGGATCGCCAACAGCAAGCTGGCTACGGTGATGTCGTGGACTTGCGAGTACATCCTGGTGGCTTGCGGATTCTTCCTGCTGGTGGCGCTGCACCTGTTCCTGCGCTACACCGAGACCGGCGAGCGCCGCTACTATGTGTGGACCTGGGTCGTCTTTCTGACGGGCTTCCTGGCCATGGAGACGAACATCGTCTTTCCGCTGCTGGCCGCGAGTTATGCGGTGTTCTGCGCGCGCAAGTATCTCGTGCGTACGCTGCCGTTTTTCGCGGCGTCGGCCGTGTATGGCGTGCTGCACGTCGTGCTCGCACCGAACCACGGGACCCTGCCGTACACCATGCATTTCGATGCGGCCATGCCGACCACTATTTGGGCCTATTGGCAACAGGCTTTCGAGCCGGGCGCTTTGATGCAGTTGTCCCCGCGCTTACAGGTGGCAGGAGTGCTGCTGATGGCTGTGTGCACGGCGGCGCTGGTGGGATTTGCCATCTACAAGACCCGGCAAAAACAATGGCTGGCGGTAATGTTCCTGACTTGGTTCGCGATCCTGCTGGGGCCGGTGATCCCCCTGCGCGACCACATCACGGATTATTATCTGACACTGCCGCTGATGGGGCTGGCGATGGCGGGCGGCTACGCGCTGACGTGCGCCTGGCGGGCTGGCACGGCGTGGAAGGGGATGAGTACGATACTAGCGGCGGGATTTCTGGTGATGCAAGCTCCATCGGCACGGCGCATCACGCAATGGTGGCGCGATCGCAGCCGCATACAACAGCGGCTGGTGATGGGCGTCGCCCGCGCGCACGAACTGCATCCAGGCAAAACGATCCTGCTGGATGGCGTCGATGACGCATTGTTTTGGGGCAGCATCGAACAGCGGCCATTTCTCTTCTTGCGGATTCCGGATGTCTACCTGACACCGGGCTCCGAAGCGGCCATCACGCCGCATCCCGAGATGGATGACGTCTCGAAGTTCGTGCTCCCCGCCTCGGAGGTCCGCAACGGATTGGACCGGGACCAAATCGTGGTCTATCGCTGGGGGCCGGGGCCGCTCCGGAACATCACCCACGAATATCAGCCGCCGGCCGCAATGGCATCCGGTCCCCAGCGGCTGGATGTGGGCGATCCCCTGATCGCGGACCGGCTAGGGCCGACCTGGTATGCGGTGGAATCCGGATTCCGCTGGATGCCGCGCATGGCCACGGTACGCATGCCAGGTCCGGCACTGGCTGGCGAAAAGCTTTATGTGACCGCGATCTGTCCGGCGGCGCAACTGCAGCCAGGCCCACTGACCATGACGCTGGCAGTCGAAGGGGTGCGGTTGGCGCCGGTCGAATTCACGAAAGGGAACGCGGAAACCACGTTCGCGTTCGCCCTGCCGGCGGCGGCGCTCGGCAAGAGTGACATCGCAATCACCATCGAGGTCGATCGCACGATCCGGGTCGGATCGGACCAGCGTGATTTGGGCGTGGCCTTCGGCAGGTTCGAACTGAAATAGCGCCGCGGGATTAGAATAAAAGAGGGGTGATAGTGTCATGCTCCATTCGATTGCCAAGCGGTTACGGCACGATGAGGAACTGGTGAAAGCCACCTCGCAAAGCCTGCTGCAAAGTGCCGGGATCATGCTGATCTATATGCTGGCGCTGTTAGCCGTGTGCGCCGGAATCCTGCTGCTGGGCCGCTGACGTCGCCGTTCGCGCCCCGGTATTCGCCATACGACCTTTAAAATCGGCAGATTGGCCGCCATGGGTCGAACCCCTCCGGCGCCGGTTTCTACAATATGGATCATGGCGGAGTTTAAGGTAATACAACCCGAAACAACCTATTCGGGTTCCCGGATCGAACCTTTGCGCAAAGGCCTGCCCAAGACGACGCAATCGATCTGCCCGGAGTGCAACCAGTTGCTACCGGCGCGGATCTTTGAAGAGAACGGCCGCGTGGTTATGGAGAAGTCGTGCCCGGAGCACGGCGAGTTCCGCGACATCGTGTTCTCGGACGTGCGGCTCTACCTGAAGATGGAGGAGTGGACTTTCGGCGACAACCGGGGCCTGGCGAATCCCCCGGTGGCGAACGCCACGCGCTGTCCGGATGATTGCGGCTTGTGCAACATGCACACCAGCCATACCGGCCTGGCGAATGTCGACCTGACGAATCGTTGCAACCTGACTTGCCCGGTTTGCTTTGCCAACGCCAATGCGGCGGGTTATGTTTATGAGCCGAGTTTCGAGCAGGTGCGCGGCATGCTGCAGGCGCTGCGCAACGAACGGCCGGTGGCCGGGCGCATCGTGCAGTTTTCCGGCGGCGAGCCGACCATCTATCCGCGTTTCTTCGATGTGCTGCGCATGGCACGTGAGATGGGGTTCTCGCACCTGCAGGCGGCCACCAACGGCCTGAAGTTTACCGATCTGGAGTTCGCGCAGCAGGCCAAGGACGCCGGGCTGCATACGCTGTATCTGCAATTCGACGGCGTGTGCGACGATGTCTACCGCCGGACGCGCGGCCGCTCCCTGTGGGATCAGAAGCTGCAGGCTATCGAAAACGTGCGCAAGGCCGGCTTGAAGATCGTTTATGTGCCCACCATCGTGAAAGGGCTGAACGATCACCAGATCGGCGACATCATCCGGCTGGCTCTCGAGAACATCGAATGCTCGAGCGGCATCAGCTTTCAGCCGGTGGCTTTCACGGGACGGATCGCCCGCCGCGATCTGGAGGCCAAGCGTTTCACGCTTTCCGATTTCGCGCACGCGGTGAAGGAACAGACCGGCATTTGCGATCCGTACGAGGATTGGTTTCCGCTGGCGTGCGTTTCGCCGTTCTCGAAGCTGCTGAGCGCCATTCGCGGCGAGCCTACTACCACGCTGACCAGCCATCCGCACTGCGCTTTGGGGACGTATCTCTTTGTCGATCAGCACAGGCACGCGGTGCCGGTGACCCGGTTTGTGGACGTCGGCCCGATGCTTGAAGCTATGGATACGCTGGCACGCAAAACGGAAACGCGGCGCGTGAAGCTGTTCTCGAAGTTGGAGAGCTGGAACATCCTGCGCAAGTTCTTCCACGCGGAAAAAGCGCCGGAAGGGCTGACCTTCAAGCTGTTCCTGCAAACCCTGCAAGGCATGACCGACAAGCGCTACGGGCGCGGCAAGTTGGAGAAGCAAGGCTTCACCTATCGCACGCTGATGGTGGCCGGAATGCACTTCATGGACTCCTACAACTACGATGTGGAGCGCGTGAAACGCTGCGTGATCCACTATGCCGCGCCCGACGGGCGGGTCTATCCGTTCTGCACTTATAACTCGGGCCCTGTCTTCCGCGAAAAGATCGAACGGCAGTTCGCGGTACCTCTCGAAGAGCCGGCCGAATTGGCTGAAGTGAGCGCGCCATAACGGCCCTGAATTCGGGAGTCGCGGGCCGCTTCCCGTGGTATGCTAGGAACTCCCGAATGGCGCAGACTAGGCCTCTCCCGCGCATTTGTATCGCGCTGGGTTTTCCGGATCTGGACCGGCTATTAGAGCACGCACGGCGGGAAGCCGAGGCGGGCGAATCGTTCCTGGAGTTCCGCCTGGATTACCTGGAACATCCCGAGAATGGGGCGGAGGCGATCCGCGCCCTGCTCGACCAATATCCGGACTGTATCGTACTCGCCACCTGCCGGCGTCACCAAAACCACGGCAAATTCAATGGCAGTATTGAAGAGGAGATCCGCATCCTCGACCTGGCGGTGGGCGCCGGCGCCCAAGCTGTGGACGTCGAGATCGAGAGCGCCGAGCCGGCCGCCGCGCGGCTGAGCATTTTTCGCGGGCGTGCGCGCGTGGTGATCTCCTACCACAATTACGAGGCCACGCCGCAGCTCGATACGCTGTTGAACCGCATGACACGCATCCCGGCAGATGGTTATAAAGTGGTCACCACGGCCCGCAAGCCGTCTGACTATGGCCGCGTGCTGGCGCTGACCAGGAGTCATCCGCGCACGCCGTTGGTCCTGCTCGCCATGGGCGAGCTCGGTTTTCCCAGCCGCGTGCTCTCCACCGCATTCGGCGGCATGTATACTTATGCCGCTCCCACGGCCACTCAAGGCACGGCAGCCGGACAGGTTTGCGCACGACAGTTGCGGCATCTTTACCGCGTGGAGAAGCTATCCCGCTCAAGCAAGATCTACGGTATTGTCGCGGATCCGGTGCGCCACTCGATTTCGCCTTCGGTGCACAACCGCGCGTTTCAATTTCGCCGGATGGAGGCAGTTTATTTGCCCTTCCTGGTTCCGACGGCGCAGATGCGCGACTTTTTCGGATTGGCCGAACGTCTGCCCATCGCCGGCTTCAGCGTGACCATTCCGCACAAGCAGAAGATCGTGCGTTACCTCGACATCGTCGACCCCCTGGCGCGCCGCATCGGAGCCGTGAACACGGTCTGGCGCAAGTCCGGCAAATGGCGCGGCGCCAACACGGATGCGCCCGGCGTGACGATCCCGCTGGCGCGCGAGATCCGTCTGCGCAATGCGTCTATCCTGATCGTGGGCAATGGAGGCGCGGCGCGCAGCGCGGCGTGCGCACTTTCCGACGCGGGCGCGCGCATCGCGCTCGTCGGCCGCAATGCCGACCGCGTGCGTTCGCTGGCCAAGGTCTGTGGCGGCGAGCCGCTGCTGATTGACCAACTCGCGCAAAAGCAGTTTGACGCGGTGGTGCATGCCACGCCGCTGGGAATGCATCCGCACGTCAGCGAGTGCTTCTTCAATGGCCAGATCCCGGCCGACGTGGTGTTCGATATGGTTTACAATCCGCTTGAGACGGAGTTGATCCGCCGCGCGCGTGAGCAGGGCAAAACGGTGATCCGGGGGTTGCAGATGTTCATCGAGCAGGCCGTGCGGCAGTTCGAGTTGTGGACGGGCGAGACGGCTCCGCGCGCGGTAATGGAAAAAGCCGCGCTCGAAGCATTGAATTGCCAGGTATGAAGGATAGGAGTTCCATAGGGATGACCCGCCGCCAACTGGCGGGTGCGGTGCTGGCCACCGCGGCGATGGCGCAGACGCCGCCTGTCGCGCCAGCCAATCCGGCCGGCGAGCTGGAAGCTGCCCGGCAACAAAACCTGCGCGTCAGTGAAGCGCTCGCCAAGGTGAAGGTCCCTATGGATGCCGAGCCGGCCTTCCATTTCAGCGCGTGAATTATGGCGGTGCAGGGTAACGACGTCTTCTTCGCTAGCATTCCCGAACTGAATGCCATGCTGCGCGCGAAGCAGACCAGCGCCGTCGAACTGGCCCGCGTATTCGGCCGCCGTTTGGAGACGCTTGGCCCGCGGTACAACGCTTTGGCGCTGGCCCTCACAGAGCGCGCTATCCGGCAGGCGAAGCTCGTAGACGGCGATTTGAAGCGCGAGCGGTATCGGGGACCGCTGCAAGGTCTTCCCTACGGCGCGAAAGATCTGCTGAGCGTCGCCGGGCAAATCACTACGTGGGGCGCGCGTCCGTACGCCGCACAGGTTTTCGATTACGATGCCACGGTCGTGCATAAACTCGAAGGCGTCGGCGCGACGCTGGCCGGCAAGTTGGCCATGGTGGAACTGGCCGGCGGACCAGGCTACCGTTACGCTTCCGCATCTCTGACCGGACCGGGACTGAATCCGTGGGACCCAAGCCGCTGGTCGGGCGGATCGTCGAGTGGTTCGGCGATCGCTGTCGCGGCCGGTATGGTGCCGTTCGCCATCGGCTCCGAAACGTCCGGATCGATCATCACGCCGGCAGCTTTCTGCGGCGTGACGGCGCTGCGTCCGACCTATGGCTTGGTCAGCCGGTACGGCGCGATGCCGCTTTCGTGGACGCTGGATAAGCTCGGTCCATTCTGCCATTCCGCGGAAGACTGCGGCCTGGTGCTGGAGGCGATTTCAGGCAGCGACCGCCATGATCCCGGATCGGCCGGCAAGAGCTTTTACTACGCGCCGCAGTACACGCGCAAGATGAGCGACCTGCGCGTGGGCTATACGCCCACCGATTTCAGCGATGCGGTAGATGAAGCCGCGCGCCCCGCGTTCCAACACGCCCTCGATACGATCCGCGGCCTGGGTGTGCAGATGGTGGAGACCAAGCTGCCCGATTTCCCATACGGTCCGACGATCGGCACGATCATCGCCGCAGACGCCGCCTCTATCTTCGAGCCGCTGATCTCCAGCGGCAAGGTCGACGAACTGGCCGACCAGAAACAGATCGCCGGGTTGAAAGCCGGCCTCGAGATTCCGGCGCATGTCTATCTGACCGCGATGCGGGTTCGGCGTTTGGCGCAGCAAGCCATCATCAAACTTTTTGTGGACGTGGACGTGTTGCTGGCGCCCAGCCGTCCGGGACCTGCGCCGAAAATCGACACGCCACTCGACCAACACGCGGCCGCCGCGCCGCCGCAGAATCCGGGATTGCGCGCGTTGATCCCAGCCGGCAACCTGGCGGGCATGCCCGCGTTATCGCTGCCCTGCGGCTTCGCGGATAATCTGCCCGTGGCCGTGCAACTGGTGGGCTTGCCTTTCACAGAGAACACCCTACTGGCGATCGGCAAGGAATTTCAGAGCCGCACCGACTGGCACAAGCGCCGCCCGCCTATTCCCGATTGATCAAGCTGGCAACGTAACCGGCGCCGAAACCGTTGTCGATGTTGACGACCGCCACATTGCTGGCGCAACTGGTCAGCATACCCAGCAGCGCGGCCAAGCCGTTAAAACTCGCGCCGTAGCCGATGCTGGTGGGCACCGCGATCACGGGACAGGAGACCATGCCACCCACCGCGCTGGGCAGCGCGCCTTCCATGCCGGCGCAGACCACCACCACGCGCGCCTCTATCAGCCGCTCCTCGTGCCGTAGCAGACGGTGGATGCCGGCCACGCCAACATCGTGGATGGCGTCCACCTGGTTGCCCATCACCTCGGCAGTGACCTTGGCTTCTTCCGCCACCGGAATGTCACTGGTGCCCGCGCAAACCACCACAATAGTCCCCCTGCCGCGCACCGTTTTGTCACGCCAGAACCTAATGGCGCCCGAGAGCGGAAAGTACTCCGCGGTGGGAAAACATGCCTGCACGCGCGCCGCAATCTCCGCGTCCGCCCGCGTGATCAGCACATTCTGCGAGTTTTGCAGCAGGCTACCGGCGATGGCCACCACCTGGTCCGGCGTCTTGCCTTTGCCGAAGATCACTTCGGGCATGCCATGGCGCAACGCGCGGTGGTGATCCACTTTGGCGAAGCCCAAGTCTTCAAACGGCATGTGACGGAGGCGGTGGAGCGCTCCATCCACATCCACCGCGCCTTCGCGCACCTGTTCGAACAACTGCCGGAGCTGCTCCTGGTCCATAGGGCCAGAATAACAGCCGGGACGCGCAGCGTGCGTTAGAACAGGAATTTCAAACCAAGCTGCAGGATGCGCGGATTATGCGCGCCCCCCGGCCGCAAGAAGTTGTTGTTAGCGTAACAACTCGCGTCACCCGCCGAGAAATCCGCGCCGAAGCAGCTGGTGCCGCTGTTCACTCCGTTCCATTGCGTGTGGTTGAAGACGTTGAAAGCCTCGGCCCGGAATTCGATCGCCTTGGCTTCCGTGAAGGCGAAGTGCTTGAACAGCCCCATATCGAAGTTCGTACGATTTGGATTGTTCAACGAGTTGCGTCCAACCGTGCCGAAGCTAAGGCCTTGCGGCGCGGCGTAGGCCGCGGGATTAAACAGCAGCGGTCCGACGACGCCGGCGGGTGAGGTCGACAGGACTGGGATTGCATTAGGATTTCCGACTTGGTCCAGATACGAGCCAATGCCTGTGCCGTTGCCCACGCCGGCATTAAACAGGCCATCTGTAAGGCTGAACGGAGTGCCGGTCTGGAAGGTGGTGATGCCGGAGATCTCCCATCCGCCGAACAGCGTATGGGTCAGGCCGCGGTTCGCGAACAGCGGCAAGTCGTAGACGTAGCCGACATTCAAGAGCTGGCGCTGGTCGAAGTTCGAGCTGGCACGGGTCAAAGCCAAGTCATAAGCGTTTACGAAGTTACCGTCGTAACGGTCCGACGAGTCATCCAGTGAATGGCTCCACGTATATGCCAAGTCCACGCTGAGGCGCCCGACGTGACGATGAGCCGAAACCTGCAGGGCATTGTAAATCGAATTGGCTTGCGGCTCGAGTGACGTAATCGAACCGTACCCCGCATACGGACGGTAAGGGTCGGGGTCGCCGCCGCAGGCTACATTGAACTGAATGGCTGCGGCGCCCGCCGGAGCCACGCCGTTGACGGTTCCATTGTTGCAGTCAGCCGTGGTCATGGCTTGGCCGGGCGCATAAGGATTCTGCGACGGGCTGATCGGGTAGAGCTGGTTGATGTCGCGCTGCAGGGAGAGATGTGTGCCCTTGCTTCCGACATACGCGACGGTCATGACCGTTCCGGTGGCGAGCTCGCGCTGGATATTGACATTCCATTGCTGCACGTAAGGCCAGATCGCCTGGGTTGGAATGGAAGTGACTCCCAATGGAAAGATCACGCCTCCGCCGCCGACGCTCGTGTAGCCGGCGATATTGTATTGCGTCGAGTTGACCACCAAAGGAGCGCTGCCTTCCAACGACTCAGAATTCCCCTCGTTGCCGTTGGTGTGCTCGTAGAACATACCGTAGCCGGCTCGGATCGAGGTCTTGCCGTTGCCGAACGGATCGAAAGCGAATCCGATGCGCGGCGCGGGATTGAAAAGATGTCCTTTCATACAACCGGCCGGAACGCCATTCACACCGCACTGCACCAGGCCGGTGTAAGGATTGCCGGTGCCCGGAATAATCGCGCCCGCCTGACCGGTGACGGATCCGTCTACGTCGATCTGGGGAGCCGCGGAAGCCTGGTAAGCGCTGGGGTCAAAATTATAAGCCTGATGGTATTTTTCGTGATAAGTACCAAACAAACTCAAGCGCAAGCCGAGGTTGAGAGTCAGGCGTTTGGTAACATGCCAGTCATCCTGGAAATAAGGCTCCGCGATCTTATAGCGGTTGTAATACTTGATCTTGAGATTGGTCTGGTTGAAGTTTGCGATCTGTCCTGTCAGGAAGTCCGCAAAGGCGTTACCAGTGGAAATCGCCGAATCAGTGTTATCAAAACCCAGAATGCCCTGAATATACGGGCTGTTAAATTCGTTCTTCTCGGCGGCCACGAAATACACGCCTAAGTAAAGGTTGTGGCCTCCGACAATCTTCGTCAACTGATCCTTGTAGGTATAAGTTGGATTCGCGTTATTCCACGGGAAGTAGCCGGTATCCAGTGAGAAGCCGCCGGTGTCGTAATTGACGCCGCCGGCCACGTTAACGGAAGGCATAAGCCCTCCAAATCCGTTGTTGTAAAGCGCGCCGATGTTCATGTCGGAAGGACGGCTCACCGGTCCGACGGCGTTCAGGAAGATGTGATCGGTGGTGTAGCTGAAAGTGAACTCGTTAAGCAACGTGGGCGAAACATTCGCCGCGACGTTCGCGACGAGACTAACTCCTGGTCCTACGAAATTCGTCTGAACCGTTGGAAACGACGCGCCTTGTCCCCAGGTTGGCGTGGGCTGTGTCTGGCTCCAGGAATCGTGGATGAACCGGAAGAACATGCGCAGCTTGTCGGTGAAGTTCTCATCGATGCGGAATAGCTCCTCTCTCCAATGCGTGGGCAGTGACGGCGAGGCGTTGTAGTAGTTATTGGGTTGATTGGGGAGCGGAAGCAGGGTCATCAGGTCTTTGGCGTTGTTATTTACCGGAACCGTGTTATTGGGATAGTAAGAGCCGGTCGCCGGGTTTACCGGGCAATCCGGAAAGTTCGTTGTGTCAACGGGAGACGCCAGGCTGGCGGCGGGACACACATCGGAGAAATCACCGGCGCGTTCCTGCGCCGAGGGCACCTGCTGATTGTATGTGCCGCCAGGTACCACTTCCCGGCGAAACTCCTCGGAGTAGAAAAAGAAGGTCTTTTCCTTGCTCGTGTTATAAACATGCGGAATGTAGAGAGGGCCGCCAAGTGTCCCGCCGAAATCATTTTTCTTGTATTCGGGTACGGATGTCTCGAAGAAATTGCGCGCGTTGAAATCGTCGTTCCGCACGAACTCGAACAAGTCCCCGTGAAAATCCTTGCCGCCTGACTTGGTAACCGTCTCGATGGTTCCGGAGCCGTTGCGTCCGTATTGGGCCCCATAATTCGAGGTCAGCACTTTGACTTCGGCGATGGCGTCCACGTTCGGATAAACGTTGAGCGTGCCGTTGCTGCCGTTGTCCATGTTGTCGCCGCCGTCGATCTCCCAGTTGTTGTACTCGGTGCGGCCGCCGTTCACGCTCATCGCGACGCTGCCGGCAATCCCGACCGTGCCTTCATCCTGCCCGGTCTGGTTGCTCACGCCTGGAACCAGCGTGACCAGTTGTGTGAAGTTGCGGCCATTCAGGACGATCTGGCTAATCTCTTTCCCTGTGACCACACCAGACAATTCTGAGGACTGCGTCTCGACTTGTGCCACCGCCGTGCCCTGCACGCTGATCTCGCTGGTAATCTGGCCAACTTCCAGATTGGCGTCCACGCGCGCCTTCTGGGCCACGCGGACCACAATGCCAGTGGCCTCGAAAGCCTTGAAGCCCGCTGCCACGATTTTAAGGTTATATGCCGCCGCGGGCAGGCCGGCCACCAGGTAATCGCCCTCGGCGTTGGTCATTACTTTAGAGGAGATGCCTGTGGCTACGTTCGTCACCGTGACGTCGGCGCCTGGAAGCACGGCGCCCGTGGAATCACGCACGGTGCCGGTAATCGATGCCGTATTCTGAGCTGCAGCTGGGAGGGCGGCGATCAAACACGCCACCGCGAGAAAACAAACCGTTTTCCTCATGAACACCTAAAGACCTCCGTTATTCGCGAGTTTGGAATATTGTACTTGCAATCACCTTGCGCTGCAAGCGAAATACCGGCCCGGCAATAAGGGGCGCGGTAAGTTTGTAACGGAAGTTCTAAAACTGCAGGGTCTGGCCGAGGGTGAGGCCCAGGCGGTGCGCCTCGCCCCCGCCGAGCTCCAGCACGAATTGCGCTTCTTCGTGTCCGCCGTAGTTCGGGCACAGGCTCGCTTTGGTCTTACAGGGCGGCGTATCGGCGGAGATTTCCACAATGCGATGTGCGGAATCCATCCACAGCATATCGAGCGGGATCTTCACCTGGAACATCCAATACGGGTACATGCCGGGTTTCGGGTGGATGAAGAGCATGCCGCGGCCGCGTGGGAGCGCATCGCGAAACATCATGCCCTTCTGCATGTCCATAGGATCGATCTCCACTTCGGCCTGGACCTGTTGCCCATTGGGCAGCGTGACTGTACGCGTCCGCAGCGCGTCGGGGCCGGTGGTCTGGGGACCGCTGCTGCAACCCGCAACGGCCAGCACCAGCAGCGCCCATGGCAAAACGCAGGGAGTAAAACGAGGCATGCGATAAAATGGTAACGCGCTTGAACCTATGTGGAGACGCATTCGCCTCACTCTGGAAATGATCAAGTTCGAACACTCGATCTTCGCGCTGCCGTTCGCGCTCACTGGCGCGCTACTGGCGCTGCGCCACTCCGGTATGAGCGTGTCCGCGGCGCTCGCCAAGATCGCTTGGATCGTCGTCGCGATGGTGGGCGCGCGTTCGGCGGCGATGGCTTTCAACCGGCTGATTGATGCGGATATCGACGGGCGCAATCCGCGCACGCGTATGCGGCATCTCCCCACCGGACTGTTGTCGCGCGGGTTTACGTGGGGCTTCGTGGCCACTTCCGCGCTCGTCTTCTTGCTCGCCGCGCGCATGTTGAACCCGCTCTGCTTCCGACTGGCGCCGGTGGCCCTTGGCATCGTCTTCTTTTATTCGTTCACCAAGCGATTCACCGGTTTCTCGCATCTGGTGCTGGGATTCGCGCTGGGTGTGGCGCCGGCGGCGGCCTGGATTGCCATCCGCGGCGCGCTCGATCCGCGCATCCTTTGGCTCACCGCGGCGGTCACCTTCTGGACGGCGGGTTTTGATATCATCTACGCCTGCCAGGATTACGAATTCGATTCCGTTGAGGGGCTTTTCAGCATTCCGCGACGCCTGGGGATCGCGGGCGCGCTGGCCGTAGCGCGCGCGTTTCATGTGGTGATGGTGGGATGTCTGCTGGCGTTAGTGTACGCGCTGGGATTGGGAGCGTTGAGCCTGGCGGGCGTCGCCGCCGTTACCGGCCTGCTGATTTACGAGCACAGCCTGGTGAAAGCCAACGATCTGTCGCGTGTGGATGCGGCGTTCTTCACCATGAACGGTTACGTGAGCATGTTATTCTTTGTGTTTTGGGCCGCCGATGTTCTATGGAAATCGTAATTGAAGATCCGCGTCTGAAGCCGATTCTCGAAAAAGTCCAGGCTGGCGAGCGCCTCTCCTATGATGACGGCGTTGCGCTATACCGCACGCCCGACTTGCTGGCGCTCGGGTACATGGCGAACCTGGTGCGCGAGCGGTTGCACGGCTCGGTCACCTACTTCAACGTGAACCGCCACATCAATCCGACGGATGTGTGCGTGGCCAGTTGCCGCCTGTGCGCGTTCGGCAAGCGCGTGAAGGACCCGAAGGCCTACACCATGTCGCTCGAAGAAGTCTGGTTCCGCGCGGGCGAAGGCTGGAGCGAGGCGGTCACGGAGTTCCATATTGTCGGCGGACTGCACCCCGAGCTGACCCTCGATTGGTACTGCGAGATGCTGCGCGGATTGAAGCAGCGCTTCCCGCAGGTGCATCTGAAAGCCTTCACCATGGTGGAAATCGGGTACCTGGCGCAGCGCGCCAAAATCCCCGTCCGTGAAGTATTGGTTCGGCTGCGCGACGCTGGCATGGATTCGCTGCCGGGCGGCGGAGCGGAGATCTTCAGCGAGCGCGTGCGGCGCATCATCTGCGACCACAAGATCACCGGCGAGCAGTGGATCGAGACCGCGCGCGCCGCGCACGAGTTGGGGCTGTGGTCGAACTGCACGATGCTCTACGGCCACATCGAGAACGATGAGGATCGCGCCGATCACCTGGTGAGGCTGCGCGAGTTGCAGGACCAGACGGGCGGCTTCGTCACCTACATCCCGCTGGCGTTCCATCCCGACAACACGCCGCTGCAGCACATCCCGAAGACGACTGGGTTTGCGGACATCAAGAACATCGCGGTGGCCCGGCTGATGCTGGATAATATTCCGCACATCAAGGCCTACTGGATCATGATGACGCCACGCATCGCGCAGATCGCACTGCGGTTTGGCGCGGACGACATCGACGGCACCGTGGTCGAGGAGAAGATCTATCACGATGCCGGCGCGACCACCAGCCAATCGCTGCGGCGCGGCGAGTTACTGCAATTGATCCGCAAGGCCGGGCGCGAGCCCGTGGAACGCGACACGCTCTATCGCCCTGTGACGCGCACCGAATCCACCTTCACCGTGCTGGTTTGATCGCCAGCGGGTGGCGCGGCTGGTACAGCGCGACGTGCACATCGCCGGGCAGAATCATCGTCACCGTGATGCCATAGCCCTGATCCTGCGGCTCGCCTGCAAAACGAATGCCTTTGCCGCGCAGCGCCGCAACCGAAGCGTGAATATCGTCACACATGAATGCGATCTGATGGGCCGGCGCCTCGGCCGGATGCACGCCCAGCTCGGCGGGCGGCAGTGCGAAGATCAGCCATCCCCCGCCGGCATCCACCGAAGCAAAGCCGAATACATCCCGCAGCGTGGCGCGCAGGGAGTCCGCTTCCGATGAATAGAGCAACATGTGAGCGCCGATAATTGCCATATATCCTCGATGATTTGTAGAGAATATCACGGCGAGCCATGTCCAGCGGTGGTTTTTTACACGTTATTCATATTTCGACCTTATACTCAGTCGTAGTATTGCCTGAGAGAGGGAATCATTACATATGGAACGCCGAACATTTGTGAAAACCGCCGCCGGACTGGCTGCCGGCGCTATGTTGAGCCGCGAGACGTTGGAGGCGGCATCGTCAAACATCAAACATATCGTCGTGGCCATGATGGAAAATCGCAGCTTCGATCACTTCCTCGGTTGGCTGCCGAATGCCAATGGAAAGCAGGCCGGACTGAGCTACGTGGATAACAGCGGAGTCAGCCATCCCACGCATAACCAGGCGCCCGACTGGACCGGCTGCGGCTACAACGATCCCGACCACAGCTACGATGGTGGACGCATCGAAATCGACAATGGACTGATGGATGGCTTCATGAAAACGTCGAGTGCCGACGTCTACGCGATTTGTTATTACACCGAATCCGCCAACCAGTTTCTACCGCAATTCGCACGGAATTTTACCACCTGCGACATGTATTTTCCCTCGATTCTGGCCCCGACCTTTCCCAATCGCATCTTCCAGCTTTGCGGCCAGACGGACCGCCTGGACGACAGCATCGACTTGTGTTCGTATCCGACCATCTTCGATCACTGCACCGCCGCGGGCGTCACCAGCAAGTATTATTACGGCAACGTGCCATTCCTGACGCTATTCCCCATCGACCTGCTGATTTACACCAACCCGTTCTCGCAATTCTTGTCCGATTGCGCCAATGGCGCCCTGCCGCAGGTCTCGTTCGTCGATCCGGCTTTCACGCTGCTGCTGAACACGGCCAACGATAATCACCCGCAATCGGACATTCGCAATGGCGACGCTTTCATCGCGCAGGTGTACCAGGCGGTGACCACCAGCCCAAACTGGGAAAGCACCGTGCTGATTTTGAACTACGACGAGTGGGGCGGATTCTTTGAACACGTACCGCCGCCGCGCGCTCTGGCGCCGAACGATACCGACACAGATCTGATCAACGGCGAAGCGCTGCTCGGGTGCCGCGTACCGTGCGTGGTGGCATCGCCGTGGAACGTCGGCACGCCGTCGAACCCGGCCGTGAACGGTACGACGTTCGATCACACCTCCGTGCTCAAAATGATCGAATCCGTATTCAATGTCCAGCCACTGGCGGCGCGCGAGACGTCCAACACCGTGGGTAATCTGCTATCAGTTCTCAATGTCAACAACAAGCCGAAAGCCGCGCCGGTGTTGCCGTTGCCGCAACCGGTGAAGCCGCAAAAGCTCTGCTTCAGCAGCATCAATCCGGGCGGCGGACTGGTGCGCACCGACGACGAGCCGAACAATTTCCAGCGGTTGAAGCAGGCCGCCATCCAGCGCGGCTGGCCGGTCCACGACTAAGGCCGTGGGGAACTGGGCGGGGCTCGTAGCCCCGCCGCAGGCCAATGGGCCTGCCCCACTAAGCCGGCGCGACCTGGCGCACCGCTTCCCACGCGCGCATCACATGATCGCGCGTAGTGCCCATATTGCCGATCGCCAAGTGCAGAGAGTAACGGCCGCGCAGCACGGTGTGCGACAAAAAGAACTCGCCCGAGGAGTTGACGGTTTCGAGCAGGCGGCGGTTCTCGTCGTCGGTTCCCTTGTAACGGAAACAGACCACCGAAAACGGCGCGGGCGCGGTGCGCTCGAATTGCGGATCGGCGTCGATGGCGGCCGCCAGTTCTTGCGCCCAGCCGATCTGCGTGCGGATCATTTCCGCCAATTTCTCGCGTCCAAAGTACCGCATCACGAACCACAGTTTCAGCGCGCGGAAACGGCGGCCCAGCGGCACGCCGTAATCCATGTAGTTCAGCGCGCGGCCGTCCTGCGCGGTGCGTAGATATTCGGGCACGAGCGAAAAAGCGCGCCGCAGGATGTCGGGCCGGCGGGTATAGAACGCGCTCAGATCGAACGGCGTGAAGAACCACTTGTGCGGATTCATTACCAGCGAATCCGCACGCTCCGCGCCGTGCAGGATATAGCGGAACTCCGGCACGATCGCGGCTGAGCCGGCATAAGCCGCATCGATATGCAGCCACATTCCGTGCCGCTCGGCGATGTCTGCGATGGCGGGCACCGGATCGATACTTGTTGTCGAAGTAGTGCCGACGGTGGCTACGACGCAGAATGGACGCAAGCCCGCCGCGATATCGGCCTCGACCGCGGCGGACAACGCGTCCGTGCGCATGCGGAACCCGGCGTCCACGGGGATCTTGCGTACATTCTGCTGCCCGATACCGATCGCGATGGCGCCTTTTTCAATCGATGAGTGCGCCTCCTCGGAGCAATAGAGCGTAAGCCCGCGCGCAGCGCCCAATGTGCGCGCTTCTGGATCAGCGGCTTCCCGCGCGGCCGCGATGGCGTGCATGCTGCTCGTGGATGCTGTGTCGTAGATAATGCCGAACGTGCCGTCCGGCAGCCCGATCCACTGGCGCAGCCAGTCGAGCGCCACCTGCTCGAGTTCCGTGGCAGCGGGCGATGTCTTCCACAGCATCGCGTTGGCGTTAAGCGACGCCGCCAGCAGTTCCGCGATGATTCCGGGGCCAGGCGAGGTATTGGCGAAATAAGCCATGAAGCCCGGATGGTTCCAATGCGTGATAGCGGGCACGATCAGGCGGCGGAAGTCGTCGAACAGGCGCTCCATCGGCTCGCCATGCTCCGGTCCGGACGCCGGCAAGGCATCCACAAGCTGGCCCGGCTCGATCTTCGGCAACACCGGATAGCGCTCCGGATTTGTCAGGTAATCGGCAACCCAATCGACAGCCTCGTGGGCGCAACGGCGGAACTCTTCGGGTGACATTCCCCTATTGAATCACCGGACAGCCTGCTACAGCCAGCCGCGAAACCACTCGCGGAAGGCTTCGAGAGCTACGCGCGTTTCGCGCGCCAACGGCACCGGCGGCGGACCAATCTTCAATCCGCGCACGGCCAGCGCTACTTTGATCGCCACCGGCGTAGGGAATTGCTGAAAGCGCTCGAGGAATTCGTGCAGGCGAGCGTCGAGACGCGCGGTCTCGGCATCGTCCTGCCGTGCGATGGCGCGGTCGAGTGACAGCAGCAGTTCCGGCACGGCACAGGCGATGCCCGAGATGACACCATCCGCGCCACAAGCGCGCGCGCGCGCGAATATGCCGTCATGGCCGACCAGTAGCGTGAACGGATGCTCCTGCTTGTAGGCGCGCAGCGCCTCGAAATTGGTCCAGTCGCCGCTCGAATCCTTGATGCCGGCGAAGCGTCCGGTGTCGAGCAACTGCATGGCGGTCTCGCTGGATATGGCGCTGGTGAACGCGGGAATGTTGTACAGGTAGATGGGCGCGCCGTGCGCCATTTCCATGGCAAACCGTGCGTAGAACTCGCTGATCTCCGGCTGCTGATAGCTGTAAAAATACGGCGGCATCAGCAGCAATCCGGCGGCGCCGGCCGCGCTCGCCTCGCGCGCCAAAGCCAGTGCGCCATCGAGCGTAGAGTGCGAGACCCCCGCCAGCAGCGGCACGCGGCTGCGCTTCACGGCGAGATAAACCAGCCGTACGCGATCGTCGAAGTTCAGGTTGACGAACTCGCCAGTCGAACCCAGTAGCGCGATGCCCTGCACGCCGCCCTTGCACAGGAAGTCGATCAAGTCGAGCGTGGCGCCGATATCGGGTTCATCGCCGCGTTTGCCGTGCGGCGTCACGGCCGCCGCGATCACACCGGAGAGAGCCATCATTTCACCAACGGAGTGAGCACAATGCTGCGAAACTCCACCGGGCCGTGATCGCCCTGCAGCATGAGCGGTCCGGGAATGCCTTCATTCGCATCGCACGCAATCGCGGTCAGTCCATCGATAGTGCCCTGCGTGATGGTCTTCCCGTTGGAGGTCACAGTGACGTGCCGCCCAACCAGGCGGATGTCGTAAGTCTGCCACTCGCCGGCCGGCTTCGTGACATTTTCGGTGGGCACGATACGGCTATAGAGCGCGCCATTCGAGTGCCGATCGACAGGCCGGCCGTAATCCTCGAGAATCTGCACCTCGTAACGGCCGCGCAGCCCGATGCCGCTGTTACTGTGCGCCGGCGTGCGATACTCCACATGCAAAGTGAAGTTCCAGAATTTGTCGTTGCTGATCAGGTCCGTGGCCGCTCCGTTGCCCTTCAGGATGCCGTCCGCGACGCTCCAGCCATGCGATCGATCAGCGGTCATGCCGTGCCAGTTCGAAAGATCGTGGCCATTGAACACCGCGATCGGCTGACCCGCGTGCCACGACCCATCATCGGCCTCTTCAATGTGCGGAGCGCGCACGCCGATCCAATCCAGCTTCGTCTGGCCGGATGCGAAATTGCCGTGCAGTTTCCCGCCGGCAAATCTGGCGCGATACTCCTGGTGAACGCCTTCGCCGTCGTAAGTGAAACGCAGCTCGCCACCCTCGATCCGGATATGCTGGATGTCATTCAAGTCGCCGTCGGGGAATCCGACGAACTTACCTTTGATATTCGGTGTGCCGGCGCCCTCGACTTGTAACCACCAGGCTCTGCCGCGCTGCGAATGGAGTACGGTGATATCCCAGCGGCCATCGAAGTCACTGGCCGCGCACCAGGCCGCTGGAGCCAGCAGCAGGAGCGTAATAAGATTTCGTAACATGATTCCTGCGAAATAATCTATCATATGCGCGTTTCGGGTCAGCCGCGCGTCATATTCGAGAAAGGCCGTGCGAAAACTGCTGTTGGCGCTCGTTTGTTGCTCAGGCGCGCATGCCGGCGTGATTCGCGGCGTGGTGCTTGATAACCTGACCGGCCGCCCGCTCGCCCGTTCGGTGGTGAGTCTCCGCCCGGCCGGAGGCGCGGGCGGGAGTCCGCCGTCGCAACGCTCCGGACGTAACGGACGATTCGCATTTACCGTCGACGCGGGCCTGTACCTGGTACGCGCCTCCCACGACGGCTTTGCGCCTTTTGAGTTCGGGCAGAAAGACTGGAGATCAGCCGCCCGGCCCGTCCGCGTCGAACGGGATGGGGCACTCTCTCTCGAACTGCGATTGCGCCGGTTCGGCGCCGTCTCAGGCACGGTGCTTGACGATAACGAAGTCGGCATCCCGGATCAGAAGGTGATTGCCTATCCGGCGCGGCAACCGCTGCGTATCGCGCCAGCAGTACGCCAGGACGGAACTCGCCTCCGAGTTTCAGGCTCATCCCGCATTGGAATGGACCTGTAGTTTCAGGCTCATCTCGCGCTGGAATCAATTTCCGTTTTCAGGCTCATTTCTGGATTGGAAAATGCTCCGAATCGAAATGTGCGCGGGAAAGTTGTATTCTTGAACTGTTCCATGCGAACCATCTGCCGGCTCCTGGCCCTATTGCTGATTGGGGTGAGCCTGAATGCTCAGTCTTCGCCGCCGCCTGTGATTCGCAGTGAGACCCGGCAGGTGCTGGTTCAGGTAGTGGTGACGGATCGTCGCGGCCACTACGTTCCAAACCTGAAAGCGTCCGATTTCGAGGTGCTCGAAGACGGCCAGCCTCAACGCATTGTGGCGTTGGGCACAGAACTTAGCGGTGGTGTACCGCTTCCGGCCGATGCGGCCGGCGCCCCCGGTCCCGCCGCCACGAGCGGATCCGTGGCTGCAGTGAAACCGGGCGCACCGCAAGCCTCCTACTTGATCCTGATGGACACGCTGCACTCCTCGTTCGCCAACTTCCGCCGCGTCCGGGAAGCTCTGGTCAAGTTCTTTGCCAAGGAGCAGGCCGGCGACGCGCAATTCGCGGTGATGGCGCTAGGGCGTGATCTGCACGTTGTCCAGGATTCCACGCGCGACATGCATATGGCTCTCGATGCCGTGCATGCCAGCCGCTTCGCCAACCTGATTCTGGACTCCGAGGCATCCAATCTGGCATCATCAGCCGAACAGTTCACGGCCCTCATGCGGCAGTATTGTTCCTTTTGCATCTGCGAAGGCTCCGGACAGCATCCGGAGATGCCGGAGTGTCCGGGTACGCAGAATCGGGTGCAAGCTTTCCTGACGGCGTACGGCGAGCGAGCCTATATGCTGAATCAGGTGTTCCTCGAACGCTTGCGCGAGATTGTGCGAGCTACCGCGACCATACCGGCATCACGGACGATCGTATTTGTTTCCGACGGATTCAACCGTTTTCCGGGCCGCGAGTTGTACGCCATTTTGCAGGGATACGGCCCGCAGAACCACACTTTCGAATTCAATTCCCGCGATACGCAGCCCCAACTCGATCGCGTACTGAAGTTAGCCGTGAACCATGACGTGAGATTCTATACGCTCGATTCGCGCGGCCTGTACACCGTGAATTCCGTTCCCAGCAGTGGCTTTGCCGCCAGCAGTTCGTCCAGTCCAATAAACCAGCAGGTGGATGCGCGGACTTCGCCGAACCTGGCAGCCGGCGTGCCGGAAGCCGTTACATCGCGGGCGGATTCCGCGGCGCGGGCGGACGCGGATGTCCTGGCGGAACTGGCACGCGAAACCGGCGGCATCTTTTTCCAGAACAATAACGATCTCTTGAAGGGACTCCGCCAGGCGGCGGACGATGGGCGTGAATACTATGTGCTGGCCTACAACCCACTAAATAAAGTGATGGACGGCACGTTTCGCAGGATCACAGTTGTGATGAAGGATTCGAAGTGGCGCGTGAAAGCGAAACCCGGCTACTGGGCGACTCCGGATTAATATGCGCAGCCCCGCGGCCGGGCGATGCCGCCCGCGAATTGCGCGGCCCGCGCCCAGAGGTTATCTGGCAGGCGAAGGCCATGATCGAGCGGCAGTTCCACGAGCGAGGTGTAGCCGCAGCCGTCCGCCCGCATCCGGGTAGTTTCGCCTGACCGGCTGGTTCGGGGTCTGCGCCATGGTTTCACGAGGCCGCGCACCTCGGCTACGGTGCCCGGCCGGGCCGCGGGCACGCCGGCAGCATAGCGCATAGCGCATAGCGCTTTACGCTGTAACGTTATCGCGATCGTCCTGGCCGCTTGTGTTAATAGATAAGGAGAGGGAAAAGTCTGGTCCATGGTGTCCTCCCGTCAACACGCGCCTGCGCCCGGCCCGGCGCGGCTTCCAGTCCCGGAGCCTTCGCTCGCCGAACGCGGCCGCACGCTCGTCCACTTCGGGCGGATCGGCACCTTGTCTACGCACTCCCGCAAGCAGCCCGGGTTCCCTTTTGGCTCGGTGATGCCTTATGCGGCGGATGATCAGGGCCGGCCGGTCTTCCTGATCAGCAGCATGGCGATGCATACGCAGAACCTGAAAGCCGACCTGCGCGCCGCGCTCCTGGTGATGCAGGACCCCTCGGACGGCGATGTGCTCGGCGCCGGACGCATCACGCTACAGGGCGAAGTGCTGCCGGTGCCCGGCGACCAAATCCCGGCAGCCCGCGAGCACTATCTCGCCTGCCACGAAAACGCTAAATATTGGGCCGATTTCGACGATTTCAGCCTCTTTCGCCTGGAACCAGCGGCCGTATATTTTATCGGCGGTTTCGGCGTGATGGGCTGGGTTCCGGCCGATGAATACATCCGCAGTCGGCCCGACCCCCTGGCCGAATTCTCCGCCGAGATTCTGAGCCACATGAATGCGGACCATGCCGACACCCTGGTGCTGTTGGCTCACGCGGCCGGCGAGCCCGAAGTGGACAGTGCCGTAATGACCGCTGTTGACCGGCTGGGTTTCCACGTCCGTTTGCGGAGCGGCGAACGCGTCCACGGCGCCCGGATCGCCTTCCCGCGCGAGGTCCGCGATAGAGCGCAAGTACGTAGCGTACTAGTGGATATGGTAACAGCGGCCCGCTCCAGGGGATAAAGGAATTTTGTTACCGGATTTGGGTGGAATTGAAACTGCTTGCATATTCGGTGAAGATAAGTTTAAGATAACGATGTGGATTACTCCGAATTGGAGGGAGTCGAAGGATGATCTACTCGCGGTCCGCAGAATATGCCATCCGGGCATTTGTACACTTGGCCCAGGTACCGGATGGCCGGTATGCAATGGTGAAGAACATTGCAGAACAGGAAGACATACCGGCCCACTTCCTGGCAAAGATCCTGCAGCAGCTTGCACGGAAGGGCCTCTTGCGCTCGAGCAAGGGTCCCACGGGCGGCTTCGCGCTGCGGGTTCCCCCGGAAGAGGTGAAACTCTGGGACATTGTGGAAGCCTTGGATGGCATGTCGCAGTACACAGCCTGCGCCAGCGGCCTCTCCGAGTGCTCCGACGAGATGCCCTGTTCGATGCACGATAGCTGGGTGGCGCTCCGAACGCGTATCATAGATTATTTGGAGCGGAATACGATTGCGGACCTGGTGAAGGCGCTCGAACAGAAGCGCAAGTCTCTGGCTAAACAGCGCAAACCCAGGCGCGCGGTTGCGGCCCGCCGCTAATTCACTGCATCTAATCGTTAGGAGGGCGCCCAATGGGCCAATCTGTGTTGGTCCCCATGGTTGTGGAGCAGACTTCGCGTGGGGAACGTGCGTACGACATCTATTCCCGGTTATTAAAAGAGAACATCATCTTTCTGGGCACGCCGATTGACGATAATGTCGCCAATCTGGTCATCGCCCAGTTGCTGTTTTTGGAGGCGGAAGACCCGGAGAAGGATGTTTCGATCTACATCAACTCCCCCGGTGGCTCCATTACGGCCGGTCTGGCGATCCTCGATACGATGGATTTCATCCGCCCCGATATCGTGACGATCTGCGTCGGCCAAGCCGCTTCCATGGCCGCCGTTCTACTGGCTAAGGGAACGAAGGGCAAGCGCTTCAGCCTGCCCAATTCACGCATTATGATCCATCAGCCGTCGATGCAGGGTTTGGCCGGCCAGGCGGCGGATATAGACATCTACGCCAAAGAGATCTTGCGCATGCGGGAAACGCTCAATACGTTGTTGGCAAATGCCACAGGGCAGCCAATCGACCGCGTTGCCCGCGACGTAGACCGGGACTATATCATGAGTCCGGAGCAGGGTGTCGAATACGGTATGATCGATCGCGTCATCGCCAGCCGCGATCTGGTACCCGTAGCGTTACAGAAGTAAACTTATAGCTGGCCGGCTAGGACCAGCGCACCGTACAATACGCTGTCATCGCCCAAAGCGGCAGGAACCACGTCGATGCGCGCGCCAGACCAGTCCGTGATCTGGCGCCGCAACTCGGCGCGCAACGGGCCGAACAGCTTCTCGCCCGCCTTGGCGATGCCGCCGCCGATCACGATTCGCGCCGGATTCAGCAGCATGATGCAAGCTTTCAGTCCCAGCGCCAGGTTGGCCACGTAACCGCGCACGAATTCCGGGTCATGCATCAGTTCCTGCGCCGTCTTGCCGTAATCGCGCGCCAGCCATAATCCGCAACACATCCGCTCAAAGCAGCCGTGCCAGCCGCACAGGCATGCGGGTCCGTCCGGTCGGATTGTGAGATGGCCGATCTCACCGCCGTAAGAGTCCGCCCCGCGCCAGATACGGCCGTCTTCGTAGATGCCGCCGCCGATTCCCGTCGACAGGGTCATGTAAAACAGCGGCGAATACCCCTGGCCGGCGCCGTGGTGCGCTTCGCCGAGCGCGCCTACGTTGGCGTCGTTGTCCATGATGGCCGGGATGCCGAGCAGGTCCTGGACCCAAGCGGTCAGGCGGAAGTCGCGCCAGCCGCCCACGTGTGTAGACAGGGCGATGCGCTGCTCGCGAAAGATGACCGGGCCGCCGAAGCCGATTCCACAGCAGTCGGCGGGCGTCTCGCTCTGCCACTCGCGCGCGATGGCTGAAATCTGGCCGAGCATCCAATCGCGGCCGCCTTCCGCGTCGGTGCGGCGAGATTCGCGGCGCGTCATCCGGTCCCCCTCGAACTGGGCGATCGAAAACTTCGTGCCGCCGACGTCAATCGCTAGCGTTCGCTTGGCAGGCATAGGCCGCCATTACCTCCTCGGGCGAAGCCGTTCCCGTGCCCTTCTTCATGATCGTGATCGACGCTACCAGGTTGCCGAAGCGGGCAGCGTCGGCGGGCGATCCGGTGACGCGCAGTGCCAGCGCGGCGCCGGCGGAAAAGCTATCGCCCGCGCCGCAAATATCCACGGGATTCGCGGCCGGACGCGTGCGGATTAGCGTTTCGCCCGCTTCATCGATCGCCAGCACGCCGCTGGGGCCTTGCGTGACGAACAGCAGCGGGGCTTGCGCGTGGCGCAGCAGGGCGGGGAAGTCCACGCGTCCGAATAGCTCGCGGCAGGCGTTTTCGGCTTCCTGCTGATTGGGCTTCACGATCACCCGCCTGAACAGGTGAATGCGGGCGCGCGAATCGGCGAAGAAGATGCGTTCGGGATACTGCGGCGCGAGTTCGGCCAGCAGTTCCCGCACCGCCGGGGTAACCACGCCGCCCTGGCTGGTCTCGGCCTGGTCCGATATCAGGATCACATCGAACGATTCGACGGCCATCTGCAAATGGTCCAGGATCTGGCGCTCCACTGTCTGGGGCAGCGGCGTGGTGTTGATGAAATCGAGGCGCGGCTGGTCTTCGATGCCGGTCTGGCTGTTGATCACCTTCGTGTAGGTGAACGTCTGCATGGCGGGCTTGCGCACCAGCAGATCGGCCGAAATGCCGCGGGCACTGAGCGCACGGGATAGCTCGGTGCCAAAGCCATCGTCGCCGATCGCACCAAGCACGGCGACACGTCCCACGCCGAGTGCAGCCAGGTTGTTGGCGATGGTGCCGCCCGCGCCGGGCGTGACTTCCGTACGCACCACGCCGATCCGCGGGATACCCGTCTCGCGCGACGGCTCCGAAACAGCGGGATCGTAGGCGCACCAGCGGTCCAGGCAGATGTCGCCGACCACCAGCGCGGAAAGCTTCGGGAGCTCGGCCAGGATTTGCGCAGCGTTCATGCTTGCTCCAGGATCGCGCGGCGCAGGGCGGGGAACGTAGCGCGATGGTCGCCGCAGAAATAGAAGCTCGCACCGCCATCCGCTACCGTGCGGACCAGCAATGTCTTGTGCGGGCGGAAATAATAGCCGGGATCGGTCTTGGGCAGCTCGTGGTGGATGTCGCCATGAATCGGCACCAGGTCGAAGACCGCCGTGGCAAAGTCGCGGATGGCGCGGCCTTCCTGGTGAGCTACGTTGCGCGCCATGGCCAGCGCCTTCAGATAGACTTCCGGAGCCATGATGGCCGATCCGAAGCTGAGCAGGATGCCGCCTTCCAGCCGCTCCATAGTGTGCGCGAAGATCAGGAAGTCGCGATAGCTGGCCGCGCCGAAGGCCGCGCCGTCGCAATTGGGATGCTCGTGCAGGATGTCGTAGCCGATGCCCACGTGTACCGTCACCGGGACGGACGCGCGCCACGCGGCCGCCAGCACGCTCAGTTCGCGGTACGGGTAATCGCTCTGGGCGATGCGCCGCCCCGCATATTCGCCGTAGCCCAAGCCCTCTGCCGCGGCCTCGCGCACCCAATCGTTCAACTCGCCGGTCTCCTGCCACAGCCCGAACTCGCCGCTGCGGATGTAGCGGGCCACGCTCTCGGTGGTGGCGCCGATGCGCGCCAATTCGTAGTCGTGAATCACCCCCGCGCCGTTCATGGCGACGTGGTCGATCGCGCCGCGCTCCACCAGGTCGATGATCTGCCGGTTCACTCCCGCACGGAGCACGTGCGCGCCCATCATCAGAATGCGGGCGGCCCCGCGGGATCGCGCCGCGCAAACTCGTCGCGCAACCTCGGGCAGGTCCGGATGCGTGTAGGGTGCGGCGATTTCGTCGAGCGCCAGCCAGCGCTTGGCTTCGAGATCGTGTGCCCGATCGGCCAACGGCTGAATCCGCAGGCGCGAGCGGTCGAAGATTTGGTATTTACTGGCCATTGGGAAAGAGGGCGGCGAGCAATTCGTCGCGGCACAGAAAATTCGGAATGATGAAATCTGCGCCGACACCCGCCAGGCGCTGGCGCTTCCAATCGTCGATGGCCAGGCAATCCGGTTCGGCGGTAGCGACGCCCACCGCCACGCCGCCGACGTCCTTGATGTTCTCGATCTCCACGTAGCCGTCGCCGAAGCCCAGGAACTCGCTGCCCTGGAATTCGGACGCGGCGATCAGCCGCTCGATCAGGATCTTCTTCGAAAACGCTTTGTAGTCGTCGAGCGCGCCGTACACGCGGCCGTCGAAGTAGCGCGCGACATCCAGCAGATCGGCCTCTTCACGCATGTAGGGCTGATCGGTGCCGCTGGCGAGATAGAGTTGCAGCCCGCGGTCGCGGAGCGCTTCGATCCAGGCGCGCGTGCCCGGCACCAAATATTTGTCGGGTGACACTGCGCCGCTGCGCAACTCTTCCAGGCGATACTGAATGCGGGCATGCAGCCGGTCCAGGTACATTTTCTTGTAGGTCAGCGGCTCGCGCGGTGTTCCGCCGCGCTTCGAGATTTCGCCGGCCAAGGCGATCATCTGGTAGATGGTCTGCTTGCCGGTCAGCCGCCAGACGAAATCCTCGACCACCGCGCGCAACTCCGTCTCCGATTCGCCGGTCTGAAGCTCACTCAGGACTTCGACCATCATCGGCACCATCACTTCCATCCAACCGGAGCGGATGAGCGAAACCGTGCCATCGAAGTCGAAAAGACAGACGCGGGCATTTCTGGCCGAGACACCTGCGCGGAGCTGTTGGAGCATGCTTCCCCTAAGCTATCAGCTTTCACCCGTGCTAACGATACGGCGTGAGGCGGGGCGGACGGGCATCCGGCTCGAGCAGCCAAACGCTGCGGTCCGGATAATATTGGCGCAGCTTTTCGTCTTCGGCTGTCCCCAGGTCGCGCGCCCAAACCACCCGCGATCCGTCGATATCCGCCGCGTTGTAGACCCATTCATCCTGGAAGATGTGGCCGGGCCAATAGCGCACGAACACCAGTAACTTGCCGGGCAACTTCGCAAGCTGCGCGCTAACCATCACGCGCCGCTCCGGATTGCGCAGCGCCAGCGACCACGGATTCGCGCTCGCGGCATGCAAGCCGTATTCGAGTGCGAATTGCGCGACGCATAGCAGCACGATCACGCGCACCGCCAGCCTGCTGAAACGCGCCATCTGCTGAAGTCCGGTAACGCTGATCAACACGAACAGGCACGTGACCGCTGCCATGTAGTGATATTGGAAGGCCGGGAAGAAGTTGATGCCTAACGCCAGCATTAGAGGACAGATCAGCACCCAGGCGAAGCGCCGGTCGCGCAGCGCCAGAAAGCCGAAAGGCAGCGCCAGGTAGAGCGGCGGCACGAAGAAGAAGCGGTAATAGCGGATGCGGTAGACCATACGCCAGAGATACCGGCCGGCCGTTTCCGTGGGCCCGCCGCGGAAGTTGAGCTGCATTTTGTAATCGAGTTGCTGCTCGCGGGTCAGCGCGCGATGCGGCACGGGATCGGCCTGGAACGTCAAAACCGCGGGCACGCCGTATTGATATTGGCTCAGCGTATAAGGCAGGGTGGTCCAACTGCCGGTCACTTCTTTGTTCTGGAGGAGCGTGATCGCGACGGCGGGCAGCGTCACCAGCGCGGCTGCCATGAGCGGCTTCGCGAGCCGCCGCCAATCCGGCAGCAAAATCAGCACAACGCAGAGCAGCAAATAAACGGACTCATAGGGTCTGGTGAGTAAGTGGATGGCCAGTCCGGCGCCGAGCAGGATCGCGTCCCGCAGACGAGCCGTGTCGCACAAGCGCGGCAGGGCGCCGAAGACCAGGCAGCCGGCAGCCGCAGGCAGCGCGCCGCCCCAATAGTCGTTCATCCACTGGTTCAGCGGTCCGAATTCCATGACCGCCAGGAAGCCGCCCGCGAGCGCCCAGCCGGGCGTGGTCCAGCCGCGCAACGCCCAGTAGCACAGCGCGCAGAGGACTGCGACAGAGAGCACCACGCCCGCCCAAGGCGTGCCGAAAAGCGTCCAGCCGACGGCCAGCAACGCGCCCTGGCCAACGGGATAAATCGAGCTGTAAGTAGGCTGCTGCAAGACGAAAAACGTTTCGAAGAATTGCGCGAGCGGATGTGCCGGATTCGCGAACCGGAAATGCCGCAGCGTATCGGCAACCAACAAGTGGCTGAATTCGTCGTATATATCCGGCACCGGCACCGGATGGCGCGGCAGCAGCAACAGCCGCAGGGCGACTGGTAGCACGGCCAGCAGCAGCATACACCAAACGGGCTTTCGCGCCAGCCGTTCCGCGTAAGGCTCGATCCAGGGACGCCACAGCAATGCAGCCAGAGCGAACAGCGCAGCCAGGCTTAGTGCGATGAGATCGGGGATGCCGGAACCTCTCTTAGAATAGGATTCTAACAACCTGTGCCCACGCTGCCGGATTACACGATCGCCGACCTGGAGTTGATGGCACAGGCCCGCAATTACATCGCCTGGCAGCGGCGGCTGGTGTCGCCGGAATTGGGACATCGGGTCATCGAAGTCGGGTGCGGCATCGGCAATTTCACTGAGATGCTGCTCGATCGTGAATTCGTGGCCGCCGTGGATATCGAGCCCGCGTGTATCGCCCGGTTGCGGGAGCGATTCCCAGGGCTTTACGCGGAAGCGTGCGCACCGGGCAGCGTCGCGTTTGCGCAACTGGCGCGCTTCGCACCAGATTCATGCGTCTGCATGAACGTGCTCGAACACATCGCGGACGATCGCGCCGCGCTGGCGGCCATGGCGTCCGTGCTGGTTCCGGGCGGGGTGATCGTGCTGCTGGTTCCGGCGTTCGCGGCGCTCTATGGTCCGATCGATCGCAATCTGGAGCACGCGCGCCGCTACAACCGCGCCCGTCTTTGCGCGCTGGCCCGCGACTGCGGCCTTGAAGTCCGCAAGCTGCATTCTGTGAATGCCGTTGGATTTCTTGGATGGTGGTTGAACGCGCACATTTTCCGGCGCGAGGCGCAGTCGCGCACGCAGATCGAAATCTTCGACCGCTATATCGTGCCGTGGCTCTCGCGCCTGGAAGCCATCGTGCCGCCGCCCTTCGGACAGTCGCTTCTCGCGGTACTCTGCAAGCCATGAAGGTCTCGATTATCATCCCGGTCTACAACGAGTTCCACACGTTCCCTCAAGTGCTGGATCGTGTGCGGCGCGCGCCGCTGCCGCCGGGATGCGAGAAGGAAATCGTCGTGATCGATGACGGCTCGACCGACGGAACCGCCGCGCGTCTGGAGCAGGTGACCCACCGTCGCATCGATCACGCCGGCAAGGGATCGGCGATTCGCGCGGGCATCGAACTGGCCACCGGTGACATCGTCCTCACCCAGGATGGCGATCTCGAATACGACCCGAACGACTACGCGCGCATCCTGCAGCCCATCGTGGACGGCCAGGCGGACATCGTCTACGGCTCGCGCTTTCTCACGCACACGCCGGCGATGGCCCTGCGCAACCGCATCGCCAATCGCATTTTGACGGCGGCGGCCAATCTGCTCTACAGCGCAAATCTGACGGACGAAGCCACCGCCTACAAGGCCTTCCGCGCGGATCTGTTGCGCGGCATCCCCCTCGAATGCCGCCGCTTCGAATTCTGCCCGGAGGTCACCGCCAAGCTGCGCCGGTTGGGGCATCGCATCCACGAAGTGCCCGTCAGCTACAATGCGCGCGGCATCGCGGAAGGCAAGAAGATCCGGGCGCGCGACGGCTGGGAGGCGCTCTGGACGCTGGTCAAGTATCGCTTTAAGGGCATCGCGGCCACGGGCGATCAACGATTCTCGAAAACGGACACCAGACCCGCCAACCGCGCGTCCGGCCGGCAATGATTTCAATTACTTGCGCCCGCGCTCGAAAGGGCCTCCGGGTGCAAACCGGGAGACGATGCTGACACTGCTCAGAGACTTCCGCTACGCGTACCGGTCGTTGCTCAAGATGCCGGGTTTCAGCCTGGTGGCCTTACTGGTGCTTGCGCTCGGCATCGGCGCCAATACGGCGATCTTCAGCGTGGTGAATTCCGTGGTGCTGCGGCCCTTGCCCTACCCTGGCGCGGACCGCCTGGCGTTGATTTGGGAAACGGACCTAAAGGACGGGATCCAGCGCGAAGGTCCATCCGGGCCGAACTTCCTCGATTGGCGGGAACAGAGTAAGTCGTTCGACGAGATGGGGCTGCTGGAGGTGGGCACCGGTACGGTGACCGGCGAAGGCGAGCCCGAGCAAATCACCGGCCTGCGGGTAACCACGAATTTTCTGACCATGCTGGGCGCGCGCACGATTCTGGGACGGGACTTCACCGCGGCGGAGGGCGCGGGCCAGGCGCGATATCCGGTGGCGGTGCTGACTAACGGGTATTGGAAGCGTCGCTTCGGATCGGATCCGGGCGTGATCGGCCGAACCTTTACCCTGAACAGCGAGCCGTACACTGTAATCGGCGTGCTGGCGCCGAACCTCTACCAACCGCTGCCGTGCGACCTGTACGTGCCGTGGCCGATCGCGGAATTACGCGCCAAGAGCCGCGCCGATCATGATTTTGGCGTGATTGGCCGTCTGAAGACGGGCGTCAGCATCGCCCAGGCGCAGGCCGAGCTGAGCACCATCGCCCGCCGGATCGATGCCCAGACGCCGCGGCTGGCCGGCTGGGATGTGACCGTGGTGGGAATGCAGCAGGCGCTATTTTCTTACATCCGGCCGGCGTTGTTCCTGCTGCTGGGCGCGGTGGGACTGCTGCTATTGCTGGCCTGCGTGAACGTGGCGAGCCTGCTGCTGGCGCGCGTCACCGGGCGGCGGCGGGAGCTGGGCATCCGCGCGGCGCTGGGGGCGAGCCGCGGTCGGCTGATGGCCCAAGTCCTCAGCGAAAGCCTGCTGCTAAGCCTGTGCGGAGGCGCGCTGGGTGTGCTGTTCGCGGTATGGGGAGTCCAGATCCTGAGCGCGGTCCTGCCCTCTACGATTCCGATGGCCGAAGCCGGAGCCGCGGCGGTGCGGCCGGCGATTGCCGTAGATGGCGTCGCCTTGATCTTCGCCCTGCTCATCTCCACCGCGGCGGCCTTGGTCTTCGGGCTGCTTCCGGCGCTACACGCCGGCGGCGCCGAGGTGAACGAGGCGCTGCAGGAAGGCGGCCGCTCGGCGTCACCTTCGCGGGGCCGCTCCAGGATTTGGAGTCTACTGGTGGCCGGTGAGGTGGCGCTGGCGGCCATGCTGCTGATCGGCGCCGGCTTGGCCATGCGGAGCTTCGTCAGCCTGGAGCACGTGGATCCGGGCATACGGCCCGATCATGTGCTGACGTTTCGCATGCGCCTGCCGACGGATAACCTGTACAAGACCGATCGCGAACAGGCCCAGTTCTATCGGCGGGTCATCGATAAGGCGGAAACGATACCGGGCATGCAGTCCGCCGGATTGATCGATGTGCTGCCCCTCGGCGAGCAAAACGACCGCGAGTACTTCACCATCGAAAACCGTCCCTTGCCGCCCGGCGAGACGTTGGTCAGCGACTTCCGGCGGGTGAGCGCGGGGTATTTCAAGACCATGGGGCTCGCGCTGCTGCGCGGCAGGCTGCTGGCCGACAGCGACCGCGAGTCGGCACCCCCGGTGATTCTGATCGATGAAACCCTGGCGCGCCAATATTTCCGCGGAGAAGACCCCATCGGCCGCCGGATGCGGCTGTGGGGCCAGTATCGCCAGATTGTGGGCATCGTGAGCCAGGTGCGCCATTACGGCCTGGAACGGAAGGCTGAGCCGACCATTTACGCGCCCTTCGAACAGATGCCCAAGGGCTCCATGGCGCTGGCGGTGCGCACGACCATGGATACGGCGGCGGTGGTGCGCGCGGTGAAAGAGGCAGTGTGGTCGGTCGATCCCGGCCAACCTGTATTTCAGATCCGCAGCATGGACGATTACCTCTCTCTGGCGGAGACCGCCCCGCGCATTTCGATGACTCTGCTGATGGTGTTCGCGGCGATCTCGATGGTGCTGGCGGCGCTGGGAATCCACGGCGTGGTCTCTTATGGCGTGGCGCAGCGCACGCGCGAGTTCGGCTTGCGCATGGCCTTGGGCTCGACGCCCGGACAACTCAAAGTGCTGGTGATGCGCAGCGGAATCAAGACCGCCGCCGGTGGTCTAGTGGTGGGGATGGCGGGAGCCGTGGCGCTGGCCTCGGCCCTGCGGGCACTGCTGTTCGGCGTGGCTCCTCTGGACCCGGCGGTGATGACGGCGGCAGCACTCCTGCTGCTCGCCGTGGCGCTGTTGGCCAACTACCTGCCAGCGCGCCGGGCCACGCGCATCGATCCGATAGCCGCGCTGCGCCAGGACTAGCGGCGATACGGCTCACTTAAGCATTGGAGCGATCCCCGAATCGCCCTTTCTGGCTTCTGCCCCGGTCGGTGGCGGGACAGACTGTTCTCCTCGCCAGGAATTCAGGTGTCTCGCCCTTTCTTGACGGGTGCACGTCTCTTCGCGGGAGTACGTCGCGCAGACCGAGATGCTCCGTGCGGAGACGATCCACCGTGAGCCGGCGAGCCGAGCCGCTCATACCTTCGTGCGGAGGCAATCAGTCTTCAGAAAGACGGTGCTCGCGCAATTGCAACATCGCAGGAGGCCGTCGACAATTTGGGGAAGACTGCACCTCACGCAGGACGACCGTCTCGCGGTATCTCGCGGTATCCTGGACTGAAGACTATGAGCCCTGATAAACCTGACGCGTCGGAAACCCAGGAAACGTTGGAGAAGCTTGAGGATGAGGCGCACTATGAGGACGACAACGCCGCCGTCCCACCTTCCGACATCGTCGCCTACAACGAGCTGCGATCCTGCGCGGACTTGTTCAGGATGTACGACCAAAAAATACTCAAGATCAACCCCGACTTCCAACGCGAAGTGGTCTGGAAAGGCCCGGATCAGACTCGTTTCATCGATTCCCTGATCAAGGCGCTTCCTATTCCCAGCATGTGCTTCGCGATGGACCACAAGGCGCAACGATGGCTGGTGATAGATGGGCTTCAGCGAATCTCGACGATCGTGCGGTTCCTTGAGGGAGGAGACTGGACACTCTCTGACCTCGAAGACATTGAGCCAGAGATCGCGGGGAAATCTGTTGCGGCGATCAAGCAAAAAAACAGCCCACTAAATCAATACTACACACGCGTGGAGAACCTTTCCGTTCCGGTCACGGTTCTTCGGTGTGACTTCAGCAAGAAGAGTCACATGAAGTATTTGTTTACGATCTTCCATCGGCTCAACACCGGTGGAATGAAGCTTAATAATCAGGAAATCAGGAACTGCATCTACGGTGGGCCGTTCAACGAATTGCTAAGGGCGTGCGACAAATATCCGGCGTGGCGAAGCCTGAACAGAATGAAGGACGGTATGTTATACCGATTCACCAAGCAGGAGCTGATCCTCCGATTCTTTGCCTTCCAGGAAAGGACCGAGGCCTATGAGGGGCACCTTGCGGGCTTTCTTAACAATTACATGCACGATAACCAGAACGACGACCCCAAAACCATCGAGGCTAAGAAGCGTCTTTTTGAACGGACGGTGGACTGTGCGTTTTCAAAAGTATTTTCCTGCGCCGAGCCACCCAAGCTGTCGCTCACCGTCATGGAGGCCCTCCTAGTTGGCATTGGCAGAAACATCGAGGAACTGGAGAGTGAAACAAGTGCAACGCTCCAGGCGAGGTTCAAGGAGGTGCAGCTGCATCCGGACTTTTCCGAGGCTGCCCTGAAGGAAGGGCTTTCAAAAAAGGTGCGGGTGATTGCGCGGCTACAGATCGCATCCAAGATCTTCTCTGGGCAGTAGGAACGCATGATCGCGAAGACGCAGATCGAACAGACTCTGGAATCTCTAGATGTACGCTACCAGGGTGCGGCGTCTGCTGAAGAGGCTCAATGGTTTGCCAAGCTCGCGATCATCGAGCTATGTGGATGGATAGAGGAATCAATGGATGAAATCGTCCGCCGATGCGCTAAGCGGCACCTCAAAGTTACGGCGAACCGGGACATGTGTGAGGACGACATAATAGCCAAGACCTACGGCTTTGAGTACAAGAAACACTTTCGCGGTATGCTGATACGTCTATTGGGCCTGGTTGCCGTGGAACAACTGGAACAGCAGATAGATCCTATTGTCTGCGCGAGGATGGAGGGCGCGTTGTCCTTTCTCAAACCGCTCAGAAACTCATACGCGCACACTCACCTGAAGATAGCAACGAGCATCAATGCGCCGTCTCTGACCAAGAGTAAATTTCTGCCGGTCTACGACGGGCTCGTGGAATTCGAACGGGTCATTCGGCGCGGCAGGTGGCATCGGTAGCCATTCCGAGATTTGTATTCGATGTGCCGTGAGGGACCTGTCCATTGCGCCCTCGGAAGAGATCGTCCGCGGCAATGGATAGTAATACTTCTCTTGGCGGACCTGTCGCCTCGATCTGCGCGCAGCCATTTGGCTCAGTTGGTCCGCCCAAGTCACGCGCCACTCGGAAAGAGCCGTTGGGCGGCTCAATGCGTTAAGTGAACTGTATCGAGCCTAGCGGCGCAGGAACTCGAGCGCCCAGGCCTTCGGCGTCAGGCCCAATGTCTGGCGGAACATCTCGACAAACGCGCTGGGCTGGCGGTAGCCGACGTCGAACGCCGCCTGCTTGACCGAGCTTCCGCCGGCCATCAGCTCGACAGCTTTCACCAGGCGCGCCTGTCTGCGCCAAGTGGAGAAATCGACGCCCACCTCGCGGCGAAAGATTCGCTCGATCGTGCGCGCGCTGGCTCCCGCCCGCAGGCACAATGAGTGCAGCGACGGGTCGTCGGCCTGGTTCGCGATCAAGTCCTGTGCGACGGCCAGGGCTCGCGGATCCGCGGGCAGTCTCAGAAACGTCGGAACCGGAGAGGCCGACCGCAGATGGCACAGGATCAGGTCGCGGAGCGCGCTGTGCAGGCGATTCCGCACGCGAAGCTGCCCGATGCGCACGGCTTCCACGATCAACTCGCGCAACAGCGTGCTCACGTGCAGCACCGTGCATTCTTCCGGCAGTTGCGCGCCTAGGCCGCGCCGCAGGTACAGCGTGCGCATGGAGACGGCGGCCGGCATGCGGATCGCGTGCGGCGTGCGCGCGGGAATCCAGATGGCGAACTGCGGCGGGATCAGCCAGAAGCCGTTGCCGGATGAGATTTCCATCACGCCGCGCGTAGCGTAGATCACCTGGTGCGACACATGCGCGTGTTCCGGAACGCGGAAGCCGGGGCGGTATTCCCAGGCGAGGGTCGCGATCGACGTGCCCGGTTTGGGGTCGTATTCCTGCGTTAGGTTGTGTCGCACCAGAGATATATTATGGCGCATGCGGCGGCTTTACGACACGGCCGTGGATCGCCCAGAATGTAGTGATGCTGAGTACACAGAAGATCATGGCATTCGCGGCGGTCCGCGACCGGGACGCCGCCCGCAAGTTTTACCGCGACACGTTGGGCCTCACGCTGATCGGCGAGGATCAGTTCGCGCTGGTGTTTGACGCTAACGGAACCATCCTGCGCGTCACGCCGGTGAAGGAGTGGACGCCGCCGCCGTTCACCGTGCTGGGCTGGGAGGTGGCGGATATCGTCGCCACCGTTACCGGGCTGCGCAACGCCGGCGTGCAATTGGAACGCTACGCCTGGATGAAGGATCAAAACGAGCTGGGCATCTGGACCTCGCCCAGCGGCCCGGGGATCGCCTCCGTGCATGGCGGCGCCCTGGTAGCATGGTTTAAGGACCCGGACGGCAATCTTCTGAGTGTGACGCAGATGCCGCCGCGGCCTTGAACTGAACCAGGAGGTTCTTATGTCCATTCAAAGACGGCTCGTCGCGCTGACGCTTTCCCTGGGCGCGGCGGCGGTTGTGTGCGCACAGACAACTTCCATCAGCAGCAGTTTCAGCAGACAATTCAGCTTTCTACCGGTGGGCTTAGCTTCGACGGAGACCGCGCAAGTCAATATCGTGAACCTGGCGTCTAACTCGTCGAGCGGCACGGCCGCCTCGTGTGTGGGAAGCGTGTCGTTCGTGAATGCGAGCGGCGCAGCGATTGGGTCGGCGACGAGTTTCACGATCGCCAACGGCGAGACCTCCTCGGTGTCGCTGCCTTATTCGGGCACTGGCGGCAGCGGCGCGCGCGTCGAAATCCGCGGTGTGGTGCAGTTGACGGAGGGCAAGTCTCCCGCGCCTTGCGTGCTCCAGACCTCGTTAGAGACGTTCGATACGAGCACCGGCGTAACGCATATTGTGATCGGCAGCGGTGGGGCCACCCTGCCCGCTGTGGCGATCGCAAGCGCTCCGATGCCCCGGTAGGCCGCTTAGTAACCGTCTTCCTCGAGCGAGACCTTGCCCGCGAAGCTGCGATAGGTGTAGACGAAATATGCGGCGGTAAGTAACATGCCCGGGATGAACCAGGCCAGTCCGACCTTCAGCCCATAGGGCGCCGCGGCCGCGTTGTAGATAGTCAGTCCGGCGTGCGGATCGAGGTTCGAAGGCAGCACGTACGGATATACACCGAACGCCGCGCTGGTGAGCATCCCGATAATGTAGAGCGAGGAGCACAGGAAAGGCGCCAGCTCCTTCCGGTGCATGACGCGCATGCCGATCAGCCCGGCGACCGCCAGTACCGGGAAAATGTAGCCCCAAGGCTGCGCGGCAAAGCTGGCGGAGAGCCGCGGCTGAATCGCGAAACTCGCCCACGTGATCAGCACCGTCAGCGGCAGCAGGCCCCACCAGCCTAAACGCGCGGTCTTGCGCGCGCGCTCCTCGAGCGAGCCCCGGGTCTTCAGCGCGACCCACAGCGCGCCGTGCACCAGCAACGTCGCGAAGGCCGTTACCCCGACCAGCACCGTGTACCAGTCCAGAATGCCTACGTCGCGGCCCAGGCCGAAGTTGGTCCACATCGGGAGGAAGAATTCGTTCGACTGGTCGAGCGGCACGCCGCGCACCACGTTACCGAGGGCCGCGCCGAAGAAGATGGCCAGCAGCGCGCTCGCCACGCCGAATACCATATCCCAAAACGGCTTCCACACCAGGCTATCGATATGGTTGCGGAATTCGATCGAGATGCCGCGCAGAATCAGCAGCCACAGCACCATCATCAGCGGCAGATAGAAGCCGCTGAAGCTAGATGCGTAGAGCGCCGGAAACGCGAAGTACAGCGTACCGCCGCCGGCCAGAAGCCACACTTCGTTGCCGTCCCAGACCGGACCGATGGTCCGCAGCACGGTCCGCTTTTCGCTGTCTACGCGCGCTACGAACAACTGAATCATGCCCGCGCCGATGTCGAACCCATCCAGCACCACGTATATCGCGATCATCACCGCGACCAATGCGAACCAAAGCGTTTGCATCACGCCACCTCCGGACCGTGGTCGATCTCGCGATACACGAGCAGCATAAACAGGATGGCAAGCACTGCGTACATGCCCATAAATCCGATCAACGTGAACAAGGCGTTGCCGACAGAAACTTGTGCCGAGACGCCCGCCGGCGTGCGCAGCAGGCCGTAAATGAGCCATGGTTGGCGGCCGGCTTCCGCGGTAATCCATCCAGCGGTGTTGGCGATATACGGAAAGGGCGCCGCCAACAGCAGCAGCCAAAGAAATTTGCGCTCCTGGAACAGCTTGCCGCGCCACAACTGCAGCGCTGCCAGCGCCATGACGGCGATGAAGATGGTGCCGAGCCCGACCATGATGTGATAGCTGAAATAGACCAGCGGAATGTTATCCGGCCACTGATCCGGAGGAAAGGCGTCCAGCCCGCGCACTTGCGCGTGCCATCGCCGGTAAGTCAGAAAGCTCAACGCCCGTGGAACGATCAGCGGGTTGTCGAGCCGGCGTTTGTTCACATCCGGTTGCCCGATAATCGCCATCGGCGCACCGTTTTCGGTGGAAAAGAGCCCTTCCATGGCGGCCAGCGTCGGGCCTTGATGGAAGGCGATGTTCTTGCCCTGACCGTCGCCGGTAGGAAACAACATCAGGATGGTAGCTAGGATGCCCGCGATCACGCCGATCCGCACGAATGTCCGGCCATATTCCTCCTGCCGTTTCACAAGCAGGTAAAAGGCACCGACGGCGGCCATGGCGAACGAGGCGGTCACGACCGCGCCCGTCATGTTATGCGTGTACTGCCAAAACACCCACGGGTTCAGCACCAGGCCCCAGAAGCTGGAAAGCATGATTTCGCCATTCGGACCCAGCGAATAGCCGGTGGGATGTTGCATCCAGGCATCGGTGGCGATGATGAAGAACCCGGAAAGCCACGATCCCAGAAAAACCAGAAATCCGGCGAACCAGTGCGCCTTCGGGCCCAGTCTTTTCTCGCCGAATAGGAACAGCCCGAGGAAGCTCGACTCCAGGAAGAAGGAAAACACGCCCTCCATGGCCAGCGTCTGCCCGATCACGCCTCCGGCCGCTTTCGAGAAGCGCGACCAGTTGGTGCCGAACTGAAATTCCATGGGGATGCCGGTGACCACGCCCATGGCGAAGTTGATGGCGAAAATGCGCGCCCAAAAGCGCGCGGCGCGGTTGTAGTGTTCGTTCCCCGTGCGCAGGGCCATGGTCTTCAGCACTACCAGCAGCAGCGCCAGTCCCATGGTCAACTGGGGGAAGATGTAGTGGAATGTGACAGTGAACGCAAAGTGCAGACGGTGAACCGTTAACGCATCCATATTTTCAGGTGCCTTCCTCCCTTATAACTGCACAGCGGCGCGCGGCGCAAGCTTTCAATTCCGCACGCCCAGCTTTTCCAGGAAATACATCATCGGGCACCAGTTGGTGAAGGCGGATTGAAACAGGTTCAGCCCCACAAACGCGGTGAACCAGTACCAGCCTGGGTTCACCCAATGGCCGAGCGCTAGGCTTAGCATTACAAAGAAACCCGCGAACAGGCGAAGATATCGGTCGATGGTCATACGGTCCTCCTACGATTTACCACGTAATAGACGATGGGAACGGTCATGCGCGAGAGCGCCAGCGAGGCGATTTCACCCGCCATCAGGGCGATCGCCAAGCCCTGAAAGATCGGGTCGAACAGGATCACGGCCGATCCTACAACTACCGCGGCGGCCGTCAGCACCATGGGCCGAAAGCGCACCGCGCCCGCGTCGATGACCGCTTCCCGGAGCGGCATGCCTTCCTTCAGGCGCAATTCGACGAAATCCACCAGGATGATCGAGTTGCGCACCACGATGCCGGCGCCGGCGATGAAGCCGATCATGGAAGTGGCCGTGAAAAAGGCGTGCAACAGGCCATGCGCGGGCAGAATTCCCACGAGAGAAAACGGGATGGCGGCCATGATCACCAGCGGCGTCGAAAACGATTGGAACCAGCCCACCACCAGCCCATAGATCAGGATCAGCACCGCGGCGAAAGCCAGGCCCAGGTCGCGAAAGACCTCGTAGGTGATGTGCCACTCGCCATCCCACTTCATGCTGAGCTGGACATCGCTGGTGGGTTGATGCGCGGTCAGTTGCTCGACTTTGATCTGCGGTGACAGCTTGAGGATGGCGTAGACCGGGCTTTCGATGGCGCCGGCGACATCCGCGGTGACGTAGATCACCGGCATCAGGTTCTTGTGATAGATGCGCTTATCGGCCATCACCGGTTCGTCTCTTACCAGCTCGCTCAACGCCACGCCGCGCACCTTCAGCGCCAGCATGCGGTCCATATCGGAGCGCGTGGCGCGGTCGAGCCGCACGGTAATCGGCACGTCTTCCTGGGAGCGATCCACGTGCAGCAGACCCGCCTGGGATCCGGCCGCAGCGGCCTGGACGGTGCGTGCAATGTCGTCCTCCGAGATGCCGTTGAGCGCGGCTTTCTCCTGGTCGACGACCAGCCGGTTCTTGGTTTGATCGTCGTCCACGTACCAATCGGTGTCGACGACTCCATCGGTACGTTTGAACAGGTCCCGGACTTGCCGCGCCAGGCGCAGGCGCGCCTCCGGGGTTGGACCGTAAATCTCGGCAACCAGCGTTTCGAGCACCGGCGGACCCGGCGGCACCTCCGCCACCTTGATGCGTGCCCCAAAGGCATCCGCGATCGGTTGCAAGCGCAGCCTGACTTGCTTCGCGATGGCGTGGCTCTGGAGTTTGCGGTCGGCCTTCGGCAGCAGATTGACTTGGATGTCGGCCATATTCGGCCCTTGCCGCAGATAGTAATGCCGCACCAGGCCGTTGAAGTTGTAGGGCGACGCCGTGCCGGCGTAGGTCTGCAGATTGATCACCTCCGGCTGCTTCTGCGCCTCGCGCGCCAGCGCTTCGGTGACCCGCTCGGTCTGTTCGAGCGTGGTGCCGTTGGGCATGTCGACGATCACCTGGAACTCGCTCTTGTTGTCGAACGGCAGCATCTTGACCTTGACGAAGCCGATGTAGACCAGCGACATCGAGCCGATCAGCAGGAACACCACCATCGCCAGAAAGCCCCAGCGCAGCGCCGCGTGGCCGAGCAGCGGGCCCATCACCCGGCGGTATAGGCGCGTGAGCACGTCTTCGCGCTCGCCGTGGGCATGCGCCGCGCTAGGCTTCAGGATGCGGACGGCAGCCCAGGGCGTCACGATGAAGGCGACCATCAGCGAAAACAGCATGGCGGCGCTGGCGCCCACCGGGATCGGGCGCATGTAAGGCCCCATCAGGCCGCCCACGAAGGCCATGGGCAGAATCGCGGCAACCACCGCCAGGGTGGCCAGGATGGTGGGATTGCCGACCTCATTCACGGCTTCGACCGCTACCTGGTGCGGCGGCCGCTCGCGATTGGCCGGCATGCGCCAATGCCGCACGATATTCTCCACCACCACGATGGCATCGTCCACCAGGATGCCGATCGAGAAGATCAGGGCGAACAGCGTGATGCGGTTGAGCGTGTAGCCGTAGAAATAGAAGACCGCCAGCGTCAGCGCCAGGGTCACGGGAATGGCGATGAAGACGATGAGCGATTCGCGCAAGCCCAACGTGATGGCGATCAGCAGGCTCACCGAAATCACCGCGATGAACATGTGCCACAGCAGTTCGTTCGATTTCTCAGCGGCCGTGTCGCCGTAATTTCGAGTAATTGCCACGGTCACATCCCGCGGGATCACGCTGCCCTTCAACGGCTCGATGCGCTCGAGCACGTTATCGGCGACCACCACGGCGTTGGTTCCCTTGCGCTTCGCAATCGCGATAGTCACGGCGGGATGGAAACCGTGGCCGTCGGAATAGCGCACGTAGTCGGATGGCTCTTCGCCGCCATCGCTGACGGTGGCGACATCCCGCACGAAGATGGCCTTGCCGTTGGCGACGCCCGCCACCACGTTGCGCACGTCCTCCGGCCCGCGCAGGAATTCGCCAGTCTCGAGCCGTAGTTCGCGGTTGCCGCTGGCGAATTCGCCGGCATCGAGGCGTTGATTCGCGGCCCCCAGCGCGCCGATCACCTGCAACGGCGTGAGCGAATAAGCCGCCAGGCGGGAGGCATCCAGCTCCACGCGAATCTCGCGCCGCTGGCCGCCGATCAGGGTCACCGCCGAAACGTCGGGCACCTGCTTGATGTTGTCGTCGATCTGCGCGGCGATGCGCCGGAGTTCGAAATCGCCATAACGCTGGCTCGAGAGGGTGAGCGCCAGGATCGGTACGTCATCGATCGAGCGCGGCTTCACCAGCGGCTGCGAAGCGCCTGGCGGGATCAGATCAAAATTCGCCAGCAGCTTCTGATTCAGCCGCACGATGGCTTTCTCTTCGTCCTGGCCCACCAGAAACCGCACCACCGCCATCGACATGCCGGGGCTCGAGGTGGAGTAGATGTACTCGACGCCGGGGACTTCCCACAGCAGCTTCTCCATCGGCTTGGTGACCCGCTGTTCGACTTCTTGCGCCGAAGCTCCCGGCATGCGCACGAACACGTCGATCATGGGCACGATGATCTGCGGTTCCTCTTCGCGCGGCAGTTTCCAGACGGCGAAGGCGCCCATCAGCAGCGCGCCTGCGATCACTAGCGGGGTCAGCTTGGAATCGATCCAGGCGTGCGCGAAACGGCCGGCCGGTCCGAGGTGGGCGCCGTTCACGGGCGGGCCTCCACGCGCGCCCCGTCGGCCAACGCCGGCGGAAGCGGGTACACCACCTTCTCGCCCGCGCTTAGGCCGGACAGGACTTCCACTTTGTCTCCGGATTTCTGACCCACGGTGATCAGGCGCGTGTGCGCGTAGCCGGCATCGGCCACCATCACCGATTGCAATTGTCCGTGTTCGCTCACGGCCGCCGCGGGCACCGCCAGCACGTGGCGCATGCCGCTCGAAAACACCGCGCGTCCGAACATGCCCGAGCGCAATTGCGCCATCGCGGGCAGGTCGATCTTCACGGTGTAGGCGCGCGAGGCGGCATCCACCGCCGGCACGATTTCAGAGACATGCGCCGCGAGCGAACGGTCGAGCGCCTCGATGTTTACCTGCACGGGTTGACCAACGCGAATTGCGGCGGCGCGGGATTCCTCCACGGCCGCTTCCAGGCGATAGACGCCGTCCCGCTCGATGGTCATGAGCGGCGCGCCGGGCGTGGCCATGCTGCCGGGGTCCACGGATTTGGCCGTGACCACGCCGGCGAAGGGTGCGCGGATCTCCGCATAGCCGCGCATCACGCCGGCCGCCTCGACCTCCTGCTCGGCTGCATGGATGCGTGCGCGCACCTGCGCGACTTTGGCCGCGGCCATTTCGCAGGCCGCCTCGGCTGCCTTGCTGTGCGCCGTAGCTTCGTCGAACTCCTGGTTCGAGATCGATTTCTTATCGAACAACTCCTTCATGCGGGCGAAAGTGGCCTTGGCCAGATCGAGTTGCGCCTTGGCCGACGCCACTGCCTGTGCGGCTTCCGCTTGTGCCTGGCGCGCCTCGTCGCGGCCCGCTTCGGCGCGCCGGTAGTCCGCATCGAGACTGCGCGCATCGAGCGAGACCAGCGCATCGCCCGGGCGTACGCGGCTGCCCACCTGGACGTGCACCTCGCGCACATATGCCATCACCTGGCTCGAAATCACGACCGCGGTGCGCGCCCGCACCGTGCCAACCGCCTGGTAAGTGTCCGGCCACTGTTCCTCAGTCGCGGTAATCGTCTGCACGCGAACCGGAGCAACCACCGGCTCAGCCTTGTGAACCTCCGTCCCACAACCGGCGAGCACTAATCCAGCACCCAGCACCCAGAACCCAGCATCTTTCTTACTGCCCACGCAACACCTCCGACGTCTCCGTCAATCTGCCCGCTGCCAATTCCAGTGCCACCGCCGCGATGCGCTGATCGTGCACCGCGGCCAGATGGCGCGTGCGGGTCTCCAGCACGGCCGTCTCCGTCCGCAGCAAATCGGTGACGTTCGAGAGTCCCGCCGCATACCGGTTCTGGGTGATGCGCAGGCTTTCCTCCGCCTCGGTTACGGCCGCCTGGGCCACGCCGATGCGTTGTTGGGCCGCGCGCCAGTCGGCATAGGCCCGGCGAACATCCAGGCGGATACCGGAGCCGGCGCGTTCCTGGAGCGCCTCCGCCCGCCGCAGACCTTGGGTGGCGGATTCGATACGCGCCTTGTCTCCAAATCCGTTGAACAGGTTCCATTGCAAGGACACCCCGGCGAGCCAGTTGGCGCCGCCGCGATCGATGAACCGCTGGCGGTCGGCCTCGAACGCGGCGCGCACATCCACTTGCGGCAATAGCGCGCTGTGCGCCGCGCCGATCTGGGACTGGGCCAGGCCGGCCGCGAGCTTCACTTCGCGCGCATCGGGGCGTTCGGCTGCGGCGGCGCGCTCGAAATCATCGAGTTGCAAGTCGGGCGCTTTGGCCGGTTCTAGCTGCGAGGTCAGACGGTGCGGGGTGTCGAGCGGCAGTCCCAGCGCATCGTTCAGCGCGGCGCGCGCCACATCCAGATCGGCTGCGCGGGTGATGCGCTGCTCCTCTACTTGTGCCCGATGCACGCGAATCGACAGCACATCCACGTCGGTGGACATACCCGCTGTGCGCACCGTCTCCGCCTCGTGCAGGTCCGCGTCGCCGGAGCGCAGCGCCTGCTCCGCTGCGGCCAGGTTGGCCTCCGCCAGCAGGACGCCATAATACGCGCGCGCGGCTCCCGCGATCACCTGCATGTGCGTCTGGCGGCTCTCCTCGCCGGACATCTGGTGAGCGAGACGCGCCGAGCGCACGGCCGCGCGCGTCCGCCCGCCGTCGTAGACCGTTTCGTCGGCAGTGAGCTGCGATTGGAAATTGTTCAAGAAATCGGGCCGGTTCAGCGGGCCGAGCTGGAAGTTATCGGCCGTGAACTGGTGCTGGGTGAGCAGGGAGCTGAAAACGAATACAGGGTTGTCGCTGCGGTTGAACGATTCCGAGTAGTTTAGCTTCGGCAGCCAGCCGCTGCGCGCTTCCCGTATGTCGGCCTCGGTGCTGTGTATGGCGGCGGACGCGGCGGCGATCGACTGGTTATGCGCCAAGGCCAAGTGCACCGCGTCCGCCAATGAAAGCGGCTCCTGCGCCCACACAGGCAGAGCAATAAACAAGAATAATGCAGAGTGTTTCATCGGACTCCATCACAAGGATGCGGGAATTGCCGCGACGTGACAGGGAAGAGAACGGGGATTGTGGCTTAAGAAAGAAGGGCCGGATTGCGAGGCCGGCCCCTCAGCGCACGAGACGACGTTTCGGACGGGGTTTTTCCGTCCAAGAGGATGTTCCTTTAACCCTACAGTTCCGGGCGGGGTGGAATCCTCTCCAGATTATTTTTCTTCGGCTGCGCCCCAGGAGGGCTTACAGGGATATATCTTCGGGGTGATGCCGAAGCGTTCGTGATAGAGGCGCCCGATCTCCGATGCGAAGTGCGGGACGACGGCCGGACGCATCAGGTTGACGGTGCATCCGCCGAAGCCGCCGCCGGTCATGCGTGCGCCATAGACGCCGTCGAGCCCGAGCGCCGCATCCACCAGAAAATCGAGTTCGTCGCAACTTACTTCGTAATCGTGTTGCAGGCTGCGATGCGAGGACTCGAACAACTCGCCCATACGTTCCACTTCGCCTTCCCGGCAGGCGGATACGAACTCCAGCACACGGGCGTCTTCGGTGACCACATGACGCGCGCGCCGTGCGATGAGCGGCGGCATGGTTGGCTCAGCTTCTTCAAACATCACTGGTGTGACATCGCGCAGGCTCTCGACCTGTGGGTGGCGCTGCCGCACGATCTCGACAGCCGCGGCGCACTGTTCGGTGCGTTCTTTATAAGCCGAGCCGGAGAGCTCATGTTTGACCATGGTGTTGACGGCCAGAAAAGCAATGCCATCGGGCAGGCGCACCACCTGATGTTTCAGGCTGCGGCAATCAATGCAGATGGCCGCGTGCTCCTCGCCAAACACCGAGATGTACTGGTCCATGATGCCGCACGGCATGCCGACGTAGCCGCGTTCGGCACGCTGGCACAGGCGCGCCAATTCGAGCGGCGGCATCGTCCGGTCAACGAGCAGGGCGAGCGCCGTGGAGACTTCGAGCGCGGCGGACGAACTTAAGCCGGAACCTTCCGGCACGGTGCTGCGAATCAGCAGATTGGCCGGTTGAATTTCAAAGCCGGCGCGGATCAACTCCACGGCCACGCCGATCGGATAATCGGTCCAATGGCGGCGGGGGCTGAGCGTCGCTAGATCCGTGACAGACCACTCGGCGGATTCCTGGCGGTCCTCCGAATAGATGCGCAGCTTGCCGTCCGCCGAAGGGGCCGTAGCGACAAACGTAGCGAGATCGAGAGCCACGGGCAAGACGAACCCGAGGTTGTAGTCTGTGTGCTCCCCGATGAGATTCACACGGCCCGGGGCGCGGAAGATGCGGACGCCATCCGCGCTTCCGTACAGCCGCCGGAACGCTTCGATCATGAATGGCTCCGCGCGGCGCGCCAGGCCAGCAACAGCAGAAAGACGCCGAATACCAGCATGGCTATGCCGCTATAAAAATTGACGTTGACGTCGGTCATCGCCGCGCGCACATCCGGCGCGTAGAGACCCCATCCAATCAGAATGAGTCCCACCAGCGCGAAGAACCAGCCCGAAGGCACTCTCAGGTCCATATCATCTAAACCAAATATTCAGGATGATGAGCAACACAATTACGATAGCAGTCAGCGGCGCGGGTCGTTCGTACCATTTCGCGGTGGCATCGTGCGGGATCTTGGTCAGGCCGTAGACCAGGCCTTCCATTTCCTTGTCGGGACGCGGCGTGGTGAAGAAACTTACCGCTACAGAGATCACGAAGCACACCACGAAAGCAATGATTGCGATCCAGAAATTCTGCGCCATTTGGGAAGGAAACTGGTGCCAGTTGGCGACCCAGCCGCCTTTGCCTTCGGCCACGGTAGTGCAGAGTGTCGCCACTGCCGCGCCGGTTCCCAGCGTCAGGCCGGCGAATGCGCCGTGCGCGGTTGTCCGCCGCCAGAACATGCCCAGCAGGAAGGTCGCGAACAGGGGCGCGTTCACGCAGCCGAAGACCAGTTGCAACAAATCCATGATGTTGTTGTAGCGGGTAGCCACGTAAGCGGCCAGAATCGACAACAGCACGCCTACTACGGTGGTGATACGGCCGACCGTCAGGTAGTGATGATCGTCGGCATTCGGCCGGATGTAGCTTTGATAGATGTCGTAGGTGAAGACCGTGTTGAAAGCGGTGACGTTGCCCGCCATGCCGGACATGAACGACGCCATCAGGCCGGTCATGCCCAGGCCCAGGATGCCGGAGGGGTAGAATTGCGCCATCAGGGTGGTCAGCGCCTGCGTGTAATCCGGACCGCCGGCGGCGTTGAGCGGGAGCGCGTAGCCCAGGTTCATCTTGGTGAGGGTGATCGCGGCGATGCCCGGCATGATCACGATGAACGGCAGGAACATCTTGGGCAGCGTGCCGACCAGCGGCGTGCGGCGCGCGGCGGACATGGATTCGGCCGCCATGGCGCGCTGCACCACCAGGAAGTTCGTACACCAATAGCCGAACGAAAGGACGAATCCCAAACCCGCCACCATGCCAAACAGCTCGACGCCCATGGGGTTGTCGGTGGGACTCCCCATGTAACGCCATGCATGCGTCATGTTGGGGGGCAGCCGCGAGACAATGCCCTGCCATCCACCCGCTTTGTTTACCGATAGAATCGCCAGCGGCGCGAAGCCCAGCACGATGAGGAAGAATTGCAGAACCTCGTTATAAATGGCGCTGGTCAATCCGCCCAGGAAGGTGTAGGCCAGCACGATGGCTGCCGACGCCAGCACGGAGACATTGAAGCTCCAGCCCAGCACCAGATGCAAGAGCAGCCCCAGCGCGTACATCGAGATGCCGGAGGAGAAGATGGTCATGATCGCAAACGAGAAGGCGTTGAACGCGCGGGTCTTCTCGTCGAAGCGCAGCTTCAGGTATTCCGGCACCGAACGCGCCTTGCTGCCGTAATAAAAGGGCATCATGAAAATGCCCATGAACAGCATGGCGGGGATGGCGCCCAGCCAGTAGAAGTGCGCGGTCATGATGCCGTACTTGGCGCCGGACGCGGCCATGCCGATCAGTTCGACCGCGCCCAGGTTAGCCGCGATGAATGCCAGGCTGGTGATCCAGACCGGAACCGACCGGCCGGACATGAGGAAATCGCCGCTGGAGGAGATTCTTTTGCGAAGCCTCCAGCCGATGCCTAGGACAAAGGCAAAATACAGGACGAGGATGACGTAGTCTACCGGAGCGAGTTTCAAGCGTGGAACTCCCTTTAACTCCGAGCGAGTTTAGGATACAAAACCCTAGAGTTTAACGCGGGGGTGCGCGGAAAAGCAATGCCTGTGCGAAGGCCCTCACAAAATGCGGCACATCAAGGGCATGCGCCGCAGCACGAGAGAGACGGCGGCGTAGCTGGCGATTACAGCCGCCGCGGCGGCAGCGGCAAACTTCACCACCGCCGGCCAGCCGTAAGGCGCCATCAGAAGTGTGACGGAAATCAGGATTGGCGGGTGGATGAAGTAAACGCCGAATGAGTTGTCACTCAGCAATGCCTCGACTTTGCCGCGATGGTTGCAGTAGGTCCGGTGGAGACCCACCAGCCCCACCGAAATTGTCACGCAGTAGAAGGATTCCCACGAAGCATACATGGCGCCAGGCAGGTTCCAGCCGCCGTTGAGCAGCCGCAGGCTGTCTGGAATGGTCCTGAAGATGAGCAGCATTCCCATCCACAAAGCGGGAGCGGCCAACGCGAACAGAATCACGTACTGCGCAAAGAAGCAGAGCTGCATGTTGGCTACTTTGGTCCCGATCGGCTGGACTGTACGAATGAGAAAGGCCAGTATCGCGATCGCCGCGCCGGTCAGCCAGATGTGCCGCCAGCGGGGCTGACAGCGAAATCGTCCTCCCACCGGTGCAGCAGACTGGACAGTGCAGGGATGAATCACCAGCATGGAAAGCAGAGAAGGAATGCCCAACTGGACGAAACGGCCGCGCAGGAATCGTCCGGGTCCTTGACGGTCGTAAGAGGGCGGCACAAAGTACCCTGCCAGGAAGAAGAGAAAACCCATGAGGAAGCCCTGGCAATGGCTCAGGAAGAATCGGAAGAAGAGGTAGCCTGTAACGCGCGGGGGACGCTGCTCCCGCCGCGGAGAATCAGGGAAGCTCGAGTCAACCTAACTGTATCTCATGGCGTGCCTGAAGATGCCGGGCGCCGGGCGCGGAAGCGCCGCCAGAGCAGATAGATCGAGAACAGAACGCCTGCCGCTATGGCGAGCAGGACCAGGTTGTGATGGATGCGTGTGGAAACGGCTTCCCACTGGTCGCCGAGAAAATAGCCGAGCGACACGAACGTCGCCGACCAGAGGAACGCGCCCAGGTAAGCGAATAGCGCGAAGATGTGGGGGGCGGTGTAGGAAACGCCCGCGGCGTAGGCCGTGAGATGCCGGACGCCTGGGATGAAGTAGCCGAAGGTGAGGCTCCAATGCCCGACACGTTCGAAGAAACTGTGCGCCTTGGCCAGGCGCGCCTCGGTCAGGTGAATGTATTTACCAAAGCGATGGATAAGCGCCAGGCCGAAGGTGCGGCCCAACAGGTAGCTCACGGTAATGCCCGTCGAGGTGCCGGCCAGCACGGCGCCATAGGCCGGAAGCAGCTTCAATTGGCCGCGAAAAATCAGGTAGCCGGTGAAACAGAGCAGCGTCTCGTCGGGAATGGGTAGGCCGACGATTCCCAGCATGAGCAGGCAAAAAATGGCCGGATAGCCATAGTGCGTGATCCAGGCGAGTACGTATTGTTCCATGTGGCGGGCTGCTCGCCTACACCACCAGGGTCGATACGTCCACTTGCGAGCGGTTCCCTTCCACTACTACGATGCCTGATTCGGTGACGTGATGATAGCGTCGGTCGTTCTCCAGGTCGTAGCCGATGCACGTGTCGGGAGGCACCCGCACGTTCTTATCGAGAATGGCGCGGCGCACGCGGGCGCGGCGGCCGATGTCGCAATTGTCCAGAATAATCGAATCCTCCACCTGGGCGCCGGCATGCACCTTCACGCCGCGGAACAGCACGGAGTTTTTCACCGCACCGCCCGAAAGAATGCATCCGCCCGAGCAGATCGAGTCGATCGCCTCGCCGCGGCGATTTTCATCGTCGAAGGTGAATTTGGCGGGTGGCTCCGGATAGCTGGCGGTGCGTAAGGGCCATTGCCGGTTGTAGAGATTAAGCGCCGGCTTCACGGACCGCAGATCCATGTTGGCGTCGTAGTAAGCATCGATCGTGCCGACGTCGCGCCAGTAGCCGCCGTTGTCGGGCGGTTCGCCCGGAATGCGGTTGGTCAGAAAATCGTAAGCGAACATCTCGGCCCTGCCCGCCAGCTTGGGCAGAATGTTGTGGCCGAAATCATGCGAACTGTTCTCGTCGTTGGCATCCTCATACAACTCGCGCAGCAGGGTGCGCGTGGAGAAGACATAATTGCCCATCGAAGCGTAGACGCGGTCGGGATCGCCGGGGATCGTGGGCGCGTCCGCGCGTTTTTCGTGGAAGGCGATAATTCGCCCATCTGGCGTGGTCTCGATCACCCCGAACTCCGACGCGAATTTCTTATCCACTGGGATGGCGGCCACGGTCACGGTGGCACTCTTCTGCTCGTGATACTCGACCATGCTGGTGATGTTCATACGGTAGATGTGATCGCCGCCGAAGATCGCCACCACGTGCGGATCGGCCTGCTCCACCAGATTGATGTTCTGATAGATGGCGTCCGCGGTGCCCTGGTACCAGGTTTCGCCGGCGGAGCGCATTTGGGCCGGCACGGGAATCACGAATTGCGTTTTCAGCAGTCCGCCAAATTGCCATCCTTCACTGAGGTGCTGCAGCAGTGACTGGCTCTTAAACTGAGTCAGTACATAGATCGAGTAGATTCCGGAGTTGATGAAATTGCTCAGGACGAAGTCGATGATGCGATACTTCCCGCCGAAGGGGACAGCGGGCTTGGCACGTTCTTTGGTCAACGGGTACAACCGGGTGCCCTTACCACCGGCCAGCACGATTCCCAGCACGCGTAGTCGCATAGGTTTTCAGCCAATATCCTATCAGGCGCAAGGCGGAGCGCCAAGATCATTCTGCGATTTCTCTACCGCCCATCCGCTTATCATAGGCCAAGGAGGAGGGAAGAAACGTAAATGAAACGGATCGTTTGGGTAATTGCGGCACTGGCGTGGGCGGGACTGCCCTCCAGGGTGCAACTCGATAATGCGCGCGTGCATGTGACCGAAATAACGTCGGCGCCGGGAGGTGTACGGGAGCGCGGTGTGCGCGCGCACGATCAAGTGATTGTGTTCCTGGATGATTGCCGGTACGAACGCACCGATCCGAAGACGGGAGCCAAGACCATAAGGGTGCGCAAATCCGGCGATGTAATCTGGCACACGAAAGGCGAAGACGCGCCGCAGCTCGTCAACGTGGGCGACAAGCCGTACCGCACCGTGGTCATCGAGTTAAAGTGAGATTACTCGTGGCGCAGGGCGCTGACCGGTTCGATGCGCATGGCCCTGATGGCGGGCGCCAGTCCAGCCGCTAATCCCACGCATAAAATCAACAGGGTCGCGCCTGCCAGGGCCAGCGGATCGTGCGCGCGGACGCCATAAAGCTCCGATTCCGCCAAGCGAGCCAGAAGCCAGCTCGCGGGCAGGCCGATGATCACGCCAATGACGATCAGCCAGCCGGTCTCGCGGAACACGGACAGCAGCAGCAGCCTGGGTTGCGCGCCGAGCGCCAGGCGGATGCCGAACTCGCGCGTGCGGCGCAGCACGGAGTACGAAATCGTGCCGTACAATCCGACGGCAGCCAACAACGCGGCTAGCGAGCCGAAGGCCACCGCCAGCGTCGCCATCAGCCGGTCTGTGTAGATGGAATCGTCGATCAGGACTTGCATCGAAGTCAGACGCTCGACCGGGAGATTGGGATCGCACTGTTTTACGATGCCGCGGACGCCCGCCATCACCCGGTGCTGGTCGCCGCGGGCGCGCACGAAGAAGGCGGATTCGCGCGTGAAATCGTCGCCGCCCTGCGCGAAAGGCGCATACAAAATGTGCGGCGGTTTCTCGCGCAGATCGTTGATGCGCGCATCCGCGACAACTCCGACTACTTCAGCGTGCGTGTCGTTCGATCCAAGTTGCAGATGGCGACCGATTGGATTCGCATCTTCGAACAGGTAGCGCGCAAACGCCTGGCTCAAGATGACGACGGGGGTCGACTTGGCCGTGTCGTCGGCATCGAAGTCGCGGCCCGCAAGCAGCGGAATGCCAAGCGTGCGGAAGTATCCCGGAGCGACGGAATTCTCGTTGCAGATTGCGTATTTGTCGCTGGCATCGCGCGATCCGGGTACCTTGACGCCATTGCCCCATCCCCAGCCGCCCAGCGGGACGAGCCAGGCGCTGGCGGCGGCTTCGACGCCGGGCAGATCGCCGAGCCTCTGCCGCAGATCGCGAAACAGGGCCAACCGGCGGTCCAATGAATAGCCGTTGTCGCCGGGGTCGATCGAGAAGGTCACCAGGTTGGCGGTGCGGAAGCCGGGGTCGCTGTGCAACAGGTTCAGAAGGCTGCGTGTAAACAAGACAGCGCCGATTAACAGCCACAGCGACACGCAGATCTGCGCGACGATCAGCCCCTGGCGGAGCCGCGCTTGCGGTCCGGCGGCGCTCAAGCCGGTGCCCTGTTCCTTCAAGGCTGGCGCGACTCCGGCCTGCATTGACTGGAACGCGGGCGCCAAGCCGAAGAGCAATCCTGTTAGCACGGAAAGCGACAGGCTGAATCCCAGAAGCGGCCAGTCGAGTTGCGGAGTCAGCCAGCCGCCCGTTGAATCGGCCGGCAGCAAGTGCAACAATCCCTCGGTCAGGTATTGCGAAAGGAGCAAGCCCGCGAGTCCGCCGGCGAACGCCAGGACGCCGCTTTCGAGCATCAATTGCCGGATCAACTGCGCACGCGACGCGCCCACTGCCAGCCGGACGGCGATCTCCCGGCGGCGGGAAGTGGCCCGCGCGATAAGCAGGCTGGCCACGTTCGTGCAGGCGATCAGCAGCACCAAACCGGCCATCACCGCCAGCACCAGCAGGGGCGTCTGCCAACGGGTGCGCAGATCGTTCAAGCCTTGTGCGGCGGGTTCCACGGTCAGCGGCCGGGCCAGAATCTTCTTGCGGTCGGCCTCCGGCACGTCTTTCATTTGTTGCAGGTGATCGCGCAGGGTGGCCCGGAAGACCGGCAGCAGCATGGTATTGGCGCGCGCGGGACTAACGCCGGGCTTCAGGCGACCCACCAGGTTGAGCCAGTAGTAATCCACCTGGGCGCTGCGCTGCCAGCCTGGAGAGATGAGGCCCATGATCGATACAGGCGCGAAGAAATCAGGATCGCGACCCGTAAGCACGCCGCGAAAGCCGCGCGGCGCCACGCCCACCACGGTGACAGGCTGATTGTTCAGCGCCATCTGACTATTGAGCACGCGCGGATCCGCGCCGCAATGCGTCGTCCAGTAGGCGTAGCTGAGTACGATTGCCGGGCTGCTGCCGGGTGCATCGTCGCCGGGAATCAGCAGGCGTCCGGCCGCGGGGCGCACTCCCAGCACTTCGAAAAAGTTCCCGGTCACGACTTCGGCCGTGGCGCGCTCCGCTTCACCGCGGGCGGCCAGAGTCGCCGGAAAGCTGACCCGCGCGATCAATCCGCTGAAGGCCTGGTTGCGATCGCGGAGCGCCTGATACATCGGGTATGAAAAGATGCTCAGGTTGTTGTCGCGGCGCGAGGTGCCGTAGTTGGTGTCGTCCGATTGCAGGAAGACCAGTTCGCCGGGATTCCTCACCGGCAGCGCGCGCATGACCACCTGGTAGAGCAACGAGAAGATGGCTGTATTCGCGCCGATGCCGAGCGCCAGAGACAGGATCGCCAGCAGCGTGAAACCAGGTGCGCGCCTGAGGGTCCGCAGGGCGTATCGGAGGTCAGTCCACATAGTAGGCCTGTGGTTTAGTAGCACGTCAAGGCTCAAAGCCGCTGCGGCCTGTATTCAACAACTTGGCTTGTGACGCGCCGGCCGCGAGTGTTCGCAACCGGATGCTAGTGTCCGGTTTTGGATAGTGCGGTCAGCCGAGTGCGGGCGTCATGGATAGGGCGCCTTCCATGTACCGGGCGACGATGGTGTTGGCTAGGCGCAGCTTGTCGCGCACGGGTATGGCCTGCCGATGTTGCAACATCATGCACACGCTGAGCACATCGCCCGTGCCAGTCGTATTGATTTGGCGGGCAGCCGGGGCCCCCGCTTCCACGATCAGGGCGCGGCCGTCAAAATAACCCGCGCCCGCGGCTCCCATGTGCACCACGATCGCGCCTGCACCCCAATCCACGATGCGACGCAGGGTGGCATCCAGATGCTGCGCGCCGGCAAATTCGTTCAATTCGCGGATATTGCCGTGCGCCAGATCGACCAGCGGCAGCACGTCGCGAATCGCCTGCTTGCGGCGCTCGATTTCCGCTGCCGGCGCCACGCCCCATTGGGGATCCCAGTTCAGGTCAATCGAAATCGACATGCCGGAATCGCGCGCCAGCCGGAAAAGGCGTGCATTGCCTCCGTGGAGCATCGGCCCGGAAAACCAGACGTCCGTGCGCGCGAGATGCGCATATCGGGGCAGCACAGCCAAATCGAGGTCCTCGCAGGCGAGCGATTCGTTGTTTGGCAGGCAGCTGACGAAATGCCGTTGCCCGGTGTCGTAGGCCAGGTTGATGGATGTGCCGGTTTCGACATCCGCGCCGCGAGATAAGTGCGGTTCGATACCTTGGCGCTGCAACGTATCCGCCAGGCGGCTGCCGAGCGGATCCTTGCCGATCTTGCCGAGGAAGGCTACGCGTGCGCCCAGCGCCGCCGCCGCACAGGCGGTGTTCGCTCCTCCGCCGCCCGTGGTCTCGCGAATGCAGGCGGCGCTGGTTTCGCCGTCGTGAAAAAGGTGATCGCCCGGAGTCAGAGGGGCGACGCGAATGTCCCGATTCAAGTTGCCCACCACGCACAGGCTGGCGGAAGCGAACGGTGTCATCCAGACCAGCATAATCACACTAGCGCTCCCTGTGATGCACACCGGCCACAGTACTCCGCTCATCAAGATAATCGTAACGTGAGCTTTATGCCGCTCTAACATGCCACAGCCTAAACTGTCGATTAGTTGCGACGTCTTACTAACCGCCGCACTGCAAATAAAATCACTTAGGAGAAATCGATATGTCACCACAAATGCAGGGAACGCCCCAAGACGAGCAGGCCATCCGTAATGTGGCCACTGAGTTTGTGAATGCGTGGAACCGGAACGATGCGAAGGGAATCGCCGCCTGTTTCACCAATGACGGCGACCTGATCAATCCTCAGGGCCGGATCGGCAAAGGCCGGCAGGAAGTCGAGAAGCTGGTGCAGGAAGAGCAGGGCGGGGCGATGAAGGGAACGCACATCAGTCTCCATCAGAAACACATCCGCTTTCTGCGGCCGGACCTGGCGATCGCCGATTATGACTACGAGTTGGAGCGCGTGCGCGGCGCCGACGGCAAGGACACCACGCTGAAGGGCGTAGCGACCAACGTCGTGCGCAAAGAGGGCGATAAGTGGCTGGTCACCGCGTCGCGCCCGTTCATTGCCGCGTTGCAACCAGGGTCCCATCACTAATTCCCGAAAGGCGGCGCGGTGTGACCTGCAGCGAGCAATGCCGCGCCGCTAGGCCAACCCGAGTAAGTCGCTTGCGGGATCTTCGGCGGAGTGACTCGGCCGGCACGCGCCATTCGCCGACATGACTTTGACCACTTCACGGGGCGGAGTCAGGCCCGCGAAACGATAACCCATAGATGGCTCGGTAATGATGTACCGCGGCGCCGCCGGTTCCGGTTCAATCTTCTTGCGCAATTGGTTGATGAAGACCCGCAGGTAGGCGATCTCATCCCCATAGTCCGGTCCCCAGACCGCCTGCAGCAAGCGCCGGTGGGAAACCACTTCACCGGCATTCAGCACCAGGCAGTAGAGCAGCTTGAACTCACGGGCGGTCAAGTGTACGATGGCCGCACCGCGCCGGACTTCGTGTGTCTCCAGATCGATCTCGACCGGGCCGAGGTTCAGGACCTTAGGAGGGCGCGGCGCGGAACGCCGTCTGACGGCGCGAATGCGGGCCAGCAGTTCCTCGACTGACAGGGGCTTGGTTATGTAGTCGTCCGCGCCGGCTTCCAGAGCTTCGATCTTGTCTTTCTCGGCTTTGCGTCCGGACACCACAATCACCGGCACATCGGCGCATGCGCGGATCTCGCGGCAGGTTGCCAGGCCGCCCATGCCGGGCATCTTCAGGTCGAGCAGAACCACATCCGGAATTTCCGCGCGCAGCCGCTCCATGGCTTCCTCGCCGCTGCGGGCGTCGGCCACTTCAAAGGCATGCGCCACCAGCGCGATGCGCAAGGCGCGGCGAGTTTGCGGTTCATCGTCGACAATCAAGACCCTGGGTGCACTCATCGGCAGCTTCCTTCGCGAAGGGTAGTGAAAAGTGGAACACGGCGCCGCCCTCCGGCCGGGAGGTCACCCACATATTGCCGCCGTGCGCTTCCACGACGCGCTTGGCGCTGGTCAATCCCAAGCCGGTGCCACGCACGCCTGGCTTGGCGGCGCGGCCACGAAAGTATTCGTCGAAAATTCTTTCGCGTTCGTCTTCCGGCACGCCAGGGCCCCTATCCGCGACGCTCACCACTGCGGAGTCGCGTTGTGACTCGCACGCAATGGAGATCGGGGACCGCGCGGGCGAGTACTTCAAAGCATTATCGAGTAACTGGCTCAGCACGCCGCCAATCATGCCCTCATCGCAATCCACCATGGGCAATGTTTCCTCGATCCGCACGGGAATAGTCCGGCCGGCCACCTGCGGCGCCATGTCCTTCAGCACCGCGCGCACCAGGCTGCGCAGATGCCGCGGCTGGATTCGCGGCTGAAGTTCCAACGCCTCCATCCGGCTGGCGCGGGCGGCGTCATCCACCCAACGATCGATCCGGTCGACTTCCTCGACGATCAACGCCAGTAGCTCGCGCCTCTGCGCCTCGCCAGCCGCGGGCGCCGAGATCAGCGTGGTTACGGCGATTTTGATAGTCCCCATTGGCCCGCGGATTTCATGTGCCAGCGTGTCGAGGACCGCGGACTTAAGATCTTCGGCGGCGCGCGCGCGCTCGGCTCGGCGCGCATTTTCTGCGGCGCGCATGGAGGCTAGCCCCACTTCGAGTTCCTGCGCCAGCAGCTCCAGCGTGCCGGGAGATATCGCACCCTTGATGGCGAGGCTGCCGGCGGCCTGGCCATTCGAGCGAACCGGCGCCGTACTGATGCCATTGCCCGCCGTCATTGGACCCGCATGGCGCGCGGCATTCCGCAGTTGCTCGTCTGAGATGAAGACGGCCCCGGAGCCGGCCCGAAAGATCTGCTCTGAACCCCGGTCGTAAACGGCGGCACCCTCGAGATCGAAAATCTCTACCAGACGGCCCGCGAACCGGGGAAGGGCGGCTTCGAAACTGCCGCCGTGCGGCAATCCCCTGGCCAACTCGTGTAATTTGTCCAGACCCTTCCGGCGAGTTTCCTCCTCCTGGCTACGCGGGCGGATCGTGTAACCCCATCCGGCGGCCAAACCGAGGGCCACAGACATCGGTACAAACAGATGGGTGTTACGAGCGGAGTGCGGCAGGATGATCCATGAGAGCACCCAGGCGGCAATGCCCGCCGAAAGGAGGAGACGGATAAATAAGAGCGCTCTTTGCTTCCGCATGGGGACACCCTGAGGTCTACGCAAACGCCTTGAGGCGCGGATAGCAACCGTACCCTCCGCCCGGTGACTGATTCGGTATCGGAGCTCGAACTTTGATCATAACAAATCAATCGTAAGTCGACTGAACGGCTCCTGTCCGATACATTACAGGTAACTTGCCGCATGTGAGATTTATTACCGTCCGAGAGATGCTCGCCTAGCCTGTTATGATGAATCTGTTGCGGTGGTATTAGATCACGAGTGAGACGGCGGTCACGTTTGCTTCTGTATCTGGCCGTAAGGAGCGATGCGAGAATGTGGGAGTTACGGAAGATCGGAGCTTTAGGGGTGTGTTTGTTAGGCGCCCTGCTGGCAGTGGCGTGCAAGAAGAGCGCGCCTCTGGCGGCGCCGCCCCCGCCGGAATCAGGAACCGAAACGACGGCGGCTACGGCAGGAAATCCCCCGGTGGTAGCCGATTTTGTAGCGGAGCCGCGCACCATCGAGCGCGGCCAGTCGTCGACCTTACGCTGGTCGGTGACCAACGCGAGTGCCGTTTCGATCGACAACGGGGTCGGGTCAGTGCAGGTAAGCGGCAGCCACCGGGTGTTCCCGAGTGACTCGACGACATACACGCTGACCGCTAATGGGCCGGGCGGCACGCAGAGCGCGTCAGTCACCGTTACGGTGATTGCGCCCGCCGCGCCGCCGCCTCCGAGCGAGACCGCCACTCCTCCGCGCAGCTTGACGGAGATGGTCTCGAGTACGGTCCGCGACGTCTACTTCGATTACGACAGCAACAGTATCCGCGGCGATGCGACCACCACGCTCACCCAGGACGCCGCCGCGCTGAAGGAGATTTTCAGCGACTTCCCCAATGCCACCATCAGCATCGAGGGTCATTGCGACGAGCGTGGCTCGGCCGAGTACAACCTGGCGCTCGGCGACCGGCGGGCCGCCTCCACCAAAGAGTTCCTGGTGCGGTTGGGTGTTCCGGCCTCGAAGTTGACGGTGATCAGCTACGGCAAGGAACGGCCGCAATGCACGGAGCACAACGAAGAGTGCTGGCAAAGAAATCGCCGCGCGCATTTCACGACTGGCGGCGAGTGATCGCGCGCCGCGTGGACTCCGGCGAGTGCCATAATGATCGCCATAGGGTGATCCGCGCCTTGAGATAAGTGTCTGTATAGCCTGATTCTGCCCTCCACAGGGCGCTGGAGCGATCTACCCGCGCCACCGAGGTGGACGTTTGACTCTTGTCATTGCGCCAGTCCTGATATACTCCGCTCGTTAGAGGAGGCGCCATGAGAAGTATATTTTGCATGTCTGTTCTTGTGACTGCGGCTGTGGCTTTAGTTGCCGCCGGAGGGAAGCCGGACTTCAGCGGAACCTGGAGGCTCGATCCGATGAGAAGCCGGTTCACCAAGGACCTGCCGGCACCCAAGGAACTGACCCTCACCATCGACCATCACGAGCCGAAACTTCACGTGCGGCTCAAGATGGAAGGCAGGCGCGGCAAAGAGGACGTGGCTTTTGATCTATCCACCGACGGCACAGAGAGCCAACAGGTGGTCGCCGGCGACACCTACACGGCGAGCGCGCGCTGGGGTGATATCGACGGGACCCGGCTGGTATTGACCATCAAAGAGCAATCCGCGAACGGTACAGTTACTACCAGCCGGGTAATGAAGATCGCGGCCAACGGGAAAATGCTGACTACTGTACTGACTGAGCAGGACGCTAAAGGCACCGTGCGGGCGGATGAGTTCTATCAGCGTGCGGGGTAGTCCCATAAAGAAAACAATAATGCCATCTTAATCCTCTCCTTATTCGCACACCCTATACTGATAGGCGTGCGGATGGTGGACGATTGGCGGCCCCGGGGTGCTCGGCCAATCGCAGACCCGCAAAAAGGAGAGGACCAAGATTATGTGCGATTACTCGCTGATGGCTTTTCCGAACCGTCTCGCCAGAGAAGGTGAGGACTTAATCACCCATCGCTTTGCCAGCGGAGCGATGGGTTTGGCGTGTAGGTCCGATTTGCAGTCGATGCAGCGGCCGCAGACAGCCGCCGGGACCTTCTGGTCGGTCCTGAAAAAGATGCTGGCTGCACCGGAACGGGTGTCAGTGCCGGCCGTCTGTATACCGCCGGGCGCCAGACTCCGCCTGATGGATATTCCCGAGAGCCTGCAGAAACAAACGTGTGTCGGTCCAGTCGAAGAAGTGACCTTTACGCAGACAACCGCCGTGGTGAACGCCTATCGGGATGCGATCCGTTTCCGCAACGGCCAGGAACTGCTGATCCAGCAGTTACGCGAAGGCCAGCGTGTGCACGTGCTTACACTCGAATCCGGCGCGGCAGGCGAACCCGCGGACATACTGGATCCGCTGCCTGTCCCGATCGGTTTCTGAGCCGGCCTATCTGAAGAGCCAGAGTATGGGCGCAATCCCGGCAACGGCCAGCGCAGACAGAAGCAGTAAGCTGCGCAAGCCGGTTTGCCGGTCGGCCAGCGAGTAAGCATACACACCCTTCATCAGGTTGTTACTGGCCCCGGCGATGAGTATGGCTGCGGCAGCCACGCTTAGCACGGTACCGGACCCTGCCGACTGGGTCATTCCCATGATGAATGGATCGACGTCGGTGCATCCCATGATCAACGCAAGTGAGTACACCCCAGCGCGGCCTAAGTAAGTTACCACTACGTGGGTAGCAATCAGCATCGCCAGAAACAGCGCGCCGAAAATGAAGGCGGCGCGCAATTCCAGCGGGTTGGCCGGTTCGAATTCGCGCGCCACGGCGCCTTCCTTACCGTCGGGAAGCCGGGACCACACCCAACCGGCCCCCAGGCTGCACGCGGCTAGAGCGACAAACGGAAGCCAGAGCGCCCCGGCCAAGCTGCGATTGAAGAGCGCCACCAGTGCGGCCAGCCGCAAGTACATCATGCCGGACGCGATCAGCATGCTGCCTGAAAACAAATGCGGACGCAACTCGCGGCTGGCCCTGCGCGCGAGCACGATGGTGGTGGCTGTCGAAGAATAAGCGCCGCCCAGCAGCGCGGCTAGAATCACGCCGCCTTTGCCCTTGGTCAGTTTCTGGATCACATAACTGCCATAAGAGACGCTGCTCACCGCAACCACTACCAGCCATGACTTGAACGGATTGATCTGGAACGGGCCGAACTCGCGATTCGGCAATACCGGTAGAATCACGGCGCTTAACAGCAGGAACTTTGTGAAAGTGAGGATCTCGCCAGGCGCCACCCGGGTGGTGAGACCTTCGAGCGCCGCTTTCAATTCCAAAAGCATGATACTGGCGACGCTGATGGTGGTGGCGATCCAGAGCTGATCGCGATAGACCAGGGCCCCCGCCAAGTATGTAGTCAGCGCGGACATTTCGGTGGTGAAGCCGGCCGTGCCCAAGCTCGTCAGCTTGTTTTGATAGGAGAGCATCAGGAAAGCCCCCACCACGGCGAAGCCCAGTGCGACGCCCACGAACTGGGCGCCCGAAAGAAATGCCATCGCGTAGCCGATCAAGCCGATGAGCGGAAACGTACGGACGCCGCCGAACGAGTGCGCGTCGCTGGCGCCGCGGCGCTCCTCGCGTTCGAGGCCCATCAGAAACGAAAGAAAAAGCACCAGAATGATCTTGGCGCCTTCCGGCGGCAGTGCGTGATAGAAGTCCAACATAGGAAGGCCGGATAACCGGACTGCATCCTAACACACGGACGATACTTTGAGCGGCCTCCGCCATTTGCGAAGATGAAAGACATGCCGCGGGACGGCCGTCTGATCGTCGTATCGAACCGCCTCCCCGCCAGGCTGCAATCCGCCGGTGAGACATGGCGCGCGGAGCGGAGCAGTGGCGGCCTGGCTACCGCAATGCGGCCGATCCTCAAGCAACGCGAAGGCTTGTGGATCGGCTGGCCAGGCAATTCCAGCGGAATCGGCGATCCGGCACGTCAAAAAATCATCAACCGGTGGGCGGCGCGCGACCGGATGATCGCCGTGGAATTGCAGCCCGAAATTGCGCGGCACTTTTACGAGGGATACGCGAACCAGACGCTGTGGCCGCTGTTCCATTACTTCCCTTCGCGCCTGACTTTCGATCCGCAAGGTTGGCAGTCCTACCTTACAGCCAACGAACTGTTCCGCGATCGCGTGGTGGAACATTACCAGGAAGGCGACCTGGTCTGGGTGCACGACTATCAGCTCATGCTGTTGCCGAAGCTGTTACGTGAAAGCCTGCCGTCCGCCCGGATCGGTTTCTTTTTGCACATTCCGTTTCCCTCATCGGAAGTGTTCCGGATTTTACCCCAGCGCCGCGAGTTACTCGAAGGTCTGCTGGGCGCCGATTTGCTTGCGTTCCAGACTCACTCGCACCTGCAACATTTCCGGAACACGCTGTTGCGAGTGTTGGGACGTGAGAGTCACATCGATCAGTTTGAGATTGGCAACCGCGCCGTCCGGCTGGAAGCCTTGCCGATCGGCATCGCTCCGGAAGAATTCACCAGCGTGTTGACCAAACGTGAATGCCGGGAGCACATCGCCGCATTACAGCGGCGCTATCAGGGGCGGCGGATCCTGCTGGCCGTTGACCGGTTGGATTACACCAAGGGCATTCCGGAACGCCTGCGCACCTTCCGCCAGCTTCTGGAGACCGCTCCGGAACTGCGGCGCCAGGTCGGATTGGTGCAAGTGGCGGTCCCCTCCCGCGAACGCATTTTCAGTTATGACGCGCTGCGCCGCGAGGTGAACGAACTGGTGGGCGAAATCAATGGCAGCTTCTCCACGCCGGACTGGACGCCGGTCGTCTACATTCACCGCGGGATCTCGCGGCCTGAATTAGTGGCACTCTACTCGATGGCGGATGTGGCCTGGGTGACCCCTTTGCGCGACGGCATGAACCTGGTGTCGAAGGAATATGTAGCGTGCAAACAGGACGGCAACGGGGCCCTGGTGCTGAGTGAATTCGCCGGTGCGGCCGAGGATTTGGGGGAGGCGTTCATGGTGAATCCGCACGACCAGGCGGGCGCGGCGGAACTGCTCAAGAAGGTGCTGGCCTTGCCTCTCGATGAGCGCCGGGAACGCATGCAGGCGCTACACGATCGTGTTTTGCGGAACAATGTCTTTGCCTGGAGCGAACGGTTCGTAGCGCTGCTGAAAGAGGCCGGCGCCGCACGGGAACGCGCATTGGCCGAAAACCCGCGGCCGCTCGATGCGGCTGCCGTGCTCCGCGCGTACCGCACCGCGCACCAACGGCTGCTTTTCATTGACTACGACGGCACCCTGGTGCAGCTTGCCAGCCGGCCGGAGTATGCCGCCCCGCCGCCGGCTCTGTGCGGTTTGTTGGCCCGGCTGGCCGCGCATCGTGAAAACTGCGTCGTGCTGGTCTCTGGACGATCGCGTAGGGATCTGGAGCGCTGGTTGGGTAGTGTGCCCGGACTGTGGCTGGCCGCCGAGCACGGGGCATTGCTGCGCACGCCCGCGTCGAGCGAGTGGCATTCTCCCCGTCCCGGCGCGAGCCGTGATTGGATGCCGCGCGTGCGACCGGTGCTGGAGCACTTCGTCGATCGCACGCCGGGCAGCTTCATCGAAGAAAAGGAATACTCGCTGGTGTGGCACTACCGCATGTCGGCTCCCGAGTTCGGTGAGTGGCTGGCAAACGAGTTAGTTGCCATGCTCGAGCAGACACTGGCAGATACGGAGCTGCGCGCGGTGCATGGTCACAAGGCCGTGGAAGTCAAGCCCATGTGGGTGAATAAAGGCATCGTGCCGGACGTGTTGAAGCCATCCTGCCCGGATGCGGACTTTCAGTTTGCCGTCGGAGACGACCGCACCGATGAGGACTTATTCTCCGCGCTGGAAACCGATGCCTGGACCGTACATGTGGGCGAAGGCCCATCGCGCGCGCGGTTCTATCTGCCGGATCCGCGGCATGTTATAGAGTTACTGCAGCAGTTAGCCGGGTTATCCGCGGCTAATTAACGCTTGCGCGCGCGCACCTGCGTCGGGTCGAGCATGTGTTTCGGTTCGTAGATCTCCCGCGACCACTTATAACCCGGCGCAAACTGAACTCCCGCGAAGTAGCCGATTTCCGTGTGGGTGCAGTACCGCACTTCGCCGCGCAATTTCCGGCGTCCCAGCTTCAGCACGATCGGCGTGCCGGCGGGCACCGGCTGCTCGAACTGCACGCGGGCGCCGGATGGGGAAATATCTTCCAGATTGGCGATCAAGTCCTCGGGCCAGGCTCCCTCCAGGCGCACGTGGATCAGGTCCGAACACCACATTCGAAGCTCCGCGCGCCGCTCTTTCATTCGCCCACCACAGTCACCAGAACTTGCCGATCCCGCGCACGGTCGTCGAAATCGCACAGCACGATCTGCTGCCAGGTGCCGGTTCCGATGCGCCCCCCGGTGACTGGGAAACTGCGGGCTGTGCCCACCAGCGCGCTGCGCAAGTGCGCGTAGCCGTTGTCGTCGCCCCAGCGGGCGTTGTGGGCGTAGTTGTGATTTGCCGGAGCGATTTGTTCGAGAGCGCGCTGTAAGTCGGCCACACATCCCGGCTCGAATTCCAGTGTGGTAATTCCGACCGTGGAGCCGCCGCCCGAGATGTTGACAATTCCGCGCTGGACCCCACTCTCAGCCACGATCTGCGCCACGTGCGCGGTGATATCGCACACGTCCGTGTGGCCGCGCGTTGAGATGCCAAAGCTCTTTTGGAACACCGGCATGCCGAAATATGATAGCGCTATACTGCCAGTGTAGTGCGGGCGTGAGAATTTGCCGCCGCCGCAGCGTCTATTGAGATATGTTTTCGCGAATGCTTTTCACCGCTCTGGGTGCGCTCACTGTCTCCGCTTGGGCGCAATCCTTGACCGATGTCGCCGGACCGGTAACGGGTTTCGTGTTCGATGCGCCATCGGGTGCGGTGCGGCCCATGCTCGGCATTCCCGGCGCAGCATATCTTGGCCCGGCTATGGCGGTTGGAGTGACTGCGGCGTCTCCTGCTCCGGATGGCTCCGCCGTGCTGGCCGTCGCCGCGAGCGGCAAACTGCTGATTTACACCGGTCTGCAGAACGCCGCCCCAACAGCTACGACGGTTTCGGGCGCGATTGGTGCGCCCAGCCGCTTCGCCTGGAGCGCCGATGCCAGCGCGGCGGCGATCTATTCTTCCGCGAGCGGGCAGGCGCAGGTCATCAGCGGACTTCCAAAGTCGCCCGCGGCGGGTGGCGCGATCGACCTGTCCAAGCTGCCGGGACCGGTGACCGCCTTGGCCTGCGATGGACAGCACTTGGTCGCCGGCGTTTCAGGCGATTCCGGCGGTCTCTTTCTTGCGAGTGCGCAGGCGGCGCCGCAGCGGATTGCGTCATCCGCCAAACCATCCGCGCTCGTACTGGCGGGCAGCAACCTGTTTTTTGCCGATAGCCAGGCGGAACAGATCACGCAGGTCGAGAACTACGCCGGCACGCCGGCCGCCGTCTTATTCGCGAATGACAGCAGCATCAACGCGCCGGCCGGTTTACAGGTTTCCTCCGATGGAGCGCGCCTGTTCGCCGTCAACGCCGGAAATCGTAAGCTGGTGGTCTACGAAATCGCTTCGCGTTTACTGCTGCAAAGCCTCGGCCTCAGCTTCACGCCCACGCGTCTCGATCGCTTCGGCAGGCCGTCGGTTTTCCTGCTGAACGACACCGGAAATGGTCCGCTGTACGTGGTTCGCGATGGCGGGGCGGGGAACGCGGCGGTGTATTTCGTGCCGGTCAGGCACCGTCCACTGCAGTCGCCGATCCGGCGCATGTAGCGACCCGCGCTATAGCGCGGCCACGCGCCGCTGCGCCACCAGGAAGTAGCAGCCCACCAGCACCAGGAGCAATCCGTTCACCGCAAGCACGCGCGGAGCCGTGTACTTGGGCACCAGCCATCCGGTCACGATGCTGCCCAGCGGCATGCCGCCGCGAAAAGCCACGTTGTACACGCTCATCACGCGCCCGCGCATTTCGTTGGCGGTGATCAATTGCACCAGCGAGCTGATCATCGAGAACACTCCCATCATGGCCGCGCCGGATATGAAGAGCAGCAAACAGCTCAGCACCATCAGTTTCGAAAGCGAGAATCCCGCGATGCCGCCGCCCAGGATCAGGAGCGTTACCAGCGCTACGCGCCCCTTATTCTTCACGTTGCCCATCGCCGCCACGATCAGGGCTCCTGCCACAGACCCGGCGCCCGAGCACGACAGCAGGATCGTGAAGGCCGTCGGGCCGCGATGAAACACATCCTTCGCAAAGACCGGCAGAAACGTGATCATCGGGATGGCCATCGCGGTCATCAGAAACGCCAGCGCGATCAGCCCCACCATCGCGCCCTGCTTCTGTATGAATCCGATGCCCTGCTTCACGCCGGTCAGGATCGATTCGCCCGTGTTGAGCGGCACATACTTCACAGACAGCATGGTCAGGGTAATGATCACCGCCACGAAAGACAGCGCGTTCAATCCGAAGCACCACGCCGCGCCCAGGCCGGTTAGCGCCAGGCCGCCCAGCACCGGGCCGATGACGCGTGCCAGGTTGAACTGGATGGAGTTGAGCGCGATCGCGTTGGGCAAGTCCTCCCTTTCGACTAGCATGGGAATCAGGGCCTGATAGGCCGGCCCTCCGAAAGCCTGCGCGCAGCCAACCAGGAACGAGAGGCTGAGGATATGCCAGACCTTGATTACCTTGAAAGCGATCAACACGGTCAGTATGAGCGCGGAGGCCATCTGCACGTATTGGGAGCCCACCAGGACGCGGCGGCGGTCGATCCGGTCGGCGATGACGCCTCCGATCAGCGAAAACAGAACCACGGGAGCCTGCGCCAGAAAGCCGTCCAGCCCCAGCATGAACGCCGACCCGGATATCGACAAGACCAGCCAGCTCTGCGCCACGATCTGCATCCAGGTGCCGATCGACGACGTGCAGGCGCCGCACCACTGCAGACGAAAATCGCGGTAGTGGAAAGCCTTGAAGACCCGGCTCAGCACAAGTTTAAGGCAATGGCCTTTCCCTCTGGATCAGATGCAGGATGTTGCCGTCGCGATCGGCAAAAAACAGAAGACGGTTGCCTTGTTTTTGGACTGGCTCGCCGAGGAAACGGACGCCCGCAGTTTTGAGACGCTCGTGGGCGGCGTCGAAATCATCCACCGCGATGGCCAGGTGCCGGATGCCGGGATCATCAAATTGCGGCGGCGCCAGCGGACCCTTGCCCGGGATAATCTCCAGCATCGTGCCGTTCGCTGCCCGCACGAAGTAATTGCCGGCATATTCGTAATTAATCACGAACTCGAGATGATCCGCATACCATTGGGCAAGCGCGCGCGGGTCGGGCGATGCGATCGCGGTATGCTCCAGACCTCTGAACATAGGGTGATTGTATCAGGTTGGACGTCAGCTCTTGGTTTTCGTTTGCTTGAGGTCTTTTTGGAGCTCGTGCACCGCGTCGGGCATATCGCCCGCGTTCTTCACGTGCTCCAGCTCCCTGCGGCAGGTTACTCTATCGCCGGTCAGGAACGCGATTTTGGCCAGGAAGTAACACCGGTAACTGTTGCCGTTGGGCGCATCGTGCGCTTTCTTGGCCTGGTCGAAGGCGCCGGTCAGATTGCCGAGCTGCAATTGGACATAGGCCATCAGGATGCGCAGCGACGAGTTCTCTGGATTCGAATTCGCGAGGCTCGACAGGCGCGCCAGTGCGCCCACGTTTTCGCCTTGCTTGATGAGTTGCACAGCCTGATCGACGATCGTCCGGTCGCTATCGTTCAACAGCGTCAGGGCGCTGGCCAGGCGGTCGAAGCGCAGATCCATTTCGTGGGCCGGCGGCGGGGTTGCCGGCGCGGCCAGGCACAGGGAGGCAGCCCAAGCGAACGTCAGGCACGCCACGCAAATGTAACGCATATTCAGTCGATGCTTATTATAAGCCGGTAGTTGCAGGTCTGGATTCTATCGCACCAGCCAGATGGCGCTGTATGCCAGGCCGGAACCGATCAGCGCGCCGGCCACCACGTCGCTTAGGAAATGCATACCCAGCAGGATGCGCGAGAGCGCGATGCTGCCGGCACAGAATAACAGCCCGGCCATCAGGCTCGGATAGAAGGCCGAAAGCGACAGGGCCACCGCAAACGCCGTGATGGTGTGGCCCGATGGAAACGAGAAGCGGTCCGGAGGCAGGAGCTTAGCCCAGCAGTGCGGCTCGATAGCACAGGGACGTCTGCGGTTCGTGCGTTTCTTCAGAAATAGAAACGCTCCGATGCCCGCGCCCGCCGCCAGCGCCGCAGTACCTAAAGCCAGGAATCGCGACGCGCCGCCAAACAACAGAATCACGATACCCATGGCATACCACAACCAGCCATCGCCCCCGCGCGTGGCGCAAAGCATCCACACCCGGATCCAACGCGGCGCCGGCCAGCGATGCACACGGCGCATCAGGTTGTAATCCCGCGCTGCGATGAACTCTAACACCATGCCACCTTAATTTATAGTCCCACAATCCTACAAGATCATGACATTTGCTTAAAAGCTTGGTGAAATCGTAGGTGTGAAGAAGCTCGATTTCATTTACTTCGATGCAGGCGGAGGGCATCGCAGCGCCGCGTTGGCGTTGCAGCAGGTGATTCAAGAGCAGGGCCGGCCATGGGAAATTCGGCTGGTCAATCTGCAGGAACAGTTAGACGAACTGGACGTCTTCCGGCGTATCACCGGGATTCGCCTGCAGGATTACTACAACCTGATGCTCAAGAAAGGCTGGACCATCGGATCCGCGGAACTGTTGAAGGGACTACATATTGTCATCCGTTTGTTTCAGCCGAAGCTGGTGCGTTTGCTCGGCGATTTCTGGCGCGCCGGCCGTCCGGACATGGTCGTTTCGCTGATTCCCAACTTCAACCGGGCATTGAAGCTGAGCCTCGCGGACGCGCTGCCCGGCACCCCGCTGGTGACCATCCTGACCGACATCGCCGATTACCCGCCGCATTTCTGGATCGAGCGGCAGGAACAATATTTCATCTGCGGTTCGGAACGCGCAGTCGCGCAGGCCGGCGAGTTGGGCCACGCGGAGCGCTTCATCTTGCGCGCTTCGGGGATGATATTGAATCCGCGCTTCTATGAGCCCATCAGCGTGGACCGCAGCGCCGAACGGCAGCGCCTGGGGCTCGATCCGCAACTGCCCACGGGACTGGTCCTCTTCGGCGGCGAGGGATCGTCGGTGATGTTCGAAATAGCGCGCAAGCTGCAATCGCCCGCGCGCCCCTTGCAGTTGATCCTGATTTGCGGCCGGAACGAGAAGCTGGCCGCCCGCCTCCGCGCCATGCACACAAGCATTCCTATGTTCGTCGAAGGCTTCACGCGCGAGGTGCCATGCTACATGCATCTCTCGGATTTTTTCATCGGTAAGCCGGGGCCGGGCAGCATTAGCGAGGCAGTGGCCATGAAGCTGCCGGTGATTGTGGAGCGCAATGCGTGGAATCTCCCGCAGGAGCGCTACAACTGCGATTGGGTGCGGGAGCAAGGCCTGGGGACGGTATTACGCAATTTCCGCGGGATCGCGACGGCGGTCGAGGAACTGCTCGCGCCGGACACATACGCGCGCATGCGCGCCAATGCCGCGGCGCTATCGAACCGTGCGGTATTCGAGATCCCGGGCATGCTGGAGCGCATTCTGACGGGCGTCGCCATCTGTTAATATTCACTTCGCTATGTGTGTCCGTGTGGTTTTGTTCGCCGCCTTCGCCGCCGTCGCCGCGGCCGCCACGATGGACGAAGTTCGCATCGATAGCGGGGCGTTGAAAGGCGCAGTTAAGGGCGCGGTCGTCTCGTTCAAAGGCATTCCGTATGCCGCGCCGCCCACCGGTCCGAACCGCTGGCGTCCGCCGCAGCCCGTCACGCCGTGGCAGGGTGTGCGTCCGGCCGTGAACTACGCTTCGGACTGCATGCAGCTTCCATTTCCGAGCGATGCCGCGCCACTCGGCACCACGCCCGCGGAAGACTGTCTGTACCTGAACGTGTGGACCCCAGCCCATCGGTCGGGCAACCTGGCGGTGATGGTCTGGATCTACGGCGGCGGTTACGTTAATGGCGGGAGCTCCCCCGCGGTCTACGATGGCACGCACTTCGCCGAGCACGGCGTGGTGTTCGTCAGCTTCAACTACCGCCTCGGGCGCTTCGGCTTCTTCGCCTTCCCGGCGCTGACTAAGGAAGATCCCAACGGCCCGCTCGGCAACTACGCCTTTCTCGACCAGATCGCCGCGCTCAAATGGGTGCGCAAGAACATTGCGCGGTTCGGCGGCGATCCGGCGAATGTCACCCTGTTCGGTGAATCGGCAGGCGGCGGGTCGGTGCTCACGATGATGACCACGCCGCTCGCGCGCGGATTGTTCCATCGCGCCATCATCGAATCCGGCGGCGGCCGTTCGGGCATCGGGCCGATGCGCCGGCTGCGCGAATCAGCGCTGCATCTGCCGTCGGGCGAGGAGGCGGGCATCGCGTTCGCCGAAAAGGCCGGCATCAAGGGCCGGGACGCCGCGGCGCTGGCCGCTCTGCGCCAATTGCCCGCCGAACGCGTTTGTGACCGGCTCAACATGATGAGCATGATGAATCCGACCTATGCCGGTCCCATGATCGACGGCAAGATCGTGACTGAAACACCCGAACAAGCCTTTCGCTCCGGACATGCCATGAACATCCCGGTGATTGCGGGCGCAAACAGTGCCGACCTCGGCTTTTCCTTCGCGCGCACCATGGATGAGCTGTTTGCCCCCTTCGGACCCAACAAGCAGAAAGCCATGGAGGTCTATAATCCGGACCATTCGACGAACGTGCACGAGATCGGCACGGTGGTGGCGGCCGATTCCATGATGGTCGAGCCGGCGCGATTCGTGGTGCGCATGATCGCGGCCGCCGGCCAGCACGCCTACGAGTATCGCTTCTCGTATGTCGCCGAGTCGATGCGCAAGCAGTGGAAGGGCGCGCCGCATGCGACGGAGATCCCGTTCGTGTTCGACACGGTAGCCGCGCGTTACGGCAAGGATCTGACGCCGCAGGATGAGGCCACCGCGAAAGCCGCGCTGGGTTATTGGGTGGCCTTCGCCAAGACCGGCAATCCCGATGGCGCTGCCCGTCCGCACTGGCCGCAGTACAACGCCCGGGACGACGAGTTGGTGAACTTCACCAACACCGGGCCGGTGGCGGAAGCCGACCCCTGGAAAGCGCGCCTGGACCTGACCGAGGCGGCCCTGCACAACAAGTAGCGCCTGAGAGGTTCGCGCTTGCCGGCACACTAAGCTGCTGGCCCATGCAAGATCCGCTGCTCCCGCCGCTGGCCGCTTTGGCCACCGGCATCCTGGCGTCGCGCTTCGTCACCTTCGAGCCTCGCGAACTGTTCGCCGTGATCGCGGCTTTCGTCGTTCTGTGCGCGATCGCCATGTGGCGGCGCGCGCGCGTGCTGGCGGGCGCTTGCTGCCTACTGGCGTTTGTCTTCGCGGGAGCGCTGGTGGACCTGGCACATCGTCCGGGACCGCGTCCGGAACTCGATGCGGAGGGGCGCGAGCCCGTGATCCTGGGCGGATGCGTAGTCGAGCCTCCCGCGCTCTCCCGCGATAAGGAGCGCTTCACACTTGAGCTGGAACCCGGCGCGCGCGCGCTGGTCACCGCCTACGCGCATGAGGACCAGCCGCCGCCATCCTTGCATTACGGCGAGCGCGTGGAGTTCGAAGCCCGCGTGAGGCGGCCACGCAATTATGGCAATCCCGGCGCGTTCGATTACGAACGTTACCTGGCGCGGCGCGACGTTTTCTGGACCGCATCGATGACCGGGGGCAGCCAGATCACGGTGCTGCCGGGCCACTGCGGATCGCGTTTCCGGGCGGCCATTACAGGGCTGCGCGTGATGGCTCTCAATCGCCTCGCGCAGCTCTATCAGGGTAATCCGTACGACACCGGTATGATGCAGGCCGTCATGATCGGCGAGACGTATCAGATTCAGCATGTCTGGACCGAGCAGTTCCGCAACACGGGCACGTATCACGCGCTGGTGATCTCCGGCACGCACACCGCCGTGCTGGCGGCGTTTTTGATGCTGCTGCTGCATCTGTGCTTCGTGCGGCGCGATGCGGCGCTGTTCATCAGTTCGGCGTTGCTGTGGCTCTACGCGCTGGTCACCGGATGGGGATCACCGTGTGTGCGTTGCGCGGCCGGCTTCACGCTATTCGCCATCGCCAGTTATTTCTTCCGGCGGCGGCGCATTTTGAATATTCTGGCAGCGGTGGCCATTGGCTTCCTGGTGCTCGATCCCGAACAGATGTTCGAGGCCAGTTTTCAGCTCACGTTTTTGGCGGTCGGGTTCATCGGTGTGTTTGCCACGCCGCTACTCGAGCGCACCGTGTATGCGCGCGCCCGCGCCTTGGCCGATTTGCCGGATACCGGGCGCGATCTGCACCTGGCGCCCGCCGCCGCGCAGTTCCGCGTCGAGATGCGCCTGCTGGCCGAAACGCTCCGCATGTGGACCCGGCTGCCCGAGCGCGCCAGTTGCATGGCGATCTGCGTTCCGGCGCGCGTGCTGCTTTATGCGTTGCAGCTCGCGGTGGTCTCGGCGATCGTGCAGATTGGCTTGGCGCTGCCCATGGTCGTGTACTTCCACCGCATTGGATTCTCGGGCGTCTCGGCGAACGCGATCGTTGTGCCGCTGATGTGTGCGGTGCTGCCGGTGGGCTTCATCGCCATCTTTACCGGCTGGACGTGGCTCGCAAAAGCGGCCGGATGGTTGCTCGCCGCATCGCACGCCGCGGTCGACTGGCATGCGCGCCTGGAACCGAACTGGCGCATTCCCACGCCTCCTTTGTGGCTGGGAATCGCAATCTGTGCGGCGCTGATCGTGGTCGCCTTGGCGCGCCGCGCGAATCGCATCTGGTTCGGTGCGTCATCGGCCATGCTGGCTGTGCTGCTGGTGCTGCTGCTATGGCATCCGTTCCCGCCCGAAGTGACGCCGCACGCTTTCGAGATGACCGCGGTCGACGTGGGGCAGGGCGACAGCATCCTGCTAGCCTTTCCCGATGGCAAGCTGATGTTGGTGGATGGCGGCGGAATTCCCACCTTCGGGCATCACGCGCCCGCGCAGATGGATATCGGCGAAGACGTCGTGTCGCCCTATTTGTGGCAGCGCTCCATTCGCCATATCGACGTGATGGCGTGCACCCACGCGCATGCCGATCACATCGGCGGCCTGCCGGCGCTGCTCGCTAACTTCCACGCGAAGGAGCTGTGGACCGGCGCGAATTCGGAGAACCCTGCGTGGTGCGCCCTGCGCGATCAGGCGCGCAGGAATGGCGTGCGCATTAAGCCGCTGCATCGGGGCGAGTGCTTCCACTACGGCGGAGCATCGATCGAGGTGCTGGCGCCGTCACTCGACTACGTTCCGAAAGACGCGCCGCATAACGACGACTCGCTGGCCTTCCGCGTCACCTATGGCCAGCGTTCCTTCCTGCTCACTGGCGACATCGAACGGCCGGTGGAATCCGAACTGGTGGCCGAGGGCTTGCTGGGCAGAACGGATGTAGTGAAGGTGCCGCATCACGGCAGCAAGACATCCAGCACGGCCGATTTTCTCGATCTGGTGCGGCCGTCGTTCGCGGTGATCTCCGCAGGCTTCGAGAACTCGTACGGGCATCCGAACCAGGAAGTGCTGGATCGCTATCAGGAACGGCAGGCCAGCGTACTGCGCACGGATCTCGACGGTCAGGTGACCATCCGCACCGACGGACGCCGGTTCAGCATGGACATGGCGCGCTGGTCGGGCGATCTGGGTAGCTCTCCGGTAGCGCTGCTGCCGCGCGTGTTCTAAGATTCCGGATCCGGCTCGGTCTCCTCCACTAATTTCTCTACATGGATGCGATAGATGGCAGGCTTACCGTCGCGGTCGCTTTCAAAGAAGATATGCTGGCTGTCCTGCGAGAAAATCGGCGCCACCATCGCCGGATCGCTGGCGTGATGTTCGCAGAGCGCCAACTCACGGCGCGTCAGGCGCAGCATGATCAGGATGTACGGCGCGGCGCGGTTCTGGCTGGCGCCCACAAACACCGAGGTGTTGGCATTGCATCCGAAGTGCGCGTACTGGCTGGTGCGGGCCACCAGTTTGTCAGCATTCTGGTCCGGCGTGCACTCCCGAATCGAGTGCAGCTCCTTGGGGTCGTTGGGCAGGTTCAGATATAAGACGGTGTGTCCGTCGGGCGACCAACGCGCCGGCCCGATGCGGCCCGCGGTGAGCGGCAGCTTGCGATTCTGCGTGCCATCGGAGTCAACCAGCCAGAGCGCCTCGTCGGCCTGCCGGTAAAGAATCTGCGCACGCTTGGGCCGCGGCTGCGGATGGGACAGGACGAACGGCGCTTCGACCACGGTGCGCGCGCCGCCTTTTTGCAGTCCGATAACCTGCAGCCGGGACGCGCCCTTGCGGCTTTCGCCGATGAGCGCGGTGCCGTCATCCGCGACGCTGGTGCCGGCGCAACGCTCCCATCCCTCGGCTACCTGATAGACCTGGCGCGCGTGCGTACGGCTCATCGACGCATGATGCAGCGTGCCTCCATCCCAATAGCAGAAGCTGTGCTCGTCCGCCAGCATGGCGAGCGAGGCGGGGTCCAAGCTTTGCGCTTCGGTCAACTCGTGGGATTCACCGTTACGCAGGTCCATGCGGCAGGCTTGCATGGTACCATTCTGATCGCTCGCATAGATCAGGAAGCCATTGCGGCGCGCGACCGCGCGATTGTAATAAGGGGGCAGCCAACTGGAGTGCGCGGGATCCGTGAGCCGGAGAACCTCGAACTCGGTAGACGGGTCAGTGTAGCGATGCCACGCGGAAGGAATCATCAAACCTTTTTGCTCGGCGAACGCCAAGGGTGCCAGGCCGGAAACCAGGAAAGCACGGCGTGTCCAACGGCCGAATGCGGCCGGCACAGCCCACATATGTACGATGGTAACCTACATCGAACGATGGCTTGACTGGTAGTGCAACTTCAGCAGGTCGAGACCAAAATCGCCGTTGAAATCGCGCCACACGGAGTGGATGTGATTGGCGTTGTTCTGGGTGTCGTCGTATTCAATCAGGAATGATGCAGTCTGCACGCGATAATAATGCGGATCGCCTTTCTGGATTCCACCGGCCCAGGCGAAATAGATGTCCCGGCCGGCCTTGCGGATTTGTTCCTCGCGCGCCTGGGCGATCTGCTCGGGCATGTTGTGCGCGTATTCCTCCATAAGCGCCATCAGCATGCCGAACTGGCTGGCGGTCATTTGCGACGCTTGCAATCCGGAGGGTTGGCCCTGGAGCGCGGCCTGGCGGCTTTGTGCGGTCAGGATCTCGCCGTAGGCTTTGGCATCCACGATGGCGATCTTGCGCTGGCCCGGATCGAGCGCTTGGATGACAGCGCGTCCCAGGTCCTCTTCAGCGGCCAGCGTGCGCAGTCCCTTGCGCGGGCCGTCGAGCACCTCCGCCGGATTGGCTCCGAAGAAACTCGGTGCGGCGGCGATCCGCCCGCCAACCACGGTGTAGTTCTGGCTCAGATGATGGCCCTCCACGCGATAGCCCCAGGTGCCATCAGCGGCTGGCTGGCCGAAGATCGAGACGTAATATTTCTCGGGATCGCGCTCCGGGCCGGCGCCGTGCTCGATGATGCGCAGCACTTCTTCGAGGCTCATCACCGTCTCGGCTTTGATGTAGCCTTGCTGGCTGAGTCCAGCGCTCAATAGCGCCGATGCCAGATGCTTCTGCGACGGCGTCATGTCGCGCAGCGCGAGCCCCTTCCGTTCGATGGGCACGTAGTGCCAATTCTGCCGCTCTTCCTCTTCGAAGCTGAAGGTGGCTTGGGCGCGCTGCGCAGGTGCAAGCGAGGCCAGAAATCGGTTGGCGGCCTCCGCCATGACGGCCGAAGAATTCAGGCGATGATACGCAGAGGTCAGCAACAGAATCCCGATGGCGGTTGCGGCGATACGTAGAATAGCCGTTTTCATAGCACACGCGGTGCTAGAACGGAAAGTCCTTCTTGACCATCTGTACCACACCCGCTCGTGCGAGGTATGGGTGCGGATTCACGGGAGCGCCGCCGATGCGAACTTCGTAATGCAGGTGCGGCGCCGTCACGCGGCCGGTGCTGCCGACGTTGCCGATCTGATCGCCGCGGCGCACTTCCTGGCCCTCGACCACACCGAAACGGGAAAGGTGCGCGTAATAGGTTTCGTATCCGCCGCCGTGATCGATAATGATGAGCTGCCCGTAGCCACTGCTCCAGCCCACGAATTTCACCAGGCCGTCGCCGGCCGCACGCACGGGCGTGCCGGTCGGGGCGGAGATGTCGACGCCGGTATGCATGGCGCCTTCACCCGAGAACGGATCGGTGCGCTCGCCAAATCCGCCCATCAGGCGGCCTTCCACCGGCCAGATGCTGGGCTGTACATTGGTGTGCCAGCGGCGGGCGAAGTTGTTTTCGAGGCCATGGTAGCTGCGCAGGTACCGGTATTCGGCTAGGGACTCGGGAAAACTCGGCACCAGGCGGCCTTCCTGGGCGATGCCCACGGGGCCCTCCAGCTTCTGCTTAATGCCGTAAGCGATGGAAACTTCGCTGGCGAACATCTCCAGGCTGGCCATTTGCTGGTTGGTCTGGTTAGAGACCCTCTCGAGGTGTTGATAGCGGGTGCGGAGGGCGTCCACCTCGTGGCGAAGAGCATTGTAATTCGCCACCTTCCAGGCCATGCGCGCGTAACTGGAGATGAAACCGAAAATCGAAAAACAACCTAACAGCGCCAGGGCCATCACGGCGTAAACCACTGTCAGCGGGACACGGATGCGACGCAGCTTGCCTCGGAGGGAATGTGCCAACACCAGGATAAAGTAATTTTGCTGCATAGTCTTCTCCAGCTAGATCGGGAGGTAGAGGAGTAATCTCCTGATCCAGGGGGCTATTCCGATTGGCAAAACGTGACTGTAACAAGTCCAGGAGCCCGCTGTCAAGGTAATCTTTTGCTTGCAAGTCATTGAAAAAATTGATAGTGTTGCGATTTGAGCAAAACTTTTCGGATTCCGGGAACGCTTTTCCTGCATAATTTGGTGGAAAGGCGAAGCCTGTTGTTTCAGTTGGTTCGACGCGACTTCGAACAGCGTTTTGTGGGGTCGGCGGTCGGTTGGGTATGGGGAATCATCCAGCCTCTGGTCTTATTGGTGAGCTGGACGTTTGTTTTCAGCGTCTGTCTGCACCAGAAAATGCCCGCCGGTGAGGTGACCGACAACTACCCCTTATTCCTGTTCGCCGGCATGCTCCCCTGGCTGCTTTTCAGCGAGACGGTGCAGCGCTCGACATCAGGCTTGCTCGACCAGGCGAGCCTGATTACCAAGACAGTCTTCCCAGCGGAGATTGTTCCGGTATCCATCTTTCTGTCATCTCTGGTGAGCCACCTGATCGCGCTGGCGCTGGCGGTGGCGGCGGTCGGCATCTGGCTCAATCAGATCAGCCTGGGACTGATCCTGCTGCCCGTGTATATGTTGTTGACCGGGCTCTTCTCGGTCGGCTTTGGCTGGATTCTGGCAAGTCTCCAGGTATATCTGCGGGATACGACCCAAGTGCTGACCGTGATCATGACGTTCTGGTTCTGGCTGACGCCGATCTTTATTACGGAACAGCAGTTTCCGCGGCGGCTGCGTTTTCTACTGGCCGGGAATCCTCTGGCGTACCTGGTGCGGGGGTACCGGGAATTGCTGCTATCGGACCGATGGCCGGGCCTCGATGACATAGCGGTCATGACGGCATATGCGGTGGCGATGTTTGTGTTGGGCGGTCTGTTTTTCCGGCAGATGAAGCGGGGATTTGCGGACGTGCTGTAGTAAACTGGCAACCACCAGGTTTCCCCCTCCGACCCCGCGTTGCTCGTCAATGCCGCGAATGCCAGTCCTGTTGGCGAACTGGCACTACGTACGATCCGATACGCTGGTGTGCGGTGTGCGGTTGTTACTGAGCCTAGGGTCATTATTCTATGAGTGAAATAGCCCAAACCAGCCCGGAAAATGGACGCTACTGCTGCGCCGTTTGCGGCGCCGAAATTCGCATGCAGGCGGGAGAGAAATTTCCAGCGTGCCCCGGAAAGGATCATGCACCGAAGTGGGTGTTCTGTGAGAGGCTTGTTTTGAGTTTAGCCGGCTCCAGCCGGTAATGCCCGGCAAAATCTATGGAGGGGTTGCGGAAAACCTGGGTCTGGAGCGCTTCCAGAATGGCGCCGCACAATACCGGCAGCAAGGCCGACGGTTCGCCGTGGTCCGGCTGTTTTGCTCCCAATCTGTTCGAGTTCCGGGATTGCTGCGTAGCTCCAACAGAAATCACTTTACTGCTACAGTTACTCCGGTCTGGCTGGTTACTCCGTTGATAGATATTGTGACCGGGACGGTGGCGCCAGGCGTAACCGAGTCGGGAACCAGCGCGTTAACTTGTACCAGGCCGGCCGTAAATCCGGGGGCTTCACCGCAGTAATTTAGTGTGGCCTGCTGGCCGCCGATCGTCGCCGCGCAGGCAAGGTTCACCGTGGGTAGCGGCGTGGTGGAGATGCGGCCATCCAAGCCGGGTGGGTTGGTTAGGCCTTCGCCGGTGCCATAGATGAAGAGGTATTCTCCGCGGGGCACGGGGTTCGCGGGGCTGTTGAGTGTGTAATCCTGATTCAGAATCGCGCCCGCGCCCTGGCCGGTGGCAGTGGCGGTGAAGATGCCGGGCTTGGCAGGCGCGACCGGCACAGAGAACGGCGCCGATGCATTGCCCTGGTAAACAACCACGACGTTGACCGACTGCTGGCCAGCGATTTCATAAGGCACGATGGCGCTCATCTGGTTGGCGAGCGTGTAGATGATCGGCGCCGCGTATCCGTTGAAGAACACCTGGACACCGCCGATCGAGTTACTGAGCACGCCATTCGCACCTACTTGCAGGTTCGCCAGCGCGGCCGGCGCCAGGTTCTGGCCCCAAATTGTTACGATCTCTCCCGGCGAGACCGCCGTGGCGTCGTACGAAGCCGCATTGGTAACCGCGGCGACCATCGGCTGTGGCTGGGCCATGGCGCTCTGTGCCTGCGGAATCACCAGCAGGTTCATGGAATAAGGCGCGAACGTGGCGGCGACCGTGCCGGCGCTCACGTTGAGGTCGGGACTCTGACGCATGATGGCGGAAAGATTTGAATTGCTGTACTGCCATAGCTGGGCCGTGCCGGCGGGGGTGAAGTTGGCCAGACTGATGCTGTCAGTGATCGCGCTGGCCGTCTTGTTGAGCACCAGGATCGTCAAGGCGGAGTCGTAGCGCAGCGCCGCATAGATAGACAGCGTATCGGGGTTGCTAGTAGTGGCAGAGACACTCTCGCCGCCGAATTGGTTGCCGTTGCCGTCGTAATTCAGGAAGATCTTGAAGGCGAACGCGCCGGGGTCAGTCGGGGCGGGCGGCCCCCAGAGAGTGCCATAGTCCAGCGCATAACTGCCGAAGATGCCCAGGATGTCGGCTTGCGCTATGGCGCCGGTGATGCTCCCGAGCGCGTGCCACCAGTACTCCGTGATACCTATCTTGGTGCCGGGATAATATTGATTAACCCATTGTTGCATGCGCGGAATAAGCTGGGGGGCTACAATGTTACCGCTGTTGTCGTACAAGTTATCGGTGGCATTAGCCATCGGCACAATGTAGTTGGGATCCCAGAAAGCACGTGTGGAAGTCATACGCAGGGTCTCCAGTTGCGCGTCACCAGGCGCATCGTTGTTCTGGCTGGACCAACTGTCCAGAGAATCCGGCTCCAGGTAGCCGTGCACATCGAGTACATCCAACAGGCGATAGCGATGTTGTTGTTCGAACTGGTTCATCTGCTGCAGGTAATATGCCAGCCAAGGGAGGCCGCCGTGTGCGGCTTGGTCAGTTGGATTATCCCAATACTGGTACGGCGCCGTGCTCCATCCGCTTTGCATATCGGTTCGGGAATAAAAATAGCCAAGCCAGCCGGCGGGCACTGGTCCATCGACCAGCGCCGTGGGATCGGCCGCTTTGACGGCCTCTGCCATTTTCAGATTGCGCGACATCGTATCGTCGTAAGTGCCCGGCTGTTGAAAGATGTCGATGTGGACGCCATACCACCACTCGGGTTCGTTGTCCATGCTCCAAAGAGTGACGCCGCCTGCATTCCCCGGACCGTAACGCGGCACCAGGTAGCTGCCGATCCACGATCGCGGGTAAGCCGGGTCCGTCGGCTCGTAAGCGTCGGTGGGATCGTTGACGATCTGCTGGCCGTTGCTGGTCAACATGCCATTGCCGCAGTCGCTTTGGTAAGGATCTACCTTTTGCTGCGCACCGTATTTGGCCACGCTGAAGCTGCAACTGTAATCGTCCTTGGGAGTCCAGTCCATCAGGGAGATCGTACCGAGGCTGAGGGTGCCCGTACGGAGGTTGGCCTCGTGGAATAGATCGAATGACGAACCGTTGGGTAGGTTGGATTGGCTGCCGGAGGTCTGCGCGCCGTTTTGAAAGTACCAATCCGAGGCGCTGTTACTCACGTCGATTTTCCAGTTGTAACTGGTGGTAGCATCGCCGCCCCAGCGCCGCAGGGGGATGTGCATAATGGATGCGAGACCGTTATCGGCATACGCATTAATGCCGTAGATATACGGGCTGATAGGATGGCGATTGGCGCCGGCGTCCACGGCCAGGGTGGGCGGCTGCTGGGCCGCGAGGGCGAGGGCGAAGAACAGGGCCATCGCGGGTACGGTGAAACTTCGGCGTAGCACCGTCGGGGCGACTGATCGAGCAGACCGGATCTCGGCGGGCTGCGGGCGTCGTATCAAAGCTTGCATCATCAACTATCAATATAGTTCCCAAACATTCAATCGTCAGGGGGCCGTTTTCTTGTTGCCCTTTGCCAGGGCCGCTCATGGGCGGTTCGTCCCTGGCCCTGCCGGTGGATGCGGAGTTGCGCGCTCCTGCAACTCATGCACTTGATCCTGCAACTGCACGATTTTGGAGTAGTCTGCTTGCTGTGCCGCCAGAAGCTGATCCACTTGTGCCCGGAGGGTCTCGATCCGCTGTTTCGTATCCGAGGCCGGCTCGCCAGTCTGAGGGCCGGCTTCCTGCGCCGCCGGAGTTAGCAGAGCGCTTTTCGTAGCATCGATTCGTCGGCCGGTCGATACCAGATTATCCTGGATCACTGTCAGAAGATGCATCTTGCCGTGATAGGCCCGGATCGCCATGTAACTGTAAATTCCTGCGCCCATCAGAGCGAGCACCATGACTGCTGTTGCGGCCCAAAACAGCCGGCGGGAATGGCGCGCGTGCGGTTTTCTGAAGGCCGCTTCGTCCAGCCGGATTCCATACGCCGCGGATTCAGCCCGGTGGATGGAGCGAAAGGCTGGGTCGGCCCTCGGCGCCACATCGACCAATGCTTCTTCGACGGTTGGATAGACACGAAGGGGGCCATCCAGGTGAGTCTTATTTAGTAAGCGCCTGGGGGCATTCTGCAGGCAACAAATGGCTAGAGGGACGCCCGCTCGTTCCGCCCGATTCACCAATTCCATCAGGACCCCCACTCCCGAGCTATCGATCTGCAGCACCTGGCTCAGGTCCAGGAACACCGCTTCGACGTCAGGATGTTCGCTCCAGATCGATAACACCGCAGAGTAGATCGTCTCCGCCTTGGAAGCGGTCATCGCCGCACCGACGCGGACAATCAGACGCCGGTTCTGCTCGGTCGCCGTTACTTCACCTGTAAGATTCGCAGTGTGCATAATAGAACCTCCCGTCGCGCTCTTCGTTGCAGCCTGAGGGCCAAAAACGGCCAGTTAGTGATTCTGCGCGTCTTAGCAGTGTGATGATCGAAGCGCGTCAATCTGAGCAGTAATCTCTTACTATGGAGTATTTTCGACGCAATGAATGGCAGCCTTGGACAGAGCCTGCGCCGGTAAGCATTCGCACGATTGTCTTTGAGACCACGCATGGCTGGCGCCCAAGGAAATCGCGGCGATGGGAAGTTGATCGCAGAAGCCGCCTGCCAACAGGCTTGGGTGCGCGCGGCAGTCCGAAGACCGTTTGGTATCAAACGTGTACCGATGCTGCAGCGTGAAGCACCTCACGCACGTGTTGTTCGCCTTCATCCTGAAGTTCGGCGGGTTGGGGTTACTTGCGTTGGGAGTCCTGGATTCGTCGTTTCTATTCGCGCCTTGGGGCAATGACCTGTTGCTTGTCGCGCTGGTTTCTCGAGAGCAGAAACCGCTCGCCATGCTGTATTACGCCGGAATGTCCACCATCGGCTCCGTGATTGGGTGCCTGATTCTGGATGTAGTCTTCCGCAAGGCCGGCGAACACGGACTGGACAAACACCTGCCGCGCAAGCGACTGGACTACGTGAAGGGCAAGGTCAAGCAAAACGCCGGGTGGGCCTTGGCCGTCGCCAGCCTGGCTCCTCCGCCATTTCCCTTTACGCCTTTCGTTATGGCCGCGGCCGCGCTGGACTATCCGAGACGCCGGCTGCTGATTGTCATTGGAACGACGCGCATGCTCCGCTTCACCATCGCGGGAGTGCTCGCGCTGCTGTTCGGACGCCGGATTCTCGCCTGGGCGAAGAACCCGGTGGTCGAGGCGTTTCTGGTGGCGCTGATCGTGATCTGCACCGTGGGCAGCATTGTCTCGGCGTACAGTTGGATACGGAGAAGTAAGACCGCCCGGTCTGCCAAGCCTGAAATGCCAGGTTCCGGCTCCCCTCGGGCTGTGTACGGCTGGCGTAAACCGGACGGGTTAAGATAAGGCGTGAACCTTCCGGTCAATCCGCCCGTGCTCCCCATGTTGGCCAAGCGCATCGAGGGACTGCCGCCCGGCGATGCGTTCTTTTTTGAGCCGAAATGGGACGGATTTCGTGCCTTGGTATTCAAAGATGCCGCTGAAATCGAAATCCAGAGCCGGGAGGAGAGACCGCTGAACCGCTATTTCCCCGAACTACTCGCGCCGCTCAGGGAGCAACTTCCGGCGCGCTGTGTGCTCGATGGTGAAATCGTGATTGCCTGTAGCCGTGGCCTCGATTTCGACGCGTTGCAGCTTCGGTTGCATCCGGCCGCTTCGCGGGTTGCGCTGCTCGCTAAGCAGACGCCGTCTTCAGTGGTGTTCTTTGATCTGCTGGCCGAAGGTGGGCACGATTTGCGCGGCCGCCCGTTTGAGGAGCGACGCGCCGGGCTGGAGAAGATCCTGGCGAACGCGAAGCCGCCGATCCATCTGACACCGGCGACGCGCGACCGGAATCTGGCGGCCGAATGGTTTCGCCGCTTCGAGGGCGCAGGGCTCGACGGCGTGATGGCGAAGCCGGTCTCCGGGACTTATGAGCCGGACAAGCGGGTGATGTTTAAGGTGAAGCACGAGCGCGATTGCGATTGCGTGGTGGCGGGCTTCCGTTGGTACAAAGAAGCGGAGCAGAAGGCGGTGGGATCACTGTTGCTGGGCCTCTACGATGGTGCCGGCGCGCTGCAGCACGTAGGTGTGTGCGCCAGTTTCACCGCGGAAACGAGGCGCGAATTGCTGGACTTCCTGGCGCCGTATCGCAGCGAGGCGCTGGCGAATCATCCATGGAAGGCATGGGCGGGTGGAGGCGACGGCCAGCGGATGCCCGGTGCGCAGAGCCGCTGGAGTCAGGGCAAAGACCTGTCGTGGGAGCCGTTGCGGCCGGAACTGGTAGCCGAGGTCGCCTATGAGCACATGCAGGGCCCGCGCTTCCGGCACATGGCGCACTTCCGGCGATGGCGCACAGATAAGAGTCCGGTGGAGTGCACCTATGCGCAACTGGAAGTGGTGCCGCCGGAAGAACTGTCGCGGATATTCGCCGCGGCCCGCTGATGAGGTCAGCGGCGTTTCGAGGCGTGCGCGGCGCGCCATTCACGCGTGGGATCGTCGTCCGGGTCGGGCGTTTCCTGCGCAGGACGGATTTCCTCCGGGACGTGGCGGAGATTGATGCGAATGCGCGTCCAAGTGGAAGAGCGGCCGCGCATGGAATCAACTAACACATCGTCCACCGCGAGCTTGTCGGCGGCTTTCGGATGGCTGGCATTCCAGCGCTCCAGTCCGGCCAGAGCAGCGGCTTTGTCCGGAGAATTCGCAACGGTAATGAGCGGCATCTTCTCGCGCGGCGCTCGCTTGGCCGCGGACTCACTGCGCGAAGGAGCCACGCGTGGAGCTTCGCTCTCCGTCTTGCGGAAGTGCGGAGGCCACGGCGCGTCGGCCAGACCGGCGGCTTCATCACGATCCGCCAGTTCGACCAGTGGATCGAGCGAGCCTGCCGCTCGGTCCATGCCGGAGTGCGGATCGCCGATGCGCTGGAAGCGATCGGGCATGGTGGCAATGTTGAAATCGGCCGGGTCGCACTCGGCGACCTCGCTCCATGCGAGCGGTGCGGAGACGCGGGCATCTTCCACAGGCCTCACGGAATACGCAGAGCAGGTGGTGCGATCTTTAGCGTTCTGATTGTAGTCCAGGAAAACCCCGTGGCGTTCCTCTTTCCACCATTTCGAGGTGGCCAGGGCCGGGACGCGACGCTCCACGGCGCGCGAGAGCGCCACCGCGGCGCGGCGCACTTGGGCGAATGTCCAGCGCGGATGGATGCGCACGTTGATGTGCATGCCTCGCGAACCGCTGGTCTTCGGCCAGCCGTGCAGGCCTAATTCGTCGAGCAGCGCTTTCACTTCCAGCGCCACCGTGCGCACGTCTGCCCAATCCACACCCGGACCGGGATCGAGATCGACGCGCAGTTCGTCAGGATGATCGAGATCGCCGGAGCGAACCGGGTGAGGGTGCAGTTCGATGCAGCCCAGGTTGATGATCCAGGCAAGGCCTGCGGCATCGTCCACTACCACTTCTTTCGCGGTGCGGCCTGAAGGAAATGAAAGGGTGACCGTGCGCAGCCAGGCAGGCATATCCGCCGGAGCCCTCTTCTGATAAAAAGCCTCGCCTTCCGCGCCATTGACGAAGCGCTTCAACACAATGGGGCGATCCCGGATCCCCTGCAGAGCGCCGCCCGCGACGGCCAGGTAGTAGCGCACCAGGTCGAGCTTCGAAACCTTTCGCTGCCTGGAGAAGTAGAGCTTGCCGGGATGGCTGATGCGGACCTCGCGCCCGTCAATCGCAAGGCTTTCGGCCGCATCGTCCGGATTCACTTTCACAGCTTACCGCAAGCCGGCCTATGCGTACGAGGTGCATGGGTCACGTCTTCGGCTGCATGTCCGGCCGTGAGCCATACCGCGTTGCAAAGGCCTTGGTGAACTCCGCGCCGAGAAAGAAGACCAGGCTGGAGTAGTAGATCCAAAACGTAAAAAGGACGACCGAACCCGCCGCGCCATAAGTGGATGTGAAACTGGCCCTGCCGATATAAATCCCGATTGCCAGCTTACCGATGGTGAACAGAATGGATGTGGTAACGGCCCCCAGGAAAACGTCGCGCCATCTCAGCCGCACCTCCGGCAGGGTTTTGTAAATGGCGGCGAATAGCGCCGCTATCGCCACCAGTGAAATCAGCTCATTTATTATTTGCAGTGCGGCCGTCGGCACGGGCGCGAAGCCATAGACTCTCCCTAGCGTATCCAGCGCGGCGCTAACAGCCAGTGAGACTACCAGCAGAAAGCCAATCGCCAAAACCAACCCGAAGGAGAACAGCCGCGCTTTGATCAAATAGGCGACGCCCGTCAGTCCGCGGACCGGAGCAACGGGTATCTCCCAAATTGTGTTCAGCGCGTCGCGCAGCTCAACGAAAACGGCCGATGCACCGGCTAGCAGCATCAGGAAGCCCAGGATAGAGGCCAGGACGCCGTGCGCCGGATGGCGTGAGGCCGCCTTCAAGAGCGCCTCAATGGCCGCGACTCCGGTGGGTCCCACGAATGAGCGGAACTGCCAGACGAGCTGATGTTCGGCGGCCTTCTGACCGAAAACAACGCTCCCCATACCCACCAAAACCAGCAACAATGGGGTTAACGAGAACAAAGCATAGAATGCCAGTGCCGCCCCGAGCCGCGGCGCATTGTGCCGGTTCCAGCCCTCAAAGCTTTCACCGAACAACGTCTCGATTTCCTTCCAGCGGAAAGAAATGAGCGGCCGCCGCCGCCCGTACTCTCCAGCTCCCGCGGGGAGTTGAGCTTGGCTGCGCTTGCCGGTGTTTGTCCGATTGCGGGACACGGCTGGTGATTCCGCCTCTTGCTATGCACGCATATCTCCCTTGACTAGAGCAGAACCATGAAACCGTATTGCATCTAACAGCTTGCGCAAGCGCTTAGTGGAATCTTTTCTTATAAAAGATGTCCACGGAAAACTCGCCGAAGATATCGCGCTGAGCAACCAGTGAGTAGGTCGGGCTCAAAGACCACTGCACACTTATCGCCATGGGCGTGCTTTGGGTTACGTCCTGACTGTATGTGAACACGATATTCGGGGTGATCTGCTGTTGCAGAGTCAGCGTGGCTTGCGGGTTATTGGTGGTCTGTCCCACGATTTGCGGATCGACGGATAACCGCGTCACCCCAAACAAATGCTGCAAACGGTTCGTGAACGGGTTGACGGCCTGACTTAGGACCGCAGAGGCTCCCGACTGCTCGAGATTCTGTTGCGGGGCGGGCGGTTGTTCTGAGGCGATCACCGGATCGGTGGTAGGTGTTCTCCCCGCCGCCAGAAGCGACACGAGTTGCTGGAATTCCAACGGGGGATCGGAATGGTAAGTCAACTTGAGCTTCTCCATTGAGCCTGAGATGTTGAGCGTCACATCCACGCCCTGCACGGTCGTTCCCAGATCGACATTTAATATGGGGGCGATCTGGTTCGGGTTCGAAAAGGTAATGGTGCCTTGATCAACGGTGTACGTGTTACCGAAGAAAATCAAGTCGCCGGAAGTAACCGACAAACGTCCGATCATGCCGGGATTGTCCGGAGTGCCGCGCAAGGTCATGGTGCCATCTGCTTGCAGATTTTGCGCCAGGTCGCTGCGAAACTGGATGGCGGGCGAAGTCTGAATGCGTACGTCAAAGCGCATCCCGGTCAGGGGTCCTGTAGTTGGAGCGCCCGCGGAGGGCGGTGCGGCGGCGGAAGTTAAAACCGACCCGATGTCAGTATGTGAGTGCATGGCCACGTTGAGCACGGTAACCGTGCCGGAAAGCAGGCTCCTGGACTCGGCGCCCATGAGCGTAAGGCTCGCATTCGCTTCGCTGGTGATTGTCTCCGGATAGTTCAAATGCACGTGGCTGGCGTTAGCCTGGATGCGGAAATGCGGCTCTGTTCCCCCGTAACTGTAGAACCCGGCCAGTGTGACTTTGCCGCCGCCTACCTCGCCCGTGAGATTATCAATAACGGCTTCCGTGCCATTGAAGTCGACGGCGCCGTTGGCTTTGGAAAGCCCGTTCGGCAGGCTCATCATATGGAACGACGCATTCCGCAGTTGCAATCGTCCGTTTACCACGGGCTTCGTAACGTTGCCGGTGACTGCCGCATTCAGTGTGACGGTTCCGGACGAAACAACATCAAGACTGAAGGCCTGCAATACTTCGAGGTTGACATTGCCGCCGGCACGGATGTTAACCGGTCGCGCGCCGGAGGGCGTATTGATGGATGCCGTGCCACTGGCGGTTAGATTCACATCCGTTCCGGCCAACCGGAAGTTTCGCACTGTGACGATCGAATTGGCCAGTGCTAAATCTATGTTGCCTGAATTATGCACTTCGAAGGCGATCCGCGGCGCCGTGGCGGCGGTGCCACTTGGAATGGAATGCGCCTCCAGTTTAGTCAGTTCGAGATTGCCGCGCAGTGCATCTACGTGTTCAACGGGACCCGAAATGTTCAATTGCCCATCCAACGAGCCATCGAACGGCTCAGGCGCACTGCTGATCAGCGGGCTTAGGGCAGAATATGTCAACCCGCTGAACGTCAGGCTAGCTTCCAGCGGATATCCGGCCGTCAAGCGGAAACGTCCACTGCCGCGAATGTTCGATCTGGCGAGATTCGAAGCTAAAGTGAAAGACACTTGATTGCCGCTGGTTGACGCCGTAGCTGTAACATTGCCCAGCGGCTTGTTATTCACGCTGAGATTCTGCGCGGAGAATCGCGCATTCAACGCAGACAGATCCAGCGGGGCGTTGCGATGAAGCATCGCGACGCTATCGGCAGTCAACTGGACAGTGCCCGCGAACCCGGGGTGCGCTTCGGCAATTGTAGGAATACGGGAAAGCTGAATCTCACTGCTACGTACGTGCAACTGTAGGCGGCCGTCTCCGAAATCACCGGCAGGATGATTGAAGTTAGCGATAAGTTCGAGGTTGGAAGGTCCATCGTCAATGCGAAACTGACTCACATTGATAAGAACGGGAGTATAAGTGGCGGAAACTTGAAGGGTTTTGAACGGCTGGTGATAAGCTGAGCCGTCAGTAAGTGTCATGCTGCCCGAACCTTGGAGATTCTGTAGAGCGCCGTTGAACTGGGCATTCGCGCTTAAAGTACCCAGGACGGGCAGTTGCCGTTTTCCGGCGACCGCCAAAAGACGGTCGATTGGAAGATTCGCAATGCTTGCCGTAGCGCTAGTCTGGTGGCCGCCGGCAAGTAGTGACTGCCCGCTGATTCGGATTGTGGAACCGGCAAAGTTGGAGTCCACGTTATAGCGGACGGCTGAATCTGCGGTCGAGGCTGTCGCCGTGAGATCGCCGAGAGTCTTGCCTTCCATTGCCAGTTGGCGGGCGGCTACATTCGCGTTCAAGCTGGCTAACTGAAACTCGGTTCCGGATGGCGAAGGGGCTACCGTGCCGGCCATGTTGGCGTTTAAGCTGAGAAGCCCTTCCAAACCGGGCCGGTCTTTCACCAGAGATTGGAAGCGGGCCAATTGTAACTGGCTGCTCGATACACGAGCCGTGAGGGCACCGCGTTCGAGATTGTCGACGGCGTGCTGATAACTGGCGTTCGCGTCAATACGGGACGGTCCCGCCACAAGGGCGAACTGCGGCACATCCACGGACGTTCGATTCATTATGGCCCGCGCGGTGAAGGTATCGAACGGCTCTCCTTCCAGCGTGCCATGATCCACGTTAATCTCCGCGGTGCCCGTGGGTGACCCGACTGTTCCGCTTATGCGAGCGTCCGCGGCGAAATTCCCAGTAGCGTGGAACCCGGGCTGGCCGGCGAGCGCCAGGATATCCGACACTCCGGCATTGCGGACGGTCAGGTTGGCAGCTAAGGGCTCGAACGGCTCCGGCTTCCAGTTGCGCAACCCGATGTCTCCGGAAAACTGCGCGTGCAGCGAACCGCGGCTCAGTACTGCATTATTCACGGTGGCCCCGGATGGTGACGCGTCCAAAGTAGCGGTGAGATGCGTGAAAGCGCGGCCGCTTACCGCAAGGTCAGTGGCCGACAATTGGGCATTGATACGAGGGGCGCTCAAGCTACCCGTAAGTGTGGCATTGACGCTGGCGGAGCCGCGTCCGGTGAACGTGACAGGCAACACCGCGATTGGCGTGAAATCGGAGAAGTTGCGGGAGACTAACCGAACCTGGATCCGTTGGGTCAGTGATCCGCTCAACTCCACGTTGCTGTGCGGAAAAGTCAGGTGGGAATGATCTACCTTGAGAGTATCATTGCGGGCATTATAGTCGAGTCCTAAGTGGCCCGAAACAGGAACGCCATGTGGCCCCGGCGCAATTGCCAGGTTCGCCCGGGCAATAAGTCCGGAAACATCGTGGAGATTGCCGGCCAGTTCAACCGGGCCGGAGATCACGCCATCATAAGATGGCGCGCCGGGTGCTAACGCGCGGGCAACCGCCAAGGTTTCGAAGCCATGCAGATTGCCGGCCACTTGGAATTGCGCGAGTTCCGCGACGCTGCCGGAGCCGGTGAGACTACCTCCCAGCGCAGCGAGCCGGATTCCCGAAAGTTGAATGCGATGCGCATCGGCGGCGATGCCCGTATCGAGGCTGACGCCGGAAAGACGCGTAGCTCCCTGGCGGATTGCAAGATTACGCGCACTTAGGCTCGCATTGACTTTGTATGCACTGCCCGCCGAAAGCGCCGCGGTGCCGTCAATGGTCGCGGTGCCTTCCGGATGTTCGGATACCCGCAGCAGCCTGCCTATCTCGCCGAGCGCGAGGCTGGCTCGAAAATGTGCGGAACTGTGGCCCTGCTTGCTCAGCGTGCCCGCCGCTTCAATGCCGCTGTGGCCCAAGGTCACATGCGCCGACTCGATCTGTGCGCCGTTTGCGTCCATGGAACCGGACACTTCCGCCATGACCAGGCCCGGTGCGTGCGTGGCATCGAGCGGCACAGACAACCCCAACGTGCGCTTGATTTCAGCGAGCGCCACTCTTGCATTCACACGCGCGCTAGTGCGTGGATCGATTAAGTGATCCACGGAGCCGGAAAGCAAAATCTGAGACCCCGGCGTACTCAGCCGGGCATTCGTCAATGTAATCCTGTCCTTCTCGATAGTCAGTGGCAGGCTCACATTGACATCCAGCGGGGGATTAGAGTCACGCTGGACGTATAGCGGCGCCACCCTTATCTCACCCGTATAGCTCCCCGGCAACGCGCTGTAGGCGAGTTGGGCGCGGAAGTTCGCACCGCTTGCGTTGAGCTTCGATTTAAGATTCGCAAATGTTGCGGTGCCATTACGTAGATCGAACCGCCCAATTGCCAGGTCTACAATGGTTTGGGCCCCCGACTTATTACTCGTGGAAGATACTTTGGGCGACGGGATGTTGGTGTGTCCATCACGGTAGACAATGATATTGGCTTGCGGAGTATCGACCAGCAGATATGCAATATCGACAAACCCTCTGAAAGGCGATAACAGTTTCAGGTCGACTTCGACCAGGTTCGCGCGCAGCAGCGGCGGGACTGTAGGAGGCTCGAGGCCATGTATGACAAAGCCGCCTATCCGGGCGCGCAGATGGCGCCAATCGAAACTGAAAGATGCAATCTCGGCTTTGCCGCCCGTCGATTCTTCGACCGCGGCCACGATTTTCTGCCGTACCACTCCCCGGAACCAGGTGGTTTGCACGATCAGAATCCCGGCCACCACCACGACGGTCAGCAGTCCCGCCAACGAAGCCGCCGCGACGACCACGATTTTGCGCCGGCGCGTCATTCGAATGCCTCCGGCTTGAATACCACCTTGACATTGGCCCGCATTTGCTTGAGCCATGCGTCCATCTGCTGATCGGCTGCGTTCGCCGGCGCGCCCGGTGCCGCCCTGTCAGCCGATTGAGAGTCCGCCTCTGGGTGGCCGGTGCCGAAGCGGAAGTCGACAAACTGAACGGCAGTGAGTTGCCAGAGGAGACGGCGCTTCAGTTCCTGCTCGGTGATTCCGTACTTCCTCAGCGCGGCCCGATAAGCGGCCAGGGTGTGAAAGCGATCCCGCCGGAAACTCCGAAGTAGCGCATCGGCCTCGCCGGCAGGCGGCGCCTTATAGCCGCTCAATGTCAATTCCCGGCGGAGCAGGTCCTGATCCACCAGGTGCTCGGCCGCCGTGCGGCGTGCCGCTGGGCCGAGATTCAACGGCTCATTGTTCAGGCATTCCGTCAGACGCAGATCATCCAACAGTTCGCTTTCAGTGACGACGGTTTTCCCGATAACAACGGCTACCCGATCTACAACTCCTGCCGGACAAAGTGACAGCGGCCATAATACCAATGCCAGGGCAATAATGGACTCTCGCAGTGTCGACGTTCGCATATTAGAAGGACTGCCCAATGGAAAAGAAGTATTGAAAGTGGCCCACGCTTTGCACAGTCTTGGTGGCCCCGCCAAAAAGAAGCTGATCGTACGTACCTTGCAGGCCGTTAAAACTGGGGGGATTGAGCGTGTAGGCCAAATCCACGAGAATCGGTCCGATCGGCGTCTTGTAGCGGATCCCAAAACCGACCGCGTGGACCATATAGTTGAAGTCCGTCAGCCCGGTCTGGTGCGTGCTGAAAGAGATACTACCCAGGCTGGAATATAGGTTGCCCATGTCATGAAAGATGACGCCGCCGATGTTATTGCCAATCAGCGGGAAGCGGAGTTCGACGGTCTGAAAGAATAGGGCATCGCCGCCCAATGGAAAACCTGTGTCCAGGTCGCGGGGACCGGCCTGGTTAATGGGAAAGGCGCGTATAGTGGATTCCCCGCCGCCAAAAAAACGTTCCGGAAGGGGCACATACTCGTCAGTTGCGATGCCGTCCGTGCTGAAGGGATGAATGATGCCGAACTCCGTATTGGTGGCCAGGATATAATTTCCTGCAATCTTCTTATAGTAGGAATTGTGTGCCAGGAGCCTCCCGAAATTCCTATTGCCGCCAAACGCGTGGTCCGCCAATGAAATGTCCAAACTGTTATAGAAACCCCGGTGGGCGTCGGCCGGGTTGTCGCGCCGATCCTGGACCAGATTTGCGCCGAATACTCCGACTTGCGAAGGCTGCGAATATAGAGGAATCAACAGGGGGTTGATCTTCAAGGTGCCCGCCAGAATCTGATCGTTGGTCCAGGAGTAGCGCATTAGGACCTTGGTCGCCTTGCTCAGACGTTGTGAAACCTCGACGGCGCCCTGGAGCTTCGTAGCGGTAAATGTAAGTATGTCTCGAATATTGTCATACAGGCCGGTTACTGTCACCTTGCGCCCTTCGTCGTGATGGAACCTCGGAATTAAGTAGCTGAGCGCTGCCCGGCGGTCCAGCGTGGAGTAGCGTCCGTTGAAGACCAGGCTCTGCCCCAGCCCCCACATGTTTAAACGGCTGAGTTGCAGGTCGAAGCGCGGCGCAAATCCAACGACACCGGTGGGATTGCTGATATTCGTCGCGGCGCCGCCGATTTTGGCGATCTCGGCGCCAACGCCGAGACCTACGGTATATAGGTGGCCTTCCACACAGTGTAAGTCGACGTACTTATTCTGATCGTCGCCATCCGGGTTCTGGATTGCGGTATCCACCGTGTCAAAGATGCCGAGGTTATACAATCGGCGTTGTATGTCGCCCATGGCAACCCACGAGAGCGGATCGCCGGGGTGCAGCGTAATCAGCGGATCCACCAGGCGCGCCCGGGTGGTATGCAGACCGGAGATGACGACATCGCGCACATACTGTGCCGCACCCGGCGTTACTGTATATTCGAGACGCATGCGCGCGGGCCCGGCGGGGGTGGCGCGGTATTGGAACGTGGCATCGGGATAGCCCGCCGACTGGAACCGCGTCAGGATGTAGTTGCGATCCATCGCCACCGCCGTTTCGCTAAAGGGCTCGCCGCTCACCGACGCCAGCGAGTGAAGGATGGTGTTCTTGTTCTTGAGGTCGATGCCGTTGACCACCAGATCAGACACCAGATACTGCGGACCCTCTTTGATGTCGACCGTCACTGCTACGTCGCCTTTCTTTCCGCGGTAATTATCAGTGGTGGTGGTCGTGACTTTGCAGTCGCGGAATCCGCTGTCCCGGTACAGCGCCTCAATGGACTCTCCGTCCCGCGTCGCGAAGCTCTGGCTGTAACGTCCGTGCCGCAAACGAATAAAGCCTTTTGGCTGCATGAACATTCGTTCGCGAATCTCGGCGCCGGTAAAGTAAGTGTTGCCTTTGATCTTCACACTGACTACGCGATGGCTGGCGCCCAGACTTAGTTTATAAGTGATCGTTTGCTGATCGTTGCTGGTCTGGCGCGACGCTAATTCCACCTGTACATCGAAGTAGCCTTTATTCTGGAAGTAGTCGCGCAGGTTGCGCGCGCCAGTCACCAGGAGATCTTCATTGACGGTCCCTTCATCGAACGCAGGGACGTAACGCTGTATCGTTTTCTTCGACACTTTGGCGCCCTCGGCGGTGATTTTCACCTTGGGGCCGCCGTCCGCTTGAACTGTCGGACGCACGCGTTTCGTTTCCGGAAGATAATCGGTTTTTTCCAGGACAACCGATGCTGTAAGACGGTTTTGCTTTTGATACGCTTTGCGGATATTCTCGAGACCCCTCTGCACGTTGGATTGCGTGGCCGGCTTCCAGGGAAAGAACAGAATCTCCTTGTACTTGGCGTCGCGTGCGACCTTTGGCGCCGGAATCCGAGTGTCGCCTTCTATCTTTGGCAGCGTCAGGCGCGCGCGTTTTCCGGACCTGATCTGGAAAGTGATTGCCACCTGCTGGTGGGCCGGGTCGCGAACAACCTTTGGGGTAATCGCCCCCCGGTAAAGACCGTTATGTTCGAGCAGAGTGCGGAGTTTTTCGACCGCCGTATCCACATCGCTTGTTGCGAAGGGCGTACCAAGGTGCAGGCGCGTAGCGTTGACTAACTGGCCGGAATTCGGAGGAGCGCTGATTTTTCCTTTTACTTCCACTGGACCGATAAACCACTGACTGGTCGTCCGGAAGATCAGGTTGACGCGGCCCCCCGCAGGCTCCGCATCGGCCTCTACGGTATCGTACGCGCCAGTCGCGTACAACCGTTTGATGGCAGCGCGCACATTCGCCAGGTGGAGCGGAGCGCCTGGCGAGAATGCCAACGCGCGCGACAGATCGGACGGAGTCAGTGGCTGGCTCGCGGGATCAAAGCTGATATGGGCAACGACTTTGCCTTCGTATTCGGATGCCGGCATCAAGTTGGCAGCTAGGACCGGCGGCGTCGCGGCGAGAACATAGAACAAGAGGCTAGCCCAAACTCGTGACGCCATAATCTTGAGAGAGCTAGCAGGTTTACTGCCGGAGTACTATACACGACAACGATGCGCTCAGGTGTCCACATCACCAAGGGTCAGCGAGCGCGACGCGTGCGGGGGCCTTGTGGGGTGTTTTTCGGAAAGCATGCGGTGCGAAAAACTTGCACACTGCCTCGCCCAATCTTCTCGCGGGGGGCGGTTTGGTATACTCGGCGAGACCAACAGACATTCAAATCACGGCGCCGGCCCCAGCCTCGTTCTCACATCAAATTCCAAGCAGGTTCATCCGCAGCTTCACGAACGCGCGCTGCTCGGCCCACAAGTTCAGCGGGATGCTGGCTAATTCATCTACTACCGGGAGTGCGCGGCCATTCCGAGTCAGATCGACGGTCCTGATGTACGTGTGGCACATCTCACAGGCTTCCACCCGTACCTACGAAACTGCTCGGCCGTGTAGATGGGTAGCCGGTCTGGGTTCTGTTCGCCGCAGGCAGGGCATAACATGCGTCCGATGTTCCATTCCGTCGCGCACTGGCCGCAGATGAGCGAGCGTGCGCCGCGAACTTCAGGAAATCCCGCCGGTTCCCCTCCATCGTCTCCTCCTCAAGCCAGTAGGCGGCCGCAGGAACATAACAATTCGATTAGCTTAGCGTGAGAGAGCCGGCCCGGAAATGTCGCTTAACAGGTTGGGGGAAACAACGAAATGATGCCGAGCAATGTGAGATCGACGCCCAAGGGAAATTTGCTGTTCTCGGTGGTCGACGACGGCGTGGGCGTACAGGACGAGCCGTTCAAAGACAAGCGCTTGATCAAGAAGAGCAATCAATACCAGGTCGTCACTTACGGCCACAAGACCGGCAAATATGACGCGGCACTGGTTGGCACGCCGAAGGGCGTATACGATTTCGTGGTCCTGCCCGCGTTTCCGGATGTGTGTTATGTGCGACGCAACCGGGGCGATCGGGATTTAAAATACCGCGACAATCCCGGCCACCACGACCTGAAGGTGAATCGCGGGCACATGTCGATAGCGCGGGGCGGGGAAGTCTTCTTTGCGGGGAGCATCTGGTTTGGCGGCGGGCCCACCACCGGCAAATTTCCGGAGGGCCAGTTGCTGCAGTGGGAAAACTCCTCGGGCCATTATAAAATCGGTCTGGGAAAGCGGGGCCAGGATCTCCTCGACCTGGTAAAAAGGCAGACGCGCTTTCTGAAATGCACCGACGGCAGTCTGCTGCTGCCCATCGAAAAGTTCAAGCCCTGGAACGGCGACCCGGTTTAGCTGCCGGGCAGAGACAGTTGGAGGAGGTGCACATCACCGCGTTATACTCAATCCGATGATCGGATCTGAAATAACACGGCGCACGTTTGCCGGAGCAATGGTCGCGTGCGGGATCTCCGCCGCTGACGACGGCTGGGTGGAACTGTTTGACGGACGCAGCCTGGCCGGATGGCGAGCGGGAGAAAACCAGAGTTCCTGGAAGGTGGTGGACGGACAACTGGTGGCCGATGGCCCCCGCTCGCACCTGTTCTATGCTGGACCGGTGCGCGCCGCCGATTTTCGCAATTTTGAGCTCGCGGTGGAGGTTCTTTCGCCCCCTGCGTGTGACTCCGGAGTCTATTTCCACACGGCCTATCAGGAGCGCGGTTATCCATCGAAGGGCTTCGAAATCCAGATCAACAATGGCGCCACGGGCGCGGGCGGCTACCGCGAGCACACCAAGACCGGGTCGCTCTACGGCGTGCGCAACGTCTACAAACAGTTTGTGCCGGATAACCAGTGGTTCACCATTCACGCGGCCGTACGCGGCAAGAACGCGCAGATCCGCTTGAATGGCATGCTGGTGGTGGATTACACCGAGCCCGTGCCGCCCGTACTCCCGGACGGACCGGAGAAAGGCAGCGTGCTGGATCGCGGCACCTTCGCCCTGCAGTGTCACGAGGGTTCCAGAGCGCGATTTCGCAGCGTGCGCGTGCGTCCGTTGCCGGACGATGTGGACACGCCGGGCGGACCCGCGTTGCCTCCGGACTCCATGTCCCGGCAGATCATCAACCTGGGGCGCCGCAACATTCCCCTGGAGGACCTGCATACCCATCTGAAAGGCGGCTTGACCATCCAGCAGGCCATCGCGAAATCGCAGCGCGACGGCATTCAGTACGGCATTGCGGCCAATTGCGGCGTGGCGAATACGGTGCAAAACGACCAGCAGGCATTGGCCTACATTGATAGCCTCAAAGGCCAGCCGTGCTATGTAGCCATGCAGGCGGAAGGACGTGAGTGGACCAAAATGTTCTCGCGCCGCGCAGCCGCGCAATTCGATTACATCTTTACCGACTCCATGACCTGGACCGATAATCGCGGCAAACGCATGCGGCTCTGGATTCCCAACGAAGTGGGGACCATCGCGGATCCGCAGGAGTTTATGGACACACTTGTGGAACGCGCGGTCGGCATCCTGGAACACGAGCCGGTCGATATCTACGCCAATCCTACGTTCCTGCCGGATGTGCTCGCTAAGGATTACGAGCAACTCTGGACGGCGGAACGGCGCATGCGCGTGATCGAGGCCGCTGTGCGGAACAGCGTGGCGATCGAGATCAACAACCGCTACATGCTGCCCAGCCCTTCGTTCATTCGCATGGCGAAAGCGGCCGGCGCGAAATTCACCTTCGGCTCGAATAACGCCGGTCCCGAAGACCTGCGCCGCTGCGAGTACGGCCTGCGGATGGTCAAGGAGTGCAGCATGGCTTGGCAGGATTTCTTCGTCCCGCTGGAAGGGCCCAAGGCCATCGAACGCAAGGGAGATGCGCTGCGCGCCTGATGTGCTCGCTATTTGTCTCGCGTTGGCGCTGATTATTACGCCGGGGCTGAGGTTCGCGCGTGTTGGAGCTGCCCGGCAGGGTTCTCCAGCCGTTGTGGCACGTTCATGTACAAGGCATTCAAACCTTCCGTCATCGTCGGATGCGCGAACATAGTGTCTCGCAGGATTGTGTACGTCAGGCCTGCCAGCATCGCGAGTTGCACTGTGCCCATCAGTTCGCCTGCCTCAGGCCCGAAGGCGGTGAACCCGAGAATGCGGTCACTGTCCGCCGCGATCAGCGTCTTCATGAACCCGCGTCTCTCCGAAAGCGTCCAGGGACGCCAGGCGGCATCTACCGGCACGGACGCCACCCGGTAGGGGACTCTGCTTTCCCGGGCCTGTGACTCGTTCAGGCCTACCCGCGCCAGCTCCGGATCAATGAAAACGCAGTACGGCACCAGACGGCCTGTAGTGCTGCGGTGGCCTCCGTTCAGGTTTTGCCAAATGATGCCGAAGTCGTCTTCTGATACGTGCGTGAAGTACGGGCTGCCCGCGCACTCTCCCATGGCCCATACATTCGGCGCGGTAGTTTCCAGGCGATCGTTCACCCGGAGATGCCCCTTTTCCGTGACTTCGATTCCCGCCTTTTCGAGTCCGATGCCGCTTGTGTTGGGCGTACGCCCGACTGCCACCAGGATGTCGGTTCCATCCAGGCTTCGGGTGCTGTCCCCGCTTTGGAGCTGAAGGCTCACCCGGCCGCCGGAAAGGCCGCTGACCCTGAGGAGCTCCGTGTTTAACAGTACGTCGATGCCTTCGTCCCGGAAGAGCTGCAGAATCGCCTGCGCCACGTCGGCATCTTCCTGGGAGGCCAGTTGCGAGCCGCGGGCGATCAGAGTTACACGGCTTCCCAATCTGCGCAAAGCCTGGCCCAGTTCAAGTCCAACGTAGCCGCCTCCCAAAACGATCAAGTGTTCGGGACGCAGCTGCAGGTCCAGCGCCTCAATATGCGTTAGCGGTTTGGCTTCCCGCAAACCGGGCGTATCAGGTACGGTCGCGTGGGTTCCTACGTTCACGAACACGTGGTCAGCGGTAAGCGTCCGTTCGCCCCCATCACGCAATGTGACACGGAGGGTCCGGGGTGCGACGAATTTGCCGTCGCCGAGAATGACTTCGTCTCCGGCAGCGTGATACTTGTCTAGGAGCTTGTTGAAATAGGGGACAAACTTTCGATTCCACGGGCATCGGAAGCTCGGAAACGTTGCATAAGCCGGACTTTGACTGGAATGTAAGTGACCTTTGGAGGTTAGGGCGGCGTGAGGTG
>Ga0335085_10000199_pt1 | contig 187849 bp, 194 predicted proteins | sample Lox_Sample_45_FD_206712 | JGI IMG/M metagenome (GOLD analysis project Ga0335085, IMG submission 206712) | Soil microbial communities from Loxahatchee National Wildlife Refuge, Florida, United States - Lox_Sample_4.5 | ecosystem: Environmental > Terrestrial > Soil > Wetlands | place: USA... | reverse complement strand
CTATGCCTATGGAGTAGCCCGGGGCGTTTGCCGCATTGGGGTCGGTGACGATATAGGCCCCCGTTGAGCCGTCGCTGTGCCAGTAGTGGGAGGGGGTGCCCGAGGAGTCCTCTTGGGAGGAGATGAGAGCGGCGTGAGCTGAAGGGGCGACGGCTAGAAGTAATGAAAAGACAAACCCGAAAGTTATGCGCTTCATATGTGCACAGCCTAGCACGGTCTGCTTGCCGTGCAAGGCCGTCGGGTACTGTTGAAAACTCCGTGCCGCGGGCGATTTTGCGCCTATACTTATAGACAGTTATTTACTAGTAACCACATTATGCGTCGCCAAACCCTTCAAGAAACCGCCAAGTTCCTCGCCGGTGTCATCGCCGCCGATTTCTTCGCGTTGTTATGGTTCTCCCAGGCGGGATTTTTCCCCGTCGACTTCTACGGGCTCACCTTTACGCCCGACATTATCCTTCCGGCTGCGGTATTCGATATCGCGGTGTTCGTTATATTAGTGCACTATGGTTGGCAGGTCGGCACCATTCCCACACTGCGTGAGCGGACCTACTTCACCATCGCGGGCATTTTATTCTCGGCCGTAGCGCTCGCTCACCTCTGGCGCCTCTTCGCGAGTGCGCCGCTTGTCTTGGGCGGCACTGAAATCCCGTTGTGGCTTTCATGGTTCGGCGTGATGATCACCGTTTACCTCGCGTACACGAGCTTCCATCTCGCGACACGTTCGCGCCGCCGCTAGGCCCCGCCCATAACAGAAAAACTCCCCCGGCGGGGGAGTTTTTCTGTTACCAGTTGCAGTAACCGTAAGCGTTGGTGCACGCGGGAGTGTAGTAGCCCCAGTACTGCGGATATTGATAGTAGTAATTGTAATTATACGGGTAGTTGTAGTTGTAATTGGCGTAATTGTAGGGATAAGAATAATTGTTGTAGTTGTAGGGGTAATAATTGTTGTAGGGGTAGTACGGGAACTGCCGGTACGGGTAGTAGTTGTAGTTGTCATAGTACGGCATCGAGCCGCACGGGTAGGTCGAGTAGTAACTGCCGCACCAGTAGGTGGGGGTGGCGATCTGGGCCGAAGCGAGTGCCGGCGCGGCAAGCGCCGCGAGCAAAGAGAGCGAGACCGCGGACTTTATGAAAGTATTCATAGGCCTTGTGGTGAAGTGATAATGCCCTCACTGTACCGCTCCCGCGGTTTTTTTCAATCAGGCGCCCAAAGAGCCCTAGCGCCCGAATTCTTCCGGCGGATTAAGGTGCCCGAGCTTCCCCGTGGCGTACGCGCGCAAGGTTTTGATGCTGTAGTACAGGGCGAATATAAGGAAGAAGGCCATGAGCTCCTGCAGGAGAAGCATAATGGTCGGTTCGGTGCTCTGGGCCGGGAGGGCGAAGAGCTCAATGACGAACACGCCGAGCGCCGCAGCGATGGCGTTGAGGAGCATCACGACACGCCCGTGCGGACCGGTGAGCGCGGCAAGCACGATGAGGAGCAGGAGCGCCATAAGTTGCGCCGGCAGGGACAGCGGCAGGAGATAACCGCCGTACACGGCGTCGCCCGCCACCCACACCACCGCCACGGCAATAAACAGCTGCCGCACCAGGTCGCCGTAGTAATGGGGGATGTCCGTGCGCCCGAAGCCGAAGTCGGAAAACGCGCTCATGGGGATAGTATACCATTTGAAGGCTTTCCCGCGCTATTATATAGATATGGCTCTATATGTCAGCGAACGCTCCCGGGTTTCTCTCTGGTTGTTCAACGATACGCGCATGGCGTGGTTGTGGCTCGTGGTGCGGCTCTATCTCGGCTGGGAGTGGCTTTCGGCCGGATGGGAAAAGGCCGTGGGCGGCGGTTGGTTGGGTGCGCAGGCGGGCACGGCCATCACCGGTTTCATGCAAGGCGCGCTCGCCAAAACGGGCGGCGCGCATCCGGACGTGCAATGGTGGTACGCATGGTTTATTACGCACGGCGTGCTCGCACACCCGCTCATTTGGTCGGATGTCATCGTGGCGGGAGAAATGCTCGTGGGTCTCGGACTCATCGCGGGGTGCCTTACCGGCGCGGCGGCGTTCTTCGGTTTTGTGATGAACATAAATTTTATGCTCGCGGGCTCCGTGAGCGTCAATCCCATATGGCTCATCCTGAGCCTGCTTCTTATGCTTGCCTGGCGCACGGCTGGCTGGTGGGGGATTGATCGCTTCGTATTGCCGCGGGTATATAAGCGCCTGCGGCGCGGGTGATACAATGCTCATATGAATCCTCTGCAAGCACGCGCGGACGCGCTCGCATTTTTAAAACGCAACTTCATCGCCACGATAGCGACCGTTTCCGCCGCGGGCAACCCGCAAGCGAGCCTCGTTTACTACGCCTGTGACGACAACTTCACCATCTATTTCAGCACGCTCATGTCGACGAGAAAATACGCCAATGTCCTTGCGCATCCGCGCGCCGCGTTCACCGTCGCCACCATTGATGTGCCGCAGACGCTCCAGCTTGAAGGGGACGTGTCGGTCGTGACCAATCAGGCGCAGCTTGAGGAGAACGTCGCACGTCTCATTGAGCCGCTCACTTCAAACCAAAACTATCAGTGGCCCATGGCAAAGCTCGACGGCGCCGTGGTGGCGCTCCTGCGCTTCACGCCCGCGTGGGCGCGCTGGGGTGATTTTGCTAATTTTGCGAAGGATAGCGCGGCCGTGTTTACGGAAATTCCTCTCGCCTAACCGTCATTAACCGAAGGTGAGTGTATAGGCGTCGAGCGTGCCCGACTCGACCTCTATTTTTATCGTGTGTATACCGGGGGCAGGTTTGCTCACGAGCGTGTAGAGTTTGTCGCCGTCGACGGTTATCTCTCCCGCGGGCGAGCCGTCGAGCGTGATTTTAAGCACCGCGGGGCCCGAAGGATCCGTCGCGACCATATACACATTGCGCGCGCCGTAGGTGTATTCGATGCCCGCGCCCGCGCCCGCTTCGGCGTACTGGGGCATGATATTCCAGCTGCCGCTGAGATAGAGCGTGTTGGGTTGTGTGGTGCCGGGCAGCGTGAAGCTCTGCGCCCCCGCGAGTCCGGGCGTCCCGTTGCCCAGATATTCATTGCGCGCGGAGCCGAAGTACGTCTCCGGACTTTGAATCGCCGAAAGGTCGGACCCGGGAACATCAACGGTACTCGTCGGGACCATGCTTCCGCCCAGCCGCGCCGCGCGCTCTTCAAGCGCCGTCTGAATGGCCGCCTCGGTGCCGTCGTAGTCGCCCTCGCCCGCGTGGTCGTGCACGATGAAACCGTCTATGTCGACGAGATACTCGCGCGGCCAGTACTCGTTTTGAAAGGCGCTCCAGGTTTTGTACTGGTTGTCGAGCACCACGGGGTATTCGATGCCGAAGCGGTTCACCGCGTCTTGCACGTTCTGTTGCAACTGCTCGAATGCGAACTCGGGCGTGTGCACCCCGATGATGACGAGCCCCTCATTTTTATATTTTTGATACCACGCGTTGAGGTAGGGGAGCGTACGCTCGCAGTTGATGCAGCTGTAATCCCAAAAATCGACCAATACCACGTCTTTGCCGCGGTATTGCGCGAGCGTCACGGGCTGCCCGCCGGTGTTTATATAGCCGGCGATGCCCGTGAGTTCGGGGGCCATGGAGTAGCGGAGCGCCTTTTGCGCGATGGTCAAAAATTGGGAAGAGGTTGCAGTTGCTATAGCGTCAGCCATTGGCGAAGAAGAAGCGGCGCCGCCTCCCGCCGCGGTGGTGGAGCTTGCGGCGGGCGCGGACTGCGTTTGTGAAAGCAGTTGTTGTTCGATACCTATTTCGCCGAAGGCGCCCGCGGGGAGCGCCGCCTCGAGCTGTTTATCGAGTCCGAAGATGATGGCTATGCCGACCAACATAAAGAGCGCCCCGATGCCGCGCTTGAACCAGCCGCGGGCATCGGCCGCCACGCCCAGCCACCCGGCGGCTTTTTGCCCGAGCACCGCGATGACGAACAAAAAGAGGCACAACCCGAGCGCGTACGCGGCGAGATAACCCACACCCGCGGCGAAGTTTGCCGGCAAGACCGCTGCAAGGATGACAAAATAAGTCGGGCTGCAGGAAGAAAAGACGGGTCCCAAGGCCGCGCCCATAATAATATCGCCCCAGAGGCTTTGTTTTTGATACCCGGCGCCGAGCACTTTGTTGGATCCGACATACATTGCCGAGACACCCGGCAGCGCGTCCCACAGCGAAGGGAAGAGCGTCACCACACCGAAGAGGAGCAGCAACCCGCCGGAGAATAGTTGCCAGAATATCGCGGGGATAGAAATGAACGCGGTCGAGACTTTTAAGAGGAGCGTGAAGAGAATGATTGAGACGCCGAGGCTGGACACGATGAGGGCCGCGCGAGCCCGGCTCGCGCGGCCCGCCAAGGAGCCTCCGACGATGACGGGCAAGAGAGGCAATATGCACGGAGCCAGGACCGTGAGCGCGCCGGCGACGAATGAAATTATAAGTAAGCTGTGCATGCACTCAGTATAAAAAATGCGCGCAAGGATGTAAAGTACACTTTACATCCCCTTATCCACACTAGCCGCGGGCGTCGCTCCAAGCGCCCGCGATGAGCTTGGCGAGTATCATGGCGCACAGCGCCAGGGTGAGCCACGGATCGGGCGCACCATAAAGATGCTGCGCGATTATCGCGGCAACGAGCACAAAGGCGCCGGTCAAAAAGGCCGCCCGCCCCGAGCGCGCGCGGTGCTGCTCTTCGCGTTCGTCGGCGGGGCGCTCGCGCAGCACGAACGCGGCAAACAGCGCAAAGAGGATAAACAGCGCCGCCAGAAATGACATCGCGAGCATGGTCGGCATGAAAAAATCGAACGGATTAAGCACGAGCAGTGCCAGCACAAGCGTGCCGAGCGCGGTGATGAGTTCGATGGCCTTGTTATTCATGGCGTATGAAGAAAACGTCTTCGACGGAAACTTTAAAATATCTGGCGATTTTAAGCGCCAGGAGCACCGACGGCGTGTAGCGCCCGCGCTCAATGGCGACGACGGTCTGGCGGCTCACGCCGGCCTTTGCCGCGAGCTCTTCCTGCGTGGCGCCGCGCTCGCCGCGCAGCTTCTGCACCTTGTTTGCTATGAACTCCGCCATAGTGCTTACTCTATGCGCACGGCGGGGGATGTCAAGGCGGCTTTACGCCCGGCGCACGATACAAAACGGCGTCATCTCGGAGGACTGTCCGAGGGGATTGTCCCTGAAGAGTTCTCCGATAAAGCGCTCGGAGAGCGCGGGGTCGGATTTGCCGAGACTGAAAGCGCCGCGGTAATTTGCGTCGAGAATGACCGTGTCGTGGCCCGTGGCGGCCTTAATGCGCCGCGCCGCGCCCCCCGGGTCGTGGGGCGCGAGCTTGGCGGAGTGCGCGTATTCAAGAATAGTGAAGGACATAGGGCAGTCTATCGACTTGGCTTGACTGCCGCAGATTCTATAAAACATGCCGCGGATGCCCAGCGGGCGCGTGAGCGCGGAAACAACCGCCGCACACAAAACGCGCGGCAGGCCCGCCTCTTCGATAAACAGCTGCATCGCGAGTGCCGTGCCGTGGCCGAAGCCGCGGAAGCCGCTCGAACCGTAATAGTTGCCGACATTGCGCGCCAGGAGCCGCGCGAAGCGCGTTGGTTTGATGTCGCTCATGTCGACGATACGCCCCTGGGTGATGGTAAGCGCCTTTTCGCTCACGAAAATAAGGTCGCCGGGCTTGAGGTACGGCGTGACGTACTCATCTATAAGAGGAAGGATGTCGGAGTCGTCGGTCGTGATGAGGCGGGTTTTGACGGGGAGCCGCAGATACGCAGCGCCGCCCGCCCGCACTTCAAGCTTTTTGCCGGGATTAGGGACGAAATTGCCTGAGGGGAGCACCGGAGCGGCGGCCTCGCGGCCGAAGAACACGCGTTCGCCGCGGAAGAGCGCGAAGAGCGTCTCAAGCGCGTTGCGCAGCTCGGCCCGGTGCGAGCCGGCCTTGGTGTGCATGTCTAACATCTCCGTCGTCTCGCTGTAGAGAATGTGCGCCTCATCAAGCCGCTCGGGGGAGAACGTGGCCTCAAGGGCGGGGGCGTCCTCGGTGCGCGCCTCGACCGTGACGCTGCCGTCCCCCTGCGGTGTATAGAGCACGGTATACCCCGTTTTTTTCTTTTGCTGATTATAGGTCTGCGTCTGTTCCTTAAAATGTTTTACGGTAACGGGGATGGCCTTATGCTTCTTGATCTCGGTTATCTGGTTGTGGTCGTCGACGAAGACGACCACCGGGTCCAGATCCTTAAGCTCCGCGTGCTCAAGCCAGGTTTCGGCGAGGATAATAACCTTGTCTCCGGGTTGAAAGTGGTGTGCGGGCGGGCCGTTGAGGCAGATATCGCCGTTGCCGCGCGGCCCGGGGATGATATACGTCTGCCAGAAGACGCCGTTGCGGACGTTGGTGATATTGACGTACTGAAACGGCCGCATGCCGCTCGCCTCCAGGAGCGCCTCGTCGATGGTGATGGAGCCGACATAGTTGAGGTCGGCCTCGGTGACCGTCGCGCGGTGGATTTTGGCCATGCAGGCGCGAATTAACATAGGTGGCCCCAGTATACTACACGGCCGCCGCTTTGCAGAACGAGTGGAAAAAACTTACAGTTAGACAATGCCTGTTCGTCGCATGAAACTTTTGGCCGCCTGTGTGGCCGTGTTGTCGCTCGTCACGCTCGCCCCCGTGCTGCGTAACGCCAACGCGCAACAGACGTCTGCCGGCGCCACGACCACTGACGCCACCTCGACCGACGATGCGGACGCAAGCTCCACGGCACAGATAGACGCGCTCAACTCGCAGATAAGCCAGCTCAAGGATGAGATAGTGCAACTCCAGGGCCAGCTCGACGCGACGACCCAGCAAAAACAGACGCTCCAAAGCGCCGTGGACGCGCTCAACATCAACATAAAGAAGATAGCGGCGAGTATCACGCTCACCAACGCGCAGATAAAACAGACCAACCTAGAACTCACGCGGCTCTCCGGCAGTATCGCCACCACGGGCGATGAAATCATCGTCGCGCAGAGTGGCGTGGCGGATTCGCTCCGGCGGCTTGAGGAGCTCGATCACATTCCGCTTTCGCTCGTGTTTTTGGGCGGGGCCACGCTCTCTTCGATTTTTGACCAGATAGACGCGCTCGCTTCGGTGCGCGCGAGCCTGCAGAATGAGGCGGTTGAGCTCGCGAACCTCAAAGCCTCGCTCACTTCAAGTAAGACCATCACGCAGCAAAAACATGACCAGCTCGCCGCGCTCCAAACCGACCTCAATCAGCAAAAACAGAGTCTCGCCATCGCGCAGGCTTCGCAGAGCGAGCTCTTAGCGCAAACCAAGGACCAGGAATCGTCGTATCAGGCGCTCATCGCGCAGAAAGAGGCACAAGAGGCGCAGTTCGAACAGCAGTTGCTGAGCGCCGGCTCCGAACTTAATCTCACGGTGAGCGGCCTGCCGCTTCCCGGACCCATACTCGCCTGGCCGGTTGATAATACGGTCATCACGCAGTACTTCGGCACCACGGCGTTTTCGACACAAAACCCGCAGGTCTACAACGGCCATGGTCATGACGGCATCGATTTGCGCGCGAGCCCCGGCACGCCGGTCAGGGCGGCGCTCGACGGTATCGTCGAGGGCACCGGCAATACCGACGCCACCTGTCCGGGCGCCTCGTTCGGCAAATGGATATACATCACGCATGACAACGGACTTTCGACGCTCTATGCGCACCTTTCAAAAATACTCGTGTCGGTGGGGCAGCGGGTGAGTACGCACGACCTCATCGCCTACAGCGACACCACGGGCTACGCCATCGGGCCGCACCTGCACTTTGGCGTCTATGCCACGACCGGCACTGTCATCGAGCAGCTCCCGACCGCCAAAAAATGCAAGCTCGTCATCCCGGTAGCCACGCTCTCGGCTTACCTCAACCCGCTTTCGTATCTGCCGGCGCTGCCCAAATAAAAAAAAAGAAGCAAAAAAATGCCGCAGCGCCCGGGGGCGCTGCGGCGGAACGTCAGACTGCTTCTTCAAGCAGCCGTTTAACCGGGATGTTAGGCGAGAAGTAATCCCGGTCGTCGTTGAGCTCCGCGCGGTAGAGATCGCTGTAGGCGCGGTAGTCGTCGGGGCAGAGAAAGACGACGCGAATGCTCCTGTCTTTTTTGTTGCGGAACTGGTCAAGCGTTCCGGCGTCCTTGTGTTTTTTGATAAAGCGCAAGGTCGCCGAAAGCGCTTCTCCTGACGTGGGACCGCCCGGCCCCCACTCGGCCGCCTGGGAGAACATCGCGTAGCTCGCGAGGAACGCCTGGAAGCGCGTCACGAGCATCCGGTGGGCGAACTCGTCCACCGAACCGATACTCACTTCGCGGCGGATGCGCGCCTCGTCGCGGCCGGCGGGGATTTCTTCGCCGGGAGCGCAGAGCGCGAGCACGACGGTCGTCGAGAGACCGCGCTCTTCGATGTAATCGAGCAGGCCGCCCGCGGTGCCGAGTGTGCCGCCCGAAGCCACGACTATGTCGATGTCGCCACGGTGCGCCCCCCAGAGCTTTGGAGCCAAGTGCCGTTTTTGCGCGCCGCGGTTCTCTTCACGCCGGCCGTATTGGTCGAGCACGAAGACCCCCGGCAGCGCCGCGAGCTCTTTGGCGCGGGTAACGGTGCTCGCGCTCACCAAAGTGGTGTCGATGGGATAGCCGAGTACGCTCACGAGCCCCACCTTGGCGGGGGGAGCTGTTTGCGGCATAAGCACCTCGCCGCGCACGCCGAGCGCCTTGAGGAGCATTGCGGCGTCGAGGCCGGTGTTGCCGCTTGAAGGGATGACGACCCGTGTCCCTTGTGTGATCTCACCGGAGAGGATGCCGCTCCTGACGAGTTCATACGCCACGGCAATTTTTGAATTACACTCGGCATACAAGAGCGCGGGCGTGATGGTGACGCCGTCGGCCGCAAACGGGTTAAGTGCCGCAAGCGGCGCCGCCATGCGCACGAGTCTCAGACGCGCCGGATTCATACGCTCGAGCGCGGGGTGGGTGAGCAGTGGGTTCATTGCACCATGTCCTTTGTGTATGCGGAAAATCCGCGTGCATCTGTGAGTACGGTACACATCGCGCCGCGCCGCGTCAAATAATAAAGCCCCGCCGCAGGTGTGCGGCGGGGGGATTTGTTCAGAGCGCGAGGCACAAAAAGTGCCGGCCGCCCGGGCCTGTGGGGCCGAAGTGTTTGTTGAGCGCTTCGTCTTGTGTGCTACCCACGGCGCAGGCGAGGGAGACGGCATCAATGGCGAGCCACCGGCCGAGTCTCTCTAAGATAAACCATTCGCGTTTGCGCAAGTGAGCGAAGCGCGCTTGCGCCCGCGCAAAGGTTTGTTCTTTGGTCACAAGCGGCTGCCGGCAGACTTCGTCGATTTCAGCGTCAGAGAGCGGGTTTAAGACGAGCATTGCAGTCTCCGTTAACGCGTTCTTGCGCGCTTCCATCTGGGAGGGATGAAGAGTTGCGTAGGTTGAAGCGGTTTTTTATAGAGGTAGACGTTCAGCCGGCCCGCATTGAAGTTCTTTGCGAGGCTGAAGGTGTCGATAGACAGGAATCCTTCAAACACGCGGGCGTATGCCTCGTCGTCGACCCAACCTTTTAAGACGACGCTCTCTGAGATGTAGGGTAAAAAGATCTCATATCGATTGTCGCCTCTGAAAAACCAAAGGCGTTGACCCGGCGCGCGCCAGGTGATGACTTGGTATATTGTCATGCCGGCCTCCGCTGGGGTGTGTCTGGGGCCACCATACCAAAAATATAAAAACTCCGCGAGGACGGGGCTTTTTAACAAGAACCCGCCGCACACTTGCGACGGTTGGGGTTTTAGCAAGTGATAAACGAGCTCATGTGCCTTGTTGGTGAGTATTGAATAGGGCGGCACTATTTCAAAGAAAAAGCCGCGAGCACCACTGGTGCGCTCGCGGCTAATTACGTTGCGGGAGTCGGTTCGAAAGAGGTCTAGCTCACGACCTCAATCTGTTCGACCATGTTGGCGAAAGAGGTGGCTCGGTCGGGATCGCTCAGATCGACTACGCCTGCAATCAACCAGACCCCGTTAGCGATCTCGCTGGTTAGTTGCTCCACGCCCCATGTAAATGGGCCGCAACGAACGTATTTACCGTCGAAGCCGATCGGGATTTTGTCGCCGACCTTCATGCCGAGCTGGGCGACGGCCTCGTGTGTTGCTTGAAGGATGGTGCCGCGCTTGAGGCCGGCATTGTTCTCGGGGAAGGCGGGTAGAGACGTGACGCGTTTCAGTCCGGACATGTCTGCGTTCTCCTTGGTGTGCATTCAAAACTGCCAGTCGCTAGAATAGCACGACTGACAGTTTTTGTCAAATGGTGGAGATTGGCGGATTATAAAAGATGTTTGTTGGTGAAGGCGAAGCCGGAACTTGATTTCAGATATACGAGTTAATCAAGAAAAAACTCGAATATTTTAAAACCCTATTCTGTCCTTACCCCTGCGCGTATTTAGCCTCCCAAACGCGCAAAAAGGCCTGCTAGTGGACACACTGCCTGAGAATTGGAACCAGCTTGAAAGCTACGTTTTTGATGCCTACGCACTCATCAAGAACGCCAATCTGTTAGGAAATGGCAGGGAAGTAGGCGCTCTGTAGGTCACATGGTGGGTATTGAATTGAGAGTAGGTGTAACAGCCAACGAGCGCCAGATATCGACAAAGTACTATTTTAGTGGTATCAAGTGCTTGGACAATCCTGTCCGTTCCTTCAAATCCTAAACACGGAAACAAGGAGACTGCAGATGGCTAAGAAAGCTGGTGGGTCGATGGCCTTCTATCACGAAAAAGGCTTCGTCCCGGCGTTTCATCAGGCGAGCAAGTTCGCTGGCAAAGACGGTCGCATCGGCACCATGCCGGACGCGATCGCAATGCGGCTGGCGACCCCTCCATACAAGGAGCTGGGGATGACCAGTTCCGCGAACCCGACGCCATGGGATCGGTACTACACCACCCTGACGGCCGAGTACTTCGGTGTGCTCGCGGGGCGTTCCTCCATCATCGTGGCGCACGGCATCGGTCCGATGTCGACGCTGCAAGGTATCCTCGACGCATACCGCTACGAGTTCGACGACAAGTCGCGCAATCATCGTGGCGGCCGCATCTCACAGGCGGAGTTCGAGAAGTTGGCGCGTGGCGACTACGGCGACGTGTCGATCATCGACTACGAGGAGTATCGCAACAGCTGGGGCGATCGGCAGTTCCGAGCCCCGACGGGTTACCGGCGAGCGAGCGACGCGAGTCGAGATGCCTTGCTGGTGGCGCGACTTGGCCCGCAGGCACACGAGTACATCGCGCGTCACGCTGCGCTCGCGCGGCAGTACTACCAGAAGCAGGCAAGCAAGGAAGTGGCAGATCCTTACATCGTCGACGTGGAAGAGCCCGGCAACCTGCCGTACTGGTGTCGTGAAGTGGAGTCCGGTATGGCTTTCGCTCACCTCACTTCGATCGGCGCTATCAGTCTCGTTCATCACCAGAACGGCATGCAACTGCCGAGCTGGGCGTGCGGCATCGGCATCCACGAGTGGTGGAATGGCGTGCGGCTGCTCGGGGTGCGTCCGGGAGCAGTCGGCGAAGTTCGCGACGGCCCCGATGCACGTCGGTTGTTGCGGAAGCATTGGCAAGAGCTTTTCGAGCCGAGCGGTCTCGACCGCGCGCCCGACGGACTCTTTGCCCTCATGCAGATGCCGGACAAGACGTGGTTCACGCAGTTCCCGAAGAAGGGAGCCAGCGCGGACAGCTACGAGCCGGAGTTCCGTGTGACGTCGATGGAGAAGGTGGGTGATCTCGAGCGGTTCTATACCGAATCGAACTATCCCGTCCCGATCTTCCGCTACGACATCCGCGAGGCGCAGGCGGTGCTCTCCAAAGAGGCCAACGCCTACGAACTCGTCGGGGAACCGACCAAGACCGGCGGTGCCGATAGCCAGGAGACCTGTCTCGTGCAGGGCTACCACATCGAGATCGACCACACCCAACGACTCGTTCGGCAGGACGCACTTGCCAACGACTATGATCGGATGATGCAGCTTCTCAAGGCCGCGTAATCCGTCTTCGACCCGCGCTCTCAGCCGAAAGGCAGAGGGCGCGGTTTTTCTTTTTCATACAAAATGGTTCAAAATTCTCAGGATGTGCCAAAGAAAATACCGCCGTGTGTGGCGGTATTTTCGCGTGTGGAGATGGGCGGAGTTGAACCGCCGTGCAATGAAGTGAAGAACGCGCGTCTACGGAGTGTAGTTCATTTTAGTTTTCTTAGGCGCCGGAGGTAGAGAATGAACAAAATCCGCCGGTGCCGCAGATTGCAAGTTTCGACGGGGCGGTGAATCACGCCGCCGCGCCAAAGCCCGAGATATAACACCCGGCCTCAGCCTTCAGGCGAAGCTGAGCGGATGCGACCGCTTAGGCTATTGCGTAAGCGAAGTCGTTCACCGAATACGGTGAGAGAACTGACTTGGCAGTTATTGTTTCCAAGTTTTTAAGCAGGCTTGGGCTGCTACTGCGCGGCCCGTTCTCCGGGCCTCATTGTCTAGGCCTGGCATCCCCTCTGAAAAAACTTTCTGTACAAAATTTTCTCAAAATGAATGCCAGATTATTGGTTTTTCAACGTGCGGCGGATCTCGCGCTGCGTGTCGCGCTTTTTGAGCACTTCGCGCTTGTCGAATTTTTTGCGGCCGCGCGCGACCGCGACCCTTACCTTCAGTTTTCCGCCTTTATTATAAATCGAAATGGGCACTATAGTCAAGCCTTTTTGGCCCTCCGCCGCGGCAATGGTGGCGATTTCTTTTTTGGTTAAGAGGAGTTTGCGCGTGCGCATAGGCTCGTAGTCCTGCGGCGTGTTTTTTGGCTGGTAGGGCGGGATGGTGGCGCCCACGAGGTATACCTCGCCGCCGCGCACGATGACGTGCGCGCCCTCAAGCTTGCCCTGTTTTGCGCGCAGGCTTTTGACCTCATGGCCGAGCAATTCAATACCCGCCTCGAGCGCTTCGAGGATTTCATAGTCAAACCGCGCTTTTTTGTTTTGGACGAGGTCCATGCGGCAACTATACCCCGCCGGCACGGAGAAAAAAAGTTGTTTTTAACCGCCCGTAAGATTATGCGCCGGTTAACGTCACTCCATTGGGGGGCAGCAATCGACGGAGAACGTAATGCGTGTCAAACTCCTGCGGGCGCTGCTCGTATACTGTTCTTTATGCTCGACCGTGGGCATCCATCCTGCCGAAGGCCGCGAGTCACTGGTGGCTGCCGCGCGCAGCTATCTCGGCACCAACCCCACCGGCTGGCACCGTGATTGGTGTGCGCACTTTCTCGACTTGATACTGCGGCAGACGGGTCACCGCGGCGGGGGAAACCTCGCGCTCAAATATCTCAACTACGGCCACCGCGTGTGGGGGCCGCAGGTGGGCGCCATCGCGGTGATGGGTCGCCGCGGCCGCGCAAAGGGCGGCAGCCCCGGTGGCCATGTCGGCGTCGTTACCGCCGTCGATGCCAACGGCAATCCCGTCATCATCTCGGGAAATCACGACCACCACGTCGGCATTGGCACGTATCCCAAGGGGCGCATTATCGCGTATATCCTGCCGGACTGACTGCGGGTGTCTCCGCAAACTTTGCCGCCGCGCTCACGCGCGGCGGCTTTTTCTTTTTAGTGTTTCTTTTGCCTAAATTCATATAAGTGGTACAGTGTGTATCTAATGCCCGGCTCTAAGCAGCAAAACCCCCAAAAACCGCAAGCGCCGCGCGGCCGCCGCCCCCGCATGCCGCGCGGCGATAATTTTTGGGTCAACCTTGCGACCTCGGTGCTCATCTTGCTGCTCATCGCGGGCGCGTACACCTACTTCGCGGGCGGGGGAACCCCGGCGCCGGGGCAAATCGCCATTTCCCAGGTGGCGCAGGACATCGAAGCGGGCAAAGTCGCGAGCATAGATATCAACGGTGACGCGCTCACCATCACCTATGCCGACAAGACGCAAAAGACGGCGCAAAAAGAGCCGGGCGAGGCGCTCACGCAAACGCTCTTTAACTACGGCGTCACGGCCGGAGAGATGAGCAAGGTTACCATCACGGTCGAAGGCCAGAGCGATTGGGTCTTTTGGTTCGAGACGCTCGGGCCGTTCGCGGGCTCCATCCTCCTCATCGCGTTTTTTATTTGGTATTTGAGCCGGCAGGTGCGCGGGGCGGGGATGCAGGCGTTCTCCTTCGGCCAGAGCAAGCCCCGCGTCATCGAACCGGGCGATCTGACCCAGCGCGTGACCTTCAAGGATGTGGCGGGCGCCAAAGAGGCGAAAGAAGAGCTCCTTGAAATCGTCGACTTTTTGCGCAACCCGAAGAAATTTTTGGATATCGGCGCGCGCATACCCAAGGGCATCATTTTGATGGGCGCGCCCGGCACGGGCAAGACGCTCTTGGCGCGGGCGGTCGCGGGGGAGGCGGGCGTGCCGTTCTTCTCTATAAGCGGCTCGGAGTTCGTCGAGATGTTCGTGGGCGTGGGTGCCTCCCGCGTGCGCGATCTCTTTTTGACGGCCAAGCGCGCGGCGCCGGCGATCATCTTCGTCGATGAAATAGACGCCGTGGGCCGCGTGCGCGGCACGGGCGTGGGCGGCGGCAACGACGAGCGCGAGCAGACGCTCAACCAAATTCTCGTCGAGATGGACGGCTTCGAGCCCAACGAAAAGGTCATCGTCATGGCGGCCACCAACCGCCCCGACGTGCTCGACCCGGCGCTCCTGCGCCCCGGGCGCTTCGACCGCCGCGTGACCATCGACCTGCCCGACCGCGCCGACCGCCTGGAAATTTTGAAGGTACATTCGCGCCGCAAGCCCTTTGCCGAAGACATTAATCTCGAGGTCATCGCCGAGCGCACGCCGGGATTCTCGGGCGCCGACCTCTACTCTTTGATGAACGAGGGCGCCATTTTGGCCGCGCGGGAAAACCGCCGCACGGTGGCGCAGTTTGATCTCATCCGCTCGATAGAGAAGGTGATGCTTGGACCCGAGCGCCGCTCCCATGTTTTGAATAAAAAAGAAAAGGAGATAACCGCTTACCACGAGGCCGGTCACGCGCTCGTGGCGTCTGTCTTGCCGTATGCCGATCCGGTGCACAAAATATCCATCATTTCCCGCGGGCGCGCGGCGGGCTATACCCTCAAGTTGCCGTTTGAAGACAAGCGCATGCAAAGCCGCAACGAATTTTATGACGACATCGCGATGTCGCTCGGCGGCTACGTGGCAGAAAAAGAGGTCTTTAACGACGTGACGACCGGCGCCTCAAACGATTTGCAGATGTTGACCGCTCTGGCGCGCAATATGGTGACCCGCTGGGGCATGAGCGATAAACTCGGCACCGTCGCGCTTGAGGGCGAGGCGGCGCTCGCGCCCGGCGTCATGGCGCGCGAGTTTTCAGAAAAGGTGAGCGCCGAGATTGACGCCGAGGTGCGCCGCATCATCGGCGAGGCCTACAAAAAAGCCGAAGACATCATCACCAAAAAGCGCAAGGCGCTCGACGCCATCGCCAAGCGCCTTATTGAAAAAGAAACCATCGAGCGCGCCGAGTTTGAGCAGCTCCTCGTGGCAAACGGCATCACCCCCAAACAAAAAGAAGAGATAGAGGTCGTCCCCACAACCGTCGATTTCTAGAAAAAAGAATGCCGCCGCTCCTTTCGGAGCGGCGGTGTTGTTATTCGAGCCCACCGTCTTTTTCAACCTGCCATAAGAGGACCCAGAGGGCGAAGACGCCAAAGACCAAGGTCATTATGTCCACGAGCCCCCTCCACATCGTCGTCAACTCTTTTTCAAAGGTGAAGACGGTGGTGTAGAGATAGAGCCCGGCGCATACGCCCACGGCAAGATATGCGTGGTGTCCAAACCAGTGGCTCGACACGGCCGCGGCCGTCATTGCCCCAAGGCATGCCAGCGCGCCCCAGGCCACCCACCGCTCAAAGCGCGGGTTGAGAACGCCGTCGTGGCGCAGCAGGTCGTTGGTCTGGTTGAGGTAGAACAACCGGCCGACAGGCCACAGCGGACCCGCGATGAACGTGAGGTACCACGCCGCCGCGAGGATGGCGTAGATAATTATCAGCACCCAGCTCAATGCCCGCGGGATGCGGAGTTTGAACGGGGGACTCACGAGTGTGTCCATTGCAGCCTCCCTAAGAAGATTACATCCACCGTCACAGTAGCATATTTTTGAAAAAAGAAAACCGCCGCCCTTCGAGTTGCTCAGGGCGGCGGGATTGTGTAAACGGCTAGCTCAGATAGTAATGAGCACAGCGGCTGAGCGCCCCAATGAACTCCTTGTTGCCGTAGTCGTGGGGCGCGATGGGGAGGTGCTCAACGACGAGAATTTGGGCGGAGAAGGAGAGCCTCCCGTCCGTCATGAGAGGGAAGTCCTCTTCTTTGGCGAGGATGCTAAGCGCACGGAACGCCACGCGAAGCGTGCGGTCAGTCACTTCAACCACTTGCTCCGGGCTGAGCCATTCGGCGGGACGCATCGCGATGCCCGCTTGCCTCTGACAGTACGCGAAGAGCGCGTATTGTTCTGCCAGAGGAGCTTGCTTGAGGCATGCATGCACCCGCTTGGCGATGCAGGCGAGCTCTTTGGGCCGCGGTGAGGCGACCGTTGGCGGCATAAAGAGCCACAAGGTTATCGCGCTTACCCCTGAAAGAAACTTGCGGCGATGTATCTGCACGGCTTTTCTCCTCTCGTTACTCGGGCGTGTTTTTATGAACGGGACACGTTTTGCGGCTTGCGGCGTGGTCGCCCGGCGGGCCGCCCCACCGGCAGGTGCAAAGCCCGACGACTCTCCCGCTCTCTCGTTGATAAGCGAGAATGTCGTCAAGAGATTTTTGCTGGTCGGGCAGCAACTCGTTTGGGTTGATGAAGATGATGCTTGTCTGCGCCACGGGAGCTCTCCTGTGTTGAGAAAGAAGTCTAGTGTGACGATAGCATAGTTATTTAAAAAAGAAACCCGCCCGCACATGTTGCGGACGGGATTGTTGCGGCTATGCGGCCGGATACGCGCGCCGCATGGCTTCGTTGAAGTCATGGTTCCACTTCGGGTCGCGCAGGCGCGCTGCGGCGTCCTCTAAAACCTTATTGGTCTGGGCGTCGATGCGCCCGGCAAGCTCAGCTTGCGTCATGAAGCCGTACTCTTTGCCGTAGCGCTCGCGCGCGGCGGCGTGAGCTTCTGCGGCTTGGGGCCACCAGTCTTGGAAGCGCACCACGTTTGCTTCAGAGTTGCCGGGCGATGAATCGTAGCCGGCTAACCAGCTGAATTCACTAAGCCCGCATGTGACCACTTTAACTTCAAGCACCGCCTCGTACTCTTCGTCGAGTACATAGACGGTTTGGCCCAGGGCGGGGAGGTTGGTCGGGATTTCAAAGTTCGGCCGACGCCCCGCCAGCGGAATGCACGTGAGCCATGCCGCCAGGCGCGAGGTGCGCCTCGCGATTTCGCCACGTGCTTCTGCACGAGCCTCCCGCTTGGTGCGGTAAGCCATGCCTTCATCTGAAAGCCGGGCACCAAGTTCCTCCAGATTGATGCTGATGCCCCACGCTTGGCCGTCCCACGTGCGCACGACCACAGCCGGCATCACGCGCATGCGGCCTAAATGTTCAGCGAAGATAAAGCACGGGTCGCCGAGACTCCATGGTTGCTGTTTCAAAGCAAGCCTCCGTTTTGTTGTGGCTTCAAGAGCCGAGAACTTCCAAAGTCTCAGTATACCATCCGCCGCAACCATAGCACAGGGGAGCAATTTCGGGTAGAGTTACTGTGAAGCGCGAGTAGCTCAATGGTAGAGCGCCCGTCTTATACACGGGTGGTTCCTGGTTCGAGTCCAGGCTCGCGCACCGGAACGTGCTAGCATAGATTCATGCAGGAAACGCACACGCGCTCGCTGCTCAAGACCATCACGTGGCGCGTGGTCGCCACCGCAAGCATGTTCAGCGTCACGTTCGCGATGACGGGCTCGTGGGGCGAAGCGGGCGGCATCGCGCTCGTCACGGCGGCGGTCTCGACGCTTCTGTATTATCTGCACGAACGCCTGTGGGATCATGTTGACTGGGGCCGGCGCTGATTTTTTGACAAAGCGCGCGGGCGCCGCTATGCTCGGGGCAGAAGTCATTCATCAACACGGGAGTTTAGGATGTTTGCCAAGCCACTGACGCTTGAGAACGCCTACAACGGTTTCGCGGCCATATACAGCCGCGCCAACGCGCTCACGACCGTCGGCGGCCGCGCGGAGCGGCTCGCTTTTCTCTTGCTGGCGTGCGCGGACCTTTCGCGCTGTGTGCGCAAAGAGCAGGCGCATCTTTATCCGATAGCCTTGGCGCAGATCTTCGCCTGGTTTAACAGCCTCGCCGAAGACCTCTTCCGCCAGAGCGGCGGCCACACTATCGTGCACGGGATGCTTGAGAAGTATCCGCAGGGTCTCTGCGGCTACTGCCATCGCAATCCTTGCGTATGCGCACAGACGCGGCGGGACGAACACAATCCAGGCCTGGGTTCTTTCGTGCAGGAACGCTGGAGCCTTGAAGATTGGCAAGACAATCTGCGTCTCATCTACGGCCAAGCCAACGAAGCCGGCGGAGTGCCGCGTGCGCTCAACCGCTTGTTTGAAGAGGTGGCCGAGGTCGGGCGGCTGCTCCATCTGGCAGAAGATCCGAACGAAGCGCTCGATACGCTGACCGAAAAGATGTCCCGCGAGCTCACCGATGTGCTCGCGTGGCTGTTTGCGCTCGCGTCGCTCCTGAGCATCGATCTTGAGAGCGCGGTCATCCGTCTCTACGACAGCGGATGCCCCGTTTGCAAAGAAGTGTCCTGCGAGTGCAAGAACTTTGCGCAACGGCCGGGGTCGGACGGCATCGCCCACCGCTTCATCTCGGCAGAAGAAATTCATGCGCTCGCCGCATGAACACCGGCCGGCACCGAAAGGTGCCGGCCGCTTTTATTCAAAATGCAGCTGCGCGGCGCGCGCGTGGGCGGCCGCGCGCAAAAGCGGATGCTTCGCAAGCGCTTCATCCGCTTTGATTATTTTTTGCGCCTCTGCGCGCGCCGCTTCAACCAGTTTTAAATTTCTGAGCGCTTCCATGCCGATGTCGCTGAGCCCCCACTGCTTGTTGCCGCTTAAGGTCCCCGCGCCGCGCTGCAGCAAATCCTGCTCGGCGAGTTCAAAGCCATTTTTAGCGTCGACGAGCGCTTTGAGCCGCGCGGCGGTGCCCTCGCCCAGGCTCTCGGGGCACACAAAGCAGTAAGCCTGGTGGTTTGAGCGCACCACGCGCCCGCGCAGCTGGTGGAGCTGGCTGAGACCAAAGCGTTCCGCGCCTTCGATAAAAATCACCGTGGCGTTTGGCACGTTAACGCCCACCTCAACCACCGAGGTCGCGACCAAAATGTCGGTCTCGTGATCTAAAAATTTTTGCATCACGCGGTCTTTTTCGGCCGGCTTAATTTTACTGTGCAAAATATCCATCTCATATTCGGGGAAGACGTCTTTTTTAAGCCGCTTGGCTTCGGCTTTGACCGATTTGGCCTGGAGCGCGAACGCTTTGTCCGGGTCGGGCTCGTCTATGCGCGGGCAAATGACATACGCCTGCCTGCCGGCCTGAAGTTCGCGGCGGATTTTTTCATACGCTTCTGCGCGGCTGCCCGGCTTCACCACCTCGGTAATGACGCGCTTTCGCCCCGGCGGCATCTCATCGAGGAGCGTCAGATCGAGATCGCCCCAGAGCGTGAGTGCGAGCGTGCGGGGGATGGGCGTGGCCGTCATCGAAAGGAGGTGCGGCAGCCGCTTTTCTTTGCGCGCCAGCTTTTTACGCTGATTGACGCCGAAGCGGTGCTGCTCGTCGATAACGACGAGCGCCAAATGCCTGAAGGTGACGCTCTTTTCTATAAGCGCGTGCGTGCCGATAACGACGGGGATCTCGCCGTTTGCCACCCATTTCAAAAGTTGCGCGCGGGAGATGGGCGTTGCTGTGTCGCGGGAAACTTTTGACGGAAATTTAAAGCAGCCGCTGCCGGTGATGAGGCCGATATTGATGGGAAACCGCTCGAAATATGCGATGAACGATTCAAAATGCTGCTTGGCCAAAATTTCGGTCGGCGCCATGTAAGCCACCTGGAGCGTACCGAAATTTTGGCCTTGGGGGCGCGTGCGCACGGCGGCGTAGGCCGCCGCCGCCGCGACCGCCGTTTTGCCCGAGCCCACGTCGCCCTCCAGGAGCCGCGACATGGGGCGGCCCGAGCGCATGTCGGCGAGGATCGCCCCGATGGCGCGCTTTTGCGCCGCGGTGGCGGCGAAGGGGAAGGCCGCAATGAACTCGTTTATTTCTTTTTCGGGAGCGTCCACGGCGAAGCCCGCTTCACGGGCTTCGCGCGCCTTTTCCTGCCCGAGCTCGAGCTGGATCATGAACACCTCTTCAAACGCGAAGCGCTTGCGCGCGGCTTCGGCGTCCTTTAATTTTTGCGGCGCATGGACGAAGCGCAGGGCGGCCGCGAGCGAAGGCAGGTGATACTTTTTGACGATATCGTTCGGGAGCGGGTCTTCGAGCCGCTCAAGGGCGCCGCTCTCAAATAATTTTTTGATCGCGCTTCTAAACCACAGCGACGAGACGCCGCGGCTCTCCGGATAGACCGCGAAGAACTCCGCAACTGAAGCAGAAAGATCCTGAGAAAAAGTCTGGCCCGCTGGAGTCGCCCGCAGGGTGCCGGAAGACGGGAGACCCGAGGACTTTTTTGAAGGATCTTTTTGCGAAGCAAACAAACCCGCTTCAGTTGCGGAAATTTTCTCCAGCTGCGGGTTCGCTAAATAAAGTTTGCCTTCGCTGCCGCTCACTTTGCCGCTCGCTTTCACGAGCGTGCCGTCCTGGTACATCTTGGCCATGTAGGGCTGGTTAAACCATCTGCACTTCACGCGCCCCGACGTGTCGCGCAAAAAACCCTCGCTCACGGGGATGCGGCGCTTCCAGCTCTTTTTGGTCTCCAGCTTTTCAAGCGTGCCCACGAGTGTCACCTCCTGGCCCGCCGCAAGCCCCGCAACCGAGGCTTCACCACCCGCAGCCTCATAGCGGGAGGGGAAGTGGTAGAGGAGGTCGCGCACCGTTTTAATGCCCAGTTTATTAAGCGCGCTCGTGTGTGCGTCGTTGAGGCGGAAGTATGTAAGGAGCGGGTCGGCGAGATCCATTGCTCTTATGTTATACTCCCGAGCATGGCAAAAAGCGACACCAATAAAAAGGCGGTTGCGCTCCACAAAAAACTTAAAGGGAAAATTGTCATCGGCTCGGCCGCGCCCATCAAGAGCCGCGCCGACCTGACGCTCGTCTACACCCCCGGCGTGGCGGCGGTTTCGTCTTTGCTCCACAAAAATCCGGCGCTCGCGCGCGACTACACCATCAAGGGCAAAACGGTCGCGGTCATTTCAGACGGCTCGGCGGTGCTGGGGCTCGGCAACATCGGGCCCTATGGCGCACTGCCGGTCATGGAAGGAAAGTGCGCGCTCTTTAAAACCTTTGCCGGTGTTGAAGCCTTCCCGCTCGTCCTCAACACCCAGGAGCCCGATGAAATCATCGCCGCGGTAGAGGCGGTGGCGCCCGTTTTCGGCGGCATCAATCTTGAGGACATCGCCGCGCCCAAATGCTTTTATATAGAAGAAGAGTTAAAGAAGCGGCTCGACATCCCCGTGATGCACGACGATCAGCACGGCACGGCCATTGCCGTCTTGGCCGCGCTCCTCAATGCCGCAAAGGTCGTCAAAAAAGATTTTAAAAAACTGCGCGTCGTCATCTCGGGCGCGGGCGCGGCGGGGACCGCGGTGGCGAAGCTCCTGCACAAAGCGGGGGTTATGCACACGGTGATGCTCGACAGCAAAGGCATCATCGGCAAGCACCGTGAAGACTTAAGCCATCACAAAAAACATTTGTTAACGCACACCAACCCGCACCACCAAAAAGGCGAGCTGCGCCACGCACTTGAGGGCGCCGATGTGTTCTTGGGCGTTTCGGGCCCCAATGTCGCAAGCGCGGCGGACATTAAACTCATGGCGCCGCGCGCGATCGTCTTTGCCATGGCAAACCCCACGCCCGAAATCTCGCCTGAAGAGGCAAAAAAGGGCGGCGCGTGGGTGGTGGGCACGGGCCGCAGCGACTACCCCAACCAGATTAACAACAGCTTGGTCTTCCCCGGGGTGTTTCGCGGGGCGCTTGATAACCGCGTCACCAAAATCACCGATGCAATGAAACTCAGGGCGGCCAAAAACCTGGCCGCGCTCGTGAAGCACCCGACGCGGGAGCGGATAATCCCCGGGCCGTTTGAAAAGGGTGTGGTAGTGGCGGTGGCTGAAGCCATCAAGTAAGCTGAAAGAGACGCCCCCTTTGGCCGTCAGCGTGTATGGGAGAATTCGAGCGACAATTCGCAGATGCCTTTGAGCGCCACAGCGACGAGCTCTTTCGCCACGCGGCGATGCGCCTCGCCGACCGCGAGCGGGCGCTTGAGCTCACGCAGGAGTGCTTCTTGCGCGCGTGGGAGTATGCGAGCGGCGGCAACGAGATCCGCGAGCTGCGGCCCTTTCTCTACCGGACGCTCAAGAACCTCATCATCGACGAATACCGCAAGCATAAAACGGGCTCGCTTGAAGCGATGGTAGCGCAAAGCGAAACGCTCGAGCTTGAGATGCTCCTGCCCGCCGACGAGACCAACACGCTTGAGGCGGCGATGGAGCGGCATGAAGGCTCCCGCGCGCTCAAGGGGCTCGCGAAGCTCCCCGAGCTCTACCGTGAAGCGCTCCATTTGCGCTACATCGACGGGCTCAGCCCCAAAGAGATAGCGCAGACCATAGGCGAAAGCGAAAACGTCGTGTCGGTGCGCATTCACCGGGGGCTCAAAAAGCTCAAAGAGATGCTCGACCCCAACGAAGGGCCTCAGGGTAAACCGGAACAAATGTATGAGTGACTTTTTTACCAAAATTCAAAACGCTCTCACGGGGCAAGCCGCGCAGCACCTGCGCCTTGCGCCTGAAGAAAAGCAGCGCATGCGCGTCGCGCTCTATGAGGCGATGCAGCGCGCGCCGCGCGCGGTGCGGCCGCCTGCGGCGCGCCCCGCGCAGAGCCCCTATGTGTTTGTGTCATTCTTGCGCGCGCGCGTATTGGTGCCGCTTGCGGCGGTGCTCGTGGTGGCGCTCGGCTCGGGCACTGCCTATGCCGCGCAGGGGTCACTCCCGGGTTCGCCGCTGTATGCCGTGAAGAGAGACATAAACGACCAGGTGCGTCTCGCGCTCGCGCAAGGCGCGCAGGCGCAGGCGCAGGCCAACGCCGCCATCGCGCAGGAGCGGCTTGAGGAGGCGCAGGCGCTTGAGGCACAGGGTACGCTCGACGCCACGACGACGGCCGAGCTCCAGGAAAACTTTGACGAGCACGCCGCCGCGGCGCTCGCGCTCATCGCAAGCAGCACGCCCGCCGCCGCAGGGACGAGCACGCCGCAGGAAGAGCCCGCCGAGGCCACGACGAGCCAGAACCAGGCCTCAACCACGCCCGCCGCGGCGCCCGCTCTGGCCGCGGAGACTTCTCCGCAGGCGGCGACCTCGAGCCCGACGGCCGGAGAATTCCACGGGCGCCCCGCCCTCTTTGCGGCGCGCATTTCAAGCGGCACCGCGACGACGGGCGCCTCGAGCACTGCGCCCGCCTTTGCCGCAGCAACCGGCACGCCGCCCGCGCCGCAGCATGAAAACGGCGGGGAAGGGAGCCTCGCCTCGTTTATCGCGCGCCAGCGCCAGCAGTTTGACGAGATCAGGGAGCGGGTCGAGGCACACGCGCACGGCAACTTCGCCACCTCAAGCGAGGCAACCTCGACGGGCGCCACCTCAAGCGGCGGCTTCCCGCATCGCGGCGGCTTTAGCGCGGCGCATAACGGGGGAGATAATTAATTTAAGGGCCCGCGCGTTAGCGCGGGCCTCTTTTTTGGTGTAAGGTAGTGAGGAATAGAAGCGTGGCGAGCGGATAAAACAGTAACTGCTTACTGTTTTATCCGTCCTTCGAGCCGGTATCCCGCTTAGCGCGGGACAGGCGAGAGGTGGACGAACTTGTTCGAACGCTCTGCCGCCTTCTGTTATAGTTGCGAAGCAACTATTGGAGGCGTGGCAGAGCGGTCGAATGCAGCACACTGCTAATGTGCTGTCCGGGAAACCGGACCGAAGGTTCGAATCCTTCCGCCTCCGCAATAGGAATTACAGGAAAATTATTTTTGGCTGCGCATAGCGCAGCCCATTGTGGTTTAGCTACGCCGCGCGCTTCGCGCGCGTGTAAGGTCAGGTTGGAGCCGAAGATTTTTTGGAGGGAAGATTTTTTAGAGGAGAGGTCGCCGCTTGCGGCGATTCCGTCAAGCATTGAAGCGTCGTTTACGAATTCTCGGAGAGGTTGGAGCCAACTACCAGCGTCTTGTTCAAGTTTGGCGATCTGCTCCTCGGCCGACTTACGCTCCGACATAATATCCCGCTTGCGGGAAAGGAAGGTATCTCGATCTATGTCCTGTTCCGCATAGAGGTCTACGAAGCGGCTAAGTTTGGTATCAAGCTGAGCTACATTCTGGCGTAGCTCGGAAACGGCAACATTCGACACATTGGCGGCTTCACGCTCGTCTTGGTCGGCAAGGCGGTACAACTCACCCTCCCAGCCTGCGGGCAGGCTATACGGCAATAGCAAATTGGAAAGTTGGGTATTCAATTCCTCCTCGCGGATGTAGCGTTGCGAGCAAGTACCTTTCTTCTTGGTGCAGCGATAATAAACGTAGCGATGAATGTTGCCGTTTTTCTGCTGCTTCGTAATGACCTCGGCCGTTACCATCCCGCCGCACTCTCCGCACCGCATGATGCCGCATAAAGGCTGCGGCTGGTTTTTGGGCTTGTGGCGTTGCCTGCCGCGCAACTCCAACACTTCTTGTACTCTATCGAAAAGTTGTTTTGAGACAATCGGTGTGTGCAATCCCTTATATACCTCTCCGGCATAGGTAAAGTGGCCGTAGTAGAAAATATTAGTAAGGATATTCTTGATGCGGTCTTTGGTGAGCGGCCTATCGCCGGTATAGCCGGATTTGTTTTGCTTCTTGGTGCGGATGCCACACTCGTACAAGAAAGCGGCTACGTCCTCAAAACGCGATTTACCCTCCGCATACAACTCAAAAGCGGCGCGGATGCGCGGCGCTTTGCGGCGATCTACCTCTACGCGATGCGTTCTCGGATTATTGATATATCCTAATGGCGCAAGGCCGGGGTATTCTCCCCGACACGCCTTCTGGCGTTGGCCGCGCTTCGTGTTCGTACTTAAGTCGCGGATGTACTGATTAGCCATGCCTAGCTCAACAGACATGACAAGTACGTTATCGGAGGGGTGGTAGCTGCGCTCCGGCGTCGCTATACGCTGGATGACGCCCTGCTGCAAAAGCCATTGCACCTGCCCACCGTCTACTGGATTGCGGGCGAGGCGATCCAATTTCCAGCAAATAATTCCCTGCGCTTCACCGCGCTGTACACGCTTCATCATCCCGTTGAAAACAGGGCGACCCGGCACTTTCGCGCTCCGTCGCTCCTCGAACTGATCGAGGACGTTCAAGCCCTCCTTCTCGGCAAACTTACGCAGGACTGCAGTCTGGTCTTCAATGCTATGAACTTGCTTGTCCTCGACGTCTGTAGACTTGCGGGCGTAGAGAAAATAGGACGTAACCTTGACTTTAGATTTGTATTCCATTATTCTTCATAGTACCATAGATTGGAATAATGGAATATGGCAAAAGCTAATATCACGACAAAAGACGGCGTAAAGATATCCATCGAGGGCACCCCGGAGGAAGTTGCCAGTCTCGTTGCTAAGTTACAAAGCGATAAACTACGCCCTAATCTGAATAAGCAAAGTAAGCGTAATGCTGGGAAGATGGGAGATGTAGATAAGTCGCGGCCTACTCCGATCAATCTCATTGCTGATCTAATCGATGGTGGGTTCTTCAAGAAACCCCGTGAATTAAGTGCGATAAAGAATGCCCTTGCTGAACAGGGATATCATTATCCCGTAACGTCGTTATCCCCCACTGCATTACGCCTTGTCCGGAAGCGACAGTTGCGCCGAATCAAGGACAAGAAACGCTGGCTATATGTTCAATAACAAACGATTATGGATGAGAAGACTATAAAGAACATATTGACTCGATTAGATCGTCTCGAAAAGGCGGTGTTCATCTCTGACAAGAAAAAGACGGCCGCGAAAAAGCCAAATGATTTTACTGGACCAAAAGGAGGTGTTCTTTTCTTGATATCCAAAGGGTTTCTTAATAAGAGGAAGACAGCTCTGGAAGTGAGGGATGAATTAGAAAATAACGATTACAACTATCGCAGAGAAGTCGTGCAAACCGCGCTCAATCGTTTGGCAAAAAATAAAGGACCGCTTACAACGCTCGTAGTGGGCGGTAAAAAAGTATATGTCAAAAGGAAGTAAAATATCAGGAAAAGATATCTCCACGCGTCTGCTTGAAGCAAAGGCGATTCTCGATGAGTGCATTGTAGTGCTAACAAATGGTAAGGCGCAGAACAGGAGTAAATCGCTTTCGAAAGTATCTAAAATAAAATCTACGCGACCAACAAAACTAGACTTTGGACTGAACGAAAGGAATTTTATAAAGATCTACGCGAAAGGTCTGAGCGGGCCGAAGAAATTCACACTCCTGCTCGCGTACGTTGTTAAGGGTAAGACTGGCACCGAGGTTGAGTTGAGTAAGCTTCGACTCATGTGGAACAAGATGACTTCAAAGAATTTAATGGGATACAACTTTAACCTGAAGTATCCCAATGAAGCAAAAACCCAAGGTTGGATTGATTCAAAGAAATCTGGTGTTTACCACTTGCGACAAGGGTGGATGGATATTTTTGGTTAGACATGAAAGGAGATCTGAAAAAATGGAAGGTACTTGCTAACAGCAGGGTCGATCTCCCATCCATTTATAGTTTCGCTAAAGCCCCTCTCGATGCGGGGCTTTGGTGCTTATATGTTAGTAAGGATGAATTCGGTGTCAACTACTTAACTTACGAGGAGATCCGAACCATTTTGGAAGAATTCTTAGATATACCGATTACTGTAAAAAAACTACAGAAGGCTTTTGCGCCAGTTGTAGGCAAGAAAATTATAAGAAGTTTAAGCGGTGAGGGACTTAAAATCAGTAGCCTCGGCGAAACATATCTGAAGGAACTAAAGAAAGACGATCCGTTAAATGTTTTATACGTGAGTCCGAATAAGCCTCGTACGACAAGAAAGACACTGGAGTCTCTGGTCAAATCTATACCGAAAGGAGAATTGCTTATATGCGATCCTTATTACGGATTACGAACTCTCGAAGTATTAGAGAGCTTCGCAAAGCATCATAAAAAAATACGTTTTCTGACAGCTCGGGTAGGTGGCGGTGAGAAACAGGCACCCTTAAGTCGAGCGGTCGCAGATTTTAAAAAGGAATATAAGAAGCGTGTTGAACTGCGCACTGTTTCGCATAATGATTTACATGACAGGTATATTATTTCCAAAAACCAATTTCTGATTATTGGTCACGGGATAAAAGATCTCGGTGATAAAGAATCATTAATCGTTGTAGTACAAGACAAATACGGGAAAGATATTCGAAAAACAATAACAACTAACTTCGAAAACAGATGGACTGCCGCATCTCCTCTGTAGGGAGTTTCGTAGAACTACGGAAAGATAGTTGCCTATAACACGCGCACGGGAAGGGCGGGGCAAGTGTTATATCAAGTGTCTGCGACCTCTCCTCTAAAAAATCTTCCCTCCAAAAAATCCTTTCTAATCTCAGGCGGCATGTCCTTCACTTTATGGACGCGCTTGAGGTAGCGGAGCATTGAGTACAGCCGATAATTCTTGGCACGCTTTTCAGCGTCGTTTGCATAGATGTATTGGAGATTCACGAAATTCTCCAGGACGTTCCGTACCAGAATGAGGCAGCTCCTAAAATGCTCCTGCTTATACAGGGTAATGATCGACTGGTAGAGGTCGATATTCTCTTCAAGGAGGTAGGCCGTCACGTCGAAAATGTCTTCTTGTACCTCGGCTTTCTTGTTCCTGAGCTGCGCCAAGTGCCGCTCAAGCTCGTTGTTCATGGCGGCTAGATCGGCCGTATAGGCCCTGATATGGAGGCGTTTGCGAAACCACTTAGGCATGGGATAAGCGTAGACGCTTGAGCTAGGTATTACAAGCCAGGTGATTTTGTATAGTATAATTTTGACAGACGTTGTTTCGCGTTTCTGCATAGTTTCCAATCAACCGAAGAGGTGAAGCATGAAGAGACTTATGACTGCTGCACTGGTTGCCGGTGCAGTCTTGCTGGCGACGGCCTCGGCTGCCTTCGCGTCGAGCCATGGCGCGGCACCCGCAGGTCTCAATCTGTGGGACACCGTCAAATGGCAGTTCGACGACTTCGCTGCGCACATGAGCCTGACCTTCGAAGGCATCAAGCTCATGTTCGTCTCGCCGTCGCTCGGCTGGAGCATGCTCGACAACGCCATCTGCGGCGATGAGTCGCATTGGGCGCACCTGCTCTTCGACTCGGCCGATCATGCGCTCGAGAGCTTCTTCTCGACCGTGCTCATCCTGGCGTGGATCGGTGTTGAAGTCGCTGCTCGCATCATGGCCTTCATCATCGGCCTTTCCAAGCGGCCTACGCAAGCTCCCGCCTAGCACCGCTAGGCACTACCAATCAAGAGGTCGGGATTCGTCCCGGCCTCTTTTCTATTCATATAGTTCGAGCATATACTTTATTCATGAGCGCAGATCTCCGCGACATATCTTTGAATCTTTCCGAGTGGAAACTCTACAAGACAGTAGACCCCTTTCGAGTGCTTGGTGTGCCAATGACAAACTTGCGGCAACTCTGCTACCAGACTGACTTTAATGGTGAGGTAATATCTGCAGGGGTATTTGAATACAAAGATAAGAAAACGCACATCGCATGGGGCGTTAAATCGGAACCGCATTGTAGTTACCACGCGCTAGCTCTACCTAACGGAAGCTGGGGCGCGACGGTAACAGGCTGCCCAGAGTATCAGGTGCTTCGCCATGAGAGCATGATTGCTGGGTTCAGCGTAGACGGCTCTATCTTTGCGGCGGGAGCATATGAGGCACACTCATTTTGGCAGAAGACTAAGGAAAAGCTCCGCCAGTTCGCGCCGCTCATTTTTTTCTTTGCTTTGGCTATCATGTGGGCAAGCATCAAGTTGTATCTCTCTCCCGCGCTGCCCGCTCCCGCGCACCTGGCCATGGATATGAACACGTCGATAGACGGACACGCGATACACGAGTGGATGCTCGACTTCATGGGAGGCTTCTTCCTTATCTTCGGAATGTTGAAAGCAGTTAGGCTCAAGAAGTTCGCGATCGCTTTTAGCAGCTACGATGTGATAGCGACGCGCTTTAAGGCGTGGGGATATATCTACCCGTTTGTCGAATTAGGGCTTAGCTTTTTGTACACCGCGCGGCTGTTTTTGCCCTTCGCGTATGTATTAACCATGATCGTCATGTTCGTCGGTTGCGTTGGTATATACCTGAAGTTACAGAGAAAAGAAGAAGTCGTCTGCGCCTGCCTCGGAGGCTTTTTTGACATACCACTTACCGAGGTCACATTCTTCGAGAACTTCCTTATGGCCAATATGGCGTTGGTGATGCTGATGTTTGTATAGAAGCGAGGATGGTACACTAACAGGGTGAAAACACTCCTTTGGATCCTCTTGGTCATTATCATAATTCTTGTCGTGTGGTCCCTGGTGGGTTACTTTTCATCGCGCGTTGAGCAGACAGAGTACTCGATAGTGAAGAAAGCAAACGGCTATGAAATCAGGAATTATCCGGCGCATATAGTCGCGCAAACCACGGTGCAGGGCTCGTACCAAGACTCCTTAAACCAAGGCTTTCGTATCGTTGCCGGATATATATTTGGCGGCAATACCAAAAAAGAAAGTATCGCCATGACCGCTCCGGTTACCTCGCAAGGCGGCGCATCCCAGACGATTGCAATGACTGCTCCGGTGACCGCTAACGTAGACGGCAACTCGCATACCATATCCTTTGGTATGCCTCGCTCATATACGCTCGCGACACTGCCAACCCCTAACGACCCTAGAGTGAAATTGGTTGAGGTTCCTGCTCAAAAAATGGCTGTCCTCACATTCTCTTGGTATGCCACTGATAGCCGTGTACAGGCTATGGAGGGTCAGCTGCTTGCCGAGCTCGCCCGCGACAAAGTGACTGTCGCAGGAAAGCCCCAGTATGCCGGGTACAATGCGCCGTGGACGCCGCCCTGGATGACGCGCAATGAGGTGATGGTAGCCGTGCAGTAAATAGTGATTCAGTCTAACAGGGCTTGGCCGACCACGGTTCGAACACGAGACGGCCTGTTAAGAAAATGAGACTCCTAAAATACCCTTAAATGGTCTCATTAGTCTCATTTGTGAAAAAAACGACCCAGACCCGAAGACCTCTGCAAAGTGCGAGTCGGGGCGCTAGAATACCCTTGTGGGGATTGACCCTGAAAGGTTGAATCCCGAGAACACCGCAATGGCAAATTTCAATACTTTCGTATCTGAAATTTGGCATGTTGTTTGAGTTAGGAAGGATTCTCACGCGTCAGAGGGTCGGGGAGCGACCAGCTCCCCGTGGCGGAACCTACAAACCGAGGGGTTTGTAAGAGCCGGAGGCTCAGGAGTGAGATTCCTTCCGCCTCCGCAGGAACGTGAGATGGTGTTACGCAACCGTCCCGCATAGAATGACTTGATGGAAGAAAAGGTCGTGCAAATAGTAAAAGAGTTGCATAAGCCTGCCGGCGATGCCGAACGTTTTTCCAAGCAGGATCTCATCAGGCAGAATCGCATAGAATTTGTTTCTCGTTGCCACGAGACATGGAAGAAGCTGCACGAAAATGCAGTTTACGAAATCATCACATTTGATGCTTTTTTACAGCGCGAAAAAACGAATCCTACGATGCCCGTAGTAAAAGAGTATGGGGAATACAACCGCGCAGTATGGCGGAAAGTTAATGACGCAATCGTGTGGTCAGTATTTGGAATGCAGCGTCATATCGTTAAGCGCTTATGCCTATACCGAAAAAGAAGTTTTCTCGCTGACAGCAACGACGTTCACGCGATGAGCACAGTCAAAGTGCTCAATGTCGATCCGATGGCGCTTGCGCTATGGAATGACGCCACATCGTGCGTCGATATCGGCGATGTCATGTACATCAAGAACGGCATGGAGCCGACACCATCATTCATCGAACTCAAGGAGGGCCTAGTAAACGACGCGATATTAGAACTGCTACGAAATGATTCACCGGAGACACGCGCGACGTTCGCGCAGAGATATGGACCCAAAGGCGTCGCCCAGCTGAATCGCGTCGTGCGCCAAAGCGAAGTCAGCCAGCAGGCGTTGTCGCTTCTCCAGAACGAAAGAGGAACTGATCCGGTGACTGGTAGAGAAACCCAGATTATCGATACCGGCGTAGACGATAAGCGGTACGACGATGTCCTCAACGACATGCTGAAATCGGCGTTGAACGGAACCGGAGAGATTGCCGAGAGTATCGAGTGTTTGCGGATTTTTATTAACATGAACAAAGATCGTCAAAAGGCACTCGAGTGGACTGCCAGCACGCTGGAGTCCCAACTTGGTCAGCCGCTCCGCGTGACGAACAACAAATTTGAGAGCGACAGAATAGCCGACCTCAACGACGGCCTCTATCTCCCGATGTCATTGCCGCTATTCTTGCGACATTTAGATCCACAGGTCATAGGCGCTCTCACGTACGGTAACTTAATGGGGCGCGTCCACCTTTATTTTGATTGGGACGGATTTGCGAAAATCGTACAGGAAGAGGGCGGTACTTTTGCGTGGAGCTCCGAGAAGGAGGCGCGACGAATGCAAGCACAAGACCCGCGCATGAGGCCTCTTATTATCAAGGGCTTGGTGCCGATGATAATCGGAGAACGGAGTAAGACGCTTCTTTCGGACCCCGCGATGGTAGAGATATTTTTCGACGGGGTCACGCCCCGCTCTATTGCGAGGCGATTTGTCGAACAAACAAGAAAAATCGACAGAGGGGAGGTAATTCCATATTGACCCCGACAGTTCCCCTTGAAGACCTCTAATCGTCCACTCGCCAAAAAACCTTACACTATTTGGAGCGGGCTGGTTCTAGACCTCTCCGCGCCGTTGGTATAAGCTAGAACACATGTCCAAACTCAACACAGCCCTCGCCGCACTCGGCGCCGCAGCGTGTTTGTGGGCGGGTGTCGCCTGCGCCGACACGCCCGGCATCGCCGTCCAACTGCTCTCGCCGGGTCCGTCGGTCATGGTCAACGGCAGAGTCACCTTTGCCATTGTGCCGTCGGGCTTTTACCCGCAGTCGTACGTCGTCTCCGATTCGTATACCGGCACGTCGGTCAGCTCAAGCGATGTGGACGGCGGGGGGCATTTTTGGTGGGTGCCCATCGCGAGCGACGTGGGCGTTCATACGCTCACCGTGACCGCGCGCGACAACTCGGGCAACGCGGCTACGCTCACGCAAACGCTCACGGTGCTTCCCGCGCCTTCGGTCAGCATAAGCAACATCTCGCCCGGCCCGAGCGTCATGCCGGGCAACGTCTTTTCATTTACGGTGACGACGGCGGGCTTCACCAATCCCGTTTTCTCCATCGGCGACGCGTTCAACGGCTCGTCGGCCTCGCAGGTGAGCATTGACGCCGCGGGGCGCTTTGCGTGGACGCCCGATCTGACTCAAGCGGGGCCCCACAACATCACCATAAACACGACCGACGCGCAGGGCCACGGCGCCTCGGCAAGCGTGACGGTGTGGGTCGGCGCGCCGGCGTCTTTGCTCGCGCAGGTGACCTCGACGAGCACGACGGTGCTGCCGGGACAGCCGGTTACCATGATACTTTCGGGCGCGGGCTTCGTGCCTTCGAACTTTTCGCTGCTCGACAGCAACCCCGTCTCGACCGTTTCGAACAATAATATTTCAAGCACGGGCGCTTTTTCATGGACGCCGGGGGCGAACGACTTCGGCTACCATACCATCACCTTCACCGGCGTTGTGGGCAACTACGGCCAAAGCGCGACCACGTCCAAAACCATCGTTGTGCTCGGAGCCAACGGCCAGATGCCGCCCGCGCCCGCGGCGGCGCCCGCCGCCACTGCGGCGCCCGCCGCGTCCATAACGGCAACCGCCGCCGCGGGCGCGGGCGGCGGCTATGTCTTTACCAAATTTTTGGCGGTGGGCTACACCGGCGCCGAGGTGACGGCGCTCCAGCAAAAGCTCACCGCGCTCGGGATATATGCGGGGCCCGTTACCGGCTACTTCGGCCCGCTCACGCGCGCGGCGGTCAAGACGTTTCAAACTAAAAACGGTATTTCGCCGGTGGGCTATGTGGGCCCCGGCACCCGCGCCGCGCTCAATAAATAACCCCCGCCGGTTTCTTGGCGCGCAGGGGTTTTTGCTACAATAGAGTCATGACCACGGCCATCGCCGGCGGCACCGTTCATACAATGCCCGCAGATTTCAGAGCGGCCGTCGCCGCCGACCCCAAGGTTCTTAAGCTCTGGCAGGACATCACGCCTCTGGCGCGCAACGAATGGATATGCTGGGTCACTTCGGGAAAGTTGGCCGAAACGCGCGGCATCAGAATCAAAAAAGGGCTGTCAAAAATGCGCGGCGGCATGCGCCGGCCCTGCTGCTGGGCGGGCTGTATGCACCGCCGCGACAAATCATTAAGCCCGTCGCAGAAATTCGTTCTCCGCAGGCAATCCAAAAAGTAGCCGTTGAGCCCCGGTACCTCCGCGGCGGTTTATGTGGTAGTGTACAGATACAGGAGACGATGTCATTTGCTGAAGCGGTAGAAAAACTATTTTTGCGCCTCGTGCTCTCGGTGGTCATACCGGCCGGCATTATCGTCTTGTGCCTTTATATCTTCAATTCGCTGGCTGATGTGAAGTATCTGCCCGCCTCGGGGCTCGCGTTTGGCGTCGGGTTTTTCGTCATCTATCTCGTTTTTAAATATCTGATCCGGCCCGACACCGCCCAGAACGACCGCCAGCGGCTCAAGCGCTACTTCATCATTTTTACCATCGGGCTGGTGCTCAATACCGAAATCGTCTACCTGCTCGTCACGTACGCCGGCGTGCCGCTCCTGACCGCGCAGACCATCGCGGCCGTCGTCATCGCCTATGAGAGCTACTACGCCTACCTTTCGCTCCTCTACAGGGAGGCGGGCGTCAAGGTGGTTATCCGCGCGCCGCGCAGGCTGGAAGACGAGATAATCTACTACGACGAAACGGGAATCGAGATTTTTTAGCGCATGAACCCGGAGGCATATGACCATCGTCGAAGCCGTTAAAACACTCTTCGCGCGCCTCCTGTATTCCGTCGTCATTCCCGCGGGCATTATCGTCGCGGCGCTCTACATCTTCAATTCGCTCGGCGACATCACCTACCTCACCGCCTCGGTGCTGGCGTTCGCGGTGGGATTTTTTGCCATCTACCTCGTCTTTAAATATTGGATAAGCGTCGAAGCGGGGCAGGAGACGCCCGAACAGCAGATGACGCGCTTCATGATAGTGTTTGTCATCAACGTCGCGCTCAACACCGAGCTGGTCTACCTGCTCGTGACCTATGCCTATGTGCCGCTCCTGACCGCCCAGGCGATGGCCGCCGTCATTGTCGCCTATGAGAGCTACTACGCCTACCGTTCGCTCGTCTTTAATGCGCGCAAACGCGAGACTGTCGCCGAATCCGCCGGAAGCAACGCGGTCACGCCGGAGTATGCCGACAAAGTGAGGAGCGACGCTCCCCAGGCATAAGCGGCGGTTGAGGCCTTTCTTTTTTCCGGCAAGTGCGGTAGGCATAGGGGGTGAAATTACGCCAAACGCTTTTCATTGCGGGGTTGGTGCTCGTTGCGCTCGCGCTCGGGAGCGCGTACCGGCCCGCGGCCTTTTCTGCCGCGCAGAATGATACGGCAAAAGTCGCCGCGCTCCTGGCGGCGCTGCCGCAACCCCTCTCGCTTGATGCCCCTACCCGGACCGCGGACTGTGCAATCGCGGGCCCGTATCCCGACCACGCGTGCACGCCGGGCGCCGTCTTTACCGGGGCAACGGCGGACGCCATTTGCACGCCGGGCTACAGCGAAAAGGTGCGCAACGTCTCCGTGAGTCTGAAGAAACAGATATACGCCGCTTACGGCATCGCCTATCCGCAGCCGGCCGGCTCCTACGAGCTTGATCATGTGGTGCCGCTTGAGTTGGGCGGCAGCAATGACGCGGCGAATTTATTTCCCGAGGCGGCGCAGCCGGCGCCGGGCTTTAAAGAAAAAGACGTCGTTGAAGATTATCTGCACGATGAGGTGTGTGCCGGGCGGCTCGGCCTTGCCGCCGCACAAAAACAAATCGCGACCGATTGGGTTGCGGTGTACGACTCGCTTTCACCGGCGACCATTTCGGCCATCAAACAAAAATACGCCAGTTGGGCCGATTAGATGCGCGGTACCATACAAAAATAAAGCGCTCCGGGCCGGCCGCGCCTCACCCCGCTTTTTGTATTTTTTGCCGCGTTATTCTGAAACCGCCAATACCACCGTATGCACCTCGCGCGCGCCGGCCAAAAGGAGCGCCCGGCGCGCTTCGGCGAGCGTTGAGCCGGTCGTCATAACGTCGTCGACGACGACGCACGCGCGGCCGCGCACGGCGCCGCCCGCCTGCATGCTGCCGTGCACGTTGCGCAGGCGCTTGCCGCGCATGAGTCCCTGCTGGGGCGGCGTATGCCGCACGCGCCGGAGCGCGTGCGGCGCATACTCATAGGCGCGGCCCAGGTGCTTCAGTGCCGCCTCGCATAACAGTTCGGTTTGGTTGTGGCCGCGGGCGCGGCGGCGCGCCGGGTGCATGGGCGCGGGGATGAGCAGCGGCGTCCCGACCGTTTCGGCCGCGATCCCCAGGAGCGCTTCGCTCAAAAACTCGCCGGCGATGCGCGCCGCGCGGGCCGTGCCGCGGTATTTAAGTTCCCACACCAGGGCGCGCACCCGCGCCTTGCGGTAGGGGAGCTCACCGCGCGCGTTGGCGAGCGTGAAAAGCGCTTCGGGGGTAAGGCCGCGCGCGGCACGCTCGCTCTCCCGCGGGGGTACGAGCGCGTCAACTATATAGTAGAAGAGCGCGGTTACCGTTTCTTTCATAATGTTATACTTACCACGATGGACATTAAGCTTCCAAGCCTCTCTTCGCTGTTCTCAAAAGAGGTGAAAAGCGTCCTCGGCGTGGATATCGGCAGCTCTTCCATAAAAGTGGTGCAGCTGCGCCGCGAAAAGGGCCGCGTCATCCTCGAAACCTACGGCGCCATCGCGCTCGGGCCTTATGCGGGGCTCGAAATCGGCCGCGCCACGGCGCTCCCGGCCGACAAGATAGCCGAAGCGCTCAAAGACGTCATCCGCGAGGCCAATGTCACCACAGTCGACGCCGCCATATCCATACCCTACTCCTCAAGCCTCGTTTCCATAATCAAGCTGCCCGCTACCGTGCAAAAGCAGCTCGCCGCGGTGGTGCCTATTGAGGCGCGCAAATACATCCCCGTGCCGGTCAATGAGGTGTTGCTCGACTGGTTTGAAGTTTCTAACAAACCCGGACCCGATGGGAAGATTGAAATTCTGCTCGTCGCCATTCACAACGATACCATCGCGAAGTTCCGCTCCATTTCAGCGACCGCGCAGCTCGCGACCGCATTCTTCGAAATAGAGGTCTTCAGCGCGGCGCGGGCGAGCCTCGACCGCGGACTCGCCCCGGTGGCGGTGGTGGACATGGGCGCCGCGACTACTAAATTTTATGTTGTCGAACGCGGTCTCATCCACGAAAGCCACATCATCAATCACGGCGCCCAGGATTTGACCCTGGCGGCATCGCGGGCGCTTTCCATCACCGTGGCGCAGGCCGAAGAGCGCAAGCGCAAATGGGGGCTCGCCGAGCCTGCGCCCGGCGGTCCGCAGGGGCAAGCCGATTTCAAACATTCGCTCGAACTCACGCTCTCGCCGCTCCTCTCGGAGCTCTCGCGCACTATTGCCGCCTATGAAGCGCGCGCCAACCAGACACTTTCCTCGCTCGTATTAACCGGCGGCGGCGCCACGCTGCGCGGGATCAAGGAGTTCGCCCAAAGCAAGATCCAGACCGAAATCCGCATGGCCGACCCCTTCAGCAAGACGCAGGCGCCCGCGTTTCTCGAACAGATCCTCAAAGAAGCGGGCCCCGAATTCAGCGTGGCGGTGGGTTTGGCGCTGCGCCGCCTTCAGGAGCTGGGATAACTATTTATGAAGCTATTGAGGAAAGTTAAACCGATTGAAGTCAAGCGCACATTTATTATTTCTGATTTGATACGGCGGCAAAATGGCGAAGTTGACGCGATGGCGCCCGTGAGCCGTGCAGAGTATCGCCGCCGGCTTACGCTGGCCAAAAAACTTATTCTGCCGTTGCCCGAGCGTTTGTTACATTTGATGCTTGTAGGCGAATGGAAGACACGTCCGCATACCTATGATAAGGCGCGGTGGTACGTCGCTGAAATGTCTACCGATGAACTTGGGGTGTGGCGCCGGGCGGGGCACTTGCCCTTACGCTGGACCAAAGGTTCACTCACCGAAACCGGCGCCTATGTGCGGGCCGCGCTGCGCGCTAAAAAAAAGAATTTAAAACACCGCTCCTACAGCGCCATCCCGGGCATACTGAAAACTTCACTCCCGTATCTTCAGAAAGAAAAATATCTTTTTCCAATCGCGTTTAAGGGTGGCACAGGCACAAAAGGCAGACGCGGTTTGCCGAAAATGAAAGGAGACCTCGACGACGGTTGTATGCGTTCCATTGCACTCGCGGTTGCGGGCAAGAAAAAGATTAAAGTGTATTTCGGCGTTCCAAAAAAATAAGACTTCGCGTCAGCAACAACGCCACATGCGCATGCTCCCATGGGTAGTTAAGAGTGCAGACACCTTCGCGAGCCAATTTGTTGAAACGGGCAAGGGGGAAGGCATTTTGTATGCCCATGTGGACGACTCCTCCGTGCGCGCCTACACGCTTCGTGCAGAGATGATACAATATTTGTTACCAAACTGATATGCGCGTGGTGGCACATCGCGGAGGCAAGGGACACGGGCGCGAGAACGACGCCCAAACCATCGAGAAGGTTTTGCCCTATAAACCCGACATCATCGAAGTCGACGTGCGCAAAAGCCGCGACGGCGTGCTCTACTGTCATCACGGTTCGGTGCCGCTGGGCGTCATCGCGGCGTCGTTCTTCTATCATCTCTCCTTCGGCTCCATTCAGCGCCTCGTGGGGAAACGCGACACGCTTGAGGCCATCTTGCGCGCTATTCCCGGAGACACGGTGGCGCTTCTTGACCTGCAGGACAAGCACATCACCGGCGATGATCTGGCCCCGCTCATCCGCGGCCGCGCGCGGGTATGGGTCATGACCTCATCGCAGAGGCACGCCGAGGCGCTCAAACGTACCTTCGCCGAAGATGTCGGATACGTGCTGCGCACGCCGCTCTTTTTCGTCCGGCATATGCTCCCCATGGTGCTCGGAATGACCAACACCATGCAGCTCGTGGTGAGCGGCGAGCGGGAGCGCGTGCTCGCGTACCGCGACCTCACCAAAGCGAAGCGCTGATTCTGTTGAAAAGCCCGCGCTTGCTTTTTTTCCCGCTATATAATTGAGGAAATGGATCCTCAGACGCAGGCGTCGTTCATACCCAAAAAACCGCTCGACGCGGGGCTCAGGCGCCGTGGCGGCTTCGGACTCCTCTTTCTCATCGCCTTCCTTATCTTCATCGCCTCGCTCGTGGCGGCGGGGAGCGCGTTCGCTTTTCAGCAGTATCTGCAGAGCCAGCTTGCCTCGGCCCAAGCGTCATTGCAAAACTCCGAGAGCGCCTATGACACCTCGGCCATCGACGAGCTGCAGCGTCTCGACGACCGAATCAATCAGGCCCAAATACTCCTCCAAAAACACGTGGCGGCGACCGGTATCTTCAACTTTCTTGCTTCGCAGACGCTCGCGAACGTCGCCTGGGGAGGCTTCAATTATGCGGTCCAGGCCGACGGCACCGCCAAGATCAATCTCAACGGTACCGCCGACAGCTTCTCGACCGTGGCCCTTCAAAGCGATCAGTTTAATAACAACAAACTGCTCAAGGACGTCGTGTTCTCCGGTATTTCCGCCGGCTCGACCGGCGGCATCGCGTTCAATGTGTCCGCTACCGTCGACCCGTCCGTCATCCTCTACAGCAACGTGCTGGGCTTAAGTGCCTCCGTGGCGCCCCCCTCCGGAGGGACGGCCGCCTCAACCACACCATAAGTATGCTTAGACTCGTCGTACCGCTCATACTCGTCGCCGCCGCCATAGGGCTCTTCGCCGCCTATACCGACCCGACCTATCAGGCGAGCAAAGAACTGCAGGGACAGCTCGCGCAGTATAACGATGCGCTTACCAAATCGCAGCAGCTCAAGTCGGTGCGCGACCAACTGCTCTCCAAACGCAACACGTTCTCCGACAGCGATGTGAGCAAGCTCGAAACAGTGCTGCCCGATAACGTCGATAACATCAGGCTCATCATAGACATCAACAATGTCGCGGCGCGGCACAATCTGACCCTCCAAAACGTTTCCCTCGGGGATGTGGGGAATGGGGTGAACGGCGGGTCGAACGCTCTTGCCGCGGGCTCTTCCGGCAGCGCCGTGAATTCCGTTCAGGTCGGCTTCTCGGTCACCACTTCCTACGACGGGATGCTTTCGTTCCTCAACGATCTCGAGCACAGCCTGCGCCTCATTGACGTCGAGGATCTCGCGTTCACTGCGGGCGGGCTCGACAACGATTCCTACTCGTTCAAGATACAGACCTACTGGCTTCAATGACTATGAACTTCATTTCTAACAACAAAAATGTGGCCGGCGGAGTGGCGCTCATTCTTATCATCGGCTCCCTGTACTATATGTTCTTTTCGGGCGGCTCAAGCAGCCCCGCGCTCACCTCGACCGACCAAAACTCCCCCGTATCGCAGGATCTGCTCAACACACTCCAGAGACTGCACACCATCAAGCTTGACAGCTCCGTCTTCAGTAACCCGGTGTTCGTGTCGCTGACCGATTTCGGCGTCACCATACCGCCCGAAAACGTCGGCCGCCGCAACCCCTTCGTACCGCTCACGGGCGTGACCAAAAGCTCAAGCCTCACGCTCCCGAGCGGCCATTAAACCGCCATGAACCTGCTTGATTTATTGCGCGACAGCGGAGTCGTTGAGAGCGGCGCCGTGCCGGAGATCCAGGCCGAGCTCGGAAAGCCCGGCGCGAACCTTGAGGCCGTGCTTCAAAAAAACGGCGTCACGCTTGCGCAGATTCTCAAAGCCAAGGGCGATTACTACGGGCTTCCCACGCGCGAGCTTAGTCAAAAGGCCGTACCGTTCGACACGCTGCGCTATGTGCCGGAGGAAAGCGCGCGGCACTACCGCTTCGCGCCCATCGGTATTGCGGACGGTGCCTTGGAAGTGGGTGTCACCGACCCCGACAATCTCGAGGCGCGCGACGCGCTGACCTTCATCTCCGCCAAGGTCGGCATGCCCTATAAGATTTTCATCATCTCCGACACCGATTTTGAAAAATTGCTCCAGCAATACAAGGGGCTCTCGGGAGAGGTGGGGAAGGCGCTCGGTGAGCTCGAAACGGAGGTAAAGATTGAAACCGACAAACAAGAGAAAGAAAATGAAAAGAAGCCGGCCTCGTTTGAAGAGAATGAAATAACGGAGACCGAATCTTCCGCGATAACCGCGGACGCTCCCGTCACCAAAATAGTCGCGACCATCCTGCGCCATGCCGTGGAGCAGCGCGCCTCAGACATTCATATCGAGCCGCTCTCCGACCAGACGCGCGTGCGCTTCCGCGTGGACGGCGTTCTCATCACCAACATTACCTTGCCGCCGAAGATCCACAGCGCGGTCGTCGCGCGCATCAAGGTGCTCTCCAACATGCGGCTCGACGAAAAGCGCAAGCCGCAAGACGGCCGCTTTTCCGCGCGCGTGGGCGGCAACAAAGTGGATTTCCGCGTGTCGACCTTCCCGACCTACTACGGCGAGAAGGTGGTGATGCGTATTTTGGGCGCGGCCGCCGCCGTGCTGAAGCTCGACGAGTTCGGCCTCTCCAAGCGCAATCTCGAACTCATCCGCGCGGCCATCAAGAAGCCCTACGGCCTCATCCTCATCTCCGGTCCCACGGGCTCGGGCAAATCGACCACGCTCTACGCCATCCTCAACGAACTCGACCGCGAGCGGCAGAACGTGCTCTCGCTCGAGGACCCGGTCGAGTACACGATTTCAGGCGTCAGCCAGAGCCAGGTACGGCCCGAAATAGGCTACACCTTCGCCAACGGCTTGCGCACCACGCTGCGCCAGGATCCCAACATCATCATGGTCGGCGAGATCCGCGACAGCGAGACGGCCGATTTGGCCGTGCAGGCGGCCTTGACCGGCCACCTCGTGCTCTCGACCATCCACACCAACAACGCCATCGGCATCGTGCCGCGTCTCCTTGATATGGGCATTGAACCGTATCTCATCCCGCCGGTGCTCATCCTCGGCATGGCGCAGCGCCTGATTAAAACGTTATGTCCCGGCAGCGGCAAGAAAATGCACGTAGACAGCAGCGTGGCCGCGATGATACACGATGAATTCAAGGATTTGCCGCGGGAGTATACGGGGGAGATACCGAGTCTCGACGAGGTGTACCTCAAAAATCCCACGCCGGAGTGTCCGACGGGCACGCGCGGCCGCATCGCCGTCTTCGAAATGTTCGATATGAATCCCGAACTCGAACACGCTATTCTCGACCGCCGTTCCGAAGACGAAATGTTCAATATCGTGCGCAAACGCGGCATGCTCACGATGAAAGAGGATGCTATCATTAAATCGGCGACGGGCATCGTGCCGTTTGAGGAAGTGAACACGCTGGGCGGCCAATTCGAAATTTCCGAACAAGAAGCCGTCACCGAAGTGCCGCAGAAGCCCGAAGTGCTCGGCGAAGACATCAGCGAAGCCGACGCAAAAGCGGCCGAAGAAGAACCCGCTCCCGCCACCAAAGAAATACAAGTCTAAATTTCCATTATCATGCCCGCCTATAAGCAAAAACTAGGAGCGCTCATCGAAACCGTCATCGCGCAGGGCGCCTCCGATCTTCACCTGGGCGCGGGCGTGCAGCCCATCATCCGCGTTTCGGGCTCTCTGACGCCGCTTTTAAACGAGCCGCCGCTCACCGAAGAGGACATGCTCGGCATGCTCGGCGAGCTTCTCTCGCCTGAAAAGAAGAAGAATTTTCTCGAGACGCAGGAGGCCGATTTTTCATACCCCTACGGCGAAAAGGTGCGCTTCCGCGGCAACGCCTACTTCGAGCGCGGGGTTCTGGGCATCGCGCTGCGTCTCATCCCGCGCACCATCAAGAGCCTCGGCGAGCTCAATTTACCGCCCGTGCTTGAGCAGTTTGCGGGCAAAGAGCAGGGCTTCTTTCTTGTGGTGGGACCGGTGGGGCAGGGCAAGACCACCACGCTCGCGGCGCTAATCGAGAAGATAAACCAGGAGCGCGCGGAACACATCATCACCATCGAGGATCCCATCGAGTATCTTTTCGATAATAAAAAATCGCTCATCGAGCAGCGCGAGGTGCGCACCGACACCAAAAACTTCGAGACGGCGCTTGAGAGCGTCTTCCGCCAGGATGTCGATGTCCTGATGATAGGCGAAATGCGCACGCCCGAGACGATGTCCACCGCCGTGACCGCCGCCGAAACCGGCCATCTCGTGTTCTCAACGCTGCACACCAACAACGCTGCGCAGACCATCGACCGCATCATCGACAGCTTCCCGGCCAACCAGCAGGATCAAATCCGCATCCAGCTCTCGGGCTCTTTGGCGGGCATCTTTTCCCAGCGGCTCGTGCCGCGCATAAGCGGGGGCCTCATTCCGGCCTATGAGCTGCTCCTCAACAACAGCGCGGTCGCCAATCTCATCCGCGAAAAGCGTACGCATGAAATCCAGACCATCATCGAAACGGGAGCCTCCGAGGGCATGATAGACATGAACCGCTGTCTCGCGGATCTCGTGCGCGGCGGCGAGATAACGGTCGAAAGCGCCCACTCCCGCAGCTGGAACCCCAAGACCCTCGAGCGCTTCCTCTGAATCAGCCATGGCAGAATTTAAATACGAAGCACTCGATTCATCCGGCCAGGCGCAAAGCGGCGTCGTCAACGCCGCCACTCAGGATGCCGCCATTGAATCGCTCCAGCGCCGCGGCTTTACCATTACCGCCATCAAAGGCGAAGGGGAAGGCGGTCTCCTGGGCTCGCTCAACAACATCACGCTCTTTGCGGGCGTCTCGGCTCGCGAACTCGTGCTCCTGTCGCGCCAGATCGCCACGCTCTTTGAGGCGCAGGTCTCGGCGCTGCGTATCTTCCGTTTGCTCGCCGAGCAGGCCGATAAGCCGTATCTGCGGCAGGTCCTCACCGAAATAAGCGACGACCTCCAGAGCGGCACCTCCATCAGCAAGGCGCTCGCCAAACACCCCAAGGTCTTCTCCGATTTTTACGTCAACATGGTGCGCGCGGGTGAGGAATCGGGCAAACTTGACCAGACCTTCCTCTTTCTCGCCGACTATATCGACCGCTCCTATGAAGTGACGAGCAAGGTGCGCAACGCGCTCATATATCCGGGCTTCATTCTCATGACGTTCATCGCGGTCATGGTGCTCATGCTTACCGTCGTGATTCCCAAAATCGGACAGATACTCACCGACAGCGGCGGTTCGCTGCCTATTTATACCCAGATAATCCTGGACTTCAGCTCGTTTTTGGTCGATTACGGCATCTTTCTTCTCGTTGCGCTTGTCGTGGGCGGCTACTTTGTGTGGCGGTACGCCCAGACACCCGCGGGCAAGATGGCCGTCAGCCGCCTCAAGCTTGAAATTCCCTATGTCGGCAGCCTCTATCAAAAGCTCTACCTGACCCGCATCGCCGACAATATGCATGTCATGCTCACCTCGGGCATCTCGGCCGTGCGTGCGCTTGAAATTACCGCCAACGTGGTGGATAACGACGTCTACGAGACCATTCTTCACGAAGCGCTCGAGGGCGTCAAAGGGGGACAGTCGATGTCGCAGATATTCTCCGGCTACCGGCACGAAATACCGCCCATCATGGTGCAAATGCTCCAGATTGGCGAAGAGACGGGCGAAATGGGCAATATCCTCGAGCGCATGGCCAAGTTCTACCAGCGCGAAGTCAACGCCGCCGTCGACACCCTGGTGGCCCTCATCGAGCCCGCGATGATAATCCTCCTCGCCGTAGGCGTCGGATTTCTCCTCGCCTCGGTCCTCCTGCCCATCTACAACAGCGTCTCGAGCCTCTAAAAACGGCTTAACCGCGGCAAAAGATATCCACACGCCCCCCTGGGCGGGACGTAAAAGACCGTATACTTATAGGCGTAAGGCATTAACTTACTTTATTATTAGCATTCACGTCATTCTCTATGCATAAAATGTTCAAGCGGGGCTTCACCCTCATCGAGCTCTTGGTCGTCATCGCCATAATCGGCATCTTGGCCTCCATTGTGCTGGTCTCTCTCGGGAGCGCCCGCACCAAGGGCCGCGACGCAAACCGCGTAGCGTCCCTGCAGGAAATCGCCAAAGCGATAGCTATTAACGATACCGACCCGGCTCCGGCGTTCGCATCTGCGTGCACCAATTCGGGCGTTAATGTCATCACCTGCAGCAACGCAACCACGTCGCTCAGCGGCTATGGCGACCCGAGCGTCGGCTCCGGCGGCACCCTTTGCGCTGCAAACGGTAACAGCGCCGCCTGCCAATATCGCATGACGGGCGACGGTGTGGGCGTTACCACCCAAAACTGGAAGGTATGCTCGGTGCTTGAAGGCGGCAACACCCAATACGGCGGCAGCGCCACCACCTTCGGCATGGTCATGGTCAGCTCCTCAACGGGCGGCAGTGTCCAGGCCACTACGCAGTGCTAACTTAGGCTTCGTTTTTCCACACAATCCCCGGCCGCGAGGCTGGGGATTGTCCGTTATACGCCGCCAAATTGGGGCTATACTGAAGAGTACATGCCCGCTTCGTTTTTAAAGGCGCAGGGCTTCACCCTCATTGAGCTTTTGGTCGTGGTTGCCATCATCGGCGTGTTGGCGAGCATTGTCCTCACGTCGCTCAGCGGCACACGCGTCAAAGGCCGCGACGCGGCGCGCGTCGCGGCTCTGCAGGAAATAGGCAAGGCCATCGCCATTTATGACAGCGACCCGGCCAAGGGATTTTATACCGCCGTCAACGGCGCCAGTGCCTGCGGCGCCAATGCTGACGTGACGGCCTGCTTGGGTGTGGGCGTTTCGGGCGCCTCGATAAACGACGGTTTCTCCGCGTATAAAGACCCGCTGGTCGGCGACGCGGCGGGCAATCTGTGCTCAACTTTGTCGACGGGCCCGTGCCAGTATTCTATAGCGACCGCCGCCGGCGGCGCCGGTCCCACAACTCAAAACTTCGAGGTGTGCGCCTATCTTGAGCAGGGTACCGGCATTTATAACAAAGGACTCATCAGCGTCAGTTCCGTCTCGGGAGACGGACTGCGCAACGGTTGCCAGTAATGTAGCGCTATAGTTAAGACAAATGCATAAACGCGGATTCACCCTCATCGAGCTCTTGGTTGTCATCGCCATCATCGGGCTTTTGGCGAGCATCATATCGGTCTCGCTCGTCTCGGCGCGCGCCAAGGGACGCGACGCGCGGCGCATATCCGACATTAAGACCATCTCGCTCGCTATTGAGGAGTACTACAACGACAACGGCGCGTATCCGGCGGCTATTTATGGTAATGCGGCGTTCACGCCGTATATGTCCGGCGGTGTCGTGCCGTGTGACCCGCTGGCTCCCAATGGAGGATGTGCGAGCACTAACTACCAGTACCTATACCGTTCCTGGCGCGCAGATCACGCAAGTGGGATTTGCAATGCCACCAATCCGCCGGTTGCGTATCACTTGGGAGCGGTGTTCGAGGATTCGACCAATCCCGCACTCAATCAAGATGCAGATGAAGGTACGGCGGGTTCTCTATACACCGCTTGCGGAAGTGGGTTGACCGACTTCGTGGGTAACAGCAAAGATTGCGGCACCTCGGCCACTTCGCCCGATCTCTGCTACGATGTGACGAATTAACGCTTGGACGCCTACCTTTTAATTTCGGCTGCAGCGCTCGGCGCCATCGCCGGTTCGTTTCTCAATGCGCTCTCCTTCCGCTTTAACACGGGGCGGGGGATGGGAGGCCGTTCACATTGCATGCACTGCGGGCATACGCTCGAAGCGCCCGACCTGGTGCCGCTATTCTCTTTTTTGGCTTTGCGCGGCCGCTGCCGCCACTGCGGGAGCAAAATCTCCCTGCAGTATCCGCTGGTTGAGGCGGCGGCGGCCGTGCTCGGCGCGCTCACGCTCTCCGCACATCCCGCACCGCTCCTCTTCGCCTTTTGGTTTATCGTGTGGATGACGCTCTTGTTCGTTGTTGTCTATGATGTGCGGCACACCGTCATCCCCTGGAGCTGTTCGGGATTGTTGGCCGCGCTGGCGGTCGTCTATCTTATTGCGGGCCACCACACCAACCCGGTTGATGTGGCGGCGGGCCCCGCGCTCGCACTGCCGCTATTCCTGCTCTCGCTCGTCTCCGGCGGGCGTTGGATGGGCTGGGGCGACGGCGCGCTTGAACTCGGCCTGGGTTGGCTCCTGGGACTCACCGCCGGTCTCACCGCGTTCATTCTCGCGTTTTGGTCGGGCGCTCTTGTGGGCATCGCGCTCATATTTCTTAGCCGGGGTGTTACCATGAAGAGCGAGATGCCGTTCGCGCCCTTCCTCATTCTCGGCGCGTTCGTCGTCCATTTCTTTCATGTTGATTTTTTCTCAACGCTCGGGACGCTCCTCTAGAGGCCGTGCCTGCCGGCCGGCGGGCTTCACGCTCATTGAGCTCATGGTGGTCGTGAGTATCATGGTGCTCGTTACCGCGCTTATCCTCATCCGGCAATCGCGTTTCGATTCCTCCACCCTGTTGCGCAGCCTGGCCTACAGCGTGGCGCTTTCGGTACGCCAGGCGCAGATTTACGGCTCGTCGGTCTTGGGCACCTCCACGCTCCAGGCTAACTGTGTGGGCAACTTCAACCTGTCGCTCGGAGCCTGTTATGCCAACGCCTACGGCATCGACATCAATCTTTCGACTCCCGGCAACTACGTCCTCTTCGCCGATTTGAACAACGACGGCAAATACGAGGCCGGCGAGTCCATCAAGACCTTCACCCTCAACAACGGCTACAGCATCCTGGATATTTGCGCCACCGCCGGAGGCGGGACGGTATATTGCAAGGCCGACGGGCTCACGCAACTGGATATCGTCTTCCGCCGGCCAAACCCCGAGGCGTGCTTCTCCAGCGTTCTGCAGAGCGGGGTATGCGCACCGGGCGCTACGCAATACTATTCGCAAGCGGTGCTTAAGCTCGTGAACAGCGCCGACACCACCAATACACGCAGCGTCACCGTTACCCAGACGGGCGAAGTGCAAGTATGCGCGCTTGTCGGCTGTTGAGATATGAGAGGCTTCACGCTCATCGAAATGCTCGTCTCCATAGCGATATTCACCGTCGTCATGGTCATGTCGCTCGGCGCATTGCTTGCTCTCTCGACCGCCGACCGCCGCGCGGAGGCGCTCAAGGACGCGCTCAATAATCTCAACTTCGCGCTTGATTCGATGGGCCGCGACATCCGCACCGGCTACAACTGGGGCTGCAGCCCCGGCGCGAGCTCCGGTGCCGCAGCGGGTACCAATTGCCAGAATCCGGGCGGCAACGAATTCATCTACACTTCCGCGTACTTCGGTACGGTCTATTATAAGTTTGACACCAGCGCCACCGACTGCAATCAAACCGGCGCGGTCGGCTGCATCGCGCGCTCGACCGACGGCAGTACCTGGGCGGCCATCACCGCGCCGGAGGTCGTCATAACCGGCGTGAGCGGCTGTGCGCTCAATACCCCCTGTCTCTTTTATCTCGTGGGAGCCCCGTCGGGCGCGGCCGATAAAGCGCAGCCCAAGCTCACCATAACGCTCTATGGCTATGTGCAGGTGAGCAATACCCAGACGACCCCGGTCAAGTTCCAGACCACGGTTACCCAACGGCTCTATGATCAATAAACATCCAAAACGGAAAATCGCGGCGGCCGGCGGCTTCACGCTTATGGAAACGCTCATGGCGGTGCTGCTGCTGTCGGTTGCGCTCGCGGGGCCGATGACCATTGCCGCGCGCGGCATCCAGGCGGCGACGGTTTCCCGCGACCAGGACACCGCGTTTTATCTCGCACAGGAGGCGGTCGAATACGTCCGCTTCGTGCGCGACACCAATAAACTTAACGCCACCACCGACTGGCTCGCCGCGCTCGACGGCTCGGCGCCGTCCCCGGCATGGTCGGGCGGCGGCAGTCCCACCGTGAATACCGCCAACGGCTCCGGCGCGTGTGAAAACGCCAACGGCTGCTACGTAGATTCGCTCCAGAATACCATCACGACCTGCTCGGCAAGCGGCTGCCCCGCGCTTCTCTATGATTCGGCCAACTACGACTACAACTACACCACGGGCTCCGCTACGGTCTTCAAACGTGCGGTCAAAATAGCCACGCCGGTCGGCAGCAATGCGGGCGAGGCGTCCGTCACCGTCACCGTCACCTGGAGCGACCCGCTCGCGCACACCGTAACCGTGCGCGAAGATATATTCAGTTGGCAATGAAGCATATGAAAGGCTTTACGATATTTTTTGCGATGTTGGTGGCAAGCTTGGCGCTCGCGGTGGGGCTCGCTATTTACGATCTCACCGTGCGCGAGCTTGATATCTCCGCCACCGCAACACAATCCCAATACGCCATTTATGCCGCCGACACCGGGGCGGAGTGCGCGCTGTATTGGGATTTGCACTACAGCAATGCCGGGACAAACAACAACGGCGGTTCGATGAGCATGTTCTCGACCTCGTCGGCCGACACCCAAGCGGCGGGCAGCGGCTCCGGCATAGCGTATTGCAACGGCCAGGACATCACCGCATCCTCACAGTGGACGGTGCAACCCGCCGCTTCAGCCGCCACGACCACCTTTAATCTCACGCTCTCGCCGCAGGCCTATTGTGCGACCGTGGTGGTCTCCAAGAACGGCACGCCGTCGAAAACGACCATTGTTGCGCACGGCTACAACACGTGCGCCAAAGGTCCGCTCCAGCTCGAGCGCGCGCTCCAGGCCAGTTATTAAGGGTATTTTTGCGGCGCTTTTGGTAAGCTAGAGGGCATGATCCCCAAGGCCGCGCGCGAGCGCCACCAAAAATTGTGCCGCGAAGTGGAGCGTCACCGGCGGCTGTATTATGCGTTCGAGCAGCCCGAGATTTCCGACAGCGCCTACGACGAACTTGAGGCTGAGCTCGTGCGGCTCGAGGCGCAGTATCCCGCGCTCAAAACACCCGCTTCGCCGACCCAGCGCGTGGGGGCAGCCCTCGGCAGCTTCAAAAAAGTGCGCCATGAAGTGGCGCAGTGGTCCTTTAACGACGCATTCAGCGAGGAGGATATACGCGAGTTCGATGCGCGCGTGAAGCGTATGCTCGCAGTAGAAAAACTTGAGTACGCCTGCGAACTCAAGATAGACGGTCTCAAGGTGGTGCTCACCTATAAAAAAGGCGAACTTGCGACGGCGGCTACGCGCGGCGACGGCGTGGTGGGGGAGGACGTGACGCATAACGTGCGCACCATCCGTTCGGTGCCCCTTTCGCTCGAGCGCAAGGTCGACTGCGTGGTTGAGGGCGAAGTGTGGATGAGCGAGAAGGCGCTCAAAAAGACCAATGACGAGCGCGCGGCCAAAGGGGAGCCTTTGTTTGCCAACCCGCGCAACGCGGCGGCGGGCTCCATGCGCCAGCTTGACCCGAAGGTGGCCGCCGCGCGCGGGCTCGATACGTTCATCTATGATGTTGCGCAGACGCAAGAAGCGCTGCCCAAAACCCAGCTCGAGGAACTTGAGTACCTCAAAGGGCTCGGCTTTAAGGTCAATCCGCATTTTAAAAAAGCGTCGTCAGTCGAAGAGGTCATCGGCTACTGGCGGGAATGGCAAAAAAAGCACAAGAGCGAAGGCTACTGGGTCGACGGCATCGTGGTGAAGGTCAACGACCGCGTGCTGCAGGAGCGGCTCGGCTACACGGGCAAGGCGCCCCGCTTCGCCGTCGCGTTCAAATTTCCGGCGCAGCAGGTGACGACCGTGGTCGAGAGCATCAATCTCCAGGTCGGGCGCACCGGAGTGCTGACGCCGGTGGCGCATTTGCGGCCTGTCTTGGTGGCGGGCTCAACCGTGAGCCGCGCGACTTTGCATAACGAAGATGAAATTAAACGGCTCGACGTGCGCGTCGGCGACACGGTCATTTTGCAGAAAGCGGGCGACGTTATTCCCGACATCGTGCGGGTGCTTACCGAATTGCGGCCAAAAAACGCCAAGCCGTACCGCTGGCCTACCCATGTGGCCGAGTGCGGGGGGAGCGGCGCCATCGAGCGCGTGCCGGGGCAGGCGGCGTGGCGCTGTGTGTATAAAAATTCCTTCGCACAATTGCGGCGCAAGTTCCGCCACTTCGCCAGCAAGGGCGCGCTTAATATTGAGGGGCTCGGGCCATCGACCGTTGATGCGCTTATGGAAAAGGGACTGGTCACGCATTACGACGACTTTTTTACGCTCAAAGAGGGCGACATACTCGAGCTTGAGGGCTTCGCCGAGATATCCGCCAAAAAACTGACGGACTCGATAGCCCGAAGCGCCAAGACGACGCACTCGCGGCTCCTGAGCGCTCTCTCGATTGATCATGTGGGCGAGGAAACGGCCATTCTCTTGGCGCACCATTTTAAAACAATCGACGATGTTGCCGCCGCCAGTGAAGCAGAACTCTCGGCGATAGACGGCATCGGGCCGGTGGTGGCAAACTCAATTTGTGAGTTCTTCCGCGATAAAGAAAATAAGGCGCTTATCTCAAGGCTCAAAAAGCATCTCACGATTACATCGGAAGCCCTCCGACAAGCTCAGGGCGAAAAGCTTCCGCTTTTCGGCAAAACGTTTGTGCTCACTGGCACGCTTGAGAGCCTCAGCCGCGACGAGGCCAAAGCAAAGCTGCGCGCGCTCGGTGCCACCGTTGCGGGCTCGGTTTCAAAAAGGACCTATGCGGTCGTGGCGGGGGAGGAGGCGGGCAGCAAACTTGATAAAGCGCGCGAGCTGGGGGTTATGGTCATGAGTGAAGCGGAGTTTCTTTCTTTATTGAAGTGAAGTTATAAAAAGCAGAATCGCGGTACCTTATCATCACACACAGGGAGCTTTGCATGTCCGAAATATGGAGGACGGTCTCGCTTGGACACTATGCCGACGGAGCGTCGTACCGCGCCGCAATCAAAAATAAAGGGGTAATTATTAGTGATGCGGCAGATAAGTTACTTGATGCGCCCGGCATATGGGCGAGCCGTATCGAAGCGGCGGTAATAAAATTGGTGGTGCGTTCTATGGCCGAACTTGGATTAAAGGGTGAAGCCGAGTATGCGTACATAGCCCGACGTGCGCAAGAAAAAGGTCTGCAACCGTGTCCTGCCGAGGTTGGTCCTGCGCTTTGCCTACAATATACACAGCCCGAAGGGGAGTGGCTCATAGTTGCGATGAATCCCGTCTTCGTATCAAAGCGTGATTCAAAGATATTTGGTATAGGACATGGTCATGTCCATACCAAAGAGACGGATCGTACGCTGGTTGCCGCCCCATCGTATAAAAGATGGGTTCACGACCGCTCGTTCATTTTTTGGCAACCATAACAGGTGCCCCGGCCTCGCGCCGGGGCGATTTCTTTTGTATAGTTGAGCCATGATTTCACGGGACGAGGTGCTTAATTTGGCGGAGCTTGCGCGGCTTAAATTAAGCGAGAGCGAGGTTGAAAGCCTCCAAAAAGACATTTCAAACATCCTCGAGTATGTCGGGCAGGTATCCGCTGTTTCAATACGAAACGGCGGAGAGACAAAGCCGGTGCAACGGAATGTCATGCGCGCCGACGAACCCGCCGCGGTGTTAGGCGAGCGCGCCGCGCTGGTTGAAGCGTTTCCTCAAAAAGAAAAAGCGCCGCAAGGCGGCGTCTTTAACGTGGTGCGAAAGATAATCCAAAAAGACGAGTAATGAAACTCTTCGAACTTTCAATAGCCGAAGCGGCACAAAAAATGGCGGCGGGAGAACTCACCGCCGCTCAGTTGTGCCGCGCCGTTGAGGCGCGCGCGCGGGAGCTCAACCCCAAACTTAACGCCTATCTTGAAATTTTTGACGACATTGAGGCGCAGGCAAAAGTGGCGGATAAGCGGCGAGCCAAAGGAGAGAGCCACCCGTTGCTCGGCATCCCGCTGGCGGTCAAAGACAATATTTTAATTGAGGGCCGCAAAGCTTCGGCGGCGAGCAAAATGCTCGAGCACTATGTGGCCGCCTATGACGCGACCGTCATCAAAAAATTAAAGGAGGCGGGCGCGGTTTTTGTGGGCCGCACCAACATGGACGAGTTTGCCATGGGCGGTTCAACGGAAAACTCGGCCTTCGGCCCGACGAAAAATCCTGTTGACGAAGCGCGCGTGCCCGGCGGCTCCTCCGGCGGCTCCGCCGCCGCGGTCGCCGCGCGCCTGTGTCTCGGCGCTTTGGGCACCGATACGGGCGGCTCGGTGCGCGAGCCGGCGAGCTTTTGCGGCGTGGTCGGCCTCAAGCCCACCTATGGCGCGGTCTCGCGCTCGGGGCTCATTGCCATGGGGAGCTCTCTTGACCAGGCCGGCCCGCTCGCGCGCTCGGTTGAAGACGCCGAAATAATTTTTAATGCCATCCGCGGCAAAGATTCTTTTGACAGCACCTCTGCCTCCGCCGAGGAACTTCGTTCGCTCGGGGGCTCCCGTACGCTTAAGCCAGTCTCATCCTCGCTCTCCGAAGTTCCTCGGCTCCGGCTGGGCGTGCCGCGGCATCTGCTTACAACCGGTGTTGACCCTGACATTTTGGCGCTGTTTGAAAAACAACTAGCCGCGCTCACACAAAAAGGATATGAGGTGGTGGACATTGAGTTGCCCTCGGCCGCGCTCGCGCTCGCGAGCTACTATGTCATCATGCCGGCTGAAGTTTCGGCCAACCTCGCGCGCTTTGACGGCGTACGCTACGGCACTTCAGAAAAAGGGGATTCGCTCGTCGATGACTACGCCACCACGCGCGCTCACTTCGGTGCCGAGACGCGCCGCCGCATAATGCTGGGCACCTACGTGCTCTCATCCGGCTACTATGACGCCTACTACGGCAAGGCCACGGCGGCGCGCGAGGCGCTGCGCGCCGAATTTTCTGCCGCGCTTGAGCGCGTTGATGCCATTGTGGTGCCCACCACACCCGTGCCCGCGCCAAAACTCGGCGAGAAGAGCGACCCGCTTTCGATGTACCTCATGGACATTTTTACCGTCCCGGCAAATCTCACCGGCAACCCGGCCATTTCGGTGCGCATGGGCGCGGTTGAGCGCGAAGGCAAGCAACTGCCCGTCGGCATACAATTCACCGCCGCGCACGGCAATGAGGCGGGACTTTTTGAGATAGGGAAGCTCATTTAAGCGGTATAATTATCGCATGCAGTACGTTCATTTTCTCAACATCGAGTATTTTATACTGCTCGTCTACCGCGCGTTCTCCGGCGCTTCGCAAAATATTGATCCCTCACAAGTACCCGCGCAGGTCATGCAGACGCTCACGTGGGTGGGGTGGGCGGGAATCCTGCTGACGCTCGGGCTCGGATTCTTCATCTGGTACTACTTCACCAAGCTCCATGCCGTTGAGCATGAGGGCTGGCATCGGCGGGACGAGGAAATAGCGGCGCTCGCGCGCCGCGGCTCCATTGATGCCCCCGTCAACCCGCGCTGGGAGCATATTTTAATGCTCGCCGACAGTGACAGCGAAAACGACTGGCGCCGCGCCATCATCGACGCCGACACGATGATGGATGAAATGCTCATGACGCAGGGCTACCAGGGCGACACGCTGGGTGAGAGGCTCAAGGGGGCGAACCCGCTCCAGTTCACGACGCTTAACCTCGCGTGGGCGGCGCACAAGGTGCGCAACGACATCGCGCATGCGGGGCACGAATTTCATCTCACCGAGCGTGAGGCGCGGGCCACTATAGACCTCTATCGCCGTGTGTTTGAAGAGTTCGACTATTTGTGATAGTCTGGAGGTGAGGCCGTTCGGCTCATATATAGCGGGGTGGAGCAATGGTAGCTCGTCAGGCTCATAACCTGAAGGTTGCCGGTTCAAGTCCGGCCCCCGCAACAAGAATCGTTTTGAATTTAGGGGCTAAAAATGCTACGCTGGGCGCACTGTCGGCGTAGCTCAGGTAGTTAGAGCATGGGACTCATAAACCCAAGGTCGCAGGTGCAAGTCCTGCCGCCGACACTAGGTAGCAGCCCATGCGGGCATGGGACTCATGCTACCTAATAATTCTGCAAGGTCGCAGGTGCAAGTCCTGCCGCCGACACACGCTGTTTTACCTCTTCAGTTGGGGTACAATAGCGCGTGTTTGCCGCATATGCGGGAGTAGCTCAACTGGTTAGAGCGCCGCCCTGTCACGGCGGAGGTTGCGGGTTCAAGTCCCGTCTCTCGCGCTTAGAACTTTTCTAAAAAAAGGGGTGTGTTAAGCTTGGGGCACTTAAGATATGGACGCCTCAGTCGATGTACGCAAAGAACGCGATGCCGTGCTCGACGCCTGGCGCGGCGTGGGTATCGTCGGGGTGCTGCTCCAGCATTTTGTGTACTTCCGCTATGACGACGTATTCCGCACATTCAGCTACGCGGTGCCGACCTCGGCCGTCGGGCATTTTTTTGTTTGGCTCGACAAGCTCTTCATCGCAGTGAGCGTGCGCGCGGGGGAGTACGGCGTTGAATCTTTTTTCATTATCAGCGGCTACATCATCACCACCCTCCTGTTGCTTGAAGAAGATAAGGCGGGCACCATCAACGTCCGTTCGTTTTACTTCCGCCGCGTCTTCCGCATCCTGCCGGCGTACCTGTTTTATGTCGCTTGTATCGTGCTCTTCGGCGCGCTCGGCTGGATTACCATGGATTATGCGCAGCTGCCCGCGGCGCTCGGCTTTTTGTGCAACACCTCGCTTGGTATTTGCGACTGGAACCTCACACACACCTGGACGCTCGCGACCGAGGAACAATTCTACATCCTCTGGCCGCTCTTGTTTATTTTGGTGCCGCGCAAACACCGCGCCGCGTTCATCGCGTTTTTAATCGGGCTCTTCCTCGGACTTTCCATGACGGGGCTTCTCTTTGCTCATGGCTGGACTGACAACGGGCGCTCGTTCGTCTGTATTTCTCTCGGAGTGCTCGTGGCGCTTTTGCCCTCATTCAGAATCGCTATGCACAAATATGCTTTTTATGTTTCGCTGGGAATGCTGGCGCTCTTTGGAGCGCTCGATTTCATGCCCGGCTTAAGCGGCCTCTCGCACCTGTTGTTTCGCGAATCGACGCCACTCTTCATTCTCACCGCGATACTGCTCACCTACCGCATACCCAAATCCTTCCACTCAACGCGCTTTGCGGTGCTTCTGAGCCAGCTCGGACTCATGTCCTATAGCGTGTATCTTTGGCAGGAGGTGTTCACGAACGATCCGGCAAGCTATGCGGCTCACTCGCCCTTCTCCACCCCCGTTCTGCTCGTGCCGTTGATACTCCTTTCTTATTTTGCCGTCGAGCGTCCGATGATGCGCTGGTCGAAGGCGTATCTCAAAAAAGACAATTGGTTTTCACGCCTGCGCAATCTCCCGTATCAAGCGCGCGGGGACGCCGCCCACTATGGTGCGGGCGGGAACGTCCTTTAGCACGACCGCGCCCGCGGCGATGACCGCGTCTTCGCCGACGGTCACGCCCGCGTTGATGATGGCGCCCGATGCCACCCACGCGCCGTCTTTAATAATCACCGGCGCTTCGCTGTAGCTGCGCTCGCCGTGAGGCTCTTCATAATTGAGCTCATAGGAATTGATAATTACCTGCGCGCAGAGATTTACATGGTTGCCGATTATCACGGGCCCGCGCGCATTGATGATCATGCCCTGGTTGAGCACGCAACCCGCACCGATTGAAACCGCCTCCGGGTGCCTAATGGTCACCGCGCCGATGAACTTGGTGCCCGGACCCACGTGCTTAAGGAGGAGCCGCCAATACCGGCCGCGCGCCCAGACCCTGAGACGGTACATGGCTTGCGCAAAGCGCTGAAAGGCGTTCATGCTATGATTGTAGACATTAGAATTTTTCTGCGCAATGTATGAATATCGTCGGCGTCGGAACAGATCTGGTTTCAATAGACCGCTTTCGCGCCCTGGGCGACCCGGCCCGCGTCGCGCGCCGCTTTTTGCGCGATGAAGAACTGGCCGCCGCGGACGCCTCGCGGGACGCGGCGCAGTACTTCGCCTCCCGTTTTGCCGCCAAAGAGGCGGTCATTAAGGCGGTGCCGGGGCAGGTGAGCCCGCTTTCTTTCGCCATAGACTACCGGGGCGTAAAGCCCGCGGTCGTGTGGGCGGCGCCCGGACGCTTTTGCGTTCATCTTTCAATAAGCCACGAGGAGAAGTATGCTTGTGCTGTCGCTGTATGCACGACAGTCTGAATTCTCTTTCATATCTTGAGCGCGCCGCCGGATACCCGAGCCTCAATCCGGAGGCTTTTTCAGAGCGTGCGACCATCGGTCTCATCACCAATTTTACCGACGGCATCCTCCAAAAATTCATCACCGGACTGTGCCTTGAGGCGGGCATATACCCGACCCTGTCCGCCGAAGGCTACAAGCAGTATCACTTTACGCTGCGCGCGGCCGCGCCCGCGGCGACCGACATCACCTTCATAGTTTTCGACGCAAGTCCGTTTATGCCGTCGGAGTTCACCGTCGATCCGGAACACATCGGCGATATTTTACAAGGCATCCGCTCGTATGTGGCGCAGGCGCAAGGCCAGGTGGTGCTCGCGACCATCGCGCTGCCGAGCGCGAGTCCGTACGGCAACCTCTTCGCCGAAGATCCGCTCTACCTCTCGATAACGGGCTTCAATGAAGAGCTGCGCGCGCTCGCGCGCGCATATGCCAAGGTCAGCATATGCGACACGGACAGACTCATGCGCGCGTGGGGCGAACACGGTGCGCGCGATATGCGCGCGCTTTATGCGTTTGACGCGCCGTTCTCGAAGAATTTTTCTCTGCACCTGGCGCGCGAACTCGTGAGCTACCTGCTCGCGCTCAGGGGCCGCGCCAAAAAGTGCCTCGTGGTTGATCTCGACAACACGCTCTGGGGCGGCGTCGTGGGAGAGGTTGGGATTGAAGGCATCGCACTGGGGCCCGGCTACCCCGGGCTCGCGTACCAGAGCTTTCAGGCGGTACTGCTTTCATACTGGCGGCGCGGCGTCGTGCTCGCCATCGCGAGCCGCAATAATGCGGAGGACGTCGACGCCGTGTTTACCTCGCATCCGCACATGCTCTTGCGCAAGGAGCATTTCGGCAGCATCCAGGTGAACTGGCGGCGCAAATCGGAGCAGCTCCACGCGATAGCCGAAGAGATCAATATCGGGCTCGACAGTCTCGTGTTTCTCGACGACGACGCCGCCAACCGCGAAGAGGTAAAGATGGCGCTTCCCATGGTCACCGTGCCCGATTTGGCCCCGCGCCCCGAAGAATACGCGCGGCAGGTGCTCTCGTTCACTTATTTCAACCAGATCTCGCTCACCGACGAAGACCGCGCCAAGGGCAAAATGTACAGCGAAGAGCGTCAGCGCAAAGAAGTGATCGCCGAGTCCGGCGACGCGTATCTGGCGAAGCTCGGCATCGTCATCACCTTGACCGAAAACAAGCCCGAAGATTTGGAGCGTCTCGCGCAGCTTTCGCAAAAAACCAACCAGTGCAACCTCACGACGCGGCGTTACTCACGCGCCGATCTGGAACAGATGATAGCCGGAGGCGCGTCCGTGTTCGGCGCGTCGGTTGAAGACCGCTTCGGCAAATACGGCACGGTGGTGCTTGCCGTCGTGCGCTTCAACCCGGAGCCGGAGCTCGACACCTTCCTCATGAGCTGCCGGGTCATGGGCCGGAGCGTCGAGTATCGCGTGCTCGACCGCATTTTTGAGCTTTTGCGCGGGCGGGGCCACGCGCGCGTGAAGGCGGCGTATGTCAAAACGGCGAAGAATGAGCCGGTGCGCGAGCTGCTGCCCCAGCTGGGCTTCGTGGACGGCGTGCTTGAGCTCGGCGCCTACGGGCGGCAGAAGCCCGCCCATGTCGCGGACGCGATTCCTCTGGTAGCATTACGGTAATGACGAAGCTTACGCAGGTATTTTCAAAGGTGCTCGGCATCCCGCCCGAGCGGGTGGTTGACTCGCTTTCGCCGGAAACGGAGCCCGCGTGGGACTCGCTCAACGCCATCATTCTCGTAACCGAACTTGAAGACGCGTTCGGCATCCAGTTCGGCTATGACGAGGCCATGAAAGTAAAAAACGTCGCCGACGCCAAGACACTCATCGCCTCAAAAGGCAAAGACCCGGATGCCTAAGCCGCATGCCATAGCGTTTGCGGACATCCGCGCCGGCATGAGCGCCGAATTTACGGAGACGATTACGCCCGCGATGGTGGAGCGCTTCGCGCGGCTTTCAGGAGACTTCAATCCGCTCCATATGGACGAGGCGTATGCGTCGGGAACGCCCGTTGGCGCGCGCATACCGCACGGCATGCTGGCGGGCGCGCTGTGCTCGCGCCTCGTGGGCATGTACCTGCCGGGTCTGCATAGTTTGTATCTCTCGCAGAACCTCACCTTTCACCGGCCGCTGCCGTGGGGTCGGGTGGTGGTACGGGGTGAGGTCACGGCCGTACACGTCTCGACGCGCACGGTGGGCATCGCCGTTTCGGTGACTGACGGGAAAGACATGCTCGTGAAGGGCGAGGCGCTCGTAAAGATGCTCCAATGAACACGGCGGTTATTTCAGGAGGTATGGGCGGCACCGGCAAGGCTCTCGCGCGCACGCTCGCGGGGCTCGGGTACCGCGTCGTGCTCTTGTATAAAACAACGCCGCAAAAGGAAGCCGCCGCGTTCGTTGCCGCGCTGCCCGGAGACGGGCACGCGGCGCTGCGGTGCGATATCGCGGACGCGCCGGCGCTCGCCGGCGCGCTGAAGGATGTGCATGAAGTCGCGGTGCTCGTGCATGCGGCGGTCGACCCCATCGTGCGGAAGACGCTGCCGGCCATGAGTGCGCGCGAGTTTCGTGCGCAGTTTGAGGCGGGAGTGTTCGGCGGCTTTAATCTGTTGTCGCTGGTGGCTCCGCGCATGCAGAAAGACGGTCTCATGGTGGGCATCACGTCCGATGCTCTTGAAGAAAAATCCGACGGTGGCACCATGCCCGGCTATCTTGCGGCAAAATTCGCATTGCGGGGCCTGCTGCGCGAGGCGGCAAAAGAGTTCAAGAGTGTGCGGGTGGTCGCGCTCGCGCCCGGGCTCATGCAAACAAAGCTCACGGCCGATGTACCGCAGCGTTTGTTTGAGTGGATGAAAGAAACGATGAACACTCCCGAAGACGTGGCCGCCAAAATCGCGTTTCTGCTTTCGCCCGGGGGCCGCGCCCTGCGCGGCGTCTCGCTGCGCCTGCGTGACGGCTCGACGAGCGCGCTTTAGCGGCAAATTGAAAAAAGCCTTTAAATAGGCTACTGTGTGTAACATTGCCGATGTAGCTCAGTTGGTAGAGCAACGCCATGGTAAGGCGTAGGTCGCCAGTTCGATCCTGGCCATCGGCTCGCCGGAGTAGCTCAGTTGGTAGAGCAGCGGTATCGTAAACCGCAGGTCGCCGGTTCAAGCCCGGCCTCCGGCTCAGCAAAAAGAAAAGCCGCGCAATCCGTCAGACGGATTGCGCGGCTGCAAATCATGCGGCGGTGGAAATGGGTTCGATGAGCTTGCAGAATTCCAATTCGCGATAATGCGCAGGGAGAAACTTCTTTTCTGTTACCAAGCGCTTGAATTCTTCGATCGTGAAGAATTCCGGCTCCTCGCCTTCATTTTCTGAATCTTGGGCGTTCAGCGCCATCGATCGGCTCTCGCTTACTTCGCCCACAAAAAGAAATTTCCAGTGTTGTTTTTCGTCACGCCCTTCCTTCCATTGGTCAACGAGCATCAGGTTCGTCACTGTTATGCCCGCTTCACCCAGCGCTTCTCGCATGGCGGTATCGTACGGTGTTTCGCCGTCCTTCTTATGACCGCCGGGCATTTTATATTTGGCGGTGTCGCCGAATTTCTTATCGATGACGAAGACATAGCCGACATGCGTTGGGCCACGCGTGACTTTAAGTAGCACTATCGAGGACCAGTCATATAAGCCCCCAAGTGCATAGCGGTCTAGAGACCACGCGCTCACGTCTTTAAGAGTCGGACTCACGACGCACCCCCGTGCGTTTGAAGTTAAGGCCGCAAGGACCTACCGCTGTATAAATTAATATAATTAAGACAAAAAGTCAATATCTGCTATACTGTTTTGATGGCTCAACCGGAAGCTACAGCAGAAAGAATAAAAGAACTTGAGGCGGCCATGCAGGCGGCCGATTTTTGGCAGAATCCCGCGCAGGCGCAGGCGCAGATAAAAGAGCTTCAGGATTTGAAGGCGCGGCTTGAGGGCGGCTCCAGCTGGGATCGCGGCGGCGCGGTGCTTTCGTTTGTTGCCGGGGCGGGGGGCGACGATGCCGAAGATTTCGCCCGCATGCTTTTTGCCATGTACGCCAGATATATAGAAAAGCGCGGCTGGGGAATGAAAGTGCTCCACGAAAATCAAAACGACCACGGCGGCTACCGCAATCTTTCGGTCGAGATAACAGGGAAAAATGTCTACGGTGCGCTTAAGCATGAATACGGCGTGCACCGGCTCGTGCGCATCTCGCCCTTTAACGCTTTACAGAAGCGCCAGACCTCGTTCGTGTTGGTTGAGGTGCTTCCGGTCATCGAAAAAGTTTCCTCGCTTGAAATTCCGGAAAGCGATTTGGAGTTTTCGGTGGCGCGCTCGGGCGGTCCCGGCGGGCAAAACGTCAACAAGCGCGAAACGGCCGTGCGTGTGGTGCACAAACCCACAGGCCTTAGTGCTCATGTCGACGGCGAGCGCACGCAGGGCGCCAACCGCGAAAAGGCGCTCGCCATTCTACACGCAAAACTCCTCCGCAAGCTTGAAGAAGAGCGCAAAGAAAAAATTTCCGAGCTCTCGAGCGGCCAAAAAATAGAGTGGGGCAGCCAGATACGCAGCTATGTGCTGCATCCCTACCAACTCGTCAAAGATCATCGCACCAATGTCGAGGTGCGCGACGCCGCGGGGGTGCTTGAAGGCAATATAGAGCCGTTTTTGGAGGCGGCGCGATAATCGGTTACAATAAAGAGCGTTGTTCGCATGATATATTTCGACCGCGTTACCAAAATCTACAACGGCGGAGGCGATAAGACGGCGGCGCTCGAAGACGTCTCTTTCAGCGTCGAGCCCGGCGAGTTCATCTCGGTGGTCGGGCACTCGGGCGCGGGCAAGACCACGCTCATCAAAATGCTCCTCGCCGAGGAGCGGCCGTCTTCAGGCTCTGTCTTTTTCGAATCCATCAACGTGCATGAGGTGCCCGCGCACCGCATCAACGACCTGCGCCGCAAAATCGGCACCGTCTTTCAGGACTTTAAACTGCTCCCGACCAAAACCGCCTATGAAAACATCGCCTTTGCGATGGAGGCGGCCGGCCGCAGCGAGCATGAGATACGCTCCGACGTGCCGCATGTGCTTGAGCTCGTTGACCTCGGCGACAAAATAAATAATTTTCCGGGAGAACTCAGCGGCGGTGAACAGCAGCGCGTCGCAATCGCGCGCGCCATCGTCAACCAGCCTGACGTTATCGTGGCCGACGAGCCCACCGGCAACCTCGACCCCGTCAACACCTTTGAGGTGGTGCAGATTCTCAAAAAAATTAATGACCTGGGCACCACCATCATTTTGACGACCCACAACAAAGGCGTCATCGACAGCCTCAAGAAGCGCGTCATCACCATGGACCGCGGCAAAATCATCCGCGACGACAGGGAAGGGAAGTATATTTTATAGGTTGCTCACCGGACGGTCTCGGCTTCCTTGTGCATGGTGCGGGCGGCTGGGTAACAAGGAGAAACTCCATTATATGCATAATTCATTTGGCGGCGGCGGGAACTGGCGGTAGAATAAAGCGGATGAACTGGGTCACTGCAAAGCGGATATTCCGCGCCGGCTTTCTTGATTTTTGGCGCAACGGTTTCGTCTCCTTCGCTTCGGTGTTGATGATGGTGTTCACGCTCTTCATCATCGGGCTCGCGATTTTCACCGGCGTTATCCTCTCCACCACGCTTCAGCAATTCAGAGACAAGGCCGACATGACGGTATACTTCACGACCGACGCCTCGCCGGACGCCATCACGGCGCTTGAGGCTCAGGTCGACGCGCTGCCTGAGGTCGCGTCGACCCAATTTACTTCGGCAGACGACGCGCTTGCCAACTTCCGCGAGCTTCATCAAAACGATCAGCTCACGCTCCAGGCGCTCGACGAGCTCGGCGGCAATCCTTTGGGCGCCGAGCTCACCATCAAAGCCAAGGACATCAGCCAATACGACACGATCGCCAACTTTCTGAAGGGGCAGGAGGCGCTCGGCACCGGCGCACCGCAGATAATCGACAAAATCAACTACTTCGACCAGCAGAACTACGATGCGGTCAACCGGCTGGCGGCCATCACGAGCTCGGCCGAGTGGATAGGCTTCATCATCATTATAATTTTCGTCATGACGACGGTCGCCATCTCGTTTAATACGCTCAGGCTCGCCATCTACACCAGCCGCGAAGAGATTTCGGTCATGCGGCTCGTGGGGGCGGGTCAGAGCTACATCCGCATGCCGTTCATGGTTGAGGGAGTCATGTACGGCCTCATCGCCGGCCTCATCACCATGCTCCTTTTTTATCCCTTAACGTGGTGGATGGGTAAAGCCACACAAAACTTCTTCGGCGGCATCAGCGTCTTTAATTACTACGTCTCAAACTTCGCGCTCCTCTTCCTTGTTATCGTGGGCTCCGGGGTGCTTTTGGGGGCGCTTGCCAGCTGGCTCGCCACTCGACGATACCTGAAAATCTGATAGTATAGCCGCATAACACGCATGGCCGCCCGACCGCAACGCAGAACGAAGAGCCGGAACCCCAAGTTCATCTTCGTCGTCGGCGGCGTCATGTCGGGAATCGGCAAGGGCATTGCCGCGTCCTCCATCGCCCGCATCATGAAGGCCAAAGGCTTCCGCACCACGGCCATCAAGATAGACCCTTACATCAACGTCGACGCCGGCACCATGAACCCCACCGAGCACGGCGAAGTGTTCGTTTTGGATGACGGCTACGAAACCGATCAGGACATGGGCAACTACGAGCGCTTTTTGGGAGAGACGCTCCCGAGCGTCAATTACATGACGACCGGCCGCGTCTACCTCGAGGTCATCCGCAAGGAACGCAACCTTGAATATAAAGGCAAAAACGTGCAGGTCGTGCCCGACGTGCCCGCCGAGGTGCTGCGCCGCATCAAAGAGGCGCAAAAAAAGGCCAAGGCCGACGTGACGCTCATTGAGGTGGGCGGCACCATCGGCGAATACGAAAATATTCTCTTTTTGGAGGCGGCGCGTCAGTTGCGTCACGAGCGCCCGGGCGATGTGGGCGTGGTCATGCTCTCCTATGTGCCCATTCCCTCAAATATCGGCGAGATGAAAACCAAACCCACCCAGCACGCGAGCCGCGAGCTTAACTCGGCGGGTCTGCAGGCGGATGTCATCCTCGCGCGCGCGGCGGTGCCGCTCGACCAAAAACGCAAAGAGAAGATCGCGATTTTCTGCAACGTCTCTCCCAAACGCGTGGTGTCGGCGCCGGATGTTGAGAGCATTTATGACGTGCCGCTCAATTATGAAAAAGACGGGTTGGGCGACGTGCTGTGCGAGGTGCTCGGGCTTCCCGTGCGCAAAACCGACTTGGGCGACTGGAAGGAGTTCGTCCGCCGCTCAAAAAACGGCACCGCGGCGCTTGAGATTGCCGTCGTCGGCAAATACTTCGACTCGGGCAGCTTCGTCTTAAGCGACGTATATATATCGGTCTTGGAGGCTTTGAAGACCGCGGCTTATGCGCTCCACCTCAAGCCGCGCATCACCTATTTAAACTCGAAGGATTTTGAATCGGGCAAGCTGCCGCTCTCGGCGCTTGACGCCTACGCGGGCGTTCTCATCCCCGGCGGCTTCGGCGAAACGGGCATCGAGGGCAAAATTAAAGTCATTGAATACGTGCGCGAGAAGAAGATACCGTATTTCGGCCTGTGTTACGGCATGCAGCTCATGGTCATCGAGTTCGCGCGCAACGCGGCGAAGCTCAGGGGCGCTCACACCACTGAAATCGACAACGACGCGGCGCATCCCGTCGTCGCCATTATGGACGACCAGCGCGAAAAGATGGCGCAAAACCAATACGGCGGTACGATGCGCCTGGGCGCCTACCCTTGCGTGTTGGGGAAGGGCACCATCGCGCGCGAAGCCTACGGCACGGGCAAAATTTCGGAGCGGCACCGCCATCGCTTCGAGGTCAACCCGAAATATATACCCAAGCTTGAAGACGCGGGTCTTGTCTTCAGCGGACGCTCGCCCGACGGCGTATTGATGGAGATAGCCGAACTGCCGCGCACGGCGCACCCGTTTATGCTCGGTACGCAATTTCATCCGGAGTTTCTCTCGCGGCCGCTTGAGCCGCATCCGCTGTTTGTGGCCTTTCTCTCCGCGGCGCGCGCCCGCGCCAAGCGCACGGGCGCGCACACTGCGCTTTCCGCCGCCAAAACCCCCGCCCGCCACTGACATTTGCTGGCCGTCTCGAGTTAGAACCGTGCACCGTCAAGCCCTGCTTGACCGAATAGCTAGTTTTCTCGATACGAAAACGACGCGTCTCGGGCGCTATGCCTTTCTCCACTGATCAGGTTTCCCCTTGTTAGTGTGGCGAACACGCTCCACATCCGGTCGCACATCCGGAAACATCTTTTGAGCTTTCGCTATAGCCTTTGCTTGCGTGGGCGCAGTAGCAGAAGCACGCTTCGAGTGCTCTTGGCGCACGGCGTAGCCGCCCTCGGGCCGCTTTTCTATGTAGATGTCTGGTCCTTTCTTCTTCATATCCTAAGTGTATCAAAAAGTTACAAAAGTGACACGAGAGGCCGTGTCACTTTTTATTTAAGTCCTGTTTTCTGGACCAAATAAGCTATAACGCCAGTGACTCCCGGGCACTACTACTTTTTACAAATGGGACTAAAGAGAAATTTCCAGCCGTTACGCTGCAATCCAGGCCCAGACATGCCATGCGGCGGCACATGCGAGTAAGGCCCACCCAATCCATACAGGCGCGAACGCACCTCCCGTCAGGTAGTATTGCAGCAAGAGTGCCAGACCAAAACCGCCTGAGGCGTGGGCCGCGTTGCTGAGGACGATGTGCTTTGCAGCAAACCGCATAACGCGTTCGGGGAATGTGCTCATGGCTAAAAAATTGCTATTAGAACGCGAACCCAAAGTAGAGAAGTGCTAGCCCGAGTAGTACCGAGATGACGCCACTAAAAGGTACGATGCTTGCGAGCTTCACCTTCTTGTAAACAGCGAGCATAGACTGTGGAAATACCATGAGTCCAACTCCTTTGAGAATGCAGAGCCATCCAATAATTGTAATGAGTACGCGCCAGTCAGATGTCCATGCATCATAGAGCGAAATGGTCGTCACGCCGATCACGAACGCGACGAACCCATACATCCAGAACAAGCCACTACTGCGCTCAATATCAGCAATCACCGTGGATATCCATCTTTTATTGAGCGCGGAAACGCCAACTGCCAAGAGGATTCCTCCGAGGACTTTTGCAAGAACGAGTGTGATGTCCATATGGTTATTGTGGAGTTACTAATACACCTAAAGTGTAGCACCGATTTAGGTCCTCACGGCCAAATGAGACACTAGAATCGAAGTTATGATTTTCGACCAAACAAGGTAGCAGCTAGAATCTGGTGTTTTTCTTTCCGATTAGAACGCCGCTCCTATATTTCGCATGCTCGACCAGTCTTTCGGCGAGAACTCTCCAGCAATAGCACGTTGATGTATTTCCCAAGGCAACGCTCCAGCTTCACGAGCCTCAACCAGTTTATCGACATCAAGCGGCGTTATTTTGGGTTCCACCGTTTTGATATGCTCCGTCGCGGTTTCCCAAGTGCTGTAATTTTTGACAAAGATCTCAACGTTGTTGCCATCTGGGTCGATCCAATAGATCGACGTGCCCACGCCGTGGTCGGCTGCCCAAACTGGCATGATGCCCTGCTCCTTCAGACGGATATAGGTGCCCAAGAGGTCGTCTAATGTAGGACTCTCGAAAGCCACATGCTGCATCCTCGTGTGCTTTTGTCTGTCGGGATCAGTCGTAACGTTTTTGACCTCAAAGAAAACGATGCGGTGGTCAACTTCGTCATTGCCCACGAAGGTTGCGGCGGAAAAGGGCGACCATTTGCGAGCTTCTTCGGGGACTTCGGAGCGGTGATTAACGCTCATGCCCAATACCTTGCGGTACCACTCGGCCATGGCATCCATATTGGCGGTAACGAGACCATAATGCTCAAGACGAGGATGAGCGATGACTTCGGTGTTAAAATTCTTGTTCATAGGTGTAGTAATTTAGCTGATATTATCTTACTTGCTAAGATGTTTACATGCTAAGCGAATCATGATAGGCTGTCAAGCGTATGGAAAAGAACAACCTGACTCAGCGGCTAGGGCAAGCCATGATGAATTTGAGCAACGAGCAAATCCTGCTCCACGAGGCCGTGGCCAATACACTCGGGCTCAATATCACTGATCACAAGTGCGTAAACCTTATTGCGCGGTTTAGCCCTATGACCGCCGGCAAGCTGGCCGAACTCACCGGACTGACAACCGGGGCTATTACTGGTGTTATTGATCGACTTGAGAAAGGCGGATACGCAAAGCGAGTATCAAGCGCCGAGGATAGGCGCGTTACTACCATTGTACTGACCAAAAAGGGAGAATCTATAAGTAAAGTCTTCCTGCCGTTAGTTAAGAGCATGAGGGAGGTATCCGAGACTTTTAGCGATAAGGAACTGGAGACTATTCTTAAATACGTCACGGCCGCTACAAATGCCTCCCATGAAGTATCCGCAAAGATGCGAAAAGAAAACGCAAAGAAGTAAAAACTATTTATCTTCCCTCAATTTTACCTTTCGCATAATTTGAACCCACCTGACTTTTTAGTGGTGGTAGACGCAAAGGTTCTGGACTATCGGCATAAGGACTTGAATGACCTGCCATGCGAAAATGCCCGTAAACAAGGCGAACGGAATCAATACGATCCATGGCCGCTTATTGTCATACGCCTCTTTGAGCGACTTCGATCTTGCTACCGCTTCCTGATAGACGGCCCAAAAGAATTTGATGCCTATGTAAATCATGCCTACCCCCACTAGCGTCATCAGTGCGCTATCTGCCGTGTGAGCCAACGGTGGCGTCTTGCAGTATTCATCGGCGAGGAAAAGTATGAGTGAAAGTTCGACGCTCACCGCGAAGAGCGACTTGAGCACAGCGTGTGCCGCTAAACCCCACGTGATCGCAACAAGAAGGCAGAGTTCGATAATCAATATGACCTCAGTGATCTTCGGAAGCGAGTCCCTGAAATAGCCGAGCAAGAGAAACGCTGCCAAGGCAACTATGGCAAAAATGGCGAACGCCTTAATATTCAGCTTTTTTGGAAGCTCGAATTTCATGCCGCCCAATCGTAGCAGAAAACAAGTTCCATTACCTCATTTCGATGAGGTCCAGTTTTATTCGGTGTCGATCCAAGGCGTCCTAAAAATAGATTCCCAGTTGTAGGTAATGGTTGGCATCAATCTATCGTACCCCGCTTGATTGAGGAGTAGCTGATACTTGATTACCAAATCCTCCACCACTTTGAGGGCAATTTCTACTTCGGTGAAGTTAAGCTCGATAACGAGGCGCTCATCCGCATTCTTGTGCGCGATTCTTGTATGTCGAAACCGCTCAACTTTTTTCGTTGCTGCTTCAAGAGTTTTGATATCTTGCTCGACTATCGCAGGGTCTAGCTCTGTTCCTGTGCCGAAATGCTCCGCAAAATGTTGCTCGCCGATCTGTCGGGGCAAATTCGGCTCATACTGAGTTGCGAACCAATCGCGCGTGAGCAGGGTCGAGTTCGCTCGGATATCTTTAAGCAACTTTAACAGACTTACCACTTCAGTTCGTTCGTCCACTTGTCGCGTTATGCCGAGCACCATATCCGCGCCGAAGTTTGCCCGCAGGTGATCCCAAAATAGGTTGTCGGTATTGATTTTTGAGTTCGCGCCGACGATTTCCACCATGCGCTTAAAAATAAATTGGCTCTCGATAGTGTCCGTCACATCGTTTGTGATGCGCTCAAGCTCCTTTTTCCACTGTATGATTTTTGGGTCCATGTTTAGGGCAAAGCTAAGGGGAATTCAGGATTGCGAAACATGACAAAGAACGGTCCGCTCCGAGCAATGCATACGCCCTCTTTCGTGACTATAAAACACTCTATCCAGTGCTTGCCGGTATAAAGCGAGCGCTCAGTCTGTGTAAGGCTGCCCCTCACTATCTGTCCGCGCAAACCGCCCTCCTGTCGAGCGTGCTCGCCGGTGTTTACCACTTGCCAGTACACATCGTACGGCACTGGCGCATCGGTTTTCGCCGTGTAGTCTATTTCGTGCCACGTTGGTATCAGTCCATTTGATTTGATAATGCCTTTCGGCCTGCGATTTACTTTCTTATCTTTCGGACCTTTGAAGTAAAGTTGCGCGCTGACACTTACCTTGCAGGGATAGGTGGGCTGGTCGATGATGCCCACGTCTGTAAGACTAGCTTTATGCGAATGGTCGCCGAGCGCAATCACGCGCGGGGCTTTCACCACCACCATAGAACCGGCCGGTGGCGTAGCGCTGGAGAGAATATTTTTTATCAAAGACATCACTACCGAGTTAGTCGATGCCATTTCAACTGACGCTAGCGTTGCATTGACCGCATTGAGACGAGCAATTATTTTTGCTCGGTCGGCGTCGGTTAGCGACGAGACATAAGAGTCAACGTGCCGACTAGCATCGGCGCGATCTACGAAGCTCGGAGTGTTTATATAGTGCGGGAGTTTTGCAAAAAATTCCTTAATGCCGCCGATCGTGTCGATGCCTTCAACCTCACAAAAGATATCGTTGACGATAAGCTCTAGATGAAAGGACTTGAGCGGAAAGCTGTCATCTTGCTTTTTCGACTCCTTGCGCCATTTGCGAGCGAACTTGGCCACTTTGCGGAAGTTTTCGTTCGAGTCGTTTAATAAGCGAGCGTCCTCTATATACCCGCGCGGGTCGGATTTAATCCAGTCGATAGCTTCGTGCTTCGAGTAAACCTCCGCGCGACGGCTCTTGGAGAGAGCAGCAATCTGCGGCACCCAATAAATATCATCACCGAAAATATTTTTCTCTCCCGATACGATTGCGGGGACAACGTCGATAGAGAACTCATCATCTGTGCCGAAATAAACGCCGACCGAATGGCTTTGAGCGACTATTCGCACCTGCTTTCCGGCTTTGCGGTAAGCCTCTCGGAGGTGCGCCGCCAAATTGCTCAAAATCCCCGAAGGGTCCACATGGTTGGGATCAATAGTGCCGTTGGACTTTTGAATGATGCTGCGAGTGATAAATTCCTTGGGTATCACCCATATCACATCCAAATCGTTGACTGGCGTGGTTGAAGTAAAACGTGCCCACGAGCCGCTTTGGAAACAATTGCCGCCGAGGAAACTGCACAGATCGTCGTACTTGCCGCTCACGTCTTGGCGCTCCCACCCCTTGGGTGAGAGATGATCCTTGATGTGCGTATTAAAAATGGAGTTGAGTTCGGCTCTATTCATGTTTGGGTATGGGGAACGTGGAGAGGATCGTGAACGCATCGCTCACGATCCGCAACGGCACGTTGCAAAGCGAGTACCATGGGTAGGTTTCAAGCAACGCCTGATCGTCTGGGTCGAGCCGCGCCTTGGTGTACACGATGAGCGGTATGCGTTTCGTTTTCACCGCGTCGAGAATATCCTTAAGGCCCTGCATCTTCGGGGCATAGCCAATGATGACCAAGCCGTGGTTGGTAAGGTTGTTGCAGTCTTGGTAAGTACTAGTGGGGTCCTCGGGGATTTTGAAGAAACCGCTTGCGCGAAGCGTCTTGGTCTCCATCTCCATGTTGGGGCCGCCAGGCGCGTAAAAAATTTTGATAGGGCGCTTGCGGTTCAGAAAGAGACGGACTTCTTTTTTCATAATCCAAACGCATATACCGAAAACGAATATCACCGCTACAGCAATGGCGCTCAGAATTTCAAACGCCGTCGATGCTCTTGCATACCAGTCGATGGCACTTTGGAGCTGGCCTGCGAGCGCGAGTGTACTAGTGGAGGTAATCATGATTTGAGTTATTTAAAATCCGGTATCGTTGCGACAACTACACCCTGTATCTGAACGCCGTCCTCAACTACAATCGGCTTATGTTCCGGATTGCTCGAGCGCGGCATGAGCGCGACGTAATTGCCTTGGCGCTGAAACTCCTTTATCGTCGTGCCGTCGGCGAGGCACGCGAGAACTTTTTGCCCGATGTCGGCGTAGTTCTGCACGCGCACGAGCACGATGTCGCCGGATTGAATACCCGCAAGGTTCATCGAGTCGCCGTCCGCGCGGACAAGGAAGTACTCATGGCCCGGCGGTGCGATGCGCGAGTCAATGTCAATGTAGTCCTCAATGTGCGCCTCGCTCATGTTGGGGCCGCCGCATGATGCGAGGTTCGCATAAAACGGCAAGCGCACTAGGTCATACTTCTTCACGCCTGACGCATCTACTCCGTATCCGGAGTAGGGCGAAACATTGAGCGGCACGTCCATTTCGGTGAGCGCGGCCTCGACTCCCTCGATGTCCGGCATAATATAGTAGGCGCGTCGGCCGCCGCGCGTCGATTCGCCCTCCTTTTCGAGGATGCCATAGGAGACGAGCTTGCGGAGATTCGGCAGCCACAGAATGCCGCGCTCTTTCGCAAGCGCGAGCACCCATGCTCCGGCCATACCTTCGCCCTTAAGGACCTTGGCCTTCTCAAGAGCGGCCGCTACGATCGGTGCCCACTTTGGATCATCGTGCAGGAGACGTACGGTTGCCGTATAGCCCTTGCTTTTTTGCTCGTTTGTCATACCCTTATATCATATAGCATCAAACGACAGCTTGCAAGCAATATGGCAAAAGAACGCATTTATCTCACCGACATAACCCTCCATACGCGCAACCTCCGCGACACCAAGAGCTTTGAAAAGGTCGCGACTAAGGGGCGTATGTACAAAGCGGGCACGGACGCACTCGTCACTGACCCTAAGGCCTTTGGCATATCCCTCATCGACCTCCTGCCTCCCGATCTGCAAGAGCGGTACAAAAAGGGCGAAATTGAGCTGATGATGCCCGAGGGCGGGTTGCCCATAAAATTTGCCGACGACCTCAAGGAAAAAATGACGCAGCTAAAGTCCAAGGCTCGCAACGAGCTTATCCATCGCAGTCGTGGCAAGACTTGGCACGCAAAAAAGAAGGGAGTACAATAAAAACACAACTGAATATTACAGGTGGTACCCGCACATTATGTGCCGCGCCCACTTCGTAGAGAAAGCCTAGAGAATCACGCGTTGGTTCCCTGAGTCTTCCTAGCGAAGTGGGCTTTCTCGTTATTAGCAAATTAGTAACGAGTTATGAATAAAAATATTAGTGTCGTTTACGTTCCCATTACCAGCCTCAAGCCCGCGACCTACAACCCGCGCAAAATCTCCAAAGGCTCGCTCGCGCAGCTCAAGGAGAGCATCACGCGATTCGGTACGGTCGATCCAGTGATCGTAAATTCAGCGCAGAAGCGCAAGAATGTGGTGATCGGCGGCCACATGCGCTTGCGTGCGGCAAAAGATCTCGGCCATACCACGATTCCAGTCGTGTATGTGAACATTCCGAGCTTGGAGAAAGAAAAAGAACTCAACTTGCGCCTCAATCGCAATACCGGCGAGTGGGATTTTAGCAAGCTGAAATCCTTTGACTCAGACTTCCTGAGCAAGATCGGGTTTAGCATGGCCGACCTGTCGGAGATTTGGAAAGAAAATCTTGAAGCAAAGGATGATGACTGGGACGAAGCGAAAGAACTCGCCAAAATCAAGAAGCCGATCACGCGCCTTGGCGACATCATCGCGCTCGGCGACCACAAGCTCATCTGCGGCGACTCTACCGACCCTGCTGTTCTCAAAAAGCTGTTCGGCAAGGAACGCGCGTCGATGATATACAGCGATCCGGTATACAATATCTCTTTCAACTACGAGAGCGGTATTGGAGGCGGGAAAAATTACGGCGGCAACGTAAACGACAATCGCTCATTCGCCGACTATCGCGACCTCCTCAAGAAAAGCATGGAGGCCGCGCTCGAGGTCTCGAAACCAAACACTCACGTCTTCTACTGGTCCGATCAAACGTACATCGGCCTCATCCAAGACCTGTATCGCGAGCTTGGCATCGAGAATAAGCGCGTATGCCTGTGGCTCAAGAACGCGCAGAATCCTGTCCCCTCGGTGGCCTTCTCCAAGTGCTACGAACCCTGCACCTACGGTACGCGCGGCAGGCCGTTCATCAACGACAAGATTCAAAACCTCAATGAAGTACTGAACAAGGAAATTACCACCGGTAACCGCCTCATCGAGGAATCCCTCGACCACCTCGACGTGTGGGCGGTAAAGCGCCTCTCAGGCAAGGAGTACGAGCACGCCACATCCAAGCCGCCCAAGCTTCACGAAAAAGCGATTCGCCGCTGCACGCTCCCTGGCGACATCATTCTCGACAGCTTCGGCGGTTCCGGCAGCACGCTTATCGCGGGAGAGCAGTTGAAGCGCCGCGTCTACACGGTCGAGCTTGAGCCGCGCTTCTGCGACCTCATTATCCGCCGCTACGAAAAGCTGACTGGCAAGAAAGCTAAAGTCCTTGATCGCGTATGAAAAAGTCCCGAATACAAAGCAGCTTTCTTGCCGAGCTTCGCAAGATACCGATTGTTCAAGTCGCCTGCGAGAAACAGAGCGTCTCGCGCAACAGCGTGTATCGCTGGCGCAAAGAGGATGAGGAATTCGCTAAGGTCATGGACGAGGCCTTGGCCGAGGGCGAGAAATTGGTGAACGACATGACCGAGAGCCAATTGCTCGCCCTCATCGGCGAGAAGCACTGGCCCGCTATTAGCTTCTGGCTTCGCAAGCGCAATCCGAAATTCCATGACAAGGTCGAGGTCACGGCGAAAATCGAGCGAGTGAATATGCCACTCTCCCCCGAAGCAGAGAAGCTGATGAAAGTGGGCCTGCGACTGGCTCTGCCACAAAACAAAAATGAATCCATTGACGCCTGAAGCAGAACAAATACTCGATCGCATGGTGAAAGATCAATCCTTCCGCCTCGCCATGGTGCGTAAAAGTCTATTTTGGTTTACGCACTTCTACTTCGGCGGCACCTATGTGCGGTATCCGACCGCCGATTTCCAGCGCAAGATATTCCAACTACTCGAAAACGAGCAGTACCAAAACATTGTCATTACCGCCTTTCGCGGAAGTGCGAAGAGCACCATCGTCACCATGGCGTATGTCATTTGGTCCATCCTCGGCGAGCAGCACAAGAAGTTTCCGATTATCCTCGGTAACACGCAAGCAAAGGCGCAGGCGCACCTTCTCGCTATCAAGCACGAGTTTGAGCACAACGAGCTGCTGAGGGCTGATCTAGGGCCGTTTAGAGAGGAGAACAATCAGTGGGGTGCGGTCGCCCTTACGCTGCCGCAGTACGATGCCAAAATCTCTATTGGCTCAATCGAGCAGAGTATCCGTGGGGCGCATCACAACCAATATCGTCCGGATGTCATTATCTGTGACGACTTGGAAGACATGGAATCGGTACGCACACAGGAGGGCCGCGACAAGCTCTTTGAGTGGCTCACGAGCGATGTGCTCCCCGCAGGAGACAAAGGCACGCGCATGGTGTTCGTTGGTACGCCGCTTCACGAGGATTCGTTGCTGCGGCGGCTTGAGAAGAAGTTTGAGGCAGGCAACCCGCGCAATGTGTTTCGCCGCTATCCGATCCTTGATGAGAGTGGCAAGCCCTTGTGGCCCGGCAAATTCGCAACCGAGGCAGACATCCAAGCCGAGAAAGAGAAGTGCCTCAATGAGCGGGCATGGCTTCGCGAATACATGCTTAAGATCGTGCAGAGCGATAACCAGCTTGTAAAACGCGAATCGATAAAATATTACAAGGAATTGCCGCAACCCTCCGAATTGAAATTTCGCGAAATGGCGACTGCCATTGACCCAGCGCGTTCTCAAAAATCGACAGCCGACTACACCGCAATGGTGTCGGCAAAAATATATGGTACGAAACCGCAAGACCGAAAAATCTATATCATGCCCAACCCGGTTAACGCCCGCCTTGGCACGGAGCAAATCATTGAGAAGGCAGACGCTGTTTCGCGTGCGCTCGGGGGAGGTTTGCCGACGAAGGTATATGTTGAAGAAGCCGGGCAGCAGGGATACCTCATCGACTACCTACGCGCTCGCGGCGTACCGGTAAAGCCCTATCCGATCCGGGGGCAAACAAAGGAAGGCCGACTGGAAACAGTGGCTCCCCTGATTGACCTCGGTATGATTCTTTTTCCAGAAACAGGTGCTGAACGCCTTATTGAACAACTTGTCGGTTTCGGCACGCGCGGCGAGCATGACGATATGGTGGACGCGTTTACCATAATCGTGTTGCAGCTGCTTGAAAATACGAAACGATACCCGCAAGTATTATGGCTTTAATCGAGTTTGTTTACTGGAGAGGTAAAAGCTTTCTTCATACGCACAGACGCGTCGATTAAAAACTCGTTCATTTTTGGATAATCCTTTTCCTCATAGACGCTCACTCCGTCGAGCTGATATTTGATGCGAGAGGTCACTTTATCTTCCATACGTTCCCATATAAGCGGTGCGCCGAAATCTTTTTCGATCTGCTCCTTTTGCTTATAAAAATAGTCGAATACGCGCTTATTTTCCTCAGCACTGCCGCGGTTGATATATACCTCGGTGCGGGCATAGGTCCGCGATATGACAAGGTTCATTCCAACACCGCCTCGGCCAAGGCCGATGCCAAGCCAGGATTCTTTGCTCGGACTGTTATTGGCGCACAAGTCAGTCTTTTTATTGGACTCCTTCAAAAACTGCGACCAAAAATTGAAGCGTATCGAATAACGGTTCTCAAGCTCCTCTTGATTGCCGATCTCCTCCCTCGTCTTTGAAGCAACCTTGATGATGTAATCTTCGGCCTCTTTAAGCGGAATAATCTGATCGAAATCCAAAAGATAGTCGCTACCAAGTTTGTACGGTGTCACCTTGAAGCACTGAACCTTAAGGCCGTAATTGAGCAGCCACAGTGCAGTCGAAGTAACCTCTTTGCGGAATTCGCCCGCGACCATAATGATCCGCTGTGTATTGCCGACGTTGAGCTTTTCCTCGAAGTCCTCATTGTCGAAGAAGCTCTCAAGAGCTTGCTGCGCGTTCGTGTCGCTCCCTTCCTTTTTGAGGTACTCAGTAAAAATATCTTTGATGCCCTTGGTATTGAGACTGGAGCAATACGAGGCGTATTTCAGCGACTGCCATACGACATCGCGGCCAGTATCGTCGAGCTTATTTTCGATGACCACAAGATTGCCTTTCTTATCAAGGGCTAAAAGATCCAGGCGCTCGTTAGTATCATCGAAGCCCGAAAATTCCTTCTGGATGATAAGAAGCTCCTCGCCAAGCGACTGGGGATTCTTCGCGATCCACTCCTGCAAGTGCTTGCGCTCGCGGATCCCTGCCGACTTGAAAGACACCTTTTCGAGCGGCTCTATATTGTTCTTTTCCTTGTTAATTAGATACATATGGACGGTTAAACTTTGCCACGTTTACCCTTTATAGTACACCTCTGTAAAATTTCCTATTGGCATTGAGGACTGAGCGTTTCGTTGGGGTACTTCGCAAGCAATGCCTGAAGCGACGGAAACGATACCAAATATGACTTGCTCAGCCCCTGCCACGCTGAACAGGGGGCGGGATAGTAATACTTCGCAGTGCCGTATGAGGAGGTGTAGTAGGCGGCTGTTGCTGATGCCGGAGTGGTGGCAGTGGTCGTTTGTGTTGTTGTCTGCGTATCTGATGATGCAAACGGCGTTGCGTTCTGCCAATCGGCATTAAATGTCGCGACAAGCGAGCTAAGGATCGCAGAATTGGTCAGTACCGCACCAAGCTCGCGGTTGTTGTTGAGTGATGTGGGCGAGAAGTTTTCTGAGCCGACAAATACTTTGGAGCCGTCAACAAGTATCATCTTCGCGTGTATGTAGAGCGATGCGCTCGCCGCATAGGTACGGACATGAACGCCTGAGGCTACAAGTACCTGAAACGATGATTTCCAACTGCTGTCATACGTCATATCTACTTCCACGTTCACGCCGCGCTGAGCCGCTGCTTCAAGCGCGTTAGTAACGGCAGTGTCATTCATTTCTTCGTTGTAGACGAGCAGCGATTGCTTAGCTCCCGCAATGAGGGAAACTATTTCGCTTTGAGAGTCAGGACTCCATACAAGGTCATCACCTTGAGGCGCGGTAATCTTTGTATCGTTCCAATCCGCGTTGAACGTAGTCTCAATCGCGGAGACATCGGCAATATCGGGGTCATTGATGCCGAAATCCCTACTTGAAGCGTAATACTGAGGCGTAAGATTGAAAGTCATTATCAAAGCATCGTCGCCGTCTACTACGAGCGTCTTTTGATGCGTAAGCGCGAAGTATGAGGGTGTCCATTTCACTGGCACGTTTTTGCCTTGCAGATATGTGTAGGCGGCAGCGTTAGGATTAGAGCTGTCGGGCTTGCCGTAGTATCCGCCATTGAGCAATACGCGCACCGATACGCCACGCGCCTGAGCTGCCGCAAGAGCGGCTTCAACCTGCGTATCTTCAAGCTCGTACATCACTAAATCTACTGACTTATTGGCACTGTTTATCATTGAAATTACTGGGGCTACGCCGTCATGCGGCTCGGTTACGAGCGAAAGCGAGTGAGATGCTTCTGCGGTATTTGTCGTAGCCTTTGGTGTAGAAATTGGAGCGGCGACTGTATTGTTAGATGTGCTCGAAGAGTCGGTTTGTGCGATGGCAACTTCTTGAGCCTGTTTAGAGGGCTGAGGATTACTTGATCCTATTGCAATGACGAGAACGATAAAGAGAGCGATTACTCCGATAACGGAGTAGAGAACTTTTTTAAGCATAAAATCTACTAGGATTTATATGGCAGAGCCTTTCGAGAAAATCAAAAGGCTCCCAGCCATTGCGATGGAACCTTTCGGCCCCACCCATACCCGTTTCCAGATATGACCTAGTAGAGTGACTCTGACTGGGAGTCCTTTGATCTCTACTAGGTTTTGCAACCGTGCCTCAGGAAATTCCTAAGGGTTAGGTCGGCTTATATTCAATTGTCCGTAATACATTGCCCCGTATTACTTCTTCATCATATCGCAGTTCGACCCCCTTGCTAAGAGTAGAGACGAGTGGGCTACGAAACGGCTAGTCTGCATAGACTATGCAGGGTTGGTGGATCTGGCATCAATGGTCGTATGAATATACAAGCACCAACCGCCCTTATGGGCAGTCCAGTCATATTACCAACGGTAAAAATTAAGTACGTTCTATATGCTCGCAAATCAACCGAGCAAGACGAGAAGCAAGCTCTATCAATCGATTCCCAAATAAAGGAGATGCTCGCGGTTGCTGAAAGAGAAGGGCTAGAGATTATTGATATCCGAAGAGAATCTCATTCCGCAAAAGAGTCGGGTCAACGACCTGTATTTAAAGAATTACTTGAAGATATCCGGCGCGGCAGATTCAATGGCATTCTCACATGGAATCCTGACAGGCTCAGCCGCAATGCCGGAGATTTGGGATCGGTTGTTGATCTCATGGATCAGAAATTGCTGATCGAAATTAGAACCTACGGCCAGCATTTCCATAATTCGCCTAACGAGAAATTTCTTTTAATGATCCTCTGTTCTCAAGCAAAGCTTGAGAACGACAACAAGAGCATAAACGTAAAGCGTGGGCTGAAGACGAGAGTTGAAATGGGGCTATGGCCCTCACCCGCACCAACTGGCTATCTTAAAGAAAAAAGAATGGATAGAAAATGCGAGACATTAGTGGATCCTGACAGAGGGCCAATAATAAGAAAGGTTTTTGAAAAAGTGGCCTACGAAAAATGGAGCGGGCGCAAGATATATAACTGGCTCAAATTTGAACTCAACTTAAAAACAGCAGGGGGCAATAAAAATTTAACCCTTAGTAACGTATATACGATTCTGCAAAACCATTTCTACTATGGAGTATTTGAATACCCTAAGAATTCAGGGCGGTGGTATCAGGGCAAGCACGAGCCATTGATCACAAAAGAGCTATTCGATGCAGTACAGTCACAAGTAAAAAGCCAGGTACTCAGAGTAGAGGGAAAGGAATTTGCTTTTACTAAGATAATGCAATGCGGCTTGTGTGGTTCGGGTATTACCGCAGATGAGAAATTTAAAAAGCAGAAGAATGGCACCGTTCATCGGCACGTTTATTACGGATGTACAAAGGTAAGAGATAAGGAGTGTAAGTGCGGCTACATAAACGAAGAAGAACTGGTGAAGCAGCTAGAGGCTTTGATGGAAAAAATTGACTTAGATGAAATCGGAGTCAAGGAGAAGATTAAACGAGAGGTGGCTCGATTTAAGAAATTTCAAAAAGTATTACTCGGTATCACAGAGCAAATAAAAGTTGAAGATGTAGACGTTCGCAACTACACAAGGTTTATCTTGCGTGAGGGAGAGGACTACGAAAAAAGAGAACTCCTCTCACAGCTCAAATCTAGAATCACTCTTAACAATAAGAAAGTTGAGCTATTAACTTAATAGCTTTTCATCCCATTTTTGTTTGGTAATGAAGTCGAGCATATATTGCACCCTATCGGCCGTAAACTTGTTTGGCTTCCATTCTGATACTTTTTGTGCGACCACTCTCTCATCGAGAGTCTTATTATCTTGGATGACCTTGCATACAGTCGCAAGACACTCAATGTCCGAGCTTTTCCAAAATTTGATCAGCGGCAAGAGCTTCTTCATAGCCGTATTCATGTCTTTCGTCACTGCTGAATTCGCATATGGTTCAAACAACTTATTTACATTCGGTCCGACGGTAAATACTGCGCCCTTGCCGATTTTTTTGCGCTTAAAGAACTGATTTTTCTTGCTCGCGCCACCATTGACTGCATTCTTCACCACTATGTCCCATGGGCCGAATTTGTACGCCACGAATGATACGCCAAGACCGACCTTGTATATCTCTTGCCCTATGTAAAGCACCTTACCAAGTACCATTTCACCGCGCTCAAATCCTTGCTGCAAAATCACCCCAACCGCTTGCTGTATGGGAAAGACTTTTATAGGAGAAGGTATGAGAGATTGATCCACTATATCTTTTTTTGATATGTCATATGCCTTAGAGAGTATTGCACTAAAAAGTTCATCAATTTGTTCATGGGATTTACTTTGTTTTTTCTTATGAAGTTCAATGGCTTCAACAGTCTGTGCAAATTGATTCTGAATATTGATAGGCGGTATTTCGACCGGAAGGTTAAGCAGGCGAGCCTTTGAGATATTCAACATCGTGCTCGCAGATCCCGTTGCAAGCGCTTGAACCTGCTTACGCTTAGTAGGCTCAGTCAGAAGCCCCCATAAATAGATAGGGTTAATGTTCGCATCGGACTTGAATTTAAAACGGAAAATAAGATCCGAGAGCATAAGCCTTGGGCGACTCTCAAATACAAAAGCAGAAGCCCCAACTAAATCGCGAGTATTTTTGCGTGAGAAGAGTAGGTCCCCTTTGTGAACTTCTATTTGGCTACGAGGACTGGTATTTTCAGTAATCGCTTTATTTTCATTTTCTACGTATTTATGAGAAGAGACTGCTCCCAATTTCAAAACACCCCATTCATCCGGCTTTGCTGGCCTATCGAGACAGACAGGACTCCATCCTCCATCAATTCCTACTAACAAATCCCCTAAACTGCGTCGTTCCCATTTAGAATTATCCGCAAGAGGATTTCCGAAGAAATTATTAAATACTGCTGATACAAGTTGATCTATTTTCTGGTCTGCTTCAAATCGCTTATTTTTCAACGCCAAAGCCTTCTCAATATTTTTAACAAGGCGCTTCTGTTCTTTCAGGTCGTGTAAGGGAATTCTTAATCTAATTAAGTCAGAAAATTTCAACCGAAAACGTACTCCACCTTGTGTATTTTGCTGAATTAGAGTCGAGCCTGCCGGGGATTTTAGAAAAAAGAAAAGATACTTTGGATCTAGTATCTGTGTGTCTTTAATAGAAAAGACGACATACATAGGACTTACAAGCCCGCTCGCCTTCGATGTGTTTAACGCTATCGAACCAATGTTTATACGGCTTGGATTATAGGCAAAATCATCTGGGCGTACCACCTTATAATTCCTCGTATCTTCGGAGGCAATCGTCTTATTAAAAATATCCTCGGGTAGAACAAGTCCAAGCTGATTTGAGACGCTCCAAACGGGCAGTTTTTCTGAGCCAGCTCTTTCGCGTCGTTCAATTAAGAATTTTGATAAAACATCACTATTCATATTTCTTTCTTCAAACTCAGCAAACTTTTCTCGATTTCTTTCTCAAGTTTTAATGCTTCCTCAATAACTTCCTTTGGATCGCGGTGCTGGACGTGCTCCACGTTATGAGGTTTGTATCTTGACGCGGTCAGATTATAGTCTTCAGCAACTATCTGCTTGCGCGGTGCAATCCAACTGAATTCACCCACCGACTTCTTCCTGTAAGTAGGTACGAGATCCTTTAAATTATCTCGTAATGGATCAGGCTGTCTCCTATCGTCGAGAGTAAATCCATCTCCGATAACTTCGTAGAACCAAACTTTTTCTGTTTTGCCACCTTTTGTGTAAAAAATAATGGCAGTCTGGACGCCAGCGTAGGGCTTAAATACACCAGCTGGCAAACTTACGACAGCATCGATGGAGCATGTGTCCATGAACAGTTCTCGTATTTTTTTATGCGCCGCAGATGATCCAGATAGAACTCCCTCTGGTACGATCACGGCACAGTGCCCTCCGTCCGAGAGATGATCATACATATATTTCAGAAACAAGAGTTCCGTTTTTGCCGTATCGAGTCCGATATCCTCTTGTATCGATTCGCGGTTAATCGTGCCGGAGAAGGGTGGGTTGGCAAGTACTAGATCATACTTTTTCTTTTTTTCTTCCGGCAGTGTCAACGGATCGAAATTTATTACGTTCGATTGCGATAAATTGTGCAGATACAAATTCATTATCGCAACTTTGATCATGTCGGCATCGTTATCAAATCCATTGATTGCCTTGGTACGGAGAAATTCATGTTGGGCTCGTGTGAGCATGTCTCCCGTAATATGTCCCTCGTCAATATCCTCTTTGCTCGTATGCGTACGCAAGATGTACTTATATGCCTCTATGAGAAACCCAGCCGTGCCGCAAGCAGGGTCAAGGATCAGATCGGAAGGTTTTGGCTTTACGATCTCAACCATCATACGAATAATGTGCCGAGGCGTACGAAACTGGCCGTTCGTGCCAGAGACCGCGATGCGATTAAGGAGGTACTCATACATATCACCTTTCACGTCAGTATCGTATTTATCGACATTGTTGAAATCCATCGCATCGATGATACTCACAACGGATCTGAGCGTGGGCCGATTGTAGATTTTTAGGTGCGCTTGGCGGAAAAGCGTTTTGCCCATCTGCGAGAGCTTCGGTAGTTCGTGCAGATGTTCGAATACTTCCGAGAGCGTGTTGTAAAGTTCATCGCCCGACAGACGGCTTATGACACGCCAACTGAATTTGCTGATTTTTCCATTGAAGATGCTCTCGTATTTCTTGCCAGACAAGGTAGCCAGGCGTTCCTGCTGCTCATCGAGTTCTGTGAGGGCTTTCAAGAACATTAGGTAGCTGATCTGTTCAATCGCATACATCGGGTTGTTCACGCCACCTGCATACATCTCGTCCATGATGCGATCAACTTTGTGCTTGAGATCTGAATTGATGAAGTGGAGGGGCATAAAATTTATTGAACGGACATGAGTGCAGGACTAGTGCGGACAGCATCGAAGACGGGCTTTATCTTTCCGTTAAAACGCGAGGCATATATGCGGGCACCGCCTAGTTGTGTAAAAGGTGCTTCGTCGAGGAAAGTGTAGTCACCTTCCTCGAAACGCTCCAAGAGATCAGTGCTTTGGCTGATCTGTTTTATAAGTATTTTCAAAAGCCGCGTCTGATCGAGGTCAAGATCATGTTCGACTCGGATACTTTCCACCAGATCGAGCAGCTGTTCCTCTCGTGTCGGAAGCTTTTTGATTCCCAAACCAGCTCTTACATAGTCGAGCAAGTCTGCAAATACGCGGTACGCGCGAGAAAGGTTCCGTTCGTTAAAATACTCTTCCGGCTTGTCAAAAACGTTCACGCGCAAGAATTCTTCTAGTTCCTCGTCTGGCATACCGGCGCTGATGCGCTCTCTAAATTTTGGATTCTCTTCGAGAATCTCCTTGATAGCTTTCTCCCACTTATTGATGTAGTGCAGTCTGTCCACCTTTTCACCGTCCGGTCCGACCGCGATCATCTCCGTGAAAGCCATATCATCCGGGCCTTCATACGTCTGTACCTCGATTGGCGGAGGAGGGGGCGGCGGAGTCCCTCCATTTCCGCCAGGAGTAGGAATTGGCGCAGTAAAATCGTATTCCTCTTCAAAGTATTTCACCACCTCGCAAAAGTCATGCAGCAAGAAAGAATCTTTTTTTGTGCCATTTGGAAAAGTATATGTGCGCGTACCCCGGCCTTTGATCTGAATGTACGTCGTCGGGGAAGCTATCGGCCGAGCCAATACGATATTGAGAATCTCAGGACAATCAAAGCCTGTTGTAAGCATATCTACACTTACCGCGACTCGCGGGTAAAAATTTTCATCCTTGCGAAATTGTTTTGCCAAATCAGACGCATCTTTTACACGAGATGTTATAACTTCTGCGAATTTGCCATTGTGCTCTGGGGTAAGTCTATTGAGTTCACGGGTGAGTGCAACCGCATGGTTCTGCGACACGGCAAAGATGATAGATTTTCCGATTGATCCGTCTGGTGTCTTAAGAGCGTTATCGAGGAACTGCTTGCACATCAGTTCATTTCTGCGAGGCACCATGACCTTACGTTCAAGTTGAGAAATCCGGTACGTGTAATCCTCACCATCGATTTCGATAGTCCATCCTTCCTCCGACACCGCCTCCTTCGTAATCATTGAAACCATGCGGGCAATTTTTGGTGCTACCAAGAAACCATCGCGCACACCGTCTTGAATTGTGTAGCGGAAAGTAGGCGTGCTTACATCACAACCAAAATGTTTGTATGTGTCGCGAATAAAGCGCTCTTCTAGTTTGAGTGGATCATCATCTCGTAGCGAATCAATATCGATATTTTTCAAAAAGTCATTTGGGGTTGCCGTAAGGCCTATACGCACCGCTTGGAAATACTCAACGACCTGCCGAGGCAGCTCTCCATAGATTGATCGATGTGCTTCGTCGTTAAACACTACGTCGAAATAACCCGGGGTAAAGTCTTTTTTGAAATGGATATTGAGGCTCTGAATAGTAGCAACGACGATGTTGGCCCCACCGTATACCGCTCGTTGTCCCGGCTTGTATCGGACAGCGCGGTAATCATCTTTAAATGCGACTTGAAAAGCGTCGAGGGCTTGCTTTGCGAGTTCAATGCGATCGACTACGAAAAGGATGCGCTCTGCTTGATGTGCTCTAAGAAAACGGTCGATGATCGCAGCGGCTAGACGCGTCTTGCCTGTACCAGTAGCCATTTCTAGCAAGAAGGCGCGCTTACCCGAATCGTATTGCGTTGCGACGGTATCGGATGCTTGAATGAGATAGGGTCGGTCGCAAATCTCGACGTTATGTACGACTGAAGACAAGGGCTTGCGAGAAAGCTTTAAATCATGACGACGCTGCAAATCCTCCGGAGAAATAAAGCGCTCGATTGGAACAGCATCGCCTTGTTCGAGATCCCAAAAATAAAGCTGTTCAGAGTTCGCAAGAAAAACGTACTGACAATGGTTTGCTTCAGCATATCCACGAGCTTGCACCTTTGCTGTATACGGATCGATAGAATCTTTCTTTGCCTCAATAAGAGCAAGGTTGCGGCCATTGCGATCAAGTAGCAGGTAATCCATGAACCCTGCTTCGGAATGTTGCTCAGTCAGCACATTCTTGCCTTCGCCCTCAAGAGTCCAACCGGCCTCCTGAAGCCGTCTGTTTATGACGATACGAGCATCCTGCTCGGTGTAGTTATTATTCTCACCGGGGGTCATGGTTAATATAAATAGTACCGCACTCTACCAAAATCCCTTACCTCTATCGAGCTAGCACGAAACGCCATCTCGACGACGCGTCTCGTGCTATCACGACTTGGCTGGGAGACTAGGACTCGAACCTAGATTAACCGGTCCAGAGCCGGTTGTCCTACCATTAGACGATCTCCCAATACACTGCAAAAGATATCAAAAAACGGCTAAAAAGCCAATCATTTTTTGATATACTGAAGCGCAATGTCTTCGCGCAGACGATTCATAACGCTCGGAATTCTCGCGCTGACGCTCGCCGTCGCGGCGCTCGGCGCGTCTTTTTATCTGCGCCTGCAGGGCTCGGGCGGTCCCGCGGCTTTGGCGCAATACAAGACGCCGCAGGAAGCCGGCAATATATATGTGCGCTTCGAGATGGAGGCCTACGACACCATCGTGGACAACTACTGGCAGCAGGCAACCGACAGCCAGATGGCGGAACTCTTCCAGCTTTCGCTCGAAAAAGCCGCAGCTTCAAGTTCTGTCTGGCTCCCGGCGCCTACGCGCGCGGGCACGGCCGCGATGCTCGCGGCCGCCTTTAACTCCGCCACCTCAAGCGAGGCTGAAAGGGAACTCGCCGTTAACACGCTCATCGTCGCGCTCTATAACTTGGCACCCGCCGGGCGCGACCAGCTGCTTTCACAGGCGCAGGAGACGCAGCTGCGGCAGGAGGTGAGCAACGTCAATCCGGGCACCGATCTTTACGGCAATCTGGGCGTTTCCGCGAGCGCCACGCCCCAGCAAATCGACGCCGCGTACGCCGCCAAGGCGGCCGCGGCCACCACGAGCGGACAAAAGCAGCAGCTCAGCTACGCCAAACAGGTACTTACCAACCAAAACGACAAGGCGCGCTACGACGCGGCGCACATCGAGCCAACGGTGTTTGCACACGTTATCGGCAACACGCTCTATCTTTATATAAGCCAGATGGCGCCCACGACCGTGCAGGAGTTTGCCGAAGCGGTCGATGCCGCCTCGACGACGCCGGATCTTACCTCGATGATTCTCGACCTGCGCGGCAACATCGGCGGCGCGCTCGAGGCCGCCCAATACTTCATCGGACTCTGGCAAGGGCAAAACCAGTATGCCTTCGACCTCTTTCATCAGGGGGAGTACCAGGTGCAGCGTACGGCCGTGCCGCAGTTCCCGGAGCTTGCGCGCTATAAAGAAATCGCCGTGCTCACCGATCAAATGACACAGTCGACCGCCGAGGTGACCGCAGCCGCGTTCATGCGGCTGCATCTGGGTTTTACGGTCGGGAGCACCACGCGCGGGTGGGGAAGTGTTGAAAACACCTATCCGCTCAAAACGCAGATCGCCACCGACACGTCCTATGCGCTCCTTCTCGTCAACAGTCTCACGCTGCGGCCCGACAACCAGCCTATTGAGGGCAATGGCGTGGTGCCCGACGTCGCCGTGAGCGGCAAAAACTGGCGCAACGAGCTGAGCGCCTACTTCGATTCATCCTCGCTGATAGCGGCGATAGAAAAAACGGTCACGCAGCCGCCGCTTAAATAAGGAAGTAAGAGACAAATGCGGCGTGCGTCTGTATACTATGCAGATGAAACGGGCTTTCTTCATGTTTATGCCGCTCGCGCTGTGGGCCGTGCCGCAGCTCTCCTTTGCCGCCGCGGCGCTCTACCTCGGCTCTTCGGGGAGCGCCGTCGTGACGCTCCAAAACCAGCTCACCGTGCAGGGCTATCTCGCGGCGGGCAATGCCACCGGCTATTACGGCGCCAAGACGCAGGCCGCGGTCGAACAATTTCAATGCGATAAAAAAATAGCGTGCTCCGCCGCCGTGCAGGGCTACGGGGTTTATGGGCCCAAGACGCAAGCGGCGCTCGCGGCCGTCGCCCAACCCGCTCAACCCACATCCATCAATACGGCGCAACTCACGCCCAAAGCGACCGGCAAGTTTGAAGTCTCCGCCTGGGTGCCGTATTGGAACAAGGCCACCTCCACCGCCGACGCCGAGGCGCATCTCTCGCAAGTCACGAGCATCATGCCCTTTGCCTACACGGTCAATCCCGACGGCACGCTCATGGATACGGCGCAATTTCTTCTTACGCCCTGGCCTGCGTTCATCGCCCAGGCAAAAGCCGCGCACGTGCGCGTGGTCCCGACCGTCCTCTGGGGCGACGGCAGCGCTGAGCAGGCGATATTGAGCAACGCCGCGTCGCGCGTGGCGCTTGAGGACACCATCGCCAGCCTCGTGAAGCAAAAAGGCTTCGACGGCATCGATATCGATTTCGAGGCGAAGCAAGCCGACACCATCAACTACTTCTCGACCTTCCTCAAGGGGCTTTATGCGCGCATGGGCAACAAGTGGGTTTATTGTACGGTCGAGTCCCGCATGCCGCTTGAAGACCGTTATCCGCCGGGCGCGACCGTGCCGCCTGACGCGAACGAACGCGCCAACGATTTTACCGCGCTCAACCAATACTGCGACCGCGTCGAGATAATGGCCTACGATCAGGGCACGGTCGATGTGCGGCTTGACGCCGCGCGCTCGGCGCCCTACGCGCCGGTTGCGGATCCGGGCTGGGTGAGCGATCTTGTCACACTCGCCGCGCAGAGCATTTCGCGCAACAAGCTCATTATCGGTATCCCGACCTACGGGTATGAGTACACCGTGACCCCGCAGGGCGACGGCAGCTTTAAATACCAAACGCTCTGGGCGCTCACTCAAAAATATGCGCTCGAGGTGGCCGCGCAGCTCGGCATCAACGCGTACCGCACCAGCGCCGACGAAGCCGGCTTCACCTACGACCCCGCACAGCTCAGCGCCGCCGCGCCCCAAAACGGCGACACCACCCAAACCCAGCAGCAATCGCCCACGACCACCGTAACCCAAAACCTCGGCTCGCAGTTAAGCGGCAACCAGCCGTTTAATTACATCACCTGGAGCGACGCGCAGGCCGTCAAAGACAAGCTGGATTTGGCCAAAAGCCTCGGTGTGCGCGGCGTAGCGCTCTTTTCCCTCGGCGGGGAAGACCCCGCCGTCTGGAACATCCTCCCCTAACGTGCCCTCATTTTGTCCAACACTCGGTGTTGGACAAGGGGCGGAGCCGGTTGACTTTTTAGGGTTTTTCAATTAAAGTACACCTTGGCCCACAGCACAGAGTGGGTCATTTTTTATGGCTAAAAATAAGGCTCAACCGAAAGCCGCGCATCATAAATACGTCCCCAGCCAGGGTCCGACCAAGACCTTTATGCGCGACGGCCACTGGGTCGAAAAGCGTACGCACGCGCCCATTTTGACCTGTTCTTGCGGCATGCGCTACCTCAAAACCCGCCCCGGGCAGATCACGTGCCTGCAATGCCTCAACCGTCCGCCGCAGCAAAAGAAGCGCGGCCGCTAGCCGGGTTTGTTATACTGAGGACATGAAGACCCTCATCGCCCTCGTCATCATAGTCGCCGCGCTCGCCGCCGCCGCGTGGGTGTATCGCGACGCGCCGGTGCTCGCGCCCTTTTTAGGCACGCAGACGGGCGGTGCGGGCAAGCAACAGCTCGTGGGTAAAGCGACCTTCACCTGCGATGACGGCAAAACGGTCACCGCGGATTTCTTTGAAGGGCCCGCGCCCGTTTCGCAACCGGGAGAACCGCCCCAGCCCAACGGCTCGGTGGCGCTCACCTTGGGCGACGGCCGGCAGATGACGCTTCCGCAGACCATTTCTGGCTCGGGTGTACGCTATGCTAATGCCGGTGAATCAGTCGTCTTTTGGAATGAAGGCAACACCGCGTTTATGCAAGAGGGGAGCACCACCACCTACTCCGGCTGCATCACCGCAAGCGACATGGCGGGACAGGAGAGTTGGAGCATCTTCGCCTCGTCGAGCATGGGCGTCTCATTTAAATATCCGCAGGGTTATACGCTCGCGCCGCAGCAGTACACCGAGCTCGGCCCCGGTAAAACAATCTTCGGCGTTAAAGCCGTCATACCGCCTGGCGAAGCCACGGGCACCAATCTCGCGGACGATTCATACCTAAGTGTTGAAGAAATTTCTACCTCGACGCCGCAAATTTCGGGCGGCTGGTGCACTCCGACGCTCTTCCTCGGACTCGGACCGAAGGATTCGCTACAGCAAGTGAGCGACAACGGCACCAACTACCTCACTGCCTCCTCAACCGGCGCGGGCGCGGGTAACCGCTACGAAGAATGGGTGTGGACGCTTCCCGGTACCGACCCGTGCGTTGCGGTGCGCTATTTCATCCATTACAGCGTGATTGAGAACTATCCGCCCGGCAAAGTCGAGGCGTTCAACGAGCAGCAACTGCTCTCGGAGTTTGACGGCATACGCCGCTCGCTGGTTATCGGGCAATAATAAGTAATTAAAAAACTATGCCAAGAGTAAAGATTGAAAATCACATGTTCGGCGGCGGGTTGTGGTTGGCGCTGTGGCTCTTCACGGTGGGCTACCTCAAGCTCACCTTTTGGTGGGGAATTTTGGCCGTCGTCATCTGGCCGTACCTTTTGGGCATGCATTTCAGCCCAACGCTTTAGCGATGAAGTACTGGCTCATCATCCTTACGGCGTTCGCGGTTGCCGTGCTCGTCTATTGGTTTACTGCACTTGAGGCAAAAGCGCCCGCGCCCGCGCCCGCCGCGGCGGGCGCGGGCTATGAGGATGCGACCTATGTTATTGAAAATCAGCCCGTGACGCTCAAGGGCGGCATGGCAACCTCAAGCGCGGCGCCCGGCTCTGCCGCGCAAGTGGTGACGCGTATCTTCGGCAACGAAGCCGCGGGCGACCTCAACGGCGACGGGGTGCCCGACGAAGCTTTCATCCTTACGCAAAGCACGGGCGGCAGCGGCACCTTTTATTATGTGGCGGCCGCACTTGAAGGCGCTCCCGGCGGTCCGGTGGGCACCAACGCGGTGTTGTTGGGCGACCGCATCGCCCCGCAAACCACCGAAATTAAGGACGGCGAGATTATCGTCAACTATGCCGTGCGCGCGGCGGGCGAGCCCATGACCGCGCGGCCCTCGCTGGGCGTTTCAAAGTATCTTAAAGTAGCGCAGGGCAAGCTCGTCGAATTCGCACCATAAAAAACAGAACTGCCGCAACGCGGCGCCTGGACAAATTTTTAAAATATTGTTACCGTGGGCGGCGGAGTCAATAATTGCCGGATACCCCGGCGATTTTTCACAAGGAGGAAACCTGATGTACCTTAACAAACTGCTGGCGGCACTGGCCGTTCTCGCGGTATGTGTGCCTGCGCCTCAAGCCTTCGCGGCAAAGTCGGCTACCACTGAAATGTGCATAGCCGGTGTTGTGCACAGCATTGACCCGGACCGCGGTATCGCCGCGTGCACCAGTGTCATCAACCGGGGGAACCTTTCACGCGCTAACCTCGCGGGTATGCTGATCAATCGCTGTGGCCACTACCTCAACAAGGGTGAACTCGATCGCGCCCTGGTGGACTGCAACAGGTCGATCGAACTCAACCCGCGCAACGCTCTCGGTTATCAGGCGCGCGGTAATGCGTATCTGTACAAAGGGCTCAACGACCTGGCGTTGGCCGACTTCAACACATCCCTTGCGCTTAACCCGCGCAATGCGTTTGCCTATGGTTCACGTGGCGTCGTATACCTCCGCAAAGGGCTCAACGACCTGGCCCTGGCCGACTTCAACAGCGCCATCGTGGTTGATGCGCACTACGGCTTAGCCTACAGCAACCGTGGTGCCACCTGGCAAGGCAAGGGCGATGAAGAAAAAGCACTGGCCGATTTCAACAAGGGGGTCGAGTTCTGGCCCACCGATGCCCGGACTTGGAATGCCCGCGGTATCTACTACTACGGCAAAGGCCAACGAGAACTCGCGCTGGCCGATTTCAACCGGGCGGTCGAGCTCGGTTCGCGTCTTGCTAGGGTCTACGCCGACCGGGGCAAGATCCTCTTGGACAAAGGCCGAAGCGCCGATGCCATGAAGGATTTTGCCCGTGCGGTTGAGCTTGAGCCGGCGTACCCCGACTCGTACTGGTTCCGCGCCAAGGCCTATTTTGACCAAGGGCGGTTTACGGAGGCCGCCGCCGACTACTGCAAGGTGGTCAAACTCGCGCCCAACTTCACAGTGGCATACAACGACTGTGCGTGGGCGAGCTTTAAGGCGGGCCAGGTGGCAGCCGCGCTGCCCTTCGCTCTGCAGGCGGTTGAGCTCAACTCCAAAGATGCGGGCTCGATCGACACGCTGGCGCACATCCATGAGGCGATGGGCGAGACCGCCAAAGCCATCGCCGAGTACAAAATGGCGCTTGAACTCAACCCCTCGCTCCAAGAGAGCCGGGAAGGTCTCAAGCGGCTCAGCGAGCCGAAAAAAGAAGGCGACGCCAGCATTCCTGAAAAAAAGCAGTAGCCCTCCGGGCTTCTGCAACACGCCGCGCGGCTATGCCGCGCGGCTTTTTCTTTTTCTCTGCGGCAGTGGCACTATGCCGCTTTTTTTGTTAAGCTCGCTTGAGAGCACACAACACACAGGAGGCCTCAATGGCCGAGATTCTGCTGGTTGACGACAAAGAGAGCGTCCTCCGGGCTACCCGGCGCATGCTGGCGGGCGGCGGGCACTCCGTCACCGTCGTTCACAGTGCCGAGGCGGCGCTCATCCTTCTTTCACGCAGCGGCTTTGACCTCGTCATGAGCGACTACAACATGCCCGGCATGAACGGGCTTGGGGTGCTCATGCACCTGCGTGAAGATATGCACAACACAACGCCGTTTGCCTTCTATACCACCAAGGACTTTCCGGAGCAGACTGAAGAGATACGGCGGGCGTGCCTCAAATACGGTGCTTCGCTCATCTTCAAAGAAGAGAGAGGTCTGCTTCAGGCGGTTGAGCAGGCGCTTCTCAAACATCCCGCTCATTGAGCAAAAAACAAACGCCCGCGCAGTGAAAACTGCGCGGGCGTTATTAATTAAAGTGGTAGGGTAGTGGGTATGTATCTAAGCGTGAGAGTCCTCGCGGGCCAAAAAAATGAAGGGGTTGAGCCCCTCAAAGACGGCCGCCTGAGGGTGCGGGTTAAAGCGGTGGCTCAGCAGGGCCTCGCCAACGCGCGCGCGGTTGAGTTAGTGGCCAAACATCTCAAAGTGGCCACAAACAAAGTGCGCATCATCTCAGGCCACACGTCGCCCTCAAAACTCTTTGCCGTGCCGGATAATTAAAACCCCGGTTTGCTATACTGTGGGCATATGCAACAAATCACCCCGTTTATTTGGATAAAAGAAAACGCGCGTGAAGCGCTCGAGTTTTATACCAAGCTGTTTAAAAACTCAAAGGTCATGCAGGTGACGCCCATTAAGGGCGCGCCCGGCCCCGCGGGGCAGTTTGTGGCAAACTTCACGCTCATGGGGCAGCCCTTTATGCTCATTCAGGGCGGCGACAATCCCATTCTTAAAACGTCGGGGCCGCTCTCGCTCACCGTGCCCTGCGACACTCAAGAAGAAATCGACACGCTCTGGGCCGCGTTTGAAGCGGGCGGCAAGCCTATCGCCTGCGGCTGGATAGTCGACCGCTTCGGCGTGACCTGGCAGGTGGTGCCCGCCAAAATGGGCGAGCTCATGTCGGGCGATCCTGAAAAAGTGAAGCGCGTCACCGGGGCGATGCTTAAGATGATGAGGTTCGACATCGCGGCGCTTGAAGCCGCCGCCGCAGGCAAGTAGCCAACGCGCGGGGAGGTGGTAGTCTTAAGGCAGAAGCAAACAGAAAGGAGCTCGCTATGAGACCAACGCCGCTCTTCTGGGCCGCTGTGGCGCTCTGGCCCGCGCTTGCCTTTGCCACGGCCACCGACGTGCCGCTCACCAAGCGGGACTTCATTGCGCCAAAGCCGCTCGAGCCAACGGCCACCTGGCCGAACCCGCACGATTTTTTGCCTGTCGACTACTGGGTTTATGTCAGGATGCCGGGCGGCATCATCCCCGTTTTGGTGACGCGCGGCTTCCCCCTGCCATATCCGCCCTGCTGGGAGAGCGCGCAGTCCTCGGCGCCCTGTATCCTCGACGACGACTCCGCCAACCCCCCGCGCCCCTAAAGGGCGCGGCCTGCTTTTGTTGGGTGGAAAAGCCCTTTAAATAGAGGTTTTTTAAGTTATCCACAAAGTTATGTATATTGTGTATAGACATACATAAATTTGTGCTATTTTAAGGATATTAGTCGTACGATTGAGTAAAAATATGACTGAAAATGAGATGGTACAATATGAGACAGGGATGATACTTACAGAGCGAAAAATTCTATCTTCGATAGAAACGAAACCTTATTTTCAAAAGGATAACTTTGTTTTGTATCACGGTGACTCTATTGCACTCCTAAATCAGCTTGCTCCCAACTCGGTCGACATGATTTTTGCGGATCCTCCTTATAAGAATGTGAGAATGTCCGTATAGCCGTTTGCTACAATACACCAATGGACGCGATAAATAACATTTTGCAGCTCCTCCTCAACTTCTTGCTCTCGCTCATCACGCTCACCATCAACTTTTTTGTTTCAATCCTCGAGCTCATCCTCCATTTTGTTCAAACGCTCGCCGGCCTCGCCCACTAACCCGCCTTTCTCGCCCGGCCTTCTCCCTCACCCCCCCACCGGCTCGCGCCCTCCTCCACAACATTCCAATATCATCCACAACATTCCAACATTCTGCAGAATGTTGGAATGTTTGTGTTAAAAAATTGGTGTGGTAAGCTCGCGGCGTGAAAACGCCAAAGCAGCTCGAGCGGTATTTTAAGGGCGCGGCCAACCACTGGCGCATCGCCATCCTGCTCGCGGTCCACAAACAAGAGGGGATAACGGTTGAGCAAATGACCGCCGCGCTCAAGGGCAATATAAAAACAATCTCCCAGCACACCCGCGCGCTGGTGCATGCCGGTCTTCTTAATAAAAAATATGCGGGCCGGCATGTGGGGCACTCACTCTCACCCTACGGTCAGCGCTTCATCTCCTTTATCAAATCATTCTAACATTCTGCAGAATGTTAGAATGTTAAAGGCGGTTTTGCATTCTGCCGGGAGTAGCAGTACAGTGCGGGAGGCGGCAGCGCTCCTGAGGAGCGCACAACAAGGAGGAATATTCGATGACATACATGAGAGCGCTGTTGGCGGCACTCGCCGTCGTCGCGTTTGCCGGCTGCGCGCATGCGCAGCACGGTCATCCAAACGGGGGCATGCACTTTAATCGCGGCGGTTCACACTTCACGCCGCGGTTTAACCCGGGAGCGCACGTGGGGCGGCAGTTTGGCGGTCAGCGGTTTTATGGCGGCCGCAACCGCGGCTACGGCGGCGGCTGGGGCGCCCCGTTTTTGTATGTCGAGCCCCCTTCTTGCGATTTGGGCTACTACTATGATCCGGACTCCGGCCTGTGCCTCCCCGATGACGAGTAGCACAGCTCGCCACGCCCGTCCGACACACTGCACTAGTGTAACGGACGGGCTTTAGTTTTTTATCATTTGCTATACTGCTCGTATGTCTACCGAAGAATTTAAAGTTTCAGGCGAGGATGCCATCCTGTGCCGTTGTGGTTGAAAAGCGCGACGACACCAAACCCGTCGCTTAAACCGCATCCAAACAAAAAAGGAACCCGCGAGTTTGACTTTTTATATGCGGCGCTATACTTAAGGCATGTATATGCACGACTGGGGCGGGGTAGGCAATTATGGGTATGCAGGGGGCATGGGTCCGGGCGGCTGGTTCTTGGCGGGGCTCGCGCTTGCGGCGCCGTTCATCCTTTTACTCGTCTTTTGGTCGATTTTTTGGAAGGGGCTGGCCCTGTGGCACAGCGGCCGCCGCGGGCAGTACTGGTGGTTCGTCATCATGCTCGTCGTTAACACGCTCGGCATCCTTGAGATCATTTATCTCTTCGCCGTCGCCAAGCTCAAGATAAGCGAGCTCTTCTCGACCCACGCTCCACACGAACATCACTAACGCTCCGGCAGTGTGCGGAAGGTGATGGAATAGCGCAATGCCTCCACCGGCGCCACGCTGTGTTGCCAGCGCGACGCCACGTGCCCCTGCATGAGGTAGGCCGAACGCGGCTCGACCTCGCACGACACCACCGCCCGCGCGTCGCCTATGCGCTCAAGGGGTCTGAAGCGCATGCGCGCCCAGCCCTGAAGCGAGACACCGATGACGCGCGGTGTCTCGCGGTCGCGATGCCAGCCAATGCCGTAGCCCGGCGGATACTCCTGCACAAACGCTTCGTTAATCGCGGCGCGGGGGACGCCAAGCCATTTGGCGATTTTGTTTTGGAGCGGCAGCAAGAACCGCGGCAGTTCATACGCAAAGCTCATGCCGCGCCGCCTGCTCTCATGCGCGCCAAACCGCACCTGCGGCATCGCCAGATTTTCGATATAGGCGAGCAGAATGTCCTCTTCATCCGGAGTGATGAAATTGGGCCTATAAACGAGCCCGTTGGGGAGCCGGGCGGGGAAGTCAAGGAGTTTGAGTTGTGAAGTGTGGCGCTGCATAAGGGTTTTTTGCTATCCACAGAGTTGTGTAATATGTGTATTGTAGCACACAAATTATGCTATACTCATGACATGAGCCCGATGCAAACACCGCTCACCTACAAACAAAAGCGGGTGCTCGACAATATCCGCCTCTACCTCGGCGCCAAGGGCCAGCCGCCCACGCTCGAGGAGCTGCGCAAAAACTTAGGCCTGCGCTCGGTGCGCACCGTGGTGCAATACCTCGAGTCGCTCGAGCAAAAAGGCTACATCACGCGCCGCAAGCATGCGTGGCGCAACATCGAGCTGCGCAATGTCGACGGCGGGTGGGGCACCGTCTCGGTGCCGGTGGTGGCCAACGTGGGCTGTGACGATCTGAGCGTCTTTGCGCAGGAAAAATACGACGAATATATAGAGGTAGACAAAAAAATTGCCGAAGAAGCGGGCGACATTGTGGCCGTGCGCGCGGTGGGAGATTCGATGCTCGACGCCGGCATTGAGAGCGGCGACTATATTCTGGTGCAGTTTACCAACGACGTTAAAAACGGCGACCTCATCGCGGCCATTGTGGGCGACATGGTGACCGTCAAGCGCCTCGAGCGCAAAGAAGGCTACACCGTTTTGTATCCCGAAAACAAAGACACTAAATATAAGCCCATTGTTTTGCGGGAAGATTTTGCCATCGCGGGCAAGGTGCTGTGCGTGATACCGCAAAGCTACACCAACCAGAGCGATATCGTCCCAGGAGAGTAACTTTGTTATAGTGTGCGGGTGAAAAAGGCGGGACAATGGCTTGCGGTGTGTGTGCTCGCGCTCGCCGCGGCATGCGTGGCGGGGCTTTTGTGGGTGCAGTACCGGAGCGGCCCGTATATCCTCACCGACGCTTCGCAGGCGCCGCACGCGCAGGCGGCTATTGTGCCGGGTGCCTCTATCCTTTCTTCAACCACGCTGTCGGTCGTGCTTGAGGAGCGGGTCGATGAAGCCATCGCGCTTTATAAAGCCGGCAAGGTGCAAAAAATTTTGGTCACGGGCGACAACGCGACGCTCGCCTATGACGAGGTGGAGCCCGCGGGCCGCTATCTGCGGGCGCACGGAGTGCCGCCCGGAGATATCTTTCTTGATCACGCGGGTTTTGACACCTACTCAAGTATGTATAGGGCGAAAGCCGTCTTCGGCGTCTCCTCGGCGCTCGTAGTTTCGCAGCCGTTTCATCTGCCGCGGGCGGTCTTTTTGGCGCGCGCGCTGGGCATTGAGGCGTGGGGCGTGCCCGCCGGGGCGGGTGAGCCTTATGTGCTCAACCGCCTGCGCGAAGCGCCCGCGACCCTCAAGGCGCTGTGGGATGTGGCTGTGCGTCGCTTGCCGGAATACCTCGGCCCGAGTATTCCGATTGAAGGCAGCGGCACCTCAACCCAGCCCGCCTTGCCTCATTAAGCAGAGCGAGACAGGCCCGCGCTTCAGTGAGCGGCGCAATGGTAGAATGAGCACATGAACGACATGCCGAAGAATGAGCAGGAGTGGAAGGAGAAGCTCACACCCGAGCAGTATGCCGTGCTGCGGCAAAAGGGGACGGAGCGGCCGTACTCCGGAGCGCTTCTCAAAGAGAAGCGCGACGGCATGTACCGCTGTGCCGCCTGCGGCAACCCGCTGTTTGCCTCAGACGCCAAGTTTGACTCGGGCACCGGATGGCCTTCTTTTGATCAAGCACTTCCCGGGGCCGTTAGGCTCGAGCACGACGACAGTCTGGGCATGCGCCGCACCGAGGTCGTGTGCGCCCGCTGCGGCAGCCACCTGGGGCATGTATTTGACGACGGCCCTCAGGAGACAACCGGCAAGCGCTACTGCATGAATTCGGTGTGTCTTGAGTTTTCCGAACAGTAGCCGCTTTACCTCCCCGTAAGAAGGCGGGTATAATGGACGTCTCTTTAACCAGAGAACGTTACTAACTTATTTATACATAGTTATGGCTAAATGGATTATCGGGCTCGTGGTTGTGATATTAGTGGGGGCCGGTTTGTGGTGGAGCGGGTGGCTCACTCCCGGGAGCGCCCCGGTGGCGCAGGCTCCGCAGCAGCAGCAGGCAACGACGACGCAGAGCCAGCCCACGCCGCAGGAGCAGCAGGCGGCTATTCAGCAGCAAGACGGCATGAGCACGCAGACGGACACTTCCGCCTCGGCGCTTAACCAGGACGCCGCCGCGATAGACGCGCAGATGCAGGGGCTCAATAGCGACTCGTCGAACATCGACTCGAGCCTCAGCGACCAGCCGGTGCAGCAGTCCTACTAATGTTATCAATCTAAGATACCTCTCATGAAGAAGATTCAATACATCGCGCTCGCCGCCCTGCTCGCGCTCACGCCCGCCTTCGTGCTCGCACAAACGACCGTGACCGCAGGCGCCGTTGCGGGCGGTGCCGCGACTTCAACCCCCAAGCTCACCGCCGCAGAGCAAAAGGCCAAGCAGCGCGCCGATCAGGAAATTCAGCGCCGCATTACCGCGCTCAACGGCCTCCTGACCCGCATTTCGCAGATGCAGGAAGTGAGCGATAGCTTCAAGCAGGGTCTCACGGCCAATGTGCAGACGGAGATCTCGACCCTCACGGCGCTCCAGCAAAAGATAGACGCCGACACCGACCTTGCCACCCTCAAAACCGACGTGCAATCCATCACCAAGAGCTACCGCGTGTATGCGCTTGTGCTGCCGCAGTCGCGCATCGCGGCCGCCTCCGACCGCATCGTAACGCTCGTGAGCATGTTCACGAGCCTCGGCGGTAAATTGCAGACACGCCTGCAGGAGGCCGCCTCGGGGGGCCAGGATGTGAGCGCGCTCACCGCGGCACTCACCGACATCCAAACCAAGATAACCGACGCGCAGACCCAGGCGCAAAACGCCGTCACCTCGACGGCGGGTCTCCAGCCGGACAACGGCGACAAGACCGCCATGGCCAATAACGACGCGGCGCTTAAGGCCGCGCGCGCCGACATTGTCGCCGCGCAAAAGGATCTTGTCGCCGCGCGCGCGGACGTCAAGACCATATTGACCGGACTCGGCAAGCTCTCCGGCGGCAGCGCGGGGAGCGCTTCTTCGACCATTCCCACTCCGGCAGCCACCCCGGCGCAATAAGTGCCGGCTCCACAGGTTGTGAAAAATCCCCCTTGCGGGGGATTTTTCGTTATATGATTAAGATATATAAGTAACCGGTATTTGTATGATCTATACGTTGCGCAAGCAGCTTTATGAAAAGTCTCTCGGTCTCTTACTCATCCGCGTAGGTGCAGGTCTCGTGTTTTTCATGCACGGCACCGGCAAGCTCATGAACATGGCGGGGACGACGAACATGTTCGTGCATATGGGCTTCCCCGGCTGGGTGGCGCCACTCATCGCGCTCCTTGAGACGGTGGGCGGTTTGGCGCTCATCCTGGGCATCTTCACGCGCGTGTTCGCGGTGCTCTTGGGTATCGAGATGCTCGTGGCGATTTTTGCCACCGGCTTTACCCGCGGCGGCTGGCAGCAGCACGAGCTTGAGGCGTTTCTCATGGCCGTTTCTTTCGGCCTCGTCTATACCGGTTCGGGCAAACTTTCGCTCTGGCACTGGGATCCGAAAATCGACCGGTAGCAACACCAAAACAAAAGGGGTATTATGAGCCGGTGAAGAAACTCTTTCCGGCTCTGTTCGTTTTTATGTTAGCGGTGCCTTCGATGGTCCTGGCACAGACCACGACACAAGCCGCAACAACCGACACCGTCACTTTTGAAAAAGCGCAAGTGACGCAGGTTTTGAGTGCGGAGGTCAAGCGGATACCGGGCACCGAAACGGCGGAAAACTATCAAACGCTCACGGCGCTCGTGCTTGAAGGGCCCGCCGCAGGCAAGACCATCACCATCGACAACGATTACCTGGCGCTCAGGGTGGGCGATTTTTTTTATGCGCGGCATGAGGTTAACACGCTCGACGGCACCGACTACTGGTCCATGGGGGAGCCTTACCGGCTGCCGGTCTTGGGGATTCTCGCGGGGCTGTTCTTGGCGTGCGTGCTGGTCTTCGGCGGCAAACAGGGCCTGCGCGGGCTGCTCTCGCTCGGCGCGAGCATCTTCTTCATCGCGTATCTGCTGTTGCCCGGGATTCTCAACGGCTACAACCCCATTTTTGTGTCGATGGGAGTGGCGTCGCTCATCATCATTGCGGGCTCATACATCACGCACGGCTTTAACCGCACGACCACGGCCGCCGTCTTAGGCATGCTCGCGGCAATTTTCATTACGGGCGCGCTCTCCTGGTGGGCGATATATGCGGGACACTTTTCCGGCTATACGAGCGAAGAGGTGGCATACCTCAACTTCGACACGCAGGGATCGATAAATTTCATCGGGCTTCTGCTCGGCAGCCTCATGATAGGGCTTCTGGGCGTGCTCTATGATGCGGCAATAAGCCAAAGCATCGCCGTTGAAGAGTTGCTTCATGTAAGCGGGCACACGCTCACGCGCCGGGCGCTGTATCTGCGCGGCTTGCGCATAGGGCGCGAGCACATCGGCGCGCTCGTCAATACGCTCGCCATTGCCTATGTTGGCGCGTCGCTGCCGCTGTTGCTTTTGTTTGAGCTCACCAATACGCAGCCTCTGAGCGTCACCGTCAACCAAGAGCTTTTTGCCACCGAGCTGGTGCGCATGATGGTGGGCTCCATCGGCCTCGTGCTCGCGGTGCCTTTGACGACGCTCGTCTCGGTGTGGATGCTCCACGGCAAAAAATTAGCCCCTCGCCAAGAAGGCGAGGGGCATACGCACGGGCACGCGCACTAGCAGTCGGCATAGGCCAGCGGGCCCACTTGGCATTCGATTTGGAGCTTGATGAGTTCTTCAGGCTCTTTTTTCTTGCCGCCCACTTGTCCGCTGCAGCAGTTGACGAACTGGAGCCGCTCTCCGTGGCAGACGTGCTGCTCAACCAGCGGCCGCACCGCGTCTGAGGCGTGGATGCGGATGAGTTGTTTGCCGAGCGGCGAGTTCGGATTCTCGCTCCACCATACCGGTACGCCGCTTGAGCGGGCGGTATGCGCTTTTTGATGCAGATACTCGACCGCCTCCGGACAATCGTGCCGTACGGCTGCGAGCAATGCGTCGGCCGGAGTAAGACCTTGCTTGAGGAAGCGCTGCACTGAAGGAAAGGACATCTCTTTCTCCCTGTTGGAGGACTGTGCCGTCACGGACGTGAGCGGCACTTAGCCCACTTGTGGAGTGGCGGGCTAAGTGCTGACCGCGTGCGCGCGGGGGAGTACGGCGTCTATCGCCGCCGACGTGTCCGCTTCAATAGTGTTAATTTTATTGTCCACAATGAGGTGCGGTATGCGCGCGAGCATGAGCTCGCGCGCTATCTGCGCGGCGACCCGCTGGCTGTGTACGGTTGGCTCGCGCACGATTATCGCCAGATCAACGCCGCGCAGTATCCCCGTGGCGACCGGGTCGGTGCCGGCGCGCTCATCTATAACAACCCACTCGCCGCTCCTCAGGCGCAGCCGCGGCAGGTAGACTTTAAGCGGTGCCGCAAGCGAATGGCTGCATGCGTCGCCCGCGCGCACGCGCGGCGTGTGCGGCCCGGCAGTCATAAGAAGCGCGCCGCCGCTCAGCGGCACTGACATCGCGGCAGTAAACGCGTCGGCGGGGGAAAGGCTGAACTCAATGCCGTTTTGTTTGCTCACGCGCAGCGCTTCGGCGTAGGTGCCGGCGCGCTCCGAACCGACGTACTCTTTGATATAATCCGGATCGCTTCCGAGAAATACCGTTGGATCTGCGCCCAAGTTAAAGGAAAGATCCATATTGTGGTCAGCGTCTATGGCGAGCACACGCAAGCCCTGCGCGCACAAATGCCGCACGAGCGCCGTCGCCATGGTTGATTTGCCCGAACCTCCTTTACCGAGGAATGCCACTTTCATAAACGCAAGTTGTGTGCGTATAGTACCAGTGGGGATACATAATTGCAAGTGATTTGCGTTTGTGTATAGTAGTACATATGTCAGCCCATGATTGCAGGGAAGAGTTGCGTGCCGCAGGCTCGCGCGTCACGCGGGGGCGTCTCGCGCTTCTTAAAGCACTTGAACATGCGCGCCGGCCGATGAGTGTCGCCGAGCTTAAGCGCGCGGTGCGCGTTAACGAGGTGACGCTCTACCGCGCGCTTGAGGCGCTCGCGGCCGCGGGGCTTGTGCGCAGGGGAGTCAAAGACCGTGTTGCACGGTATGAATACGCGGCGCGGCCGCACCGGCATCACTTGGTGTGCGTTGAGTGCGGATTTACCAAATAATGCGCCATGTGCGCGTAACTATTATGAATACAAAAGCGGTCTTTGGGAGCATCATTATTATTTTGGCGGTGATTGTCGGCGCGGTTGTCTGGTTTAAAGCGACGCCATCGCAGGCACCGGCAAAGAGTAATGTGCTGCAAGTCGTCGCGGCGGAGAATTTTTGGGGCTCGCTCATCTCGCAGCTCGGCGGGACGCACGTGCAGGTGCTGAGTATCGTCTCCGACCCGAACGCCGACCCGCATGAATATGAAAGCAATACCACCGACGCGCGCGCCGTTGCGGATGCCGACTATGTCATTGAAAACGGGGCCGGCTACGACAGTTGGATGGATAAACTGCTGAGCGCGGGCGGTAATCCCGCTCGCAAGGTGTTGCAGGTGGCGGATTTGCTGGGTAAAAAAGAAGGCGATAATCCTCATTTTTGGTACAACCCCGCGTATGTGAATGAGGTGGTCGCACAGATGGAGAAGGATCTTGTTACGCTTGATCCGGCAAACGCCGGGTATTACCAACAGCAGTATATGGCTCTTCAATCGTCTCTTCTGGGATATCAAAATCAGGTAGCGAGCATCAAACAGCAATACTCGGGTACCAAAGTGGGCGCTACGGAAGATATCTTCGTCTACTTCGCAGATGCGGCAGGCCTCGATCTCACGACGCCGCCGGAGTTCATTCAAGCGGTCGGGGAAGGCAATGACCCTCCCGCGCAGAGTGTGGTCACCTTCCAAAATCAAATTAAGACAAAACAAATCAAGGTGCTGGTATATAATGTGCAAACCGTGACACCGGTTACCGAGAGTATCAAAAGCCTCGCCGCGTCCGAGCATATTCCGGTTGTCGGTATAAGCGAGACGACACAGCCTCCGGATGCAAAATTTCAGGATTGGATGAGCGGTGAAGTTGCGGCGCTGGAGAGCGCTCTGGCCTCAAGCACCAACCAACACTGACGCATGGAAAGAAAAAACAGTATTGAGGCAGAAAATCTCGCTGCCGGATACGGCAAAGCGCCTGTGTGGAGCGGGGTGACATTTTCAATCCGCGAAGGCGAGTTTGTCGGCGTGCTGGGTCCCAACGGCGGCGGAAAAACAACACTGCTGCGCGTATTGCTCGGACTCGCGCAACCGCTTTCAGGTGCGGTCAGCGTGTTCGGAGAAAAACCGCACAGAGGCAACCCGCGCATCGGATATGTGCCGCAGCGCCACACGGTAAACGAAGAGCTAAAGATTGAAGTACTTGAAATAGTGCGGCTTGGCGCATGCGGCGGACGCTGGGGTTTTGATTCTCCACGGCAAGCGCGGCACGAGCGCGCCGAAGCGCTCGAGGCGCTGCGGGATGTCGGTGCCGAGGCGCTTGCGCACCGCTCGCTGGGCGAGCTGTCCGGCGGGGAATTACAGCGCGTCTTTCTCGCGCAGGCGCTCTCCGGCAACCCGGAGCTCCTGCTGCTTGACGAACCACTGGCGAATCTTGACCTGCGTCGCGAAGCGGAGCTGGTGCAGCTCATAGAGCAGGTAGTCAAGAAACGCCGCGTCACGGCGCTCTTAATCGCCCACAATATCAATCCGCTGTTGCCGGTCTTGAGCCGGGTGATGTATGTGGCAAACGGTCATATCATGACCGGCAACCCGGATGAGGTATTGAATTCCCAGTCACTCTCAAAACTCTACAACGCCCCCGTTGAAGTCTTGCATGATTCGCGCGGCAGACTCGCCATCATCGGCATTGAAGAGGGCGCACATCACCATGAGTAGCATCTATTTTTCCTGGAATCTTGTCAGCGATATTGCCGCGATGTGGCAATACGATTTTATGCAGCATGCATTTGAGGCGGGCACGGTCGTTGCGGTTGCGGCGGGTGTGATAGGTTATTTTGTCGTGTTGCGCAGTTCTTCTTTTGCGGCGCACGGGCTCTCGCACGCCGGCTTCACCGGTGCGGCGGGCGCGGTATTGCTCGGCCTTAATCCGCTCTATGGGTTGTTTGTCTTCACCGGCGCGGGCGCACTCGCAATGGCGGCGCTCGGCCGCAAGGCGGCAAGCCGCGATGTACAAATCGGAGTGGTGCTCGCGTTTATGCTCGGCTTGGGGATCTTGTTCATCAGCCTCTACAAAGGCTACGCGACGGAAGCGTACTCGCTTCTTTTTGGAGAAATTTTAGGCATCAGCGCGGGTGACGTGTGGGTAACCCTCATCACCAGCGTCGTTATTCTCGTTGCCTTTGCCTGCATGTACCGGCCGCTCCTGTTTACTTCGCTTGATGAAGAGGTCGCGGCGGCCAAAGGCGTGCCGGCGTTTGGCGTCGGTCTGTTGTTTATGCTTCTCATTGCGGCTGCGGTTTCGATATCGGTGCAGGTGGTCGGCGTGCTCCTCATTTTTGCGCTTATGGTGACACCCGCCGCGGTGGCGCAGCGCGTTGCGCGGCGGCCCGTTGACGGCATCGTCCTCTCGGTGCTCATCGCATTGCTCGCAACCTGGTTTGGACTTTTTGTTTCTTTTTACTTGCCGTATCCGGTGAGCTTTTTTATCACCGCCTCTACGTTTGCGCTATACCTCGGCGTCCGCGCGTGGCAAGCGCTGTAGCCTCCATCCACTTCGCGGGTTACACCTCCGCCATGATGTGGTGATGCTCGCGCGCACCGCCGCCCATGTCCTGGGATGTTTCTTTAAGCAAGATGAGCGCCAAGAACCCACCCAAAAGCATCGCGAGCGCGGCGAATTCAAACACCGTGCCATAGGAGAGCAGATCGGCTTTCAAAATGATAAGCATCGTTCCTTGCTTGATAACGTTCGGGTCGGTGGAGCGGATAACGGAGTGGGCCGCCACCGCGAGCACGTTTGAGTTGGTAAGGTTAGTAAGGAGCGTGCCGAAGATGGCGATGCCGAACGCGCCGCCGATATTGCGCGCGAGGTTAAGGAGCCCGGAGGACATGCCCACCTGGTGGATGGGTACGGCCGTGGTCGAAGCGTTGGTTAAAGGCGCCATGCCGAGCCCGAGGCCCGCGCCGAAGAGAATGAGCGGAAGGACGAACGAAAGTATGGTCATTGCCGGATCGAGAGAATGGAGCAAAAAGAAAGACAGCGCCGCCACGGCCATCCCCGCCGAGACGGTGTAGCGCGGCTTGAATATTTGCGCGAGCCGCGCGCCCAGAGGTGCGGCTATGGGGAGCGCAAGCGCCATCGGCACGAAGAGAAAGCCCGATTGTATCGCGTCGTAGCCGAGGAACGTCTGCGTAAAAACGGGGAGGAGAAACATCGCGCCCATCATGCCGCCGAAGGATATGAACGAGACGGCAAGCACGGACGTGATGGTGGGATTTTTAAACATGTTGAAGTCGATGATGGGATGCGTGTGTCGCGTCTCCCACCACCAGGTCGCCCAGCCGAAGACGACGGTGCCGAGATAGCACAAAAGGCTCGCCGTCGAAGTCCAGCCCCAGGTCTGGCCCTGATCTAAGACGAGTACCATGGCCGAAATGGCGCCCGCGAGAAGGAGCGAACCGAACCAGTCGAACGCGCCGCGCTCTTCGGGTTTGTCGTGCGGCAGCCACAGGAGCGTCATGATGAGCCCTGCGATGCCGATGGGCAGGTTGATATAAAAGATCATCCGCCAGGAGAAGTTGTCGATGAGGTAGCCGCCCAAGAGCGGCCCGATGACCGCCGAGACGGCGAACGAAGACGACCAAATGCCCAGCGCCTGCGCGCGGGCCTTCGGTTCGACGAAGCTCTTGGCGATAAGCGACATCGCGGTGGGATAAATGGCGGCGCCTACGAGCCCCTGGATGGCGCGGAAGAAGATGAGCGACGGGAAGTCCCACGCGAGTCCGGTAAAGACGGAAATAACGATGAAGCCGATGAAACTCCACACATAGATAATGCGGTTGCCGAAGAGGTCGCCCAGTTTACCGAACACGGGCACGAACACCGCGTTGGTGATGATGTAGGCGGTAGCGACCCACGCGGCGGTGGTGACGGTGATACCGAAATCGCCGATGATCTTGGGCACGGCGAGGTTGACGACCGTGCGGTCAAGCCCGATGAGGAGCGTACCCACCATCACGGTGAGCAGCACGAGCCACGGGTGTCCTGTTTTGGTGTCGTTCATGGTCATTGCCGCCCCGGTGGCTTTTCCGGAGTTTACTGCACCCAGACCCACATGCGCGCCGACATGCCGTTTTTAAGCTGGGGGTAGGTCGCGGTGTCGAAGCGCGCCTTAACATCGAACTGCTGCTCTTGCCGCTGGCTCGAGATGTTAAAGACGACGCCGCTTTGGTTTGAGGTGGGAGAGACTTCGTCGACCACGCCGTCAAAGATTTTCCCGCCAAAGGCATCCACCGTGAAGGTGACCGGGTCGCCCACCTTCACGCGGCTGAGACCTTTGTTCTCGTCGAGCTCGCCCACGACCCTGAGACTTGAAGGGTCAATCATTTCCACCACCGTTTGCCCGGGCGCGACCTGGTCGCCCACGTCGCCATTTGTGGCGATGACGAGTCCTCCCGAGGTTGATTTGATGAGTTCGACGCCCACCTGCGCCACCGTGGTGCCCGGCGCCACCGTTTGTCCCGCCGTGACGTTAAGCGCTCGCAGGGTGCCGCCCGCGGTCGACGAGAGATCGATGACGGGGGCCTGGAGACTGCTCTGATCTATGTAGACGCTCTTTTGTGAGACACCCAGGTACGCGATCGTCATGGCGCCGCCGCCTATGATAAGTAGGATGGCGAGCGCGATGAAGAGCGGACGGCGGTCGGTTTTTTGTGCGGTGGGCATATTAGTTGGTAGTAAAGGTAATATTGGCGGTCATGCCGGATGAAATGTTCGGATCGGTGGCGTTAAACTCAAGCACCACGCGGTAAGCGGGCACTCCGTTTTGCATAGTCGGCGAGCGGTCGACGGTGATCACGGTGGCCGCGAAGTGCCGGCTCGAGCCGTAGGCGTCGAGCGTCACGTCGGCCGCTTGCCCCGCGGCAAGTGCACCGGCGTTTGCCTCCGAGACATACGCGGTTATCTCAAGCTGACTTGAGGGGTTGAGTGTCACGGCCGTGGTGTTGGGGGTTATGATATCGCCGAGCTTCACTTGGATGCTTGAGACGTTCCCCGAAAAAGGGGCGATAATTTCGGCATTGGCGATCTGTGCCTGAAAGTTTTGTACGCTCGCCCGCGCGGCCTCGACGGCCGCTTGCTGCGCCGCGATAGCCTGTGGGGTGGAGCCCGCGAGCGTCTGGTTCAGCGCGTCTTGGGCCGCCGAGACCGCGAGCTTTTGCGTCGAGATGGTCTGCTCGATGCCCTGCAAGGTCGAGATGATGCCGTTGAGCGTGTCGCGCAGGGTGCCCACGCTTGTTTGCGCCGCCGCCACCTGCGCCGCCGAGAAATTCGGCGAGGCGTTGTTGAGCGCGGTCAAAAGCGCATTGGCGTAGTTGCGCACCGCGGTGGCGTGAGTGAGCCCGTCGGCGAGCGCCTGGTCGAGGCTCGCAGGCGCGCTCGCGGCCGAAAGCGCGGCGCTCTCGGGACTCCAGGCGGCGAGCTCGTTGTTGATGGTGACCCGCGCGTTTTGTGCATCGAGTCCCAGCTGTGTGTTGATGGTCGAAAAGACAAGCGATGGGGAAGCGGAGTCCGGCTGGTTGAAAAGATTATCGGTGGCGCTTGAAACTCCGCTGAACGTTTTGTCGTACGCGCTTTGGATGCTTGCGGCGACGGTGGCGTAGGTATTGGCAAGCGTGGCATTGGCCTGGTCGAGCGCGGTCTGCTTGATCTGCACATCCACCGCGCGCGGACCGGCCTGCATGCCGTCGAGCGTTGCCTGCGCGGCGTCGACATTGGCCTGCGCTTGCGCGAGCTGGGCCGAAAGGACGGAAGTATCGAGCGAGGCGAGGAGCTCGCCCGCGTTCACATGATCGCCCACTTTTACGCGCAAGACGGCAACGCGGCCGCCCGAGACGAAGGCGAGATCCGGGTTTTGCGCGGGCTCGACGGTGCCGCTCGCGGTTATTTGCGCGGTGGAGGTGGCCGCGAACGCGGGAGTCTGCGAGGGTTCGCGGGTGTTAGCCCAGTAGTACCAGGAGCTGCCCGCCACGATCACGGCTGACAGGCCGATGGCGCCCAATACGAGCCGGTGAGCAAGAACTTCTTTCGAAAAAAATGATTTCATGTGTTATGCGTTTGAGATTATTTTTTGAAGAATCCGGTTGAGATCTTGGCGATCTGCGGCGCTCAACGACTTGAATATACCATCCAAAATTTTACCGCGTTTTTCTTGAAGCATTTTGGATTCTCGCTTGCCTTTTTGCGTCAGCACGAGCTCAACCTTGCGGCGGTCGGAGGCGCTGGGGCGGCGCGCCAGGTAGCCCGCGCGCACCAGCTCGTCAATTAAAAATGTGGCCGACGGTGCCGTTATCTTAAAGTGCTTTGCCACATCCTGCATATTGGGGCGGCCCTCTTGCGTCACAAACCACAGCGCCTGGCATTGCGCAAAGGGAAGAGGCATCACGCGCTGCATGCGGTTTTTGATGAGGAGGCCCACTTCGGTAAACAGCGGCACGGTGCCGGTTTTGGATGCTTGCATACCCTAAAATTTAGACTCTCTAACTATATACCCGCCCGGCTGTAGCGTCAATGAAGGAGTGGGGAAAAGGAAAGGCCGCCACATTCATGGCGGCCTTATGTATTTTATGGTACGTCTGCGGCGGACGGAGGCTCCGGAATGGCAAAGATTTTTCTCATAAGTGTTTCGCCGCTGTCGGGGAGAAGGGGCCCGCGCATGGCAAGATCCCGCATCTTACTTATATATTGACGGAACATAAGGAATCCCGCATCCGTGAGACTGGCTGTATCAACGCCGATTTGCTTTGCAATGCGTTCGGTTTCTTCTTCCGAACCGAAGATGTCACTGAGAGTTCCGGCGATTCCGTGCCACTCGACAATGTCGTTGTCTTCCGGAAGACGACGCAGGCCAAGCGCCCGGCTGACGATGTTTTCTGCAGTTGGTTGAGACATCCGGTCCAGTAAGTCGTCTTTATACAGGAGCCGGTTCATGACGATTTCTGTCATCCACAAATGAAACCGCACCAACTCCTCAGCACTGAGTCCGGTTTCCATAGCAAGTTCACGTATCTGTGGATTACGCATTCCGCCCCCCAGGCGCATGATTGGGGCCAATTTCCCAAACAGCACTGTAGGATCAGAAGTGTGGCAATCGAAATAAGTCAGCAGAATCATATGAATGTCCCGCCTGCGTTCTTTCGCCAACCATGTGTCTTCTTGCATCGCACCCTCGTTTCTTTGTGAGAAAGCAGTTCCGATGAACACGCTACTGATATAGACTAATTCTGTCAACACAAAGTTTCTGGGCTATACTATTTGCATGCAAGAGCAGCTTGACCGTATAGAAATGAAACTCGCGGAGCTTGAGGGCAAGATTGACGCCACTTTCGCTTCCGCCGAAAAGATGCGCAAGTATTTTTTATGGACAATGATCATTACCGTTGCGGTTATCGTTATTCCGCTCCTCATTTTGCCGCTTTTGCTGCCGGCATTTCTTGCCTCTCAAGGGGTTGACCTCAACAGCCTCAATAATTTAGGCGGATTCTAGGAGCTTGCAATTTTGCGGCTCAGTGGTATGGTAGCGGCCAGAACGGGAAGGGCGTCCCGCCTTGTCGGTGGGGCAGGTTCGTGGTCTCTTTAATCACCTATCGAATAAATTTTATGAAATACCTCAAAATGCTCGTTATCGCGGTCGGTTCGGCGGGGATGCTTCTCTCGGTCGTGCCGATGTTGGCGCAGGCCCAGCAGTACGTTAATTACTGCAACTTCGGCTATGTGGTGGGCAATTATAACTGCGCGCCGGGGACGCTCCAGGTGTATGTGCAGGTCATGAACAATACCGTGGGGGGATTCACCCGCAACCCGCAGGACTTCACCGTCGTCGTGAGCGGCGTTAACCCGTCGCCCGCATCCTTCCCCGGCTCACTTTCGGGCACGCCTGTTTCCGTCGGCGGCGCCTACACGGTGTTGGCAAACCCGTTACCGGGCTGGGTGCCGAGCTATTCGCAAGGCTGCCAGGGTACCTTGGGCGCGGGAGAGCAGGCATCGTGCGTTATTACCGAAAGCACGTCGAATTATTCTCCGTACGTGCAACCTTACCCGTATTCGTACTACCCCTACCAAAATACGCTCAGCTGCGCGCCGTCGACCCAGACCGTCGGGTTCGGTAACACGGCGACCTTCACTGCGGTGGGCGGCTCGGCACCCTACACGTGGGTGACGGCAAACCAGACCTACCAGGCCATCGGCCCAGTGCTCAATGTTGTGCTCCCTCTGGCGGGCACTCAGGCGGTGACCGTGCAAAGCGGCGGCCAGAGCGCCGTATGTACGGTGACGGTCACGGGCTCCGCGTATGCTCCTGCTCCCGCTACCTACATCACCGTGCCGCCCAGCGGTCCAGCCGCTCCGGCCGGCGTGACCATCATCTCGCCCAAGCTCCCCAACACCGGTTTTGAGCCTCAGAACGGCGCGGCCTTCGCCTTCGCCGCTGCGGCGCTCATCGCGGCGGCACTCGTCGCCTTCCCCTATGTCCGGGCAACCCTTGCTGCACTCCTCGCTTAATCCGCGAGTCACCAAAGCGCTCATCGCGATAGGCGTCTTTGTGGTGCTCGTTGGCGCGGCTAATCTCGTGTCGCGTTTGGCGAACACGGCGCTCGGGCCTAATTCAGGCACGATGCTCTTCGGCCCCGCGGTGGCGCTCAACAATCCCGCGCTTCTCAATTCGCTCACGGCAAGTTCAAGCTTCGCCACGGTTGCGTCGCATCCCATCGTGCCTGCGCGCCTCCTGATACCATCAATCGGCGTTGACGCGAAAGTCGGTCAGGTAGGTAAGAAGGCCGACGGCACCATGGGCGCGCCGCAGAACTTCACCGATGTTGCGTGGTACGCGCTCGGCTCGCAGCCCGGTGCCTCCGGCAACGCGGTAATCGCGGGTCATGTCAATAACGCGCTCACCACCGCGGGCGTCTTCGCGCACCTTTCGCAAATCGGGCTGGGCGCGAAAATTATTGTTTCCGACGCCGACGGCCGCACGCTTAGCTATACGGTGATTTCGGTGCAGAGTTATCCCGCCGATGCCGAAACGCCCTCGGTCGACGATTCGATTTTTGCCACCTCGGGCCCTTCACAGCTTGTGCTCATTACCTGCGGCGGCGATTGGGTCCCCGATGAGCATCAATTCAACGAACGGCTGGTCGTTTTTGCCGCACTTGCACAATAAACAGTTTATGCTATAGTGGCGGCGTTCAAGTAAGTTTCTCCGGTTGTGCCGATGAGGCCTCAAAAGGAGGGTCGTCTTACGAGAACGGTTATAAACAACGTTTTCGCGCATCATGGCACAAAAACTTTTCGTCGGCGGTCTTCCGTACCGCACGACGGGGGATGAGCTCCGCGACGCATTCGCTCAGGCGGGTGAGGTCGCGTCGGCTTCAATCGTGACCGATCGCGAGACCGGCCGCTCCCGGGGCTTCGGCTTCGTGGAGATGGCGGATGCTTCCGGCGCGCAGAACGCCATTGCCATGTGGAATGGCAAGGAGTTCGGCGGTCGCATGCTCACGGTCTCCGAGGCACGTCCCAAAGCGGCATAATCCTTACGGGTTATGCTCGACAAAAAATCCCCCTCGGGGGATTTTTTGTTTATACTGCTGCCATGCCCATGCTCTTGCGCGAGCTGAAGAAGTTTTATAAGGCCCGCGGCAGACACGATCTGCCGTGGCGGGACACGCGCGACCCGTACAAAATTTTAGTGTCCGAAGTGATGCTTCAACAGACGCAGGTTGAGCGCGTGGTGCCGTTTTATAAAAAATTTATTAAACGATTTCCGTCGGCGCGAGCGCTTGCGCGAGCGCCTCTGCGGGAGGTGCTCAAAGAGTGGCAAGGGCTCGGCTACAACCGCCGCGCAAAATATCTGCACGAGGCGGCGCGGTTGTTAAGCGGAGCAAACATTCCCGGCGGAGGGAGTAGGACTCCCGTTCGTTTCTCCCGGAGCCGGGAGATGTTTGCGGAGCTTCCCGGGGTTGGCCCCTACACCGCGGCGGCGGTGGCCTGTTTTGCGTTTAATAAGCCTGAAGTTTTTATTGAAACCAACATCCGCACCGTGTTCATACATGCTAACATTCTGCAGAATGTTAGCATGTCTAAAATTTCTGATGCGCAATTGCTGCCGCTCGTTGAGGAGGCGCTCAAAAAAAGCAACATGCCGCCGCGGGAGTTTTATTGGGCGCTCATGGACTATGGCGCTTATTTAAAAAAGAGCGGCGTGCGGCTCAACCACCGCAGCAAACACTATGTGAAGCAATCAAAATTTAAAGGCAGCGCGCGGCAGCTGCGGGGCGCACTCTTGCGCGAGCTTTTGAAAAAACCGGCCACTAAAGCAGAGCTTATAAAAAAATTTTCCCCCGCATGGAGCGGGGGAGAGATTGAGCGGGAACTTATTCGGCTGGTACGAGAGGGCCTGGTGAAGGCGCAGTCTCGACGCTTTGCGGTGGTGTGAGAGATTTTTTTTCAGCTTGCCAGCCCGGACTCAGATTGGGATGTTGGCCTTTGCATATGTCGCAACCGTCTTTGACGACATACATCTGCGACAGCGTTGAGCTGAGCAATATGCCGACAAGGCTCTTACGCAGCGTCACCCTATGGCCATGCTCGCACTTCCAGGTCACATGATTTTTCTCATGTATCCCGGCCGCCGCTCCCGCATCGCGCGTTATCCTGCTCATTTGTGTTTCCCCCTGGGTTGAGACTTGGTACGGAACGAAACTCGCGCCACTATAGCGCATCCACAGATTAAAACAACTTCATTGCGCACAGGTTACAAAAGGGAAGGCGGGACTCATCGGCCCGCCTTGGAACTATGACGCGATAACGATGTGAGGCTGCTCGGGGAAGAGCCCGCGCAACTCGGCGTCGAGATTCTTCGGGTTGCTCGTGAAGCCCACATGCGGCAAGCCGCGCTCCCGCGCTGCCCGCACCAGCCCGACGGCCTGGATACCGCGTCCGACAAGGTCGCCAACACTGGTGTCGTGTTCTGCGGCCCACCCCCGGAGCATTTGTGCAATGGCCGGTGTCACTTCCATTGAAAATCGTGGCATGAAGCCCTCCTGTTGCTGCCGCCTAGGACTTTACCATAATCCTTAAAAAGCAAAAGGCGGGCCGCATCGGCCCGCCTCAAACGCGTGTTGTGACTCGGTATCGTACCAGCGCTCCACGTAGGTGCTTTTGTCCGGCTTGCGGATAAAAATAACCGACGCATATGGATCAGCTGGTTTCTCGGGCATGAGCTTGGATACGCGTGCCCCAGCTATCGCCGAGCGCGCATTTTTGACGGCCTCGGTCAATTTGCCCGTCACGAGCCTTGGACCACCATCGACCCATACGACGTAGAGCATCAAAGCCTCCTTCTATGATTCTCGTTGCACTATACACCGAGTATGACGGGTATAACCAGCGGGCGCTTGTTGGTCTTTTCGAAGAGGAAGCGCGCCACCGCGTCGGTCACGTTGTTCTTCACGTAGTCGAAGTTGACCGGCTGCTGGCCCTTGGCCGTGTCCTCAATGGTCTTTTTCACGATGATACGCGTCTGCTGCAGGAGCTCCTGATTCTCCCGCAGGTACACGAAGCCGCGGGAGATGATGTCCGGGCTCTTGCGCAGCTTGCCGGTCTTTGGGTTGACGGTCGCGATAATCACAAACATGCCCTCCTGCGCCAAAACGGTGCGGTCGCGGATGACCACCTCCTGGATGTCGCCGATTGAGAAGCCGTCAACCAGGCGCAGGCCGGCGGGTGCCGACTCTTTGAGCCGCACGATGCGCGAGCCTTCGTCCTGAATTTCAATAACGCAGGAATTGTCGGGAACGATTATCTCGTCTTCACTGCGGCCGCAGGCTTTGGCGATGTCGGCGTGCACGCGCAGCATGTAGTGGTAGCCGTGCAGCGGCATGAAGAAGCGCGGGTTAATTTTTTGGTGGATCCAGAAGGTCTCGTCGCGGTTGGCGTGGCCCGAGGCGTGCACGTCCATGGTGTCGCGGTGGATTATCTTCGCGCCCTGGCGGGAGAGATTGTCTTTGAGTTTTTGCACGCTGCGCTCGTTGCCGGGGACGATTGAAGAGGAAAGCACGATGACGTCGCCCTTTTGGATTTTGATGTACTTATGCGTCTTCATCGCGATGCGCATGAGTGCGGCAAATTCGTCGCCCTGCGCGCCGGTCGCCAGGATGACCACTTTGCTCGGCGGGATGCTTTCGAGCTGCTCGGGGCCGATGAAGGTCTTCTCCGCGACCTTCATCATGCCCAGCTGTTTGACGATTTCGATATTGATTTTCATCGAGCGGCCCTCGACAAGCACCTTTTTGCCCGCGCGTTCGGCGGCCTCGAGCATGCGCATGATGCGCTCAAGCTGGCTTGAGAACGTGCCGATAATGAGCCGGTGGTTGGCGCTCGAAATTATTTCGTCAAGATTTTTCTGCACCGTTTTTTCGGGGAGCGAGAAGCCGGGCTTTTCGACGTTGGTCGAATCGGCGGCCAAAAAGAGCACCTTCTTGTCTTTAAAGTAGGCGAACTCCTCTTCCTCTTTTTGGCTCGGGATACCGTCAATGTGATCAAGGCGCAGATCGCCGGTGAAGACCATAAGGCCGTACGGGGTCTCGACAATGATGCCCATGCTGTCGGGAATGGTGTGGCTGACCTCAAAAAACTTTACGCGGATGTCGCCGACGCGCACGGTATCTTCGGTCTCGACCTCGTGGATATCCAAGGGTTTGAGATGGGGAAATTCCTCCTGGCGCTTGCGTATCATGACGCTCGTGAGCCGGCGGGTGTAGATGGGCGGGTAGCCGATGCGGTCGATAATGTAGGGGATGCCGCCGATGTGGTCGAGGTGGCCGTGCGTGATGAAGAGGCCGCGGATTTTTTCGCGCCGCTCTTCAAGATATTTGGTGTTGGGCAAAATATAGTCGATGCCCGGCGTGTCGTCCTCGCGGAACTGGAAGCCGCAGTCGATGATGATGATGTCGTCGCCCATCTCGACCGCGGTCATGTTGCGGCCGATTTCTTCAACGCCGCCCAGCGGCACGATGCGGATATTGCCCGCCTCCAAGGGCGGGATGGGCTTTTCATCGCCGTTGCGCGCCTCGAAGCCGCTTTGCTCGCGGCCTTCTCTTATTTCTGGCCGCGGCGGATGCGGCTGATGGGGCTTGGGGCCGCCGTGGCGCAGGCGCCCGCGTCCGCGCCCGCCGCGGCCTCCCGCGCGGCCGGGGCCGCCTGCAGGACGCGAACCCGGGCGATTCTGGCTAAAACGTCTCGGAGTGTTCATGAATGCTGAAAAATTAATAAATAGTGCGGTTTATAAGCGGGCGATGAACGGCCAGACGAAGTCCGTCTGCGTATGCCACTCATTGACCGAGAGGAAGCGGTCACTCGGTGTTTGGATGAAGCCCAAATTGAGGCCTTCAATGCCGTTAGGCACAATATACACGAAATCGGGCGCATAGAGAAATACCGCAGGGATGTCGGCTTTGAGCTGCGCCTCAAACTGCGCATAGAGCTGTGCGCGCTGCGCGTCGTCGCTTGTGGTGCGCAGCTGGGTCAAGATTTTGTCGGCGGTGGCGTTGGTGTAGAGCGATATGTTGAGTCCCGGATCGTTGCGCTCGCTCGAATCCCAGAACGCGTAGAGATCGGCCTCGCGGCCGATGACCTCGCCGAAGAGAAGCGCGTCGTACTTGCGCGGGCGGATGACGTTTTGAGAAAGGTCGCCCTGGTCGTACACCTGGAGCGTCACGTTGGCGCCCATCTTCTGCCACTGGGCGACCACGTACTGCGCCGCGGCCTTAAGTTCAGGCACATTGTCGGTGGCGAGCGTGAAGGCGAGTGTTTGCGTGACGGCGCTCTTGCCTTTGCCGGCCGTTTTTTGGAGCGTGCCGTCGGCGCCCGGCGTCCAACCCGCTTTGAGAAGCATTGCGTGTGCCGCGAGAGCCGGGTCGTTGGCAACGGCGGCTTGTGCCGAAGACGAGGCCGCTTGCGGCGAGCCGGTTAAACCAAGAAGATTGGGCGGCACGGGGCCCGTGAGCGGCGTGCCGTAGCCGCCCAACACCTGCGCGACAAGCGCGCCGCGATCTATGGCTGCCTCAAGCGCCGCCCGCACGTCGTGATCGCGCAACACCTGGGACTGATTTTGATTGAAGAAAACGCCGAACACACGGTCAAGCGGCGCCGTGAGTACGTTAAAGTTTTTGAGCTCGGCGAGCGAAGCGGGGGAGATGCCGCTCGCGGCGCTCACCGCGCCGCTTTTAAGCGCCGCGACGACGTCATCTTCGCTCTGATAAAAATGAAGGGTCATGTCATCGAGATACGGCTTGCCGAGCGCGTAGTCGCCGAAGGGTTTGAGATCATATGATGAGGGGATGCCCGAAGCCGTGCGCTCGATGGAGGCAACTTCAAACGGTCCCGAGCCCACGGGCTGGGTGTTGAGGTTGCTGAAGGAAAATTCGTCGTCGCTTACGTTCTGCCAAAGATGCTTGGGAAGGATACCGAGCGTGAGGTTTTCGATAAAGGGCGCATACGGGCTCGTGAGCGTGAAGACCACGATGTGCGGGTCCTGCGCCGAAACGGTGACGCCCTGCCAGTTGGGATACAGCGGCGATTTAAGCGCCTGATCCTGCACCTTGCCGACGGTAAAAACCACGTCGTCGGCGGTCACCGGCGTGCCGTCCTGAAAGGTCGCGCCGGGCTTGAGCGTGAACGTATAGGTAAGGCCGTCGGAGGAGGTGGTGTAGCTTTGCGCCAAATCAGGGACATAATCGCCCGTGGGAGTGGCTTTGAGGAGCCCCGAATAGACGAGCGCGGTGAGGTCGCGGTCGGAGTCGGAAACGGCCAAGACCGGGTTGATGAAACGCGGGGCGCCGATGAGCGCTTCGCTCCAGGAGCCGCCGTGGGCGGGTACTTCGACGAGGAGTGACGCGTTAAGCAGATATAACAGCGCGGCAGCGCTCATGACGCATACGGCGGCAAGAAAAAGGAACACCGCGCGGCCGGTGTATGAAAAGGAATCAAACGTGTCCTGAGCACGTTTAAGGAAGGGGAGCTTCATGGAGTGCTTGTTATCGATTGATGAGGAGCGCCAGGAGGGCCGAACCTGCGAACAGGATGCCGATGACGATGGTCGCCCAAAAGAGGTACTTCTCCGAACCGCGGCGGGTGTGGTAGGCGGCCGAAAAGTTGTCGCCGCCGAACGCACCGCCCAAAGAGGCGCCGGTCTGCTGGAGCATGACCGAGCCGATAAGGAGAACGCACAGCACTATTTGGATGTAGGGCAAAACGCCGCCCAAAGTCATTGCTAAAGACCTTACCACAGGTGTTATAACGGTGCAATCGTCCGGCTGCTTGCGATCCGCCTGATTTTGGACTATAGTCTCATCGCTATGGCAAAGAAAAACTCAAAAAAGAAGGCTAGGCCGAAGGCAAAAAAGACGGCCCCCGCAAAAAGCAAAATCGGCGTGATGCCGCTGGGCGACCGCGTGCTTGTTAAGCCGCTGAGCGCCGAAGAGGCCGGGCAGGTCACGAGCTTCGGCATCATTATCCCCGACTCGGCGAAAGAAAAGCCCGAGCAAGGCAGGGTGGTGGCTGTGGGCCCCGGCAAGAAAAACGAGGACGGCAAGCTCCTGCCGGTCGGGGTGAAAGTGGGCGACAAAGTGATGTTCAATAAATACGGCTACGACGAGGTGAAGGTCGACGGCACCGAATATTACATCGTCGGCGAGCAGAATATTTTAGCGGTACTCAACTAATACAGGTATGGCAAAGAAAATTCTCTTCAATGAAGATGCGCGCAAAAAACTCAAAAAAGGAATAGACACGGTTGCCAACGCCGTGAAAGTCACGCTCGGCCCCCGCGGGCGCAATGTCGCGCTCGATAAAGGCTGGGGCAGCCCGACTATAACCAACGACGGCGTCTCCATCGCCAAAGAGATCTCGCTCAAAGATAAATTTGAGAATATGGGCGTTGAAATAGCCAAAGAAGTGGCAAATAAGACCAACGACATCGCGGGTGACGGTACGACCACGACCATTGTGCTTCTGCAGGCGCTGGTAGAAGACGGCATGCGCCGCATTTCTATGGGGGTTAACCCTATGGATGTGCGCCGAGGCATGGAAGAGGCCGCCCACCACGCTGATAAGGCGCTCGACGACATCAAGCGCGAGGTAAAATCATCGGCTGAAATTGAACAGGTTGCCACTATATCGGCCGAATCGGTCGCTATAGGCAAAAAAATAGCTGAAGTGGTTGAAAAGGTTGGCAAAGACGGCGTTGTCACGGTCGAAGAGTCTCAGGCTCTTGGCGTCGAGGACGAAACAGTTGAAGGCCTCGAGTTCGACAAAGGCTATGTTTCGGCTTATATGGTTACCGACGCGAGCCGCATGGAGGCAAGTTTTAAAGATCCGCTGATTCTCATCACCGACAAAAAGATAGCGGGCGTGCAGGAGGTGCTCCCGATTTTACAAAAGGTCGCCGAGAGCGGCAAAAAAGATCTGGTCATCATCGCCGACGATATTGAAGGCGAAGCGCTCACGACCTTCGTGCTCAACAAGCTGCGCGGCACCTTCAACGTGCTGGGGCTCAAGGCGCCGGGCTACGGCGACCGCAAGAAGGAGATGCTCGCCGATATCGCCACACTCACGGGCGGCGAGGTTATTTCAGAGGAGACGGGCGGCAGCTTTGAAAAGGCCGCACTCGCCCAGCTCGGGCGTGCGAGCAAGGTGGTTGCCACCAAAGATAAAACGGTTATCGTCGGCGGCAAGGGCGGCAAGAAAGATATTGAAGCACGCATTTCGCAATTGCGTGCGCAAATAAAAGAGACGACGAGCAAGTTTGACAAAGAAAAGCTCGAGGAGCACCTCGCCAAGCTCGCGGGGGGCGTGGCGGTCATCCGCGTGGGCGCCGCGACCGAAACGGAAATGAAATATTTGAAGCTTAAGATCGAGGACGCCGTCAACGCAACCAAGGCTGCAATTGAAGAGGGAATAGTCGCAGGCGGCGGCACGGCACTTGTCGCGGTATCTAAACGGATCAACGACAAACCTAAAACCGACACGGGACCGGGTTTTGCGGCGGGGTATGCGACGGTTATCAACGCATTGCTTGCGCCGCTTGAACAAATCATCTTTAACACCACTCACAACATTGGCATCGACAGCAAAACGCAATTAGGCACCATCCTGTCCAAGCTCCAAGATAAAAAACTCAAAGAGGCGAGCGGGTACGATGCCATGCAAAATAAAGTCGTCGATGATATGTTTGCGCAGGGCATCATCGACCCGGTTAAGGTGACGCGTGCAGCTATCCGCAACGCGGTGTCGGCTGCGGCTATGATTCTCACCACCGAAGCGGCCGTGGCCGAAGAGCCGAAGGAGGAGAAAGAAACTCCCGCAATGCCCGAGATGGGCGGGATGGATTACTAAAAAGAAGACCGCCGCGAGCTTTCACTCGCGGCGTTTTTTAGTTGAGTTTTCTAACATACTCTTCAATATCGACAGGCTCCTTGTCGACACTGAGGCGTTCGATACGAGTTCGCTTAGGTTGATAGGAAGGATCCTTTTTCCATTTCATATACTCGTCTTTAGGAATCCTCCATACTCCATCCTTGTCTACTGATTCGACATCACCCGCTGGCTCCGCTTTTGCCATTTGAGCGAAGCCACGGCAGATCTCGTCTATCTTTTTTCGTGCTTCCATTGGCGCTTGTTCAAGGAGCGGGCCGGATTTGGCGATGTCAACAAGAGGTGGAACATTCTTATTTCCGAAATGGAGTTTAAATGTGCGGAACCATATTGCCTCGAATATTGCCTCTTCCGTAACCAAGATGTCGTTCAACACATTGTGCAGGTCTATGGTACTGGAGCCGATGGTAGTAATGGGAGTCCCTCGCTCCTCCATTTCAACCAGGTAATCGATAAGTTCGACCATGCCTGGCATTTCCATTTCGAGATATTTTTCACGCATTTGCGCGATAGCCGCTTCCTTTGACCGTATCATGACGCGTCTCCAAGATTTCTGTTCTGTCCGCTAAACTACCACAATTCTCAAAACTTGCAATTTGGGCAGAAGTGGTATGATTAATAGATGATAATCATCTGGACCATACTCGCCGCGCTCGTGGTGTTTGTGCTGTGGGTGATGCTCGGCTACAACGGTTTCGTGCGCCGCGTGCAGCGCGCCAAAGAGGCATGGGCCGATATCGACGTGCAGCTCAAGCGCCGCTATGATCTCATCCCCAATCTGGTTGAAACAGTCAAAGGCTACGCCGCCCATGAAAGGGGCGTGTTCGAAAACGTGACGGCAGCACGCTCGGCCGCGATGGGTGCCCAGGGTCTCGCGCAAAAGGGTGAAGCGGAAAACACGCTCTCCGGCGCGCTCAAGTCACTTTTTGCCGTCGCTGAGGCCTACCCTGATTTGAAGGCGAATCAAAACTTCTTGGCGCTTCAAAACCAGCTGAGCGACACCGAAGACAAAATCCAGGCCGCGCGACGCTTTTATAACGGCAACGTGCGCGACCTCAACACCGCCATTCAGATGTTCCCGGGCAATGTCATTGCATCGCTCTTTCACTTCTCGCCGATGGAATTCTTCCAGCTGAGCGCAGACGAAGCCGCCGCGCGGGAGCCCGTGAAGGTAAGCTTCTAAATGGCCACACTCTACACTCACCGCGACGAAAACATAGCCAAGACCTGGGTCCTTATGTCCGTCTTTTTGTGCGTGGTCATCGGCATCGGCTGGGCTATTTCGTGGTATTTCAATAATCCGGGCATATTGGTGTTTGCCGTCATCTTCGCGCTCGCGATGAACGTAAGCGCCTATTGGTGGAGCGACAAGGTGGTTATCGCCACGGCAGGCGCCAAACCCGCCGATCCGGCTCAATACCCCGAACTTCACCGCTTAACTGAAAACCTGTGTATCACCGCCGGGCTCCCGAAGCCGAAGCTTTATGTCATCGACGACCCGGCGCCCAACGCCTTCGCCACCGGGCGCAATGCCGAGCATGCCGCGCTCGCGGTTACGAGCGGACTCCTCAACATGATGGACGATAATGAACTGCAGGGCGTGCTCGCGCACGAACTTTCGCACATAGGCAACCGCGACATGCTCGTCTCGACGGTGGCGGTGGTATTGGTGGGCTTTGTCACGCTCGCGGCAAACTTTTTTTGGCGTGCCACGTGGCTGGGGGCGGGCCGCCGCGGCAACGACCGGGAAGGCAACAATCCGCTCATGCTCATTATTGCCGTCGCGTTCATTATTTTGGCGCCCATCTTCGCGACACTCATCCAACTGGCCATCTCGCGCAAGCGCGAATTTTTGGCCGACGCTTCGGGCGCTTTGCTCACGCGCTACCCCGAAGGGCTTGCTTCGGCTCTGCGCAAAATCGGCGGCTATGAGCGGCCTATGCTGCGCGCCAACAACGCCACCGCGCACCTGTTCATCTCCAATCCCTTCGGTCCGCGCGAAGCGATGAGCGGCCTGGCAAAATTATTCTCAACCCATCCGCCCATTGAGGAGCGCATCAAAGCGCTTGTGGGCGACGCATAGCTGCACGAGCCGCTTTCTTCCTTTTGTGCTATATTTTGCGGCACTGGAGAGGTGGCTGAGTGGTCTAAAGCACCGCCTTGGAAAGGCGGCATCGGGGAAACCTGATCGCGAGTTCGAATCTCGCCCTCTCCGCCCGTAGCAAAAAGTATCGGACTGACCCGAGTACCTAAAATTCGTGTCGCAAGTTACAATAAGCGTATGCAAAAAGAAATTCTGATTGTAAAGAACATCACCCGGGAAGGCCCCGGACTTCTTGAGGATTTATTGAAAGAACAAGGAATAGGGTACACGGTTGCTGATTTGGATAGCAATGAACCGTTCCCGGCTGTTGAGCAGTACGGTGCACTTGTCGTGCTTGGCGGTCCTGATAGCGCAAATGACGAGACTGATAAAATGAGAATTGAGCTGGAGCGGATACGTGAATCAAGAACCGCACAGATTCCATACCTAGGAATATGTCTCGGTTTACAAACTCTCGTTAAGGCCGCAGGGGGAGCTGTTGTAAAAAATCAAGTAAAAGAAATTGGGTTCCGTGACCCAGAGGGAGACCGCTTTACTGTGGAGTTGACCGAGGCAGGAAGGCAGGATCCATTATTCGCCAACCTTGATCATTCGTTTGAGGTTTTTCACCTCCATGGAGAAACAGTTAAGCCCACTCATGATATGACACTTCTTGCGACAGGAAAGTTTTGCCAAAACCAAATCGTCAGAGTTGGTTCTAACGCATACGGAATTCAGTGCCATTTTGAACTCACTCCCGCAATGTTTGAGACTTGGATTAAAGAAGATCCTGATTTGTTGAAATTAGAGAAGGACAAGTTACGTACTGATTTTGAAGCGATCAATGAACAATATACAAAAGTTGGACGGCAGTTGTTTGCAAATTTCTTAAAAATTGCAGAATTCTAGATGGCTGTGTTTAGACGCGACACTCTTTATAAAATTTGAGTTGCGACCCGGATACCTCAGGAAGCTCAACAAAAAGTCGCTAAAATAACCTTATAAGGGTTGACCCTCGGGGTACTTAACCCATGTAGCCCGCATGAACGCTCAATAAGAATAATAATACGGTTGGTAATAATACGAGCCGTAATTGTAGTTGTTGTAGTAATAGGGATAGGTCGGGTAGCCCGCATAATAGTAGTTGGGATAGCACAAGCCGCTCAGGTAGTAGTAGTTGGCGGGGCAGTAGCCGCCCATATAGTACTGCCGTTGATAAGCCCACGGCTGCCGGGAGTAATTGGCGCACTGCCCGTATGAGTATGAAGCCGGGTAGTAGTACTGATATGAGTACGGCGGATAATATATTTGCGCGCTCGCTCCAAGCGGCGCGCTCAGCGCCGCGAGGAGAAATGCGGCTGACAGCCACAGCACGGGTGTCGTGTGCGTAGTCATAAAATTTTTTAAAGTCCGCGCAGTGCCGCTTGGGCCCTCAGGAGCCATGCCGGGTAGAGCAGCGCCACAAAGTTCTTTTTCTGCTTGGGCTTGCGCGTGGGTTTGGTGCCGCGGTTTTTCACAACGCCCTCGAGCCGCGCTGCAGTGTTGTGCTGCCAGGCTTCGTGATGCCGGTGTGCAGGATTGAGAGCCTGTTTTTTGCCGCGGAGTGCCCGTTTTGTTGATTGCATGCCGGTTTCCGCTAATGGTTAATCGAAACGCGCGGGGCTCTACCGGGAATAGAGCCGCCCGTGCTCTTTCTTCACGCGTGCTTCATGGTGGCGTCACCCGCGTATGTGGATGCTCCCCATACGCCCAACACCGCGACAAGAGCGCCCAATATGCCGAATGTCCAGCCCAGCGTCAGCCCCAAGCCCCCGAACAGTGCCACGCCGATAATCCCAAGTCCGACCAATGCGTTCACCCAGTCTTGCCACATATATTTGTCAGATTAATGCCCTTTAGTAATGGCGGAGCGGCTCCCGGCACCGCTCACTCTCGACCTCTTTATCGTTGCCTAGGCTGCCAAAAAGGCCATGAATTAGGAGCAAAGTTGTGCACACTGAGAAAGCATGATTACTCCGCGCATTTTTTGATGCTCCGGCGACGACAGAATTGTCGGCGTAAATACAGAACACCCCGCCTTTTAGGCGGGGTGTTCGTGCCCTGTAGCGTCCTCGGCGCGAGTGAATCCTTTGTGCAATAATGCGGTCCTAATGGCAGACTCCCGTCTGCGTGTTGTGGACCATGTGTGATGCAAGGATATTCGCTATGAGGTTCGCTGGAGCGGGGGTTCCAGGAGGGACTCTCGCGTATTGCGAGGCTTAGTGTTCACTGGAACTCCCTCTTCAGCGAGCCGCCGGATCTTCTGTTTCTATTTGAACGTGCCACGCCGTGTGCGTCATCCACTTGTGCACGCAATTATGCACAGAATAAAAAATCCTTATGACACAAGATGCTGTGCGCATTCCGGCGGCGGCAAAAAAGTTGTCGCCAACTTCAGCGGCTGCGGTTCCAGAGTTCTTCAAAGAATACTGTTTCGGTGTGGCAAATGTTGGGGTCCTCAATGAGAACGGCCGTCGGCAATTTTTTGTTGAGTGAGATGATGACAACTTTGTTGCCGAAGATGAACGTGGTGGTGTGTATGTGCAGGTCTTCAGGCAAAAAGCGCAGCTGCCGCAGCTCTTGTGCGTCCCTGGCTTTGAGTTCTGCGGTGAGCGCGGTGCGCGGCGCAAGCATCCGTATATGAAGAAAATGCCTGACGCGGCTCTCGATGAAGTCTTCCATAAAACCTCGCCCAAGAAGTTGCACCCACTCATCCCAGGGAATGATGCTTAGGATAGGCTGTTTGGTTTCAAGCATGTTTTCATAGACGGAGCGTATTTCGTCTATGCCCTCAAGAATCTTCACGTGCGGCTTGAAGTCATCGCCGTGGCGGATGGCGTCGAGTCGCGGGATTGCGGCGTGTATCGCCTCCTCGCGCTCTTTGAGCATATCAAGCAGCCGTGCGGGACGCTCCGCCGCCCAGTATTTGTAGCGCTTGCGGACATAAAAATTCATCAGTCCTTTTTTGTGGAGTGAATCGACGATGGTTTGTGTCGTACTGCGCGGTAGACGGACCTTTTGCGCAATATCGGAGACATGGCACTCACCCAGCTGCAGGGCGGCCATATATACTTTTGCTTCGCTCGCGGTATAGCCCAGAGACTCTATGATTTTCTGGGTTTGCATACCATAGGTATACATCAATGTAACGCTTTATGAAAGGTGTATACTGTTTGATGAGGTTCCCTTTAATAATTTTTTCAAACAGATTTTATGCTTGCACCAGTCAACTGGCTCGCGGTCATCGCCGCCGCCGCCGCTTCAATGATCATCGGGACGCTGTGGTACGGGCCGCTCTTCGGGCGTGTGTGGATGCGCCTGCGCGGCAAGGACCCGGCCGCAATGGACGGGATGAAGTTCCCGGCCGATAGGTTCGCCTACGCATCCGTCGCGTCACTCGTCACCGCTTATATCCTCGCGCAGTTTCTCTCGTGGGTGCTGGTTTTGGGCATAGCGGGGGCGCTCGTCTTGGCATTCTGGCTGTGGCTCGGATTCTACGCCACGACGCTCGTGAGCGGCGTTTTGTGGGAAGGCCAGTCCTGGGAACTGTATTTCTTCAACGCGGCGTTCCGCCTCATCAATCTGCTCGTCATGGCGGCGATACTTGAAGCGTGGAAGTAGCATAAAGGCATGGCAAAAATTGTCTCTATAAGCGCGCGTGAAATTCTCGACTCCCGCGGCGAGCCGACTCTCGAGGTGGTGGTGGTGACCGGCGGCGGGCGCGGCACCGCGAGCGTGCCCGCAGGCGCCTCGACCGGCTCGCACGAGGCAAAGGAGCTGCGCGACGGCGACGCGGCACGCTACGGCGGCCGGGGCGTTTTGAAAGCGGTTGCGGGAGTCGGAGGTGAAATAAGCGCCGCGTTCGCGGGCAAAGAATTCGACCAGCACTCGCTTGACGAAGCCCTCGTTGCGCTCGACGGCACGCCGCAAAAAGAACGCTTGGGCGGCAACGCGCTTTTGGGTGTTTCGCTTGCTTTTGCCCGCGCTTGCGCGGCCGGGGCCGGGGTGCCGCTGTGGCGTCACATCGGCTCGCTCGCAGGGCGGGGGAGCTTTTCGCTCCCCACACCCATGGCCAACGTGCTCAACGGCGGCAAGCACACCCGCAACGGCTTGGCGTTGCAAGAATTTATGATCGTGCCCGAAGATTCCGCCGGTTTGAGCGATGCGATGCCGGTGTTGCGTGCGTGCATTGCGGCGCTGCGCGCGATTTTGCTTGAGAAAAATCTGGAGGTCGGGCTCGGCGATGAAGGCGGCTTCGCGCCGCGCGTCGCCGGTGCCGAAGAAGCACTGGACCTTTTGATGCAATGTGTTGAGCGTGCGGGCGCCACGGGCCGCATGAAGCTTGCCCTGGATGCCGCAGCCTCGAGCTTTTATGAAAACGGCTCCTATGTGCCGCGTGCGGGGCAGCGGCTTGACCGCGCGCGCATGGTCGGATGGTACGCGGAGCTTGCCGCGCGCTATCCGCTCCTCTCGATTGAAGACCCGTTCGCCGAAGATGACACCGAGGGCTTTGCCGCACTGCGTGCGGCGCTTCCGTCTGCGGTTAAAGTGGTGGGCGACGACCTCACGGTCACTAACGCCGCGCGCATCGCGCAGGCCGCGGCGGCGCACGCCGCCGACGCCGTCATCCTCAAGCCCAACCAGGCGGGCACGCTCACCGAAGCGCTCGCCGCGGCAGCGGCCGCCCGCGAGGCGGGTTGGATGCTCATCGCCTCGCACCGCTCGGGCGAAACGAACGACGATTTTATTGCCGATTTTGCCGTGGGCGCGGGCGCCGCATTCATTAAGGCCGGATCGCTTGCGCGCGGCGAGCGCGTCGCCAAATACAACCGCCTGCTCGCCATCGCCGGGGAATTGCCGCACTAATCCACAGGCCGCCTAAAGCAGGGTGTACAATGGGTGTGGCAATTAATTTATCTGTGTCTATGGATGAGGCGCACATACTTTGGTTTCAGGATATTTCACTCGACCACGTCTCGCAGGTCGGGGGTAAAAACGCTTCGCTCGGCGAGCTCATCCGCGCCGTCTCCCCCAAGGGTGTGCGCGTACCGGGCGGTTTCGCGGTAACGGCCGCGGCATACTACTACTATTTGGAAAAGACCGGCCTCGACCGCTTCATCGAAAAGACACTCAAAGGTCTCAACACCAAGAATCTCAAGGAGCTTGCGCGCTGCGGCAAGGCCGTGCGCAACAAAATGCGCGCCACGCCGCTGCCGAAAGATTTGGCGCAGAAGATTCGCGATGCCTACGCGCAGATGGAGAGGGAGTACGGCAAAAAGACGGACGTGGCCGTGCGCTCAAGCGCCACCGCCGAGGATTTGCCGGGCGCCTCTTTTGCGGGCGAACAGGAGACCTACCTCAATATCCGCGGGGGCGATGATGTCGTGCGCGCGGTCATATGGACGATGGCGTCGCTCTTTACCGACCGGGCCATTTCCTACCGCGCGGACCGCGGCTTCGACCATATGAAGGTCGCGCTTTCCGCCGGCGTGCAAAAGATGGTGCGCTCGGACAAAGGCGCCTCGGGCGTCATGTTCAGCGTCGACACCGAATCGGGCTTTAAGGATGTTGTGGTGGTCAACGCCACCTACGGCCTGGGCGAGATGATCGTGCAGGGGCATGTCACGCCCGATGAATATTTGGTGATGAAGTCAAAAATAGGCAACGTGCGCTCGCCGATAATCTGGAAGAAGCTCGGCTCCAACAAGCACAAAATGATATACGACACGGGCCGCCGCGCGGTGGAGCAGACAAAAATCGTCCCGACGCCTCCGGCCGACGTGAAGCGCTTTGTCTTGAGCGAGGAGGAGATAATCACCATGGCGAGCTGGGGCAAAATAATCGAAGAACACTACTCGAGCCGCGCGGGCAAATGGACGCCCATGGACATGGAGTGGGCAAAGGACGGCTTCACGAAAGAGCTTTTCATCGTGCAGGCGCGGCCTGAAACCGTGCAGGCCGGACGCGACTTCAGCAAAATAACCGAATACAAAGTGTCGGGGCAGGGCAGGGAGCTCGTGCGCGGCATTTCGGTGGGCTCGAAGGTTGCCACGGGCCCGGCGCATGTCATTAAATCTCCCAAACAGATAAAAGAGTTTAAAAAGGGAGAGGTGCTCGTCACCGAAATGACCGATCCCGACTGGGAGCCTATCATGAAGATGGCGAGCGCTATCGTCACCGACAAAGGCGGGCGCACGAGCCACGCGGCCATCGTGTCGCGCGAGCTTGGCCTCCCGGCTATCGTGGGCGCAGGCAACGCCACGAAAGCGCTCAAGACGGGCGCCATGATAACGGTGGATACCACGGGCGCGGCCGGCATCGTGAGCGCGGGGGCGGCAAAGGTTGAAAAACTTGAGCACGACGCGGGCAAGCTTCCCGAGACGCGCACCGGCGTATATGTCAACATTGCTTCGCCCGATATCGCGTTCGAGCAGTCGTTCTTGCCCGTCAAAGGGGTAGGGCTTGCGCGCGAGGAGTTCATCATCGCCTCCACTATCGGCATGCACCCCATGGCGATACTCAACCTCAAGAAGCAATCGCCTCAGGTGCGCAAAGCGATCATCGAGCGCACCATGGGTTGGAGCGACCCGGTAGAATTTTATGTCGACAATCTCGCCTACGGCATCGCCAAAATAGGCGCGGCCTTCTCGCCCCGGCCGGTCATCGTGCGCTTCTCCGATTTTAAAACAAACGAATACGCCACGCTTTTGGGCGGTGCAGCTTACGAGCCAAAAGAAGAGAATCCGATGCTCGGCTGGCGCGGCGCGAGCCGCTACTATGACCCGAAGTTCAGGGCCGCGTTCATCCTCGAGGCGCGCGCGGTCAAAAAAGTGCGCGTTGAGATGGGGCTCACCAATGTGATACCTATGGTGCCGTTTTGCCGCACGGTGGAGGAGGGCATAAAAACGCAGGAAGCGATGGCCGAAGTGGGACTCACCACCAACTACATCACGCACCACAAACCCGAGTGCATCAAGGGCGGTGAGGTGCACGAAACTCCCATTTACGTGATGTGTGAAATCCCCAGCAACGTCTTGCTCGCCGAAGATTTCCTGGGAGTGTTCGACGGTATGTCCATCGGCAGCAACGATCTCACCCAGCTCACGCTCGGGCTCGACCGCGATTCGGGCATCGTGAACGCTGTGGGCAATGAAAACAACGGCGCGGTCAAAAAGCTCATCGCGCAGATAATAAAGATATGCCACGAACGCAACAAATACATCGGCATTTGCGGCCAGGGCCCCAGCGACCTTCCCGACTTCGCCGAATTTTTGGTGCGGGAGAAGATCTCAACCATGTCGCTCAATCCCGACGCCGTTGTGAAGGTCATCGAACGGGTGGCGGAAATCGAAAAGGCTCAATGACCACGGGTACGCTCATCATCGCGCGCCACCACGAGTCGGAGTGGAACAAGGAGGGTCTGTGGACGGGACACCACGACTCGCATCTTACCCAGTACGGATTTGAAAAGTCGACCGAGATGGGGCGGCTCATAGCCGACATACGGATAGACTGCGCGTTCGCATCGATGCAGGTGCGCGCAATAGAGACGCTCTCTTCCATGCTTGAGGCGCTGCATTTGGAACATGTGCCGGTACAGCATTCGCCCGCGCTCAACGAGCGCGACTACGGCGACTATACCGGCAAGCACAAATGGGAGGTTGAAAAAATGCTCGGAGAGGAACTGTTCGACAAAATACGCCGCGACTGGGATTGCCCCATACCCAACGGCGAGACGCTTAAAATGGTGTATGAACGGGTGGTGCCGTTTTACCGTAAGCATATCGTGCCGCTTCTCAACGGCGGAAAGAACGTACTCGTCGTCTCCCACGGCAACGCGCTGCGCGCGCTTGAGATGTATCTTGAGTCCATCCCGCCGGAGCGTGCGGGCGGCGTTGAGATGCTCTTCGGTGCGGTCGTGCTGTACACTACAGACAGCGAAGGTAAAATGCTTGCCAAGGAAGTGAGGCAGGTCGATTCGCACGTTAATGCATAATCATGAAGCTCGTATATTTCGCAAAAGAGGATTGGGAGGAGGGGTACGTCAAAGAGCGTCTCTCCGGCGTTGAGATGACGGCATACGCGGGGCCGATACAGGCACATCCTGACGCGCGGGACGATGCGGCCGAGACGCTGTGCGTGTTCGTCAATAGCGCGGTGGGCGCCGCCGAAATGGAGCGCTTTCCGAAGCTCAAGCTCATCGCCACGCGCTCGACCGGCTATGATCACATCGACCTCTCTGAAGCCAAAAGGCGCGGCATCGCCGTGGCGACCGTGCCCTCATACGGCGTTAACACGGTGGCGGAGTTCGCCTTTGCGCTTCTTTTGGCGCTGTCGCGCAAGGTGCGCGAGGCAAGCGAGCGGGTCAAGAGCGGTTCCTTCAGCCAGGACGGTCTTGAGGGCTTTGATCTCGCAGGCAAGACGCTGGGGGTTATCGGCTGCGGGCGCATCGGCGCACATTCGGTCAAAATCGGCCTTGGCTTCGGCATGAAGGTCGTCGTCTATGATCCGTATCACGATGAAGAGTTGCGCACCAAGCTCGGATTTTCATATGCCGAATTGCCGGAGCTTTTGGCCCAGAGCGATGTGGTAACGCTCCACATACCCTACAGCGAAAAAACGCACCATCTCATCAACACAGAGAACATCAAGGGCATTAAAAAGGGCTCGGTGCTCATCAATACCGCGCGCGGCGCGGTTGTTGAGACCGAAGCCGTTGTCGAGGCGCTCAAAGCGGGGCGGCTGGGCGGCGCGGGCCTCGACGTGCTTGAAGAAGAGGGCGACATGGCCGATCCGGTGAAGCTCTTGGCGCAGCCGCATCCCAAAGAAGCCGAGCTCAAGGTACTCCTGGAAAATCATTATCTGGCCAATGACCCCCGCGTCATTATGACGCCGCATGTGGCCTTCGATACGGCCGAGGCCGTGCGGCGCATACTCGACACGACCATCGAGAACATTTCCGGATTTTTCGCCGGGGCGCCCAAGAATCTGCTGCCATGAAGACGCTTGTGGTGTTGCTTGCGGTCGCCGCATTGCTTGCGGTCGCGCTTTACGCCTTTTTGTACCGGTTTTTACCGTCTCCGCCTATGTCTCAACCGCAAGCTAAAACCGTGACCGTGACCGTCGGCGGGACGAACGTCGAGGCGCGTATTGCCGACACGGATGCCGCGCGGCAACAGGGACTTTCAGGTACGGCGTCGCTTCCCGAAGGGCAGGGGATGCTTTTCATATTTCAGACTCCCGGCAACTGGGCTTTTTGGATGAAAGATATGCGGTATAGTCTCGACATTATTTGGGCCGATTCACGCGGCACCGTGACGACCGTCGATCCGAACGTGTCGCCCGCGAGCTATCCGCAGGCGTTTTCTCCCGCGACACCCGACGCGCTCTATGTGCTTGAAGTGCCCGCCGGCTTTGCGGCGGCGCACGGCATACGAGTGGGGGACACCCTGCGTTTTTAAAAGCAAGAACCCCGCTGTAGCGGGGTTCTCACATCTAGCGCGCGCGTCTGTAAGCCGAATTCTGTCGTGCACGGTAATTTATCTGGGTTCCGCCTCGCGGCGGGACTCGAGCGGCACTTCCCTCGATTTCTCTCGGGACACGGCCTTGCACTCGGGTAAGGATTTAGCCGTTTCACCCGGAGCTTGCGCCCCGATTCGTCTCTGTTCGCACCTCTTGCGACCGCCAGGATCGCACGGCAGGGGTTACCTGCTACCTGTCCGCATTAAAGCGGGGAGTGTTCGGACTTTCCTCCCTTACTTGCGTAAGAGCTACCATGCAACGCGCTGTCCACAGTATATCATTTACAGCGGAAAAATCCAGCTATACTGAGGTTAGGCTGGTCTACATAAGGGCTTAGTCGGCCCCCTATATAGCAGTCGATTAATTGTTAATCGAGTATCGAATATGTATTCGAGGCTACTCTCGTGGTCGCGGGGCTTGTACCTCGCAGGCATAGTGCTTGCGCTGGTGCTCGTCATTCCGACCGCATGGTTTCCGTTCCAATTAGCAAAAGTTGCGGCGTTTGCCGCCCTGTTGGCGCTCGCGGCGCTGTGTCTGGCGTTTTCAGGCACTGCGCGTGAAGCGCTGCGCAGCCACGGTCTTAAAGCGGCGCTTCTCGCCGCGATTTTGCCGCTCAGCTATGCGCTCTCGTTCCTCTTCTCGGTCGATAAAACCGTGGGAGTCACAGGTTTCGGCATTGAAACCGACACGCTCATCTTCACCGTGCTCGCGTTCCTGGCGTTCATAATGTCGTTCTTGCTCTTTAAGACGCTGCGCACGGTGCGCATGCTCTTGGGGGTGGTGTTTTGGGCGCTTATCGCGGCGGTTATCTTCCAGTGGGTGTCTATTCTCTTCGGCTCGGCGGCCATACCCTTCGCCACCTTCGCCGACCGCTCCGTTAATCTCATCGGCAAGTGGAATGATCTGGGCATTCTGGCCGGGCTTTTGCTCACCATAACGCTCGTCCAGTTCGAGCTTTCAGCCCAGAGTCCGCTGCGGCGCATCGGAAGCGGCGTGCTGGCCGTGGCGCTCGTCGTGCTCTTGGGCTTCATCAACTTCAGCCTCGTGTGGGGTATGATGCTTGCCGCGGCCGTGATTGTCGCGATACTCAAGTTCATCATCCACCGCGGTATGGAGGGGGAAAGCGCCTTCTCGTGGTACCGTGCGCCGTGGGCGTCGCTTATGGTCGCCACTGTCGCTATACTCTTCCTGTTTTTCGGGACAGCCATTAACGGCGCGCTCACGAGCGCCTTCCCGGTTTCTTCGCTTGAGGTGCGGCCGTCCTACTCCTCGACCATGGATATCATCAATGCCGCGCGCGGCGGGGCATTGAGCCGCACGATAATCGGCACCGGGCCCAATACCTTCGGCCAGGAGTGGCTTCTCCACAAGCCCGCATCGGTCAATCTTTCCGCGTTTTGGAATCTTGACTTCAACGTCGGTTTCTCGACCGTCGTCACCGCGCTCGGGACGGCGGGATTGTTGGGTGTCATCGGTTGGCTCGTACCGCTTCTCTTGGTGCTTGCGGCGCTCCTGCGTGCGCTGCGGCTCGGGGTCCTCAATCGCGAGGATAAAATCGTCGCGACGCTCCTCGGGCTCGGCAGTATCTTCCTGCTGACTTCGACGCTGTTGTATGTGCCTTCGCAAAACACCGTGCTCCTGGGCTTCGTGCTCGCGGGCGCGGCGTTCGGCTTTCTCTGGCGGCAGGGACAATCAAGCGTCAATGACGAACCGGGCATTTCGCGCTTAGGCTCTCTCGCGGCGCTTGCCGCGCTGGTCGTGTTCGTGGCGCTTTCGCTGTGGGTGGGCGTGGCCGCCAACCGCCGTCTCATAGCCGAAGCCTACGTGGGTCAGGGCAGCGTTGCGCTTAACGCCGGCAATGCCGACGCCGCCCTCGCCGACGCTCAGACCGCGCTCAGAATCGAACGTGTCGGCGATGCTCTCCGGCTCGCCACCGACGCGGGCAACGCCAAGCTCCAGCAAATAGGCAACACACAAAACCCCTCCACGCAGGTGCAGCAGCAATTCACCGAGCTCGCTTCGAGCACCATCGCGCTGGGGCAGGAAGCCTCGCTCAAAAATCCGCAAGATTACCGCCCGCTGCTCTCTCTCGCGCAGGTGTATGACTACCTCTCCACCCTCAAGGTGCAGGGCGCGGCGCAGACGGCGCTCAATGTCTATCAGGTGGCCGCTCTCAAAAATCCGACCAATCCGACCATACCGCTCGCGGAAGCGCGGCTCGCCGCCAACAATGGCGATGCGCAATTGACGACGCAGTTCTTGAGCCAGGCGCTCACACTCAAGCAAAACTATACCGACGCGATACTGCTCGTCGTGCAGCTGGATGTCGCCAATAAAGACATACCGAGCGCCATCAAAGCGGCCACCGCGGCCGCGCAAACCGCGCCGGGCGTGGCGCCGATATGGTTCGAGCTCGGGCTCCTCTACTATTCGGAGAACGACGCCAAGGATGCGGCGGTGGCGCTCGCGCAGGCGGTTTCCCTCCAGCCCGATTACGCCAACGCGCAGTACTTCCTCGGGCTCTCCGATTATGCGCTCGGCAATACGGCCGACGCCATCAAGCAGTTTGAGGCACTCGCGCAGACCAATCCAGACAACTCAGAAGTGAAGCTCATCCTCGGCAACCTGGAGGCAGGTAAGCAGCCCTTCGCGGGCCAGCAACCGCCCGCGGCGGCGCCGCAAGACCGCTCAAGCGCGCCTGTCTCGGAGTAAAAAGGCCTTGGTGTAGGGCTAAATATAAAGTAGAATTGGGCGAATGATGGTCCGATTCTTCTCCGCAGTGGCGAAAGAAGTGCGGGGAATGCACGAAGCTGCGTACCTCTTGGCGGGTTTTGCCTTGGCGTCGCAGCTTCTTGCGCTTGTGCGCGACCGTATTCTGGCCGCGACCTTCGGCGCGAGCCACACGCTCGACCTCTACTACGCGGCCTTCCGCCTGCCGGACTTTCTCTTCGCCACGCTCGCGTCGCTCCTTTCACTCTACGCGCTTCTGCCGGTGCTCTCGAAGCTTGAGCGCGAGGACGAAAGTCTCGTTATTTCGTTCCTGCGCGATGTGCTGTGGGTGTTCTTCATCGTTATGGCTTTCGTGTGCGGTATCGCGTTCTTGCTGGTGCCGGAACTCATCCGCGGTTTGGCGCCCGGCCTTGCCGACGACCCCGCCTCACGCGCGTCACTTATTCTGCTCATCCGCATATTGCTCTTGCAACCCATTCTCCTGGGCGCTTCGAACACCATCGCGTCATTCACCCAGCTGCGGCACCGCTTCGTGCTCTATTCAATCTCGCCGCTCCTTTATAATCTCGGCATTATCTTCGGCGCGGTCGTCTTATATCCGCGCATCGGTATCGCGGGTCTTGGTTGGGGCGTCGTACTGGGGGCATTCATGCATCTTATCGTGCAGGTGCCGTACTTCACGGCGCAGGCGCGCTCGCGGCTCATGCCGCTGCGGGAAGTGCTGCGCTACTTGAGCGAAATCCTGCTCCTTTCGGTCCCGCGCACGCTCGCCTTGGCCGCCGGGCAGATATCGCTCCTCGTCATCGTCGCGCTCGCGTCGTTCCTGGCGCCCGGCTCCATCGCGATATTCAACTTCGCGTTCAATCTGCAGGCCGTGCCCTACACCATCATCGGCGTGTCGTATTCGGTTGCGGCGTTCCCGACCCTGGCGAGGCTCTTCGCGGCGGGGGAGCGTGGGCAATTCGCGCAAAATGTCGAAGCTGCGATGCGGCACATCGTCTTTTGGGCGGTGCCGGCGACCGTCTTCATCATCGTGCTGCGGGCGCAGCTTGTGCGCGTTATCCTCGGCGCCGGACAGTTCGATTGGGCGGCCACGCGCCTTACTGCGGCGGCGCTGGCGCTTTTTGTCATTTCGCTCACGGCGCAATCGCTCACGCTCCTCATCATGCGCGCCTACTATGCGGCGGGTGAGACCAAAAAACCGCTCTACCGCGGCATCGTGGATATTGTCGTCTCGGTGGGGAGCGCCATGGCGCTCGTCGCGCTCTTTCATAGCAGCGCTTTCACGCGGGACTTCATCGAATCGCTCTTGCGCGTGAGCGACATCCCCGGCACCACGGTGCTCATGCTCGCCCTGGGCTATGCGCTCGGGGCCTGGGCGCAGTGCGTGGTGGGGCTCGCGATGTTCTTCCGCAGCTTTGAAATACCCACGGCGCGCCTCAAACGGCTCATATGGCAGAGCTTTTCGGCCTCGGTCTTCGGCGGCGCTGCCGCGTACGGGGTGCTTGCACTTTTGGGCGCGACGGGTAACATTCAGCACACCTTTGAGGTCTTCGCACAGGGACTTGCGGCGGGGGTGGCAGGACTTGGCGTGACCGTGCTCACGCTTCGCCTCATGCGCAACGAAGAGCTCAAGGAAGCCCTCGCCGCGTTCTCGCGGCGCTTCGCCGAGGTGGTGCCGGCGGCAGTCGAGCCCACGGACGTCGCTTCATCATGACCCATGCAACAGATACGCAACTTCAGCATCATCGCTCATATCGACCACGGCAAGTCTACGCTTGCCGACCGCTTTTTGGAGCTGACGGGCACTATTGAAAAGCGCAAGATGCGCGAGCAGGTACTCGACAGCATGGAGCTTGAGCGCGAGCGCGGCATCACCATCAAGATGCAGCCCGTGCGCATGCGCTGGAAGGCCTTCGAGCTTAATCTCATCGATACGCCGGGACACATAGACTTCAGCTATGAGGTTTCCCGCGCGCTTACCGCGGTCGAGGGTGCCATTTTGCTTATCGACTCCACCCAGGGCGTGCAGGCGCAGACGCTCACGACATTGCGCGCTGCGCGCGATCTGGGGCTCGTCATCGTGCCGGCAATTTCAAAAATAGATTCGCCGCTCGCGCAGACCGAAGACGTAAAGCGGCAGGTCGCGCAGCTTCTAGAAATTTCGCCCGATTCGGTGTTGCTGTGCTCGGGCCGGACGGGGGAAGGCGTTGAAGCGTTGCTTGAGGCGGTCATTGAGCGCATTCCGCCGCCCAAGCACGCACAGGAAAAAACTCCAAAGGCCCTCATCTTCGACTTTCAATACTCCGACCATCAGGGTGTCATCGTCTACCTGCGTTTGTTCGAAGGCGAGATAAAAAAAGGCGACGCGCTCGAGTTTGCTTTCGGTGGCAAGCGCTTCGCGGCGCTCGAGGTTGGCACCTTTTCACCCAAGCCCGTGACCTGCGAAGCGCTCGGGGAAGGGATGATAGGCTATGTGGTCACCGGTATTAAAGAACCCGGCTTTGCGCGCGTGGGCGACACCATCCGTGCGCGCGGCTCGGACACCAAACCGCTTGAAGGCTACGCCGAGCCGAAGCCCGTGGTGTGGGCGAGCGTCTATCCGGAGAGTCAGGATGACTTTACGCCGCTGCGTCAGGCGCTCGCGCGCCTGCGTCTCTCGGATTCGTCGCTTTCCTTCGAAGAAGAATCTTCCGGCGTTTTGGGGCGCGGCTTCCGCATGGGCTTGTTGGGCATGCTCCATCTTGAGATAGTTACTGAGCGCTTACGCCGCGAGTTCAATCTCACGCTCGTGGTGACAACGCCCTCGATAACCTATGAAGTCGAAACGAAGCGCGGCGAACGCGTGACCGTCTACTCGCCCTCGCTCTTCCCGAACTACGGCGACATCGCCCGGGTGTGGGAGCCCATGGTCGCCGCAGAAATAATCGTTCCCGCCGAGTACCTGGGCACGGTCACCACGCTTTTGTATGAGCATGAGGCCGTCATCGAAACATCGGAGATTTTCTCCGAAGGGCGCATGCTACTGCGCTCGCTTATGCCGCTGCGCGAGCTCATGCGCAACTTCTTCGACAAGCTCAAAAGCGTGAGCCAGGGCTACGCCTCCATTTCCTATGCGATGCGCGAGAAGCGCGAAGCGCAGGTTTGCCGGCTCGACATTTTGGTGGCCGACGAGCCGGTGCCCGCTTTTACCCGCATCATCTCTGCACATCGCGCGTATGACGAGGCGGTGGCCGCAGTCGAAAAGCTCTACGGTATTCTGCCGCGCCAGCAATTCGCCACTAAAATCCAGGGTCAGGCGCTTGGACGCATCCTCTCGAGCAAAACCCTGCCCGCGCTGCGCAAGGATGTCACCGGCTATCTCTACGGCGGCGACAGGACCCGCAAAATGAAACTCTGGGCCAAGCAAAAACGCGGCAAAGCGCGCATGAAAGAGCGGGGCCGGGTCAACATCCCCGAGGACGTCTTTTTAAAGATGGTCAAATCAGAATGATTTGACCCTAAGCGGAGTCGGAGGGTTAGAACACCAGCGAAAAGTACGCTAGGAGCATCGAAACGATGACGAGGATGCCCAGCGCGGCGGCGAACATACGGGCTTTCTTTTGGTGGTCGCGGTTAAACAGGTTCGGCATCTAGCTAGTATACTGGGTGTATGCACGAATTCAAGCAGAATCGCCGCTCCCGGGCCCTGCTGTTGCGCTTCGGCTTGGGACTCGTGGGGCTTGCGGTGCTCGGCGGTATTACTGCGGGAGCCGCACACAGCGCGTGGCAGATGTACGGCAAGTTCACCCAGGCGGCGGCGGCCGACGCCCAGGCACAGGCGCAGCTAAAGACCCTGCAGGCCCAGGAGGAAGAGATGGCCACAACGGTCAGCGGGCTTGAGACCCCGCGCGGTGTGGAAGCGCAGCTACGCGAACGCTACGGGGTTGAGAAGCCGGGAGAAGGTGTCATTCAAATTGTCGACGATACGGCGACCACAGCCGCGCCCCTGCCGCCGCAGCCGGGATTTTTCAGCAGGGTATGGCAGGCGATTATTCCGTGGTAAACTCTCTCACGTTGCGGGATTAGTTTAGTGGCAGAACATGTGCTTCCCAAGCATAGGGCGCGAGTTCGATTCTCGCATCCCGCACAAACACATGCTAAGTCGAGAGACTGGGATGCGTCGCTCTTCAGGCGACCCAGATTGTCTTGCGTCAAGGCAAAAAACGAGGGAACTATATACAAAGCTACCCTAGCCAATTAAATGGGTAACGATTGCAGTTACAACTATAGTTAATACCCAAATCACCACTCCCCACGGCAGCGGTGCGAGGATGGTCTGCTTGCTGTCATCGAGCACATTCTGCTCGCCAGCCAGAGCGGTCCGAAAGAGAAGCTGCCAGTCTTGGAGCAGACCAGCGTCCGGCTCAACGTGCTGCGCGTGCTCGTCCGGCTGATGAAGGACGTCAAGGCGATAGACAACGCCAAGTACCTTACGATCGAGCAGGGGCTCGATGAGATAGGCCGGATGCTCGGCGGCTGGATACGATCTACCAAGGAGCGGTAACGAGAGCGCCCGCACTAGGCGGGCGCTTCGCGTGAGGAGATGACTGCCGGGCGGACGCCAATCCGAGGTTGTCGTTGCGGTTGTCGTCCCAGTTGTTGTTGACGTTGAGACCCTTGGCGTCGAAGTTGCCGACGTTGACGCGATTGCCGTCCGAGTCAAGATATTTGTCCACTCCCGTCCATAGCCCGCTCGTACGCGGCACCGGACCTCGAGGTTTACTGCTGGATGCGCCAATGCTTATATCCTCTCGTTCCTGCTTTTTATGCGGGAGCAGCCCTCTTGCGAGGACACCTCCGCGAGGAACGGACAAGAAGTACATCATCCTCAACCGCGCTCTGCCGGGAACCGTAGCCCTCCGGCACTCTGGCGAATCTCAAAGGCGAGACACCCCGCGAGGCTGAACCGTAACCCAGCCTGCATTAGCGAGATATCCGAATCCTAGCACATATAAAAAACCTCCGGCAAACTTCTCCTGTTGTTACAGAAAAAATTTGCGCGGAGGCTCAAGGATTCAAGAAGGACAAGCCTTCAAGTTTCGAGGTTACTTCCGGGCGGACGCCAATCCGAGGTAGTCGTAGCGGCGGCCGTCCCAGTAGAAGCTGACGCCGAGACCCTCGGCGCCGAAGCTGCCGACGTAGACGCGATCGCCGTCCGAGTCAAGATCGGAGCATCTGACGTAGATGTTCTCGAAGAGCCGGACACCACGGACCTTGTAGTAGATCGTGACGAGCCAGCTCACCTCGGCCGCATTGGGGACGCGCTCGATGCCGGAGAGGAGCTTGTTCTGCTCGTTCCAGTTCTTGCTGGTCGACTTCGGCACGGGGTCCTTGCGGATCATGAGCCAGCCGGTGCCCGTCTTGTTCTCGCTCGCGAACCGCTGCTCGGCGTACCAGCCGCCCGACTTCGAGTAGAAGAGGCTGCTGTCGAGCATGCGGATGTTGAGGATGTTGATCGGGTTGGGCGGCGCCGCGATGACGGCGTAGTTGTGCTCCTTGCACCACCGCAGGACGTCTTCCGGCGGGATGGTGTCGTGGAGAGAAGCGAGATGCTTCTTTTCATAGATCACCGCCGAGACCTTCGCGATCTCCTCGGGCGTGATGAAATCGACGCCGAGGATGGACTGCGCCAGCGCGTAGTCCGGCTGCTTGGCCGAAAAACGCTGGATGCCTTCCAAAATGTGGGCTTGGAACTCGCCGCCGCGCTTGAAGAGTCGCTGGAGGCCCTCCTTGTCGAGATCGGCTTGGCGAAGGGCCTTGCGGCCTCCGTCCTCCACGAAACGCTTGTACTGGGTACGCTGTTCGGACGTGATAGACCTGGCGGTCGTCATCGTCGTTCTCCTGTGCCCTACGCTTGGGCGAGCGGCTGCCTCTTGATTGAGGCGAGCTTCTTGTTGCCGACATATCAGCCGCAAAAAGCTCGCCTCATAAGTAACCTTTTATTAGAAAGAGCCTGCAAAAACCCTATCACATTTAGGGCTTGTAGTCAATGGGTTTGGGAATAGAGAAAACAAAGAGCCTCCGCATATTTCCTGTCCCGTTGGGGGCAAAAAATTTTGCGGAGGCTCAAGGATTCAAGAGAGACAAGCTCTCAAGGGGTCAAGGTTCAGGACTTCCGGGCGGACGCCAAGCCGAGGTTGCCGCCGCGGTCGTCGTCCCAGTAGCTGACGACGCTGAGACCCCCGGCGCTGAAGTCGCCGACGAGGACGCGATTGCCGTCCGAGTCAAGATCGGAGCACCTGACGTAAATGCTCTCGAACAGACGCTCGCCGGTCGCCTTGTAGTGGCCGACCATGGCGTAGACCACGGCGCGAACGGTCGGGACTTCGTCGTCCTTGCCCAGCAGCTTGTTCTGCTCGTCCCAAGTCTTCGACGTCGAGTCGCTGACTGGGGTCTTGCGGATGAGCTGCCAGCCGACTTCGCCCTTTTCCTTCGCGAACGACTGCTTGTTGTACCAGTCCTGGTTGTAGAACAGGCCCTGGTCCTTGCAAGCGCCGCGAATGTCGAGCAGCGAGAGCGGGAAGACCGCGACGAGGATGTGCGTATTCTTGCACGCCTCGAGGACGGACTCGGCGAACGGGACCTCGGCGAGATAGGCGGTCTGCTGCTTCGAGGGGTTGACCCCGAAGTGCGCGATCGCTTCCTCAACGCCGAAGATGTTCTTGCCCATGATCTCGCGGGCGCGCTTCTGACTCGTCGACGGCTCAAAGCCGCCGTTTTGAATCAGACGCACGACCTTCTTAGCGAGGTCATTGTCCTTCGAGTCGACGACCTTCTGGGCGAGTTCGTCGCACAAACCGGCCGCTTCGAGCTTGAGAAGGACTTCGTGTTCCTTGTGCACCGACAGGGTACGGCTCACGATGGTATTCATCGCATACCTCCACTTGTGGTTGATGCCCGATGCGTCGGACGGCGACTAATCTCTGATGAGACGAGCTTTCTAGGGCCAAAAAAGCCCCACAAAGCTCGTCTCATATAACCTTGAATTTCAACGATCTTTTACCGATAATAATGGTATCACGATTGAACCTATATGTCAACCTAGATTTGGCCTCTAAATCAAGGCTTTTCTCGATGGTATCGTGCCCCACCGGGCACCAGCCCGAGCATATGCGCGTCGGCGATTAATCACTAAACAACATGAAAACCACCAATGTATTGACCCCCGAACAGTACCAGGAACGCCTCAAAGCTCTCCGCACGCCCGAGGACGCGGCGGCGTTCGCGCAGGAAATGTTTGCCTCCACGCTCGCGAGTTTGCCGCGCACGCCGGTCGTTGAGAAAATCGAGGAACCGGAAGAAGTAGAAGAGCAGCCGGTACGCGCCACCAAACAAGGTCGCCGTCCCACGGTTCCAGAACTTGCGAGCAGACAGAATCCCGCAGCGAGTCCGTGGTACGAAGTCGCCTCGAACGACAAAGAAGCAATGGTCATATCGCTGTACGCGAAAGGCCTCACAACTCGTGACATCGCGACGTATATGAAAAGCCATCATGGCGTCGAACTCTCCCAGCCGGGCGTCTCCACGATCACCGACAAGGTGTTCCCGCTGGTAAAGGAGTGGCAGAGCCGCCCGCTCTCCTCGTGCTACCCACTAGCGGATTTTCCTCGTGCACCCATGTCTTTGGCGGGTGAGACCAGCTGCCAGTAGCGGGGGTTGAGAATCCTTTTGCCTCTATTTGGTAATCGTCCCGCATTTGCTTCATCTTTTTCTGAAATCGCTCGCTTTCGATGACTGCGATTACATATTGTCGCAGCCTCGGGTAGCCGCGCGTTTTGTAGAACTTCGTGGTCTTGCGCTCCTCATGGTATTGCTTGATGATTTCGTCGTACCAGTTGGCCATACGGATAATGGTATGACGCATCGTCTCGCACGGCAACGTATACTCATGCCATGGCAGAAAAACTGATTATCGTCATCGGACTACCTGGATCGGGCAAATCGCATCATCTAAAGACGTTGCGGGACAAGGGCGTGCTGGACTGGGTCTGCGAAGATTTCCATGCGGACGCGTATCGCAATTCCGAACGCGTAGTCGACAGCCGATACCTCGCGCCCCTCGTGGAAAATCTGCAGCATGGATTGGTGTGCGGAGTCGCGGACATAGCGTTTTGCGATCCAGTCCGCCTACAGGAGTTTCTGGACGAGATCAGGACACGCGTGCCCGGGGTGGAGATAGAATTCCATTGCTTCAAGAACGACAAAACGCGCTGTGCCGAAAACGTAGAGCATCGAGCGCGGGAGAGTGCGGAGAGCGAGAAGGGGTTGATAGAGAAATTCTCACCGATCTATACGACCCCCGAAGGGGCCAAAATCCTAGACGTTTACCCAGCTGCGAAAAAATCTTAGGCCGTTACAGATCCGGAATCGATTTATTGAAAATAGCCCTCTAACTAAGGCCCAGACGGAGAAATGCAACATGCCCAAAAAGCTCTTTTGACGTTACATTTTATATCAATCTGGTTTTCAGACCCCTGACTGGGACGCCTCAGTCTGCTAAACTGAAATCTCCCAAGAAACCCTTATGGTGCCTCACTGTGCTAGGTTCCAGACTGGGATGGGGCACTAGAGATATTTTTTGCCGTAGCGGCGCATAGCCGAAACGATGGGGCGCAGCGCCCGGCCGCGCGTGGTGAGCGTGTAGGCGCCGCGCGAGCGGGAGAGCAGCTTCTCTTTTTCGAGCATTTTGAGTTTATTAGCGAGCGTGCGGGAACTGATGCCTTTGAGCGATTCGCTCAATTCGGAATACCGGCGGGGTTTTTCGAGGCAGTCGCGCACGATGAGGAGCGCGCATGAGTCGCCGACCAAATCGGCGGTGCGGGCCATGGGACATGCGCGGCACAGGGCGGCGCGGCGGGCGTTTCTGAACATGGCCCCATGATAGCACGGTTATCCACACTTTACAAAGTAAAGTTACCGGGTATACTGCAAGTATTAAACGTTAACAATCTGTTATGGATTATACCGCGCTTGCCTCCGAAGAGGTCCTGAAAAAAACCGCCGCCGCGCTCAAGGAGCGCAATTTCAACCCGGTAATCGTCGCCACCAAAGAGGACGCCCTCGCAAAAATTAAAATGCTTATTCCGCAAGGCGCCTCGGTCATGAACGGCTCGTCGACCACCCTGCAGCAGGTGGGTTTTGTCGACTATCTCAAATCAGGCAAGCATCCGTGGCGCAATCTGCACGCCGAAGTGTTGGCGGAGGCCGACCCGGCAAAGCAGCAATCCCTGAGGCGCCAGGCGCTTTTGGCGGATTACTACCTCGGCTCGGTGCATGCCTTGAGCGAGGCCGGTGAACTTATCGTCGCCTCGAACTCCGGCAGTCAGCTGCCGCACATCGTGTTCTCGTCGCCGAACGTCATCTTTGTGGTGGGTACGCAAAAGATAACCCCGACGCTCGCCGATGCCGAGGCGCGCCTGCGCGAGTATGTGGTGCCACTTGAGGATGCCCGCATGAAATCAACCGGCGCCGCCGGTACCAAGCTCAATAAGCTATTCCACTACTTTGGCGAGCCGGCGTATACCGGCCGCAACATAACCATCGTTCTGGTTAAGGAAAAACTCGGGTTTTAGTGCTATACTATCCGCATAACGCTTATAAAAACGTATGGACAAGCACATCACCATTTATTCGACCCCGACCTGTCACTTTTGTCACATGGCGAAGGACTTTCTTAATGAGAAGGGAATTCCGTTCACCGACTACAACGTCGCGCAAGACGCGGTGAAGCGCCAGGAAATGATCCAGCTCACCGGCCAGCTGGGGGTGCCCGTCATTGTCATCAACGACACCATCATGGTCGGCTTCGACAAGGACAGGCTTATGCAAAAGCTCGGCATCGCGGCCTAGGTTATTTTGAAATACAAGAAAAACCGGCCGCAGGCCGGTTTTTTTGCGCCCCCGTAGCTCAATGGATAGAGCGGCTCCGTCCTAAGGAGAAGATGTGAGTTCGATTCTTGCCGGGGGCACCAGATTGGATGATAGAATTGTGCAATGGATGACGAGATAGAGGCGCTCAGGCAGGAAGTTGATGAACTAAAAAAGGTAACGGTAGACACCAACAAAGTGGTGCATAAAATGCGCCGCGGCATCTGGTGGGGAAGGCTCTGGACCATCGGACTCTGGCTTTTCTTCTTTGCCGTTTCGGGCGCGGCCTATTACTACTACGCCGAGCCGTATGTGAAGCAGGCGGAGAGTTATTATATGAGCCTGCAACAGCAGGCTACCAAAGCACAAAACCTCGAACAGGTGATACAAGGCTTTTTGCAGCATCCGTTCAACAACGTACAGTTGCCGGCGATACCGTCGGTGCCGACCACCACGCAATACTGATCTTGGTGCTTGGGGCCGGGCTCGAACCGGCGACCCCCTCCTCTTCAGGGAGATGCTCTACCAACTGAGCTACCCAAGCGCTACAAGAGTGTAGCTTAATTCGACTTAACTTTCAATTTGGCCTGGCGGCCTTTGTCGAGTTTGGGAAGTTTGACGATGAGCAGCCCGTGCTTTTCGGTTGCCTCGGCCTCCTCAATTTCAACTTCCTGCGGCAGGACGATAGTGCGGCTGAAAGCGCCCCAGTAGAGCTCTTGAAAGAAAAAGTCGCCCGCGGTGCCTTCGGTGTGGCGTTCGCGCTTGCCGCGGATGGTGACCATGTCGCGCGTTATTGAAATGTCCAAATCTTCAGGACGCACGCCCGCGATCATCGCTTTGATGATGATGTGCGTCGGGGTCTGGTACACGTCGACCGCAAGCTCGCCCTCTATCTCTTCGGCGGCGGGGAGCTCAGGTTCCGGCGAACTTATTTTTTGAGGTTTGATGGTGCGGCTCTGCTGCGACGCATAGGAGCTGCCGCCCACCTCAAGGTCGTCGAAGGAATAATCGTCCCCCGCGCCGCCGCCGGTGAGCCACTCGAACAGGGATTTTTTATCTCGTGCCATGAATATTTAACAGTAATCTCGCGAGGGAATTTTAACGCGCTCGGTAAGAAGCAGGACGGCGATAATGCCGAACCATATGCATAAGAAGACCCAAAAGGTCGCATCGCTCCCTTGTCCCAGTATAAGGAAGTTGAAAAGCGTGTGCAATGCGGCGGCTAGGATAACTCCGCCCACGACCGCGAGCCGCCGTATCCCCACACTTTTGAAGTAGGTGAGCGCAAGCGAGAGACCGATGACGGACGACGCGAGCGTATGCAGGAGCGTCGCCCCCACGAAACGCAGGTCTCCCGTAACGGCCGCCTGCAGCGCCGAGCCCTGCGAGAGCGTTCCGAAGAGAAAGAGCGCGTTTTCGATGGCCGAAAACCCGAGCGCCGCCGTGACCATATAAATAATGGCGTCCAAGGGCTCATCGAATACCGACCACATGAGCCCGCCCAATAGCGCCGCGCCGAACTTGGCAAGTTCTTCGGTTAATGCCCAGGCGATGAGGAGCGTCGTGCCCGCGAGCGCCCCGGCGGCGAACTCCTCGATATACAGTACCGGCGCGACCATAAGCCCGCCCAGGACGAATGTCATAAAGAGGTAGGTTTTGGGCTCGGGTTCGCAGCGGTCTTCAAAAAGCCAGTAAGCGAGCCATAAAAGCGCAGGCACGATGCCGCCTAAAAACGCCACCAAAAGCGTGGGCGAAAGAACCATGTCGTTAAGTATAATCCTATTTAGAGGGCTCTCGGCCGCAACCTGTGGGCAGTCCTACGGGCGAGGCCACTCCTCGACCATCAACAAGCTATTTTTTTGCGGGAGCGAGTCCCAGATTTCCTCGGTCACGAATGGCATAAACGGGTGGAGGAGCTTGAGCGATTGCTCGAGGATATAGTAGAGCGTCGCGCCATATTCCGGCTTGCCTTTGCTCTCTTCGATAATTTGCGCGGCAAAGCGGTCCCACACGTAGTGGTAGAGCTTTTCTGCGGCCATGTAGATGCGATATTCGTCGATGTCTTTGGTCACGTCCGCCGCCATAGCATCAAATTCCGCTTTCAGTTCGCTCATGAGTGTGCCCGCGGGCTCTTGGGAGAGCACAAAGCGCGCGATATTCCAGAGTTTATTGGAGAATTTTTTGTACGCACCGATCTTTTTGGGGTCGAGATTGAGATCGGTGCCGGGCGTGTTGCCGACCACGAGGCCCATGCGCAGCGCGTCGGTGCCGTATTCATTTGAGACATCAAGCGGGGAAATGACATTGCCTTTGCTTTTGCTCATCTTCTGCCCCTTGGCGTCGCGCACGAGGCCGTGCATGTACACTTTTTTGAAAGGCACAGTGCCGGTGCGGTAAAGCCCGAGCATGATCATGCGCGCCACCCAAAAGAAAATGAGGTCCGAGCCCGTCTCCATGACATCGGTGGGGTAAAAAGTTTTGTAGTCCGCCGAGTCGGGGAAGCCAAGCGTGATGAAGGGCCACTGGCCTGAGGAAAACCAGGTATCGAACGTGTCGGAGTCGCGTACCCAGCCCTCGCCCGGCGACTCCACGCTTATCTTCCACTCATCGCCCTTCTGCCAGGCGGGAATGGGAATGCCCCACACGATTTGCCGCGAGATATTCCAGTCCTGGATGTTTTCGAGCCAGTGCAGCAGTATCTTTTCGTGGTTTTCGGTGAGCACGTGGACCTCGCGGTCCTTGACCGCCTCTATGGCGCGTTTGGCGAGCGGTTCCATTTTAATGAACCACTGCTCCTTCACCTGAGGCTCAATCTCGCGCCCGCACTTGTAGCACACCGGAACTTCATGAGCGTATGTTTCATCGATTTTTTCAACCAGCCCTTTTGTCTGAAGCTTCTCAACAATCTTAGGACGCGCATCTTTAATATTCATACCGGCAAACTCTCCCGCGATGGGGAGCAGCTTGCCGCGCCAGTCGATAACTTGCTCATAGGGGAGGTTGTGGCGCCGGGCAATATCAAAGTCGATGGGGTCATGCCACGGGGTGATCGTCATGACGCCGGTGCCGAGCTCCATGTCTATCGCCTCGTCTTTGATGACGGTCGCGGTTATGGGGCCGTTGATCCATTCGAGCTCTATTTTTTCACCCTCGGCGTATTGCGCGTAGCGTTTGTCTGCCGGATGCATGACCACAAATTTATCGCCGAACTTTGTTTCGGGGCGCGCCGTTGCGATGGTGAACGGTCCGTACTTGAGATAATAGAATTTGTCGGTGCGCGCGACGCGCTCGGTCTCGAGGTTTGAAAGGGAGGTCTGATGCTTGGGACACCAGTTGACGATACGTGAGCCGCGGTAGAGCAGGCCGTCGTCGTTTAATTTTTTGAATGTGTCGTAGACGGTTCGAATAACGCGCTCATCAAGCGTGAAGAGCTCTCGCGACCAATCGCATGAGGCGCCGAGCTGGCGTAGCTGGCCTTCCATGAACGATTTGTTGCTCATGGTGAAGGCGAGGATTTCTTTATAGAGCTGCTCGGGCGGCATTTCAAAACGCGAGCGGCCTTCTTTTTCAAGCGCTCGCTCATAGACCACCTGCGTTTCAAAGCCGGCGTGGTCGGCGCCGGGGAGCCAGAGCGCTTTTTTGCCGCGCATCCGCGCGAAGCGCGTCATAATGTCCTGCAGCGTCACAAAAAGCGCGTGGCCGGCGTGAAGGCTGCCGTTGGCATTGGGCGGCGGCATGATGATAGAGAACGGCTCCATCTTAACCGGCTTGCCCTGAGCGTCGAGTCGAAGGGGCAGGTTGTCGGGGTTAAAGTAGCCGCTATCCTCCCACTTCTTATATATGGCAGCCTCGGTGGCTTTGGGGTCGTAGGGTTTGAGAAATTTGCCGTCTATTTTATTTTGGGCCTCTGGCTGGGACATGAGGCCGATTTTACAACAGTTTTTGAGCGATAGAAAGATTGCCGGTTGCCCTAAAATCTTTCGGCGGCTCATGCCAGTCGCCGCTGAGGAGGTGTGCGAGCCCGGCTTGGGCGATCATCACCGCGTTGTCTCCGGTGATTGAAAGCTCGGGCAGTTTGAAAGTGAGGTCGGGAAATTCTTCAAGCACGAGCGCCTCAAGCCGCTCGCGCAAGTAGCGGTTGGCGGCGACGCCGCCGCCGATGACAAAGGTGCTCCCCTTCGACGAGCTCAGGGCAAGGCGGCTTTTGGCGACAAACACGTCGCCCACGGCCTCTTCAAACTCCGCCGCAAAGGCGGCTTTTTCTTCGTCGTTTAAATTTTTTCCCTTCAGCGCATAGAGCGCCGCGGTTTTGAGGCCGGAGAAAGAAACGTCGCAAGAATTTGAATTAAGCATCGGGCGCGGCAATTTAATTTCTGACACTAATTTCTTTTTTCGCGCTTCTGAAGCCTGTTTTGAAATCTCTGGGCCGCCGGGGTAGGGGAGCCCGAGCATGCGCGCCACCTTGTCGAAGCACTCGCCCACGGCGTCGTCGAGCGTCTCGCCGATAACCTGATAGCTGAACCACCGCGGCATCAGCACAAACTCGGTGTGCCCGCCTGAAATTAAAAGCCCCAACACCGGCAGCTGAACATTCTCAAGCCGCCCTTCATGGACCAAAGAAGAAATCAGGTGCGCCTCCATGTGGTTCACGGGAAAGAGCGGAACCTTTTTTTCTTCAGCCAACTCCTGCGCAAAGTTGATGCCCTGCCACAGCGCGGGCTCGAGGCCCGGCCCCACCGTCACCGCCACCGCGTCAAACAGCTCATCCTTAAACTGCTCAAAAAGCGCGGGCAGGTTTTTTTGGTGCTCGCGCTTGGCGAGGTTGGGATATACTCCGCCGTAGGGCGCGTGAAGCGCCGCCTGGGAGAGCAGCGCGTTTTTTAAGACCGCAAAAGAAAAGCCGCCGGGCGTTTTGGTGCCCTCAAGCAGCGCGATGCCGGTTTCATCGCAGCTGGTCTCTATCGCCAAAATTTTCATCGGTTTACACGGAGCATTATCGAAGTGTGCGCGGTGCAGGACTTGAACCTGCGACCCTCCCCACGTCAAGGGGATGCTCTACCAACTGAGCTAACCGCGCGTCTGCAAAACTATAGCAGAAATTGCGGAAAAGTGGTATTTTGTGCCTTATTGGAGAGGTGGCTGAGTGGTCGAAGGCACCGCACTCGAAATGCGGCGTGGGGGCAACCTCACCGTGGGTTCGAATCCCACCCTCTCCGCAGGAATATGCGCATGTATAAAAAGATAAGTATTCAAATTTTTTTCATCCTGTTCATCGCGATCGTTGTTATCACCGCGGTGCACTTTTTCGTTGCGCAGCCGTTTCTTGTCTCGGGCGATTCGATGCAGCCCGATTTTGCCTCGGGCAACTATCTCATCATCGACGAACTGTCGTACTATCTGCACGCGCCGCGCCGCGGCGATCTTGTGGTATTCCGCTATCCGGTCGATCCGTCCATCTTTTTTATCAAGCGTTTGGTGGGACTCCCCGGAGACACCGTGACGGTGCGCAGCGACGGGGAAGTCGTCGTCAAACCGCAGGGACAGAAGGCGTTCATCATTGATGAGCCGTTCATTATTCCCCAAACGTTGACCACCGCCACTACGAGCATTACGCTCGATTCGGACGAATATTTTGTCCTCGGCGACAACCGCGACGCGAGCTTCGATTCCCGCGCGTGGGGGCCGGTGCCCGGCCGCTATATCATCGGCCGCGTGGTGGCGCGGCTGTGGCCGCCCGCGCAGGCGGGACTCTTCCCCGGCGCATATCCGCTGCCGCAAGTGACCGCAACGACCACCACAACTATCCACAGTTAGCGCGCTCCCGGGGGCGGCGTGGCGTATACTGAAAGCATACGGTTCGTCGTTGCTTATGTCCTCATTCTTAGACAGGCTCAAGGCCAAAAAAGTCGTCCCCACCACTCCTGAAGATGAAAAAAAGGAGAAGCTTGCGGCGCAGACGCAGGCGGCACCCGACACCTCCGGCATTTCTGCCGAACAGCTGAAGGTCGATATTTTACAAACCACGGGCGCCATCATTATTTACGCGCAGCTGGCGGGCGCAAACTCGAGCGACTACAGTATCACCATAGACGGCGAGGGTGACGTGGTTACTATCCGCGGGGAGCGCAAGCGACCCAACAGCGAACTTTTTGAACAAAAGCATATTATCGAAGAAAAAAATACCGAAAAAGTTCTCGAAGAATGCTCCTGGGGCAAGTTTTACCGACAGGTTATCCTGCCCGCCGAGGTAGAGGCCGAAAAGACCGAGGCTAAGATGCGCGAGGGTGTGCTCATGCTCCTTTTGCCGCTTAAAAACTCGCCGCACGACAGCGGCGTGCGCATACACGTCAAGGAGCTTTAGTCCCGGGCCACTACTCCACAGCCCCGCCGTTTCAAAAAGCCATATAACGGGCTACCATAGAGCTATAGCTATGCGCGTTCGTTCACAGGGACGGGCTCTCTCTCTTTTGCTGGGCATGCTCGGCGCGGCGCTCTTTGTGGCGCCTCAAGCCGTCTCGGCCGCCTCGTTCACCTTTACGCCTGCGAGCGGCAGTTTTTCGACCGGAGACTCCATATCGGTGCAGGTGGGCATCGATCCGTCGGGCACCAGCGTCAATACCGCGGAGGGGACGCTTTCCTTCGATTCGAGTCTGCTGTCGGTGAGCGGCATTTCCAAAGACGGTTCGGCATTTTCACTTTGGACGGCGGATCCGTCTTTCAGTAATTCGGCGGGGACGGTTGATTTCAGCGGCGGCACGCCCACGGCCTTCTCGAATAAAAAAGTCATACTCACCATAAACTTCACCGCCAAGGCCGCCGGCACGGCGAGTGTCGCGGTCAGCAAGGGCTCCATACTCGCCGCCGACGGCAAAGGTACCGACGTGTACCAAAGCGGCGGCAGTGCGTCCTTCACCATCGCCGACGCGGCTCCTGCCGCCGACACATCGTCAGCCGACACCTCAGGTGACACCTCCGGAAATCCGCCGCCGCTTTCGCCGGTCATCTCTTCGCAGACCGATCCGGATCCGACCGCGTGGTACGGTACCTCGACCGCGGAATTCGATTGGCAGTTGCCGCCGGATGCCACGGGCGTGCGCACGCTTATTTCGCAGAGCGCGAGCGACACTCCGAAAACCGCGCTCAAATCGGCGACAACCACGCAAACGGTCACCGGCATCGCCGACGGCGTGTGGTACTTTCTGGCGCAGATAAAGAACGATGCGGGATGGGGCGACATCGGCAGCTACAAGGTGCAAATCGATACGACGCCGCCGAACGAATTTACCATTGCTCTGCAGCAGCCGGGCGCCGACGGCGGACCTCCGAAGCTCGTCTTCAAGACCGACGACGCGCTTTCGGGAATGGATCACTATGAAATAATTTTGGGAAGCTCCTCGCCGCTCATCGTCTCCGCCTCCAGCGTGACCGACGGTACCTATGCCGTGCCGCCGCAGGGAGGTGGGGATACCCAGGTGACCATCAACGCCTTCGACAAGGCGGGAAACGAGCGTAGCGAAGTGCAGGAACTGACCCTGCCCGCCGTTGCGAAGCCAGCGCCTGCCTCGGGTAGCGACACGACCACCACCGCACCCGCCTCTTCAGGCTTTGGATTGGCGGGAATTCTCGCCGTACTCTTCGCGCTTTCAACCGGTGGAGTTATCGCCTGGAATATGTATTCCCGCCGGCAAACGGATCGCGAAAAATCGTTGTTACTGCAGGCTTTAGCGGAAGTCCGAGATAAGAACGACCGAATTTTCTCGGCTATGCGAGAAGAATTCGAGCAGATCATAAACGACCTTGATCCCAAGCCGCAGCTCACGCCGCAGGAGCGCGACTTGTTGGAAAATCTCAAGGAGGTTCTCGACCTTTCCGAAGAGCTGGTGGACACCAGTATCGAGGACATAAAAAAGCAGGTAAAAAATCACTAATCCGCTTTTGATTCACAACGTTAAATTGTGGATGGCGAAAGCGGATTTTTGCATGCCTGAGGTGATAAAATATTCATAAGGACATCATGAGGTGGAGCCGCCCTCAAAGACGATGGTTAACCGTCATACCTGCTGCGTTGGGTGCGGCAGCTTTTTTGTATGCGATTTGGAATTTGGGAGGCTTCGTCTTTGCGTTTGAGCAGATAAAACACGCCCATATTTTTCCGACGTCGGTTTCGGCGGTGGGGTGGGACAACCCGGAAAATGCGCTGTCGCAGGAAATGTCTCCCGACGCGCCCTTCGCGAGCTTCACCGCCGTCAACTCGGCTTCTGTTGTCGTTGCGGGCGCGTCGACGACCGCCCGTGGCGGCGGCGCGCCCGTGCCGGAGGCACCGCCGCCTCCGCCTCCTGCTCCCGTAGCGACCACCACTGCGCCCACGTCAACGCCCCAGGAGACTGTACCGCAGACACCGACCACCACGCCCGCGGCACTTCCCGCAGCAACCAGCACCAATGAATCATCGACCACGGTCAGCACGCCTCCGGCGCCGCTTCCCGATGAGTCGACGAGTAGCTCATCGACGACGGCTCCGTCGATGGGCGGCACGTCGGCTCCGGGAGGCGACGCGGGCGGCGCCGCTACCACGAGCATGCGCGCCCCCGCGTCTCTTGCGGCGCGGCTGGGCGCCTTTGCATCGTTCATGCTTTCAAAAACCGCGACGCTCGCGTTCGCCACGACATCCGACGCCCCGACGACTTCCGCCATCGTGCCCGATGCGGACATGGCGTCGACCTCGACCACCACGCCCGCGCTGCCGCCGCCCGAGGCTCAGGACGTGCCCACCTGCACGGTCGAGGACATCACCTGCCACACCATCGAGTTCTCTGGCTTCAATGTCGCCGGTTCGCTCACACAAAAGAACCTGCAATACTTTGAACTCAATTTTTCTTTCGCCAACCTCACTTCGCAGAACCAGGTCAACGAGAGCCAATTGCAGGTGCGCTACTACCACGCGGGGCAGTGGCACTCGGCGGGGCAGATCTTCCTCAACAACGAAATATCAAATTCGACCAACGGCGGCTATTTTACCGCCACCCTCGACGGCCTCACCACCTGGAGCGACCTCTCCGACCTCAAGGTGGTGGTCGAGTATGTCCAGGGCGATACCGTGCCCGAGCAGGTATACCTCGACTCCCTCTGGGTGGACGGGGTCTACAAGGAGCACGTGCAGGATGTGCTGAGCGGTGAGGCCGCTCAAAACCCTGATGACGCGCCCGGAAACGTCACCTTTTCGCTCGCGGGCGGGGCGGCGGCGGGCACGCTGGTTGAGAGCGACGGCACGAGCGTGTCGTTCCCGTACCTCGACACGCTCACGGGCGATTCTCTGGTGTTGCGCAGCGACCAGCAACTCTACCAGGCGGGCGCAGGATCCTCGAGCGTCGTCTATCTGAGCGTCACCAACCCCGGCACCACGCAGGACTCGTTTAACCTCTTCGCGTCGTTTCCGGGAGGGCAGGGGCAGGTGCTGGACGTCTCGCAATATCTGCGCAACATCCCGAACACCTCCACCACGACCACGCAAGGTGACGTAGCTTACTATTGCCAGGGCGGCTGGCAGCCGGCGTCATCAAGCGGCACCGTCGCGGCAAGCGATGCGTCGTCGACCGCCGCAACCTCGACTGCGCCCGCACCGGGCGCGTACACCTGTCCCGCGAGCGGCGAGAGTTATATCTGCACGTGGCTCAACACCGCAGGCGACAACTGCCAGGTGACGAACGTCACCACCGGAGTCTCGACGAGCACCACCTACCAAAGCGGCTGGGTGTCGATGGTACAAAAGCCCGGCCCCGCCAATGACCCGCAGGTCATGAGCGGTTTGCCGCCCGGCTACCAGATAGCCGCCGAGACTGAAAAAGTTTTTCCGATACTGCCCGGCCAGACGCTCTACTTCAGGCTCGTCATCTCGACTAACGACGCGCAGACGCAGAGCTTCGTGCTTTCGGCCAAAGGCGCGAGCCTCTTCGGCGATCTCGATTCTCTGCACCTGCGTAACGCGGCGGCGCTCAAAGCGCAGACGAACAAAAACCAGCCCATCGCGCTCAAGCACGCACAGCTCAACGAGCAGCTCTCGACCACCACCGATTTCGATCCCAACGCGCTGCCGACCTTCCACTTCCGGTGGAAGACGCAGCGCAGTCTCTTTACGCAGTTGAAGGATCTGCTCACCGGCACGGACGTGCCGTTTAAGGTGGCGAGCGCGCAGCTTGTGCACGCGAGCGGGGAAGAGGAGCATGTGCCCGTCGACATCACTTACGGCACGGGTGACGATTGGAGCATTTCGCTCGAAAAGCCGCCGCGCGATTTCAGACCGGGCAAGTATACGCTCGATCTCACCATAAACGAAGGCGGGCAGACCTACAGCGACTCGGTCCAGTTTTACTGGGGCGTACTCGCGCTTAATCCCGACCAGTCGGTATATCTGCCCGGGCAGACGGCGCGCTTCTCGATCACCGCGCTTGATGACGACGGCAACACGATGTGCGATGCGCAGCTCGTGCTCACGGTCACCGACCCTTCGGGGCAGCAGAGCGACATCCCCGTCAATTCGGGCGGCGGCTGCGGGCGCAATAATGTCACGACACTGCCGGACTATGCGGCCGAGTATGCGCCCGCACAAGCGGGCACGTATGCACTCACGCTCTCGAGGCTCGACGGCAACGGCAATGTAGTGGACTCAAGCACCGATTCGTTTGAGGTCGACGCTTCGGCGCCGTTCGTCGTTGTGCGCACGGGTCCGACCCGTGTATATCCGCCGTCGGCGTACACCATGAAATTCGACATCACCGCGAAGCAGCAATTCAGCGGGACGGTCGAGGAGACCGTGCCGGAGGGCTTCACGGTGACCAACCCCGGCGGGGCCTCGGTGCGGCGCGCGGACGGCGTCATCTACCTCGATTGGGACCTGTCGATGCAGTCGGGCGACGAGCGCACGCTCGCGTATCAGTTCAAGGTGCCGCAGGTGAGCCCGTATATGTACCTCTTGGGTCCCGCAAAATTTATCGAAAACGGCACGAGTACTTTTGCCGAGACGCGCAGTTGGCGCATCGCGGCCGACTCGCTGCCTATCGCCACCGGCGTGGCGTGGCTCGCCGGCACGACGACCACCGACGGCGCTAATCTCGATGACGCGAACGTCACCGCGCTTAATTGGAATGTCTCGGCCGATTATGACACTACCTACTTCTCCTACTCGTCCTCGTCGCCCACGCAGCTCGGCATCCAAACGGCGGGCGATTATTTAGTGGCGCTCACGCTTCCCATGGACCGAACCGACACAAGCACCCGCACGACGCGCGTGGAGTCGGACATCCGCGTGGACGGGATCAAGGTCAATGTCGGCGTAGGGCGTTCTTCGCTCATCATCAACCGCAGCAGCCAGAAGGACTCCTCCGACCATCTCTATGTGCTCCTGCGTAATCTGCAGGTGGGCGATTACATCGAGGCGTACACGCACGCCATCGACACCGTCAATGCCGCCGACAATATCGAGGTCACGGGACAGGCGAGCCTGTATGCCGAATACATCGGCAACGACAAAGACGTCTACTTCGCCGTGGGCACGACGACCACCGGCGGCACCAATCTCAACTCCACCGGTACTTCGACCCTGGCGTGGTACGACGACCCGACGCTCGGGCGCATGGACTCGGGCTACAGCCATAATGAAACCACCTCCTCGACCACCGTGACGCTCGCCTCGGCGGGCGACTATCTGGTGTTCGTCAACATACCGATCTCGGGCGCGGTCACCGACGGCAATGTGCGCGGACGCGTGCTTATCAACAACACCATGGTGACGGGGGGCGATTTTAAACAGGGTGAAATAAATGCCACCACGGGCGATGCCGCCTCATCCATACACTGGAGCGGCCTGGTCCACGCCACGACGACGAATGAAAAACTCTCGATTGCCGTGCAGGCGGAGGCAAACACGGGCACCCTCACGGTCGGCACCGACCAAGCGTCGCTGTACATCGAAGCCCTTCCTTCAAGCGGCATTTATGAGGCGAACGCCACCGCGCTCTCCGGCGGTACGGACTGGAACGTCACCCCCGCGCAGACCGTGCTCTGGCAGACCGACAATCTCAAAGACACAAACTACTACACGCATTCAACGAGCAGCAGCGCGGATCAGATAACGGTCGGAGCGGACGGCGATTATTTCCTCGTGTATAACGACACGCGTAACGCCGCCGTTACCCGCGTCAACCAGATAGTGCAAGTACTTGTGGGCGGCAATCCCGTGACGGGCGGCGTGACCAAGACGCACGTCATCACCAACACAAACGGCATGTCGGAGAGCTCGGGCTCTTTCGTTTTTCTGCTGCGCAACCTCACTGCGGGCAACGTGATAACGGTGAGCACGCTGCGCAGCGCCGCCGCAGGCACTGTCCCGGCGGACAGGCCAGCGGTGCTTATGCTCTGGCATAAAGCCGCGCAGAGCTCCTTCACCCAGGATACCGAGCGCTGGTATGCCAACGTCAACGCGCAAACGCCCACCGACCCGTGGCCCGCAGGCTCGACCGACCTGGGCGAAGGCGACGCGATAACGACGGGGAACTCGGTGCATTCGGGCGATGTGCTGCGCCTGCGCATGGCGCTCACCGCCGACGTCTCGACGCTTGCGGGCGCCGACTCCTTCAAACTCCAATACGCGCCGGGCACCGATTGTTCGCCCGCGCTCGCGTGGACAGACGTGGGCGCAATCGGGAGCGGCTCCATCTGGCGCGGCTACGACAACGCGGGCGTCGCCGCGGGCTCGACGCTTTCCTCGACGGTACTCTCGGTTTCTTCGACCTCAGAAACATATGAAGAGCAAAACCCTTCGGCGGCGACGCCAAACGCCGTCACCGCGGGGAACGACGCCGAGTGGGACTGGGTTCTGCAGGACAACGGTGCGCCGGTCGGCACGAGCTACTGCTTCAGGATGGTAGAAAGCAGCGGCCAGACGCTTAAAGACTATAACGACTACCCGCAGCTCGTCACCAACAACGCGCCGCTTGCGCCGACCCTGCTCTCGCTCTTCGACAATGAAAAGACGGCGAGCACGACGCCCTACTTCACGTTCTTTACGACCGATGACGACGGCGACTCCGTGCACTACGAGGTCCAGGTCTCGACGGACCGCAACTTCGGCTCGACGGTCATCGACGAAAACACCTCGACCAACTTCAGCAAATTCTCCGACGTCACCAACCCGAGCGGCAAGTCGCCTTACGCGAGCGGTGACATTATTGAATATGCGCCGACGGCGACGCTCACCAACGGCACCACCTACTGGTGGCGTGTGCGCGCCGAAGACCCTTCCGGTACCAACACCTGGGGCAGCTACTCAACGCCCTACAGCTTTACGGTGGACACTTCCGTCAACGTTTCTACCTGGTTTCAAACCAGCGGCGACCAGTTCGGCGAGGGCACACTCACGAACATGGCGACCACCGCAACGAGCACCCTGCTCAGCGGCGCCAACACCTCGGGCACCATCTGGTCTCCCGAAATAGACTACAGCGAGGGAAATGTCGGCACCGCGTGGGGCTCTTTCTCGTGGACGGACACGCAGGTGGGCGGCACCATCAAGTATCACGTCGAGTATCTCACGCCGACGAGCTCCTGGGCGCTCATCCCCGACAGCGATCTGCCCGGCAATGCCACCGGCACCTCGACGCCATCGATAAACCTCACCGGGCTCGACACGGGCACGTACGCTTCAATCCGCGTGCGCGCCGACTTCACCAAAACCACGCTCTCGCCGGTATTGGCCGATTGGACGGTCAAGTGGGGACTGGTCGTCTCCCAGCCCACGCTCGCCTCGCCGTTTGATAACGAAAAAGTCGGGACGACGACGCCCACCTTCACCTTCAACACCACCGACCCGCAGGGAGATCAGCTCACCTACCAGATACAATGGTCGACCGATGCAACCTTCGCCACCGGCGTATCAAGTTCAACCTCGGGCGTGGGGAGCGGCTTTGCTGACACGGCGTCTTCAACCGCAACCTCGCCGTTTCCCTCGGATGACACCATAAGTTACACCATGCCGACTACGACCGCGCTCACCAACGGCACCACCTACTGGTGGCGTGTGCGCGCAAAAGACCCCGGCGGCGGCAATGCCTACTCGCTGTGGTCTACACCGCAGAGCCTCACGGTGGACACCTCCGTACTCTCATCGACCTGGTTTCAGACGACGAGCGACCAATTCAACGAAGACGCGCTTACGCTCACCACCACCTCGGGCGGGGACGTGACGGCCTCTTCGGACACGGGCAAGATTGCGATGTACCGCGCCAATGCGGCATCCTTCGACAACCATATCACCACCGCGGTTTTCAATGACGGCTGGGATACGACCGTGCGGCAGGACGACATCTATGCCCTGCAGGGAACGACCTCCATCATCCTCAAGAACAAGGGCTACTATGCGGTGCTCTACGGACAGCGCTTCGATTACATGAGCGGCACCAACCGCTCGGTCATACAATCCGACCTGAGCGTCGCGAGCACGACGCTGCCCATCGGCTGGTCGCAGGGCTTCATCCGCGGCACCGGCGGCTCCAACGAAGCGTTCACTTCGGGCGGCGGCATCATCAAGACCACCGCGGCTTCCACGACGCTCGTGCTGCAATCCTTCCGCACCGATGCCAACGCCACTGAAGTCGTGCAGCGTGTCGCGACCACTTCCGGTATCCAGATAATCAAACTCGATGACTCATGGAACTATTTGCGCCTCCATAAATCCACCACCCAAACCGGTCCCACCTCGGTCGCGTGGGTGCCGGTGACCTACGACACCACCGACGAGATGGACACCTCCGTCTACGGCCACTCAACGGGCGGCAGTATCGTCACGCTCAAGAGTCCGGGGCACTATCTTGTCTTCGCCAACACCTATGGCTCGCTCGCCTCGGGGAATACTACCGAAACGCAAGTAGTGCAGAAGCTCACGCTCAACGGCGTCGATTTGCCCGGCAGTCTCACCACCGTTTATATGCGCGGCAATACCAACAGCAACGGCATTTATGAAGGCGCGGCCTCAATCGGCCGCATCGTCTACGCGAGCACCACCAACTCGCAGCTCACCGTGCAGGTGGCGCGCACGCGCGGCACCGCCGCCTGGACCATTGACGCCAACTCCTCTGGCACCTACGTCAACCGCAGCGGCCTCACCATCGTGAAGCTCCCCGAGGGCGATTTTATAGACTTGAGCGAGTCAACCAACGACAACATCAACCCGGCCTCGCTCACGGCCTTCAACTGGGATACCGAATATGAAAAGGATACGACTTCCTTCACACACAGTACGGTGACCAATCCCAGTCGCGTCACCGCCAATACCTCCGGCGACTTCCTGCTCCTCTCCGGGCTCTACGCAAATCCCGCCGCGACCGCCAACGGCGACTACAGCCAGGGTTGGCGGCTCAACGGCGGCTCGCTCATACAATACGGCCAGACGGGCGGCTATACCGCGCAGACGGTCACCACCGGCGCAGACGGCAACTGGTCGGGCACCATCTTCCCGGGCGCCTCAAGCGGCAACTATTTTGAAGCGGTGGTGCAGGCGCTGGGCGCGGCGGGCACCATTGCCGCGACGAGTAAAGACCTGCAGGGGGTAAATATCGGGACGCTCGTCACCGCCAATACGACCCACCCGACGCTCGAATCGCCCGACATAGATTTCTCCGACGGCACGGGGCCCAAATGGTCGAGCTTTTCGTGGTCGGATACGCGCCCGGGTTCGACCTCAATCGCCTACCAGGTGCTCTACTACAACTCGACCAACCAGGACTACGAGCTCGTGCCCACGACGACACTCTCCGGCAACGACACCGGCTTCACCACTTCGCCGGTGGATATCAGCGGCCTCAACCACACCACCTACGGTACCCTGCGCACGCTCGCGACCTTCTCCTGTACGTCGGGCAGCTGCCCGACGCTGCATGATTGGACGGTCGCGTGGTCGCAGGGCATCAATGTTTCCGGCACCGCCAAGCAGTTCGACGAAACGACGAACGTCACCTCGGGCACCGTGGCGGTGGCCGTCAACGGCGTTTTGCAGGCGGGAAAGACGGGCACCATTTCAGGCGGCGCCTGGAGCATCGCCAACGTCACCGCCTTTACGGGCGACGTCATCACCGTGTTCGTGCAGGGCGCGACGGGCGCGAGCCGCGCGGTGGCCGTCACCAAATACACCACCTCAAGCGACATCACCGGCATGGCGCTCTATCAAGGCCATCTCACGCTCGGCTCCGCCGACAATCCGACCCTCACCAACACCGACCTCGGTCAGTACGACAACTCCGTCTCCGGCAACAGTGCGATATTCGACGAAGTCGACGGCAGCGGCAACCTTGCGGTGTGTAATACGGGGGACTGTCCGACCTTCGGCCTCGTCATCCAGGCGGGCACGACCTGGGAGCCGAGCAACACGGGAACCAAGAGCATCACCTCAAGCGATCTGCAGATAAATGGTACGCTCATTGCCGACAACAACACGCTCAACATCGGCGGTTCGTGGCTTAACAACGGCGCCTTTGCTGCGGGAGGCTCAAGCGTCATCTTTACCGCAACCACCTCGACCAAGACCGTCAACTCCACCGGCGCCGCGACCTCGACCTTCTATAACGTCACCTTCGGGCAAACGTCCGGAGCCGCGACCTGGCAGCTCTATACGCCGCTCGCGGCAAGCGGCACGCTCGCCGTCAACTTCGGAACGCTCTCCCAAGGTTCGACGAGTACCCTCGCGCTTTCCGGTAATCTTTCCATCGGCGCTTCGGGCCTGTTCATCAAGGGCGCGGCCTCGACCACGTTCATGGGCGCCGCCACCAAAATCTGGAGCGACGCCTCCGCGGGGCAGGATATGGGCAATGTGTACGTCACGGGCGGCACCCTGCAGTTGGGTTCCGCGGCCAGAGCGACCAATCTCACCATTTATTCGGGCAGCACTTTTGACGTAACGACAAACAACTATGGACTCACCGTGCTCGGCAACTACAACAACGCCGGCACCTTCACGGCGCGCAGCGGCACCGTGACCTTCGCCGCCACCACAACCGGCATCACCATAACGCCGGGCGCATCGAGCTTTGCGGGTATAACCTTCAACGGTTCGGGCGGCAACTGGTCGTTCAACGGCAACGCGACGACGACGGGCGATTTCACCATCTCCGCCGGCACCGTAACGCTCCCCGTGGGTACGACGACCATAGGCGGCAGCTTCAACGCAAGTGGCGGCGTCTTTTCGCACAACAACGGCGCCGTGGTCTTCAACACCTCGGGCTCCAAGACCATCAACCCGGGCACTTCGAGCTTCTACGACCTCGTGTTCAACGGCTCGGGTTCGTGGTCCTTTGGCGCGAACGCCACGAGCTCGCGCAACACCATCATCACCGCAGGTTCGGTAACGCTCCCCGCGGGAGTACTCGCGGTGGGGAACTCCTTCCTCAACAACGGCGGTACGTTCTCGGGCAACGGGGGTACCGTTCAGTTCACCTCGACCGCTTCCGGCATGAGCGTGAAGGCGAACGGCTCAAGTTTCTCGTCGCTTCTCTTTAGCGGTTCGGGCGGCGGCTGGAGCTTCACCGACACCAACGCCACCACGAGCGCCGATATCACCTTCGCCGCAGGCACGACGACGCTGCCGTCGGGCACGCTCGCGGTGGGCGGCTCCTTCCTCAACACGGGCGGCGCCTTCACCAACAATTCCGGCACCGTGCGCTTCACGGCCGGAGCCGCCGGCAAGAGCGTCACGCCGGGAAGCTCGTCTTTCTATAACAGCATCTTCGACAGCTCAACCGGCGGGTGGACGATAACCGCAAACGCCACCTCAACCAACAACTTCACCCTCAACCGGGCCGCGAGCTTCACGGTAAACTCCGGCGCCACGCTTGCGGTGGGAGGCACCTTCACCAACTTAGTGGGCGGGGCCACGACGACCTGGGCGGGCTCGACACTTTTGCTTTACTCGGGTACGAGCTACAGCCTCAACACCAAGACCGCAGGCGGCGATGTGTACGGCACGCTCTCGGTGGCCGCCGGCACTCATGTGAAGATGTGGAATTCGTCAGCCGCAACCCCGAATGTCGCCTCAAGCGGCTCGCTCTATTCGCAAAATCATGCCGCCGTCCCGGGCAGCCTCTACATTTGGGGGACGTATACCAACGGCGGCAGCGAGTATTGGAGCTATGCGACCGATTTTGACGGCACCGCTCTCGGCGGCGGCTCGCGCCAGGTCAACGTCTACATCGCGTCGAGCTCGTCGATAACGCTCTCGGGCGCCACGGCTATTGTCGGCTCCGCCGCCGCTTCGACCACGGTGCAAAACCAGGGTGCGGGCGGCTACACGCTTGCCATAACCGGCGGCTCGCTCAATGCGCAATACTTTGCCGTCGCAAGCACCGATCAAAACGGCGTACAACTCTCCGGCACGCCCACCATCACCTCGCTCGGCAACGGCAGCTTCACGCTCAACGTCAACGGCGGCACCATGCTCACGGTCGCCTCGACCGTCATCGATCAGAATCCGGCTCTGCAGATTTACCAGGACAGCTTTGCCACCTCAAGTGGTGTCTCTTCAGGCTATAACATCACCGAGTCAGGATCGCCGTCCTCGTACTGGTGGTTCCGCCAGTCATACGGCAACTACCAGGGCGAAGCGCACGACAATGACCCGGGAGGCAACCCCGGCTACATCCGATGGGATGACTCGGCCTTCAACCTCACGTTCTCGGGCTACGTATACAGCGACCACGGCACCACAGCGCTGGGCGCCCCCACCTGCGACGGCGTCACGCCCAATGTTGAGCTTTCGGCGGGCACCTCGACTTATTTCGCGAGCTGCGACGGCTCGGGTCATTACAGCATTTCGGGCGTCTATGTGCTCGGCGACATTTCCGCCACACTCTTCCTCAACACGGGCGCCACGGGTGTGCACGCCGCCACGGTAACCAAAACGCCGACCACCAACCTCACCAATCTTAATCTCTATCAAAACGCCGTCATCGTGCGCCATGAGGGCACGTCACCCATCGCCATCGCCGACCTCGCGGGCTATGATTCGACCAAGAACTCGAGCATCCAATTCACCGCCGCCACGGGCAGTCCCGACACTCTCAGCGTGCGGCCCGACAACGAGCTCTATGTGTGGGGCGGAGACACCTTCGCTCCGGGCGGCAATATCACCTTGCAATCGGGCGGCTCGGGTCTCACAACCGACGGGCGGCTGTATGTGGCGCCGGGCGCCGCCTTTACCGCCGCAGGCACGCAGGCGCATAGTGTGGGCGGCGGGCTCTATGTAGGATCGGGTTCGACCTTCACCGCGGCCAATTCCACGATCACCTTCACCGCGACGACGACGGGCAAATCAATCTACTCGGCCGCGCCCCTCACCCTGTATAACGTCGTTTTCAACGGTTCGGGCGGCAATTGGTCGCTCGATTCCTCCGCAGGCACAGCCACGACGACGGTGCACTCGCTCGCGCTGACGGCGGGAACGCTCTCCGGCACCGGCGATATCATCGTGCAATCGGGCGACGTGGCGGGCTCGGGCACCGTTGCCCTGACGGGCGGCACGTTCAAGCTCTACGGTACGGGCAACTTCGCCAACGGTAACGCTTGGCAGTTCCGCAATCTGGTGCTCGGCGACGGTATCACGGCTGCGACGACGACGAAGACCGGCACCGGCACGACGACCGTCTCGGGCGCGCTCACCGTCGCGGCGAACCAGACGCTCGCCGCTGGCTCGGGGCCGTGGGTGTTTTCGGGCGGCGGCACGCCGCTCGCCGTCACAGGCTCGCTCAACCCCGGCACCGCGCCGTTCTACTACACGGGCACTACCACGACCGCCGTGGCCAACGCCAGCTACACCGCCCTGACGCTCGCCCCCGCGGGCTCGGGGAGTCCCACCTATACGCTCGCGGGCGGCACGCCCACGTGGGGGAGCCTGACCATCGGCGACGGCGTCAATCCCGTCACCGTAACCGCCAACACCAACGACCCGTCCATACAGGTGAGCGGCGACGTGCGCATCAACGCGGGCGCGACCTATGTCGCCTCGGACATCGGCGCGTTTTACGTGAGCGGCAACTGGAATAACGCCGGCACCTTCACCAATTCGAACGCGACCGTCCTCTTCAACGCCACCACCACCGGCAAATCAGTCACTCCCGGTTCATCGCCCTTCTACAATCTCACCTTTGACAGTACTACGGGCGGCTGGACGGTAACCGCAAACGCCACCTCAACCAACAACCTCACGCTCAACAACGCCTCAAGCTTCGCCGTGGCCTCAAGCACTACGCTTGCGGTGGGAGGAACCTTCCAGAACCTGGTGGGCGGTTCGGCCACGTCTCTGGCCTCGTCGACCCTCTCCCTTTATGCGGGCACCACCTACACCATCAACACCAAATCATCCGGCGCGGACGCCTACGGCACGCTCCTCATCGGTGCAGGCACCCAGGTGCGCATGTGGAACTCATCCGCCGCCGTGGTGAACACCAACTCAACCGGCTCCCTCTACTCCATGAACAACGCCAACATCCCGGGCAACCTCTATATCTGGGGCTCCTACACCCGCTCATCGGGCAGCGACTATTGGGACTACGCCACCGACTTCGACGGCACGGCGCTCGGGGGAAGTTCACGCGCCGTCAGTGTCTACATCGCCTCAAGCTCCTCGGTGACCCTCTCCGGCGGCCTCCTCGACATCAACGGCTCCGCCTCCGCCACCACCACCGTGCAAAACCAGGGCTCGGGCGCCTACGCGCTCTCCGTCTCGGGCGGCACCTTAAGCGCCCAGTACTACAAACTGCGCAACACCGACCTCAACGGCCTCAACCTCTCGGGCACCCCCACCATCACCAGCCTCTCCAACGGCGACTACCAGCTGGCGGTGAATGGGGGGAGTATGGTGACGGTCACCGCGAGCGTCATCAACACGAATCCGCTGTCCGTCTTCAAATACGACGAGTTCGCCACCTCAAGCGGCGTTACCTCGGGCTATAACGTGACCGAATCGGGCGCACCCACAAGCTATTGGAAGTTCAATCTCCACTACGGCAACTACGCCGGCGAGGCGTACGACAACGACCCCGGCGGCGACCCGGGCTACATCATCTGGGATAACAGCGCGAACCAGATTACCGTCGCCGGAAATGTATATCAAAACGACCAGACCACGGTGAGCAGCGTATGCGACAACACGACGAAAGTGGTAGAGCTCGTGGTGGGCGGATCGAGCTCCTCGACGGTCGCCTGCAGCAGCTCCGACGGCTCCTACAGCTTCCCCGGCATCTCCTACAACCCGGGTGACACGCTCACGGTGTATCTCGACGGCCTCTCCGCCGTGCGCGCGGCAAACGTCACCGTGAGTCCCAATACCAACATTCCAAACATGAATCTCTATGAGCACGACGTTATCGTGCGCCACGAGGGCGCGTCACCCATCACCATCGCCAACATGGCGGCGTGGGATTCATACGATGACGCAACGGTGCCCTTCAGGGCGGTGTCAACCACCTCGCCCAACACGCTCACGCTGCCGCCCAACACCAAGCTCATTATCTGGACGGGCAAGACCTTCGCGCCGGCGGGCAATGTCGCCATTCAATCAGGCGGCGCGGCCAACGCATACGACGGCTCGCTTGAAGTGCAGGCGGGCGCGACCTTCAGCGCCGCCAGCACCCAGTCCCATTCCATCGGCGGCAATTTCACCATCGACTCCGGCGGATCGCTCACCGCCGCAAATTCGACCTTCACCTTTACCGCAACGACGACAGGCAAGACCATCCAGACCGGTTCGTCCTCTTTCTACAACCTTGCGTTCACCGGCATCGGCGGCAACTGGTCGTTCGTGGGCAGTGCCACAACGACGAACGACTTCACCGTCGCCTCGGGCACCGTGACCCTGCCGGCCTCCGCGCTCGCGGTGGGAGGCTCATTCCTCAACACGGGCGGCACGTTTATGCACAACAACGGCACCGTTACCATGACCTCCACCGCCACGGGTAAGAGCGTGCGGGTGGGCACCTCGACTCTCTACAACCTCACCTTCAGTGGTGCGGGCGGGAGCTGGTCGTTCTACGACGCTAACGCGACCACCTCGGCGAGCTTCACCGTCGCCTCGGGCACCGTGACCCTGCCTTCGGGCACGCTCGCGGTGGGCGATTCCTTCCTCAACACGGGCGGCAGCTTCACCAACAACTCCGGCACCGTGCGCTTCACCGCCGGAGCCGCCGGCAAGAGCATTCAGGCGAACGGTTCAAGCTTCGGCTCGCTGTATTTTGCCGGTTCGGGCGGCGGCTGGACCTTCCTCGATACCAATGCGACCACGACCGGCACCGTCACCTTCGCCGCAGGCACGACCACGCTGCCCGTCGGCACGTTGACGGTAGGCGGTTCGTTTGTAGCCACGAGCACCGGAGCGTTCACCCACAGCAACGGCACGGTGAAGTTCAACGCCACCACCACCGGCAAATCAGTCACTCCCGGTTCATCGCCCTTCTACAATCTCACCTTTGACAGCACTACGGGCGGCTGGACGGTAACCGCAAACGCCACCTCAACCAACAACCTCACGCTCAACAACGCCTCAAGCTTCGCCGTGGCCTCAAGCACTACGCTTGCGGTGGGAGGAACCTTCCAGAACCTGGTGGGCGGTTCGGCCACGTCTCTGGCCTCGTCGACCCTCTCCCTTTATGCGGGCACCACCTACACCATCAACACCAAATCATCCGGCGCGGACGCCTACGGCACGCTCCTCATCGGTGCAGGCACCCAGGTGCGCATGTGGAACTCATCCGCCGCCGTGGTGAACACCAACTCAACCGGCTCCCTCTACTCCATGAACAACGCCAACATCCCGGGCAACCTCTATATCTGGGGCTCCTACACCCGCTCATCGGGCAGCGACTATTGGGACTACGCCACCGACTTCGACGGCACGGCGCTCGGGGGAAGTTCACGCGCCGTCAGTGTCTACATCGCCTCAAGCTCCTCGGTGACCCTCTCCGGCGGCCTCCTCGACATCAACGGCTCCGCCTCCGCCACCACCACCGTGCAAAACCAGGGCTCGGGCGCCTACGCGCTCTCCGTCTCGGGCGGCACCTTAAGCGCCCAGTACTACAAACTGCGCAACACCGACCTCAACGGCCTCAACCTCTCGGGCACCCCCACCATCACCAGCCTCTCCAACGGCGACTACCAGCTGGCGGTGAATGGGGGGAGTATGGTGACGCTTGCTTCCGGCGTGCTCGACAACAACGCCAATCTCACGAGCAGCGCGGTTTCGTTCTCCGCCGCAGGCGGCGTTACCTCCGGCTACAACATCAACCTTTCGGGTACTCCGGTGAGTCATTGGAGCTTCCCGGGCGCGTACGGCAACTACGCCGGCGAGGCGTACGACAACGACGGCGCCACCGCCTGCGGCAGCATCCGCTGGGACGACAGCTCGTGTCTTTTCGTGACACAGGCGCACTACCGCTGGCGCAACGACGACGGCGGCGAAGGTGCGCTCGCGAGCACGTGGTACAACGCCTCCTGGGCCTATCGCGAACAGGTGGTCATCAGCAATCCTAACGCCACCGCCTACACCGACTATCCGGTCAAGATCGTGGTGCCGTACGACTCGGCGATGAACAGCAACTTCAGCGACCTGCGCTTTACCGACTCAACGGGCACGACGACCATTCCGTTCTTCATCGAGAAGACGGTGGCCTCGGCTTCTTCGACCGTGTGGGTCAACGTGCCGTCGCTGCCGGCTTCCGGTTCGGCGACCGTCTATATGTACTTCGGCAACGCGACCTCGACGGACGGCTCAAGCGGTTCGGGCACGTTCCCGTTCTATGAAAGCTTCGAGAGCGGCTCGCTCTCCGGCTACTCCGGCGACGCGAGCCTCTTCCAGGCGGGAGGCTCCTTCGCTTACGCCGGCAGCGACGGCCTCTACCCGAGCGCCGGCAATACGGGCTCCAAAACCACCAACGGGCTCTACCGTACGAGCGCGCTCACGAGCCAGGGCGAGACGATACGCTACTTCCAATACGTCGACGCCAATCCCGGCAGCGGTTTGGGCAACGACGAGCCGTGTGCGCTCTTCGGGGTGGGGGGCTCGGGCAACAACTACGCGGTGTGTCTCGAAGAATATCCGTCCGGCGCGCCCTATATAGCGCTCGCGAAGAACGTCACCAACAACGTCACCAGCGGTACGCTCATTGCATCGACCTCGGTAACCTACGCAACGGGCTGGTACCAGGTCTCCATCGATTGGCTCACCAACAACAACATCAACGTCACGCTCTACAATTCCACGGGCGCCGTCGCGGCCACGCTCAGCGCCACCGACAGCTCGCACACATCGGGCGGCATCGGCTTCACCTACTGGGGTCAGCACGGCGGTTGGGACTACTACACCGCGCGGCAGTACGCGGCGAGCGCGCCGACCTACCTCTTCGGCTCCCGCCAAGGCGACAACGGCGCCACCTGGCTTGCCGCGCAAGATACGGCGCTCAGCGGCACAAGCGGTCTCTCCGAAGGCCAATATGTGCGTCTGCGCTTCTCAGTGCAGAACACCGGCGGCTCCGTCAACAACCAGGCGTCGCGCCTGCAGATCGCTCCGCAGAGCACCTATGCAAGCTGCGATTCGGTGCCGTACGGCAACTACAGCGACGTGCCCACCGCCACCGGCGGCTGCGGCAGTGCGGCGGCATGCATGGCAACCTCGACCCGGTTTACCGATCTCTCAAGCACGTCGCCGTCGCTTTCGTATCCGACGAGCATGAACTTCACCGCCGGTGAAATGGTCGAAGACCCGAATAACCAGAGCAACACTATCGCCATCAACACCGACACCGCCACCGAAGTCGAGTTCGATTTCAAGATGACGACCTACGCCACGGGCAATGCCTACTGCTTCCGCTCCACCAACGCCGGCACGAGCCTCGACAACTACGATCACATCGCGCAGGCCTCCATGCTCCACGCGCCGACCCTCAGCAACATCTCCTTCAACGGCGCGCACGATATCTCGCTCACCGAAGGCACGGGCACCACCATCTCCGTGACGGCCTCGACGACCGACCTCAACGGCTATGCCGACATCGTTTCTGCCACATCGACCATGTACCGTTCAGGCGTCGCCGGCGGCCCGCTGTGTACCGCAAGCCCCAGCAGCTGCTATCAGATCGCCTCGACCTCCTGCACCTTCAGCAACTGCTCGGGCAATGTTTGTTCGCTCTCCTGCAGCGCCCCGGTGCAATATTTCGCCGATCCGACCGACGCGGGCACCTACGCGGGACAGCAGTGGCTCGCGCGCGTTTCGGTAACCGACTCGACCAGTCTCAATGACACCGAGGTCTCCTCGGGCGTGAATCTGCTCACGCTCTACGGGCTCGCGCTCCAGACGCTCAATATCAACTTCGGCTCGCTCATACCCGGCGCCGACACCGGCACCCAGAACGCGACAACCACCATAGAAAACACCGGCAACGCGCCCATCAACATCGATCTTTCGGGCACCGACCTCTCGGGCACGGGCGGGAGTATCCCGGTGGGGCAGCAGAAGTATGCAACCTCGACTTTCACGTACGGCTCGTGCGCCATCTGTCAGTACCTCACGGGCTCGGCCACCAACGTTTCGATCGAGCTTCCCAAGTCCACCTCAACCTCGACTCCGAGCACGAGCGACATCTACTGGGGTATCAGCGTCCCGGTGGGCACGGGCTCCAACACCTACCAGGGCACCAACACGTTCACCGCAACGGGCGGTTGAGTAATAAAATGCTATGAAAAAACTTAAAAACATAGGGGCGTTCATACGCAGCAGGAGTTTTTTGGCCGGTTTGTTCGTCGTGCTCGCATGCGCTGCGGCGGCGTGGTGGTGGGATGCCGCGGCCGGCGCGCGCTTTGCCCAGGCGTATCGCACGTATCAAACCGCCGCCGCAGCGCATGAACAAGCGGCATTCCTGCCGGGCGATACGCAAAACCCGGTGCGCGGCGCGCTCAACCAGGCGCTTGCGCAGGCGCTCGCCCAGAACGCCACTGCCGCCGAGCGTCTTTCGCTCGCACAAAAAGGGCTTTCGCTCATTGAGGATCTCAACAAGCAGGTCGACGCCATCGGCGACACGGCAGCGCCTGCGGATGCTGGGGTTGAGGTAATGGAGCAAGCGGGTCGGGCCGCCGCGTTTGTGCCGGGGCAGGCTCTCATGCTCGATATCGTGCGCCTTGCCAAGGACGAGGCCTCGACCACGCAGGAGATACGCGGCCTCTCGTACCGCGCCGATTTCGAAACACAGCAAATATTCAACCGCATCATCGCCGACCGCGGCGCGCTCACCCAAAGCTATACCCTTGAACTCAACAACGACCTCCCGCAGGTCGAAGGGGAGTTCGACCAGCGGACCAACCTTTATAACACCCTTGTGGGGGACCGGTCGCACAGGCAGGAGGATGCCGCGGCGCTTGGCATAGCTCCGTAGGCGCGTGCTATTATTATCGGGCACTAACTATATATAATAAGTAGTATGTTCAAGAAGTTGTGGATTTCCATGGAATTTCTCTCGGTGGGGCTGGTGGAGACGCTGGGGGAGTATGCCGCGGTCATGTACCGGGAAGCCGGGCTCTTTTTGGGCGCGGGTCTCGTGCTCGGGGGCATTCTCAACTGGAGCAGCGGCAAATATTGCGACGGCAACACGGCCGACTACCTTTCCTGCACGAATCCGACCACCTACTACTATTATGGCGGGGTGGAGGTGGCGCTCGTCATCGCCGGAGTATTTTTGCTCCTGCTGTGGTGGTTGCGCCGCCGCGCGGCGTAGCCGCGCCTGGGGCGCGATTTTGGATGCTACACTTAAGGCATCGGTCTTTCGCATGAGCAGAAACGTCCGAACATACATGCTTGGTGCGGCGCTCGCGGCGCTGGCGCTTGCCGCGCAGGTCCGTGCCGCACAAATTTCAAACGTCACTATCAGTGACGTCTCAACCTCGACCGCCACGATAGACTGGTCGACCGACATCAAGACCGACGCGACCATCCACTACGGACTCGATCCGTCGGTTGGTGTCGTGCGCGATCCGACCTTCACGCAGACCGCGCATTCGCTCACGCTCACCGACCTCTTACCCGCCACGACGTACTACTTTCAGGTGCTCTCCGCCGACGACCAGGGTAACACCTCCGCGACCGCGGGCCTCACGCTCACCACTCAAGGGACGCCCGCCCAGCGCATAAACACCGAAATCGCCAAACTCACGACCCCGCAGGACATTTCGGCGGTCGAGCAGCAGGTCAAGCAGACCGCCGCGGCGCAGCTCTCACCCCCGACCATCAGCGGCATGCCCGCCGTCACGCCGACGACCGACGGCGCCACCATCACCTGGACGACCGACCATCCCTCCGACTCTGAAGTGTCGCTCGGCACCGGCGCCGGCGACTACACCATCACGCAGGGCAACCCCAACGAATCCGTTACCGACCACTCCGTTGACGTCATCGGTCTGCAGGCTTCGACGCTGTATCACTTTCAGGTTTCCTCGACCGATTCTTACGGGCTCACGGGCACGAGCGACGACGAAACCTTCACGACCAAATCCATCATTCCGAAAATCCAGAACCTCAAACTCTCCAATGTCTCCGAGACGGTCGCCACGGTGAGCTGGTCCACCGGCAACGTACTCGCCTCCGGCGAGGTCGACTACACCGACCTGCGCACCAAGAAGACGCTCTCCATGGGCGATCCGGCGTTCATCACGAGCCACAAGGTTGAGCTCACGGGTCTCACCTTCGGCACCAAATACACGGTCGTCGTCCATGCGCGCAACCAGGGCGGCGACGACGTGGCGAGCCAGCCCATCACGTTCATCACCGTGCGCGACACGGTGCCGCCCGTCATTTCCAAGGTCGACAACCAATCGACGCTCTTCCCGAGCGATAACGTGAGAATTCAGACCATAATCTCCTGGCTCACCGACGAGCCGGCGTATTGTCAGCTCTTCTACATCCAGGGCATCGTCAGATCGGCAAATAATCCGCCGAGCTCCCAGCCGATTGAGGCCAACCCGCTCACCGATCACACGCTCGTCATCGTCGGGTTGGCACCCAGCGCGGTGTATAAATATTGGGTAGTCTGCCACGACCCCGCGGGCAACCAGTCGCAATCCAACGACTTCGTGCTCATCACCCCCGACAAGCAAAAGAACATTGTCGACCTCATCCTCCAGAACTTCCAGGGCACCTTCGGTTGGGTCAACAATATCGGCAAGTAATATATAAGAGGTATGGCAAAGACCGACATACAAATAGACGACCTCGTCATCACCTACAACAAGGGCAAGTCCAATGAATTCAACGCGCTCAGTCACATCAACGCGGAAATCTACCCGCGCGAGTATATCATCCTCTTCGGACCCTCGGGCTGCGGCAAATCGACGCTCCTCTACACCATTTTAGGCGGCATCGTGCCCGCGGGCGGGCATATGTACGTTAAGGGGGAGGACATTTACGCCTACACTCCGGCTGAAATGAACCGCTACCAGCAATCGACCATCGGCATCGTCTATCAGCAATTCAACCTTATCAACTCCATTTCGGTGCTCGACAACGTGGCGCTGCCGATGATATTCCTCAACAAGACCGTTTCGGAGCGCAATGAGCGCGGCAGGGAGCTTTTGCGGCGCTTCGGCATACCCGAGCGTCTTGAAAACAAACAGCCGGTCATGATGTCCGGCGGCCAGCAGCAGCGCGTCGCCGTGGCGCGCTCGCTCATCAACGACCCGGAAATTCTCCTCGCGGATGAGCCGGTCGGCAACCTCGACAGCATTTCAGCTGAACACGTGATGGATTCGTTCCAGGAAATCAACGAGAAGGACCGCAAGACGGTTATTCTCGTCACCCATGACGCAAAGTATCTGCCGTACGCCCACCGTGTCTTTTATATGCGCGACGGCGTACTCAGGCGCATCGTCATGAATCCGGAAAAGGAGCAGGTCAAGCGCGTGAAGCCGGGCGAGACCATCGTCACCGAAATCGAACAGCTTGCGCGCATGTATCCGTATTCCGAGCCCATCGAGCTCAAAGTGAAGAGCATCACCAACTTCGCCACGCAGACGATGAACTTTTCCCAACTCAACCGGCTCGAAAAGGCGATACTGCAGGTTCTCAAGGGCGCGCTCGACGAGCAGATGTTCAACGAGTATCTGATGCGCGAGTTCGCGCAGGGCGGGGTGGGGCTTGAGTCTGCGCAGAGCGGCGAAATAACCAGACGCGTGTTCGCGCTCATGAAGACTTCACACGATGTCGAAAAGTTCCGCCAGCTGGTGCGCGAGAACGGCGCCTTCGTGCATCAGCAGCAGCTCATCGACCACCTGCTTGAGTATCTCAAGAACGAGGCGGGCGTCATTCCCGGCGGTACGCAAGGGGAGCTTTTGCGCACGGCGGTTGCCGAGCGCACGAGCGGCATACTCTCGGCCGATGAGTTTCAAGAACGCCTCCTGCTGCCCGCCGATTTGGGCGGCGGCGCATACAGCGAACATGCGGCGGGGCTCCTTTCCCGCTACCTTGAGAAGCTCATCGCGCAGGGTGCCTACATCATTCAACCCAACGAGCTCCTGGGCGCCCATACCTAAGCTATGAGAATCCCCGACATATCAATGCTGTCGACCCGCATGTTCAAGACGAACCCGTCACGCACGTGGCTCACCATTTTGGGCATGGGTGTGGGTACCGGCGCGGTCGTGGCGCTTGTGGGCCTGGGCTTCGGCTTGCAGGGCATTATTCTCAACAAAATAGTGCTCGGTGATTCTCTCCTATCGCTCAACGTCAACAATCCGCCCTCGCTCGTCGTGAAGCTCGACGAGCCGACCTTGCAGGACTTCGCGCAGAACAAATACGTCAAGGATGTCTCGCCGCTCGCCTCGCTTCCCGCGCTCGCGACCTACGAGGGTCTCTCGGGCAACGTGACGCTTGAGGGCGCCAAGCCCTCCTATTTTCTCTACACCGGCTCGCAGCTTGACGCGGGCGCGCTCTTCACCGATCAGAGCGCAGCCGCCGATCATACTTCCGTCGTCGTTACCACCGCCATCCTCCAGCTCTTCGGCATCAACCAGGCGAGCGATGCGCTCGGTAAAACGATCACCTTCAAGGTTTTCGTGCCGGTGCCGGGCAGCACGCAATCGGTTGAAACGACGCTCGACCAGTCCTACACCATCAAGGGCGTCATCGACGACGCCAGCACGCTCGCGGTCTACATGACGCTCGACGAACTGCAGTCGCACTTCCAGGTGCCGTATTACGACAACGTACAGGTTCGCGTAGTCAACAGCAGCGCTCTCGCGCCGATGCAGGACTATATCATCTCCAAAGGGTTCTCGGTGACCGCGCTTTCGCAGACCGTCGACCAGGCGAACAAAATATTCCAAGGCATCCAGGTGGTGCTCGCGGTCTTCGGCGGCATCGCGCTCACCGTCTCCGCCATCGGCATGTTCAACACCATGACCGTGACGCTTCTGGAGCGCACGGCCGAGATCGGCGTCATGCGCACCATCGGCGCGTCTTCACGCGACATCGTCATCCTCTTCGTCGCCGAAGCCACCATCGTGGGGCTTTTGGGCGGCGTCGTCGGCATCGGCATCGGGGTGGGGGTGGGAGAGTTCTTCAACGGGCTCGTGAGCGTGGCGGCGAGCAAGTTCGGCGGCCAATCCGTTTCGCTCTTCAGCTACCCCTTGACCTTCATTTTATTCATCGAAACGTTCTCCGGCGTCGTCGGGTTTATTACCGGGCTCTTTCCGGCGCGCCGCGCGGCCAAAATCAACCCGCTCGACGCCATACGGTACAAGTAAATCGGGTGTTTTTATCCACACCTGCGCGCAATTATGAAGCGCCGCAATGGTAAATTAGTATCATGGATACCAAAGGGCGTTTTGGAGGCTTTTTTCGCATAGCTCGTACGCAAATTGCAGCCAACCTCCATCCCGCGACCGCTTCGGGGAAGATAACCCTTGCCGCCATCGGGGCGGGAGCGCTCACGCTCACGCTCGTCGGCTTTTTCGTTTTTGAAACTCGCGTGCCGACGGTGAGCGCCGATAACGTACAGACTTCCGTCGATGTGCTCAACACGCCCCCCACCTGGACGGTCGACGCCCAGGAATCCACCGAGTCCTCGACCTCCACGCCCACCAATTCCGGTTCGTCGATCTCTTGGGTGGCGACCGCCGCCGACAGCGGACTCGACAATTACTACTTGCTCATTTGCAAAACGAGCGCAGCCCCGACCGCCAACGTGAGTGCGGCGCCTGTCTGCGGCGGGGGTCTCAGCAACCAGTGGGCGGTTTCTGCGGCCACAACGCAAGGCACGCAGGCGACCGCAGCGACAACCACGAAAGACACGTACCCGTTCCTCAATGAAAGCAACGATTGGTTTGCGTGGATATGCGACGGCAACTCCTCTCTTCCGTTATGCAACGCTACCTATAAGCAGGGATCCGGTACCACCGCCTCGCCGTTTGTCATCGACCATCCGCCGGTATTTACTGCAGTCTCCAACAACAGCCCGCAGGATCCGGGCGGCACCCTGACGTGGACCATAACCGCCACCTCGACCGACCTTCTGCGCGGCGGCGACACCGTCAAAGTCTCCATATGCGGTTCGGGCGGCTTCTCGGCCGGCGCGTGCCTCGGCACCACCTATGCCACGTCGTCGTTCGTGACGCACAATCCCACCGCCACCTATAACGTTCCCATTCCCAAACAAGACGCGACCTATAGCGCTTACGCGTACGTGACCAATAACTTCAACCTGGAAGCGACCTCAACCTATGAAGCGACCTCAACCAACGTGACGTTCGTCATCAATAACGTCGCGCCCACGGTGAGCGCCGCGACCGTGACGCTCGTGGATCCGGTACACTCGAGCACCACGCTCGTCTTGGCAAACCCCGCCACAAGCACGGGGCCGTACTGGGTGCAGTTCCAGGTATCCGACAATAACAGTTGTCAGAACATATCAAGCGGCAACGAAATAGCTTCCGCAGTGGCCGATGTATACAGCCCCGCCATCAGCTCCACCTCCTGCAGAGTCGCGGGCGATTTCAACTCCAACAACTGCTACCCGAGCGCGTCACCCAACAGCTACTTCAGCTGTTCGCAGGACGCGGGCTCTTGCAGCGGCGCCACGAGTGTCACCGCGACCTGGACCTGCAGGTTCTATTTATGGTACAACGCGGACCCGTCCGACACCGGCAGTAAATATCCGGGCCAGAATTGGCTCGCAAGCGTGCAAGTCACCGACGACAACGGCGCCGCAAGCGCGCTCACTGAAGCGACGACCGGCGGCAAAGAACTCACGAGCTTCCTCGCGTTCGACGTGCCGGAAACCTCCATCGCCTACGGCGGCTTGCAGCCGGGCCAGCAGACCGATCCGCTTGACCCGACGACGACGCTCAAAGAACTCGGCAACGTCGGCCTCGACGAGAGCCTCTATGGAGAGACGATGTGTCCGGGCTGGAGCTCCTCTCCCAACCAAAATTACTGCGATTCGCACAACGGCAACGATCCCACGAGAGACATCACTGTGGACAATCAAAAAACTGGCACTTCGTCGGTCGCCTACGCTTCACCGTACTCTTACGCACTTTCGGGCTCGACCACGCCCATATCCGTAGCCATTCACGTCCCCAAGACCACCTCGACGAGCTCGCCGCAGTACAAGCTTAACTACTGGGGCATATTGGTGCCGTCGGCGATCACCATTTCGGGCAATTATTTCGGACAGGACACGATAACGGCGGTAGAAAGCGCAGCCGCCAATTGGTAACATGAAAACGCACGCTCCTCGACGGCGGGTCATGCGCGGACACCGCGTTTTTCCGCTCTTGGTGCTGGTGTTGGCGCTCGCTTCGCTCGGGGTGGGGGCGGGGGTGGCGCGCGCGGGCTTCGGTATCACGCCGCCGTACGTCAATAATGCGCGCCTCTCGCGCGGCAGCACTTACACGCAGACCATCAACCTTGTGCGTTCCGACCCGCAGGAGGATCTCAATGTCGACATAACGCTTAACATCCCGGGCGCGCAAACATGGTTTTCAGTCGACCGGGGGACGCACTTCGTCATCCCCAAAGGTGTCACGCAGATGCCCATTGTGGTGACGGTGCACGTACCGTCCGACGCGCCGTTTGAAGAGTATACCGGCGCCATCCGCATCCGCACCTCCGCCGTTTCCGTCCCGCAGGGCGGAAGCGTCTCCATCGCGCTGGGTGCGCAGGTGGACGTCGATATCAAGGTCGTCGACAAGATATTCGACTTCACCGTACGCCAGGTGCGCGTCGCCGACCTCGAAGAGGGGACGCACGAGTGGGGTCTGTTCTTCCCGGGCAAGATACGCTTCTTCATGACCGTCGAGAACACGGGCAATGCCGCCTTCGGCCCGACGCGCGTGCACTTCGATATCTACGACAATAACGACGAGAACGTGCTCGAATCGACCGATAACACCAATAAGGTCGAGCAAATAGCGCCGTTCGCCACCAAGGAGGTGCTTGCCGAACTGCCCACGCGTTTGCCTGAAGGCGCATACCTCGCGCATTACACCATTTATAAAAATAGCGATATCGCGCAACAAGGGGAGGTGCGCCTGAGCATCGCCGCCGTGGGCGCGGTTGCAGGTTATGCGGGATACGGCTTCGACGGTCTCTCGCTCGGCGACAAGCTCAAGGTCGCGGCGGCGTTCGGCATTCCGCTGCTCGTCATAGTGCTCTTCATCGTCGCACTGTGGATGCGCCGCCGGAGAAAGCGCAGAAAGTTGAATGAGTATTCCTCCTGACGGCCGCCGCCTGGCACGCCCTCTGAGCCGGCTTGTGTTTGCGGCCGCTGCGGCGGTTGGGGGACTGTGTATCCTTTCTCAAACGCCCGCCGCCCACGCAAACACCCTGCAGACGAACATCTTTATTTCCGTCTGCGGCAACGGTATTGTCGAGGGCGATGAAGTGTGCGACGACGGCTCGGCCAACAACACCGGCGCTTACGGCTCCACCACCCCGGAGCGTCACTGCCTGCCGGATTGCACTGGCTGGGGTCCCTATTGCGGCGACGGCATACTGCAGGCACGCTTCAGCGAGCAATGCGACCTGGGAGGCAACAACGGCGGCAGTTCGCTGTGCAGCCTCACCTGTCAGTCGGTGCCGGCCGTGCCGCCTTCCTCACCGCCCCAGGTGTTAGGCAATACGCCGTATGTGCCGGGCGCCACGGCAGGCAACATTCCCGCCACGACGCAAACGCAGGTCATACTGCGCGGCAAAGCCTATCCTTCAGGCAGCGTCGAAGTACTCGAGAACGGCAACCAGATAGGCACCGCACAATCGGATTCCAACGCCAACTTCCAATACAGCACCACGCAGGTGACGCCGGGTACGGCGACCTTCAGTTTCATCGCACAGGATTATGCGGGTGTCGAATCGCTCATCACCTCGGTGGTGTTCGCCGTCGTCTCAAGCGCTATCACGAGCGTCAATAACATCTACATTCCGCCGACCATAAGCACGAGCGCGCGCCAGGTGGCGCCGGGCGATCCGCTCACGCTCTTCGGGCAATCGGTGCCCGGCGCCATCATCACCACCCAGCTCGATTCCGACACCCGCGGCACGCTCAACGCCACGGCCGACGGGTCGGGGAAGTGGGCGCTTGAGCTCGACACGAATTCCGTGTCCCCGGGCTTTCACAGCGCGAAGACCTTGTTCGTTCTTTCGACCTCCACCCAGAGCGGCTGGGGCAAATCGGTCAGCTTCTTCATTGGGGCGTCCTTGCCTGCGGGCGGTCCCACGCCCGATCTCAACGGCGACGGCAAGGTCAACCTCATCGATTTCTCCATATTCCTCCTCAGCTGGAATACCTCAGACCCCCGCGCGGACTTCAATCAGGACGGCACGGTCAACCTGGCTGACTTCAGCATTATGCTCTTTGACTGGACAGGTTAGGCTATACTATGACTATGCCGTTGCGCCATACGCTGCTTGTGTTCGGGATCCTGCTTCTCGCGGGCGTGCCCGGCGCGGCGCATGCGGCCTCCATCTATCTCGACCCGGCGACTTCGACCGCCAAGCTCGGCGACACATTCATCACGACGGTCCGCATAGACCCCCAGGGCGCGTGCGTCAACGCGGTGAGCGTCACGCTCAACTACCCGACAGATACCCTGCGAGCGGTCGATTTCAGCCGCGGCGATTCAATACTGAGCCTGTGGGTGAGCGATCCGGTCATCGACACCGCCGCAGGCACGGTGACCTTTGAAGGCGGCATACCGGGCGGCTACTGTGGTCACATACAGGGCGACACCTCGCCGAGCAACGCGCTGGGGGAAGTGGTCTTTACGGTGGTCGGCGCCGGCGCCTCCCGGGCTGAGATTTCGCTTTCTCCGCAAACGAGCGCGTACCTCAGCGACGGGCAGGGCACCAAAGCGCCGCTCACGACGAGTGATGCGAGCGTCACGCTCGCCGCTGAGGCGGGCACGCCTCAAAACCCGTGGCTTGAGGAGATTGCGGCCGATAACATTCCGCCCGACCCGTTCACGGTGTATCTCGAATCAGATTCGCATGTCTTCGGCGGCAATTACTTCGTCGTCTTTTCGACCGTCGACAAGCAGAGCGGCCTTGATCATTATGAAATCCTCGAGCACGGCACCTGGCGGCGCGTCACGAGCCCCTATCAACTGCCCGACCAGTCGCCCCAGGGGCTGCGCGGCGTTGAGGTACGCGCGATAGACAAGGCGGGTAATATCGAACTCGGCACCCTCTCAACTTCGACTCCGCCGCGCCAGTTCGCCGGAAGCGACGTCTTTTCGCTCATCATCATCGCTGTGGTTGTCGTGCTGGCGGTGTTTGCGGGCGTGGCAATGCGGCGCTATCACGAGAGACTCAGGCCGCCGCAGGCGCCGCCGCCGCGCTAATTTTCATGCGCCTCATCCGTCTTGCCGCCGCGCTCGCCGTCCTGCTGTCGCCGGCGCTCGCATATGCCGCGGGAGGCACACTCTCGCTCTCGCCGCAAAGCGGCAACTATCCGCTCGGCGCACCCTTCAGTATCGATGTGCTCGCTGACACGGGCGGCCAGGCGGTCAATGCGATAGAGGGAGAGCTTCGCTACGACCCCAAGGCGCTGTCGGTCGTGAACATTTCAATTACCGGATCGGTGCTCACCTCCTGGGCGACTACGCCATCCTTCGACGGCGCGCAGGGCACGATTAGCTTTTCGGGTTGGGCCGGCGAGCCGTTTGAAGGCGGCGGCGGGCGCGTCATGACCATAACTTTCATACCGCTTGCGGCTACCCAAAGCACGGTCCGCTTCGATTCCGGCGCGATGCTTGCCGCAGACGCCCAGGCGACCAATATCATTACGAGCATGACCTCGGGTTCTTATACGCTCCGGCCGCAGGAAGTGGTGCCGCCGCCCGCACCGCCGCCCGCACCGGCCGCGGCCCCGGTCATATCCCAGCCAACCGATATACAGGAAGGGGAACATATTATCGTGAAAGGCACAGCCGCGCCCGACGCGCAAGTCATCGTGTTCATCCAAATGGACGGCCGGGCGGCCTCAAGCAGTACGGTCTCAAGCGCGGCGGACGGCAGTTTCGTCTACGCGGCCGATGAGGGAGCCGCCGCGGGAGTCTATTTTCTCTGGGCCGAGCAAATAGGACCCGACGGGCAGCCGGGACCCGCCTCGCCCCGCCAGCAGTTCACCGTGCGCTCTGCGCAAGGCGCCGCCGTTATTACCGCGGGCATCCAGCTCGCGTCGGCCGCGGTACCGTACCTTGCCGTGCTCGCGGCAATCGCATTCGGCATTGCGTATTTGATGCACCGGCGGTCGTTAGTGCCCTGACATCCGCGCGAGCAGTATCGCCAGATCGGTGAGACCAACGACACCATCACCATTGAGGTCGTAGCGCGCGTCGTATGCGCCTATCGAGTGAGCGATGAAAATAGAGAGATCGGTGAGGTCGACTTTTCCGTCGCCGTTGAAGTCTCCGCTCGGCACGATTCGTACCGCTTCCGCGCCGCCCGCACCGCCGGCCGCCGCCACAACGGCGGGCGGCGGTGCGGGCGCGACAGTGAGCGTGAGCGGGCGCAATTGAGTGTCGATGTTTTTACCTGAAGCGTCGCTCGGATACACTTGCACGTTTTTAAAATCGAGCGTCGAGGTGCCCGCTCCTACTCCTTGCACGGTGAGTGTGAGCACTGTGCCCGCGCCCGTAAACCCGCCGCGTTGGGTCGTGCCGCCGCTGAAGTGCATCTGTCCCGGTGTTCCGCTCGTCGTCGCGTTTTCTATCCAGAGATTGATGAACGATTTTTGTGTGTCAATGCCGGTTACCGCGATGGTCGAAGTGGGGAAGACGACGGTAGCACCCAGCGCGTTGATGGCAGTGTTTGTGTTGATGTCGACGTCAATGCTGGTGGTCGCTCCGCTTGCGAGTGTGCTGTCGCCCGGTTCGAAAAAAATGGTCGTGGTCGCGGGCGGCAGGGACGACACGCTGAGCGCAATGAGATCCGCGAGTCTCCCCAGATACCTTGCGGCGAGCGAAAAGGTCAACGCCGCGACTGCGATGAGGGCGATGCCGGACGCATAAAAAAGCAGCTTCGCCATGACACGTCAATTGTAGCACTACCGCGCGCTTGCGGGCGGCGTGATCGTGAGCGGTGCGTTCACCTGCGTGATGGTCGAGGTGGATACGAACGGCAGAGACGTAAACACGATTTGCGTCACGGTGTCGTGTGCCGGATCTATCCACACATCGACGGTGCCGGTCGCAATGCGTGTCATGAGCGCCGTGAGCGCACCGCCGTCTTTCGGCGAGATCCCCGAGAGTACAAAAGTGTAGTGTGTGCCGCTGTGTCTAATGAGATGCAGATATGCGCCGTTCGCGCCGAGGATCTGCAGAGTGTCTTCAATGGGTCCCGCAATGGCGATGCCGCTGAGTTGCGGCGGAATCTTCCCGGCGGTGTAGTGCGTCCAGAAAGGGATACGGTTTATCGAGCGTGCGAGCAACGGGTCGTCGGTATCGATGCGCAGGTATACGTCGTCTCCGACGGCGATATTTGCGTGCGTAAAGCTGTGCGGCACTCCGTCGATGACAAGCGTCGTCGTCGAATAGGCGGCATAGGCATGGTCGGGATAATCGACCGCGTAGTTACCTGCGATGTCGAGCGTGCGGCCCGAGACCGTTGTCCGTGTTTCTATCTGCTGGTCGTAGGTAGTGACGGAGGGAATGGCTTCGAGGACGCGCATCATGTTTGCGTCAATAGCCGCAGGGCGCCAAAAAAATAAATAGAAGATACCCAGGCCTACCCCGATCCCGACCAACGCCAAAGCCCCGTATACAAGGCTTTTTTGGCGGTATAGATGGATATCCACCATATGTCCTCACATAATACCCCAGGTTGTCCACAGGCTATAGTAATACTGTCAACAATTTATAGCTATATAATAGTTCACACAGGGCATATCTCGACCATCGAGATAATCTACTAGTTCGAAAATCCATAACCTTTTAAAAATCTCGACCCTCGAGATTCGTTACATGTCAAAGGAAAAATACATCGGGCTTAAAGAAGCCGCCCGGTTGTCGGGATATTCGCCTGACTATGTCGGGCAGCTTATTCGCCGGGGTAAACTCCCCGGCAAACAGGTGTTTTTGAATGTCGCCTGGGTGACGACTGAAGAGGCTCTCCTGAAGTATATGGAACAGCAGAAGAGCGGTAAGACTCCCGGTAGCAGCGCGGCAACCTATTGGAAGGCTCTGACCGAACGCGTCAGTCTTGACCTGGTATATAAGGTCGCGTTCGGGCTGGTCTTCGCCGTTCTGTTGGGGTTCATACTCTTGCTCTTCTATATACTCTCCGTCAGCGTCGATCACCGCATCGAGCAGAATTATCAGCAGCAGCTTGAGGGCAGTGTATGAAACGCGCGGCGGCGCTCATTGCCATAGGTGTGCTCGCGGTGGCGGCCGGCATGGCCGCGCGCACGACGCACGCCGCGACAGGCGCGCCGCAGATTCTAAACTATCAGGGCAGGCTCATGGACGGGAGCGGCACACTCCTGGGAGGCGCCGGCACGAACTACTGCTTTAGATTTTCTTTGTACGATTCCCCGACGGTTGGCAGCGGCACCAAATTGTGGCCCGCGTCCACGCCGTCGGACATGGTCGTGAGCGTGAAGAACGGCGTGTTTAATGTCGGTATCGGAGACACCAACGCGGGCGGCGATGCGCTCACCTATAATTTTCAGGACAGCGACTCGGTGTACCTCAATGTCGAAGTCGCGAGCTATACCGGCAGTTGCGGCGCATACGAAACACTTTCGCCGCGCCAAAGACTCTTTTCTTCCGCGTATGCACTCAATGCGAACACGGTCGGCGGATTTTCGGCCGCGCAAGCAGCGAGCGGCACCGAGGTAACTGCGCTTACGAATGATCAGCTCATTCTTGGAGGTTCGAATGCCGGCGTGAGCGCCTCCGGCGCCAACGCGCTCATCATCCAGAGCTCGGGTAGCGGCGACGTACAATTTTTTAATACTTCGAACAAAATAACATCCGCGGGCGACATGACGCTCACGGGCGGTTTGTATACAAATTCGCTTTCAAGCAACACGACGCTCGCGGTCGGCGGCACCGCGACGACGACATTGCAGGGGAGCCCGACCGGCACTTCTACCATCCAAGGCGTCATCAATGTACTGGGAACGAATTCGACCTCGACATTCTCGGGCGGTGTCGCAGCGGTCGCCTTGGCGGTCACGGGCGGGGCGACTTCGACGTTTGCCCGGGGAATTAACATCGCGAACGGTTGTTTCGCGGTGAACGGGGTGTGTGTCGTCGGCATCAACGATGGAATCGTGGCCGTGGCGCACGGCGGCACCGGCACCTCGACCGCGCCGGGTTACGGACAGGTGCTTGTGGGGAACGCCACCGGCGGCTTTGACTACGTGGCGACTTCAACCTTTGCCGACGGAACCTTTTCCACCACCTCGGCCGATTATTGGGGTGGTCAGCAGGGCTATGACGTCTTTGCGTATCTTTTCGGTCCGGTCTTGGATTTCTCCACCTCGACCGCCGCCACTTCCTCTTCTATATATACTGCCGGGGTATTCTTCGCCTCCTCAACCGCTGCGGCCTCGCAGCTGCCGTTCGCTTCCTCGACCGCGATTACGGTTGCCGGCACCGCCTCCACCACCGCCCTTGTCGTGTCGAGCCTGGGCATTTCAGCGGGGCAGTGTCTTACCACGAACTCTTCGGGCTCGGTGACGACCACAAGCTGCGGTTCAGGTGGCGCCTTACCCTTTACCTTCACCACCGTAAACGGTCTCGCCGACACCGCGGCCACTTCCTCACCGCTGGCCGTATTCAACGCCGCCTCCTTCGGCTCGACCGGCACTACCACCATTACTGCGGCGGGCTTCCTCGGCGTGGGTTCTACGTCGCCTTCGGCATTGCTTTCTGTCAATGCAAATGTGGGTTCTACTAATACCACGCTCTTCGCTATAGGCTCTTCGACCGCAGCGAACGACCAAACGCTCTTCTCGGTCGATAACACCGGCCTCACCACCGTGGGCAACGCCTCGGGCACGGGGGATGCGGTGTTTCAGTTCGGTAGCGACGCCAACGCATGGGCGATAGGTTACAACTCATCCGACCAATCGTTTGACATCGCTTCTGCGACAAATCTCTCCGTCACCCCCGCGCTCTCCATCGCTAAAAACGGCAACGCCACGTTTAACGGCAACCTCATCTTTTCGGCACTCTCCAATTGCAGCGGTACGCTCAAGACGGATGTGTCGGGCAATGTGTTTTGCGGCGGAGTTTCAAGCGGCGGCTCCGGAGCGTGGGCAACCACCACCGACGGCCTCGCCGTGTATCCGACCGTCTCGAGCGAAGTGGTCCTGATCGGACAGACGTCGACGACCACCACAGGCAATATTTTGGAAGTGGGCGGTAATTCGCTTCTGCGCGGTGCGCTTACCGCCTACAATACCGTAACGGCTCCTGTCTTCAGTGCGACTTCGACCACCGCTACCTCGACGTTCGCCGACGGCATCGATCTCTCCGGCGGTTGCTTTTCGGTGAACGGAACGTGTATCAACGGCGGTTCCTCCGCATCGTCCACGCTTCTCTCCGACCAAAATACTTTCACCGGCATCGACTCGTTCACCAACGCTTCCTCCAATTTCGCCGGTACCTGGCAGGGATACAACCCCTCGGCCTTTCAAGCCGCAGGCGCCTACCTCACCTCCTACGACGCATGGACGCATCCCGGCTACGGCGGCTCGGCCACCACCTCGCTGCTTACGCTCTCCGGCGGACTCCTTGCCGTAGGTTCCACCACCCTGGTGGGGAACGCCACCACCACCGGCAACTTTTCCGCCGGCTCTCTTACGCTCGCCGGCACCCGCTTCACCTCAGCGAACATTTCCCAGTGGACCAACGACGCGGGCTTCGCCACCTTCGGGTATCCGTTCCCGGCCGGAGCGACCACCTCGCAGGTGGCGTTCAACGGCGGATTGACCGCGTCAGGAGCGACGACGACCGCCCTTGCGGTCACGGGCTCAACCACCGTGACCGGTGTCTTCAACGCACCCGGCGGGATAGCGGGGAATGCGTCTTCCGCCACGGCGCTCCAAACCCCCCGCACCATCAACGGGGTATCCTTCGACGGTACGGCTAATATCACCGTCGCTTCCACATCGCTCCTTGGGGACGCCAACACCTTCACCGGCATCGACTCGTTCACCAACGCTTCCTCCAACTTCGCCGGTACCTGGCAGGGATACAACCCCTCGGCCTTTCAAGCCGCAGGCGCCTACCTCACCTCCTACGACGCATGGACGCATCCTGCGGCAGGCGTGAGCGCCACCACGTCCGGAATCATCATCAACGCGGCGTCATCGACCATCGTCGGCAATGCCACGACGACAGGTGTCTTGTATGCGGGCACGGCATCGAGCAGTAAACTTTTCGGCTCCAATCTCTCCGCTTGTAACGGAGCATCCAATGCGCTCACCTGGACCGGCGGCACGTTCGGCTGCAACACCATCACCGCCGGCTCGGCTGCTTCTACGACGCTTCTCGGCGACAGCAACACCTGGAGCGGCACGGACACCTTCACCAAACTTGTGACGCTCTCGGGCGGCGCTTCGACTACGGGAGAGATTAGTGCGGGCACCGCCTCAACCACCGCGCTCTTCATTTCTTCGCTCGGTCCTTCCGCAGGCTCCTGTCTCACGGTCAACTCATCGGGCTCGGTGACGACCACAAGCTGCGGCGGCGTCGCGACCCCGCAAAGCGAATTCACCTTTCCGACTGTCAACAGTGCGCTTGCGATGGCGACCACTACGCCGCTTGCCGTCTTTAACGCCGCCTATTTCGGCTCAACGGGTACCACCACCGTGACCGCCGGAGGTTCACTAGGCATAGGAACTACGAGCCCGTATGCGATGCTTGCCATTGCGGCCGCATCCTCTTCCTATTCAACCAACACGCTCTTCGCCGTCGCCTCGTCGACCTCTTCCTTTTCGACCACCACCCTCTTCTCTATATCCAACACGGGCAACTCCGTACTCCTCGGGACCGCCTCCTCCACCAATCTTATTGTTTCATCGCTCGGTGCCTCGGCGGGACAATGCCTCACTATTAATGCGTCCGGCTCGGTGACGACCACCGGCTGCGGCGCGTTCGGTTGGACTCCGACCACCTTCGGTACGACCGCGGCCAACTCCACCTCGACACTCCTCATCGCTTCGGGAGGTTTTGTTTCGGGCTCCACCACGCTCGGACTCTTGACGGCCACCTCCTCTGCGGTGCTCGCCTCTACTACGCTCACGGGCAATACGCTCCTGGGCAGCGCGACTTCTACCAATTTTGCGGTTGCCGGCTCTTCAACGGTCGCCTCGACATTCAACGTAGGAGGTACCGCGCTCTTCAATTCAAAAATTGGCATCGGTACCACTTCACCTTTTGCGCAACTTTCTATTTTTACGGGCAGTGATTTCGGTGCGCATGCGGTTTCAACGCTCTTTGCGGTCGGCTCCACGACGGCGGGCACCGCGACCACAACCGTCTTTTCTATCAGCTCAACCGGCCTCACCTCCATCACCAACAGCACCGCCGCCCAGCTCTCCATAGGGGACACCAACCCCAACACAAGCGACTGGTCATTCCGCGGCATCAACGGCAACTTCTACCTCGCAACCTCTTCACCCACCACCCTGGCCACCTCCACCATACCCACTCTGGCCATTATCGCGGGAGGTACCTCGGGCGCCATAGGCATCGGCTCCTCCACCCCCTGGGGCAAGTTCTCCATAGAGATGGGCCCCCTCCATCCCGCCTTTGTCATCTCCAACCAGGGCTCCTCAACCCCCGCCTTCATGGTGGGCGGCGTCAACGCCAACGGCTGGGTTGCCGTGGGCACCTCCTCTCCTTCCATCAACACCGTCTTCGTCATCGCCACTTCCTCGGCTTCAACCACCAACCTGGCCGCCCTGAGCATCCAGAGCGCCGGCGTCACCACCACCATAAACTTCTTCGGCGCCACGACGACCGGTCTCACCAGCGGAGTGGGGGCGGGAGTCTCCTCAAGCTCACAGAATCTCATCATCGTCGGCAACGGCAAGGCCAAGGCGAGCATGTCCATCATCAACGGCAACCTCTGTGTGGACAACGACGGCTGGTGCAACGCCCCCACGACGACCGGTACGGTCATCGCCCGCAACGGCTTTGAGACTGCCAACGTCGACCTGGCCGAGAACTTCCCCTCAAGCGACGCACTGGTGCCGGGGGAGATAGTCGACACCGCCCCCGCGGGCGGCTCCAACGTCGCGCTCGCCCAGTACGGCGACGGCAACACGCTCGTGGGTGTCGTCTCCACCGCTCCGGGCTTCCTCCTGGGCGAGGGAGGCGGCTATCCCATAGCCCTCGCCGGCCGCGTGCCGGTCCTCATCAACCTCGAGGGCGGCGACATCGCCCCGGGCGACCCCATCACCGTCTCCTCCGTGGCGGGCGTGGGCAAGAAGGCCACCACGACCGACTTCATCCTGGGCTATGCCATAGACTCCTACACCGGCACGGGCAACACGGTGGAGATGTATATCTCCCGCTCCACTTACATCGCCGATACCCAGCTCCACATCGGCGACACCTACGGCCGCATCGGCGTGGCTTCCACCTCGCCCTTCGCCCGCTTCTCCATACACGCCAATGCCGACAGCAGCGGCATCACCACGCTCTTTGCCATAGGCAGCAGTACCGCCAACGCCACCACCACCCTCTTCTCTATATCCAACACGGGCAACTCCGTACTCCTCGGGACCGCCTCCTCCACCAATCTCGTCATCTCCTCCCTGGGGGGCAGCGCGGGCCAGTGCCTCACCACCGATTCCTCGGGTACGGTAACCACCACCTCCTGCGGCGCGGGAGGGGGA